>Ga0187878_1001709_pt1 | contig 20797 bp, 18 predicted proteins | sample June2016WEW_17_1_FD_132979 | JGI IMG/M metagenome (GOLD analysis project Ga0187878, IMG submission 132979) | Peatland microbial communities from SPRUCE experiment site at the Marcell Experimental Forest, Minnesota, USA - June2016WEW_17_150 | ecosystem: Environmental > Terrestrial > Soil >...
CGAGGTGCAGCAAGAGCCGCCTACACGGCCAGCGCGTAAGGGCTAAGTTTTCGCACAGCTTATACCGCCCCTTACCGAGCCATTGCTGGCCGGACGCTGTGAGTTATTCCCGTGGTTATCATCGGCTGCCATCTGGTTCCCCGATTCCGGTAAACACGTGCAGGACTGTCAGGCCTACTTGCTATATCCCGACAGCGACGCTCTTGCGAGCGCCACGTTACTCTGTTGGTCCGGACATGTGCGCCTTACTGCCTCGCCACCATTCAGAACCTAAGGAACTACTCTTGGCTGACCACTTCGACGACATCCCTCGCGGGGTGAACACTGGTTACGCCGAGACCACCAAGAGTTTCCGCACGGGGAGCAAGCCCGCACGGGTGAGCTTTTCACCTCTTGCGTAGGAATGACATTGTGGAGCCATCATTCCCATCACTTAGCAACCGTGACTTCACGGCACGCGAACCACGAAGACCACAAAGACCTCGAAGATATAATCTCCAGGATATTTTTTCTTCGAGGTCTTTGTGGTCTTTGCGGTTCCGCTTTCTTTGTCAAATCTGTGCGAGGTCGTAAAAAGCATAACCACAATATAAAGGGGGTTGTGGAGTCATTTGAATAGCCCTTTTTTGGATTTTGGATTGCTGATTTTGGAGCTAAGAACTTATCGAATCCGGGTGCCTTCGATTCTTGAAGACCCATCGTCCATCGCGACGGGAGACCTTTGGCTGCAACTCCGGGAAAACCCAGAGTTCAAAATCCAAAATCGGGCTCATTGGATCCAGAGCTTGACGACTTTGGGACCGTTGCGAATAGTGAGGATGTTGGTGGGACCCAATCGATTCAGGCTCTGCCAGATGTTGTCGATGTCAAAGCCCTTCTTCCGGATCTCTGCCTTGGTGGGTTCGTCGAGCGCCGCAATGGCAAGCTGGGCGAGGCTCAGCGGAAAGTTCAATTCGACGGTCGGCGCCTTACTCTCTCCGCTGTCGTAGATCTGGAGGTGCAACATCTTGACCGATGCCTCTTCCCGCTGGTTTGGTTTGCGCCTCACTTGCTTCGTCGTTTCCGGCTGCACCAGGGCCGCGGGATCGATTCTGAGCAGTGCAATGGAAGCCGAAGTCACGACCTCGGACTCCTTCTCTTTTGCCACGATCTCTTTGAGAATGGGGACACAGAGTGTGTTCAGCTGGCGATCCTTCAGGGAGCTGGAGCGGATGGCGGCAAAGTAGCGCACCTCCTTGGCGGGGTCGGAGAGCGCTGTGACCAGGCGGCTGCGGTAGGCCGGTTTCCCCTGCTCGACCAGCGAAGCTGCAAGCTCCACAACCGCTTTCTCCGCCTCCGCGGCAAGAAAAGGCTCCTTGGGATATTTCTGCAGGAACTGGTCATAGGCGAGAATTGCCTCTTCCGATTTCTTCTGCAGCCGCAGGCAAAAGGCGGTGTGAAAGTAGGCCTGCGGCAACAGGCCGCTCTGGGGGAAATCGCGGATCATGCGCTGGAAGACCTGGCGGGCCTCCTCGTATTTCTGTTCGAACATCAGGATTTTCGCCTGGTTGAAGATCTCCTGATCCTTCGCGGGGACGGCGGCAGGCAAGGCATTGGGCCCCAGCGAAAACGCCGACAGCAAAACCAGTGTCCGCAATCCCGTACAATTTATGGCCAACTCCCTACCTCCGTTGACGATTGACGAATGAAGAACAGCGGCTTTTTAATCGTCAATTTCCTAAAATACGTCACCGAACCTATGAAAGGCAATTTATGATATCCCTGATTGCAGCAGGTTGATACGGAGCAGGAGCTGTTTCTTTTCGATGAAACGCCCCATACTCTGGATCGCATCCTGGGATTCACATTCCTGCGACGTGGACAGGTTGAACAGGAAGTGTTCCAGCTCGTCGCACAGACCCTTGGCACGAGCCACATCGGGGTCGCGCAGCTCCGGGTCCAGCATGCGCTTCTGTTGCAGGAGCTGGCGCGCGCGGGTCACCTCGAGCGAAACGTCGTACCGGTCCGCCGCACAGCTTTTTTCGGCACTGATCAGGTCGATCAGGAGGTCCTGGCATTCGGACAGATACTGTGCCGTGGCTGCACGTGCATAGAGGGTGCTGATCCGGTCGAGAAATGCCCTGTTGCCTGTGGCGACCGGGGCCGGCGTGGCTCGGGACGGCGGAGGCGGCAGCAGGCGCAGCGTCCAGATCAGTCCTGCGGCGAGCAACACGAGCGCGGCTGCGCTCAAGGCCCACTTCGGGAAGCTGAGGCCGAGCCAGCTCCGTTTCCTGTCTGACACCAGCCCGGCACGATCGGCGAGCTTCTCGGGGAGAAGCTGCCAAGTCATGTCCTGCGCCGGCTCGAACAGTTCGGGATCAGCCAGCCACTCTCGGATCTTGCCGATCTGCGCGGCCTCCTCGCTGCAGGCGGCACAGCCGGCAAGGTGCTCACCGACACGGCGCTTTTCCTCCGGTTCGAGGGCTTCCTCGACATAGAGGACGAGCATTTCCTTGATCGCGTCGCAGCTACTCATAATTCAGCACTCCCTTTTGTTCGATCAGCATGCCTTTCAGCCCCATCACGGCCTTGTGCAGGTTGGATTTGACCGTACCCAGAGGACACTCGAGCGCCGCCGCGATTTCCTCCAACCTCATATCGCCAAAAAACCTGAGCGAGACGACCTCGCGCTGGCGGCGCGGCAGGCGGCAGACGGCCTCTTCCAGGAGGCGCCGCCGCTCCCCTTGGCGCAGCCGGTCGAGGGGGTCTTCTGTTGAGCGCACGGTGGCAGATTGGTGCAATTGGGTTTCCAATACGTCCTCCAGCGAAGAGGTCCGGCCTCGGTCCGACCTGCGGTAGCGATCAATGCTGGCGTTGATTGCAATCCGATAGAGCCAGCCTGCAAACGAGAAGCGGTTCTCCCAGGTGTGACGGGCGGTATAAACCTTGAGGAAGGTATCCTGGAGTACCTCCATGGCGTCTTGGGGATCACGAACATAGGTACTGATGACCCGGTAGACCTTCTTCTGATAGCGCCGCACGAGTTCCTGATAGGCATACATGTCGCCTTGCTGGACCTGTTTCATCAGGTCTTCAATCGCGAAAGAGGCGGGCTCGTCGGGAATTCCTTGTCGGGCCATGGAGTTCAACTGTAACGCCTGTCCGGTGGATCCATCCACGATAGTTTAGAAAGGGCATCGAAAGGCCAACGGTCATTCCGTCTCGATCAGCCGTCGAGGTTCGGTACCCTGAACAGGCTGTTCACCCCTATTTCCATCTCCGCTCCTTGCCCTGCGGGGGGAGGCGTCCTGGAGCCCGCATCTTCATCTACGCGTTTGGGAAACGCAGGGTTCACTTCCCGACCTCCACGCCAGGTCTTTTTGTCGATCACGACAAGCCCAATGCGCTTTCCCAGTCTTTCATTGCAGGCCCCAGAGCCGCTGAGGGAAACCTGTTGAAATTCTGTGACATCGTGTGATTATTTCGCCGCACGCAGGCAACCGAAGCCACATCCCATTGATTAATAGGATTTTACGTCGGGATCATTTTGCACCGGTGGCACGAGCGAAGTTCGCTGCACTGTGGAAATCCGCGCCGAAGAAACCTTTCGCCAGGGCAACTTCGGGATTTTATCTCATTCATGGCACTGTCCCTAGACGCACTGAGTCAGGGAACCGCCGACAAAGCTGGAGGCTTGCTTTGTAAACCGCTCCAAGCGGCCCTTGCGAGTTTTCTACAATAGATACATTCTAGAAGTCAATCCGGAAAGCCTATTTTCCGCGATTTCATGGGCCAGAAGCCCTTTGTTTTCAATGGCGGCATTCGCAAAAACGGCCTTTCCGGATGAGTCTCTAGGCGGCCTGCGCGCCAATACCGCAGCTTGTTTTTCCCATGCGCCGGAATCCCTTATAGTACTATATAATCGTAGGGTGCATGTCCCGACACCTCATCAGCTCATCAGAAGAATCCAGGGATGGGTGGAATGTAAGCGGCGGATCTGCTCCCGCGACGGGATGAACGGGTTCCCTTCTTCGGCATTGCCCGCAATCGTGATACATCTTACAGGCAGTTCAATTCCCACTGGGGTTCGATCGAGGTTGTGATGATGGAGTTGGAGCCGAAGACATTGTCGATTTTGTCGGGGTTGGAGCGCAGCCGCCTGACACCCATGCGCGCGTCATGGTCGCAGGGGAGTTTAGGGCAGCGGAACCGAAACGAGTCGGACGGCTCCGGAAGGAAGGGCGAAACTGAGACGTCATGAACGCTCGATTCCTGAAATCTCAAGAAAAGCCATGCTCGTTCAGCGGGACTTCGACGCGACAATAAATGGTGATGTCGAAAGTGGGTGTCATTTAGAACCATCTGACATCATGGGTTGAAACGTAATTTGCTGCCGACGGACCTCGCTGTGAAAAGGGTAGAAGAAGTTCTTAAATCTCCTCAATCAAGAAATAACATGAACACACAGCCAAGCAAGAGGACGGCTGTACCAGCCATCTATCTTGAGCGCTGCGTGCACGTCGGGCTCTACCTGATCCTGATTATGCCCCTGTTGGTCTGGTCCGGGTTTTTGATGCCGGAGGTGACGGCGAAAGTTTTGGGATTTCAGATTCTGGTCGAACTGGTGTCGGCTGCCGCACTGATTTTGACCCTGATTGAAGGGCCATCCCCCAAGAAAAAGCCGAATCCGCTCCTTTCGCCTGCGTTCGTCTACCTGGCTGCGTTTCTGGGCTACTCCCTCCTTTCCGCCCTTCTCGGCACGGATTTAAACCTCGGTCTCTGGGGGCTCATCGAACGGCAGGATGGACTCGTGTTGCTGCTGCACCTTTTTGCCTGGGCAGCTGTTGCGGCCTGGTTCTTTGCCAGATTTGATAGCAATGCCGACAGAGGGGAACGGCTGCACGCACTACTTCCGGTTAGCCCGGGTTCTTATTCTTACCTGTTCTGCTCTTTTTGGGTCAGTGCGGCTGTGGCGCTCATGGCGCTGCGAGAATCGGAGGTCGAGTTTAACGGCATTCTGCACCCACTGATCCAAATCCTTTCCTCTCCAACAAGGCTGGGCGGTGTGTTCGGCAACCCTCTGATGCTGGGTCCATATCTACTCTGTCATTTTTTCTTTGGGCTCTACTTCCTGTTGACGGTGATGGGCGCCGGATCTGCGCGCACCAGCGGTGGAGACACAAAGCGTGGGCAGCTGTTGCGGAAGGTCGTCCGTTACGCGGCATTTATCGGCGTTGCAGCGGCGGAACTCCTTATCCTGGTTGTCATCCTCGCGGGTCAGACACGTGGAGTGATACTCGGCTTAACGATTGGTTTGTTCTGCAGCATCATATTGCTCGTCCTTGGCCTCTCAACTCGACGGGCGATCAGGGTTGCAGTCGCTGCTGGCATTCTCTGCCTACTGCTGGTGTCCGCCCTGAGCTGGCACTATCGAGATAGTAATCTGGTCAACAGGATCCAGGTTTTGCACCGATTCACGCACATCTCAGCGGAGGAGAACATTACCACCTTTACGCGCCTGCGAATTTGGAGCGCCGGGCTGCGCGCTTTGGGGGACCACCCGCTGTTCGGTTGGGGATATGACAACGTTTACTATGCCTTGAACAAGTATTATGATCCGCGACTGATCCGTGTCGCTCCCTTTGTGGCGACCAGCGCTCAAACCTGGTTTGACAAAAGCCATAGCTTCTTCGTCGACCTGATCGTCGAGCGTGGATTCATCGGATTCCTGGGATATTGCCTGCTGCTCTGGATCATAGCCAGGAGCCTGTGGCGGATGGCTGACCGGCGACTCGCTATCTGCCTCGGGGGAGGTTTGGTCGCATACCTGGTCAGCAATGCGTTGGCTTTTGACGTTTTTGGCTCCCTGTTTGGCTTCTTCTTGAGCCTGGCTGTTATTGCTTCGGGCTGCAATCTGGAAACGCCCGTGTGGATTCGGTCGCTGCTGGACCGTAAGCGTAAGGTCTCAACGCCGCGAAAAAAGCAGCTCATAAATGTAAAGCCCAAGCCCATCCTGAAGATATCCCTCGTGGCGACTGCACTGGCAGCCTGTGTCTATTGCCAAGTGGAGATTGGCACTGCCAACCACAGGTGCATGCAGGCGAAGGCGGCTTTTTTGCGGGATCCCGCGGTGGGAGTTTCCTCGTTCCTGGACGCGTTTGAACATTTCTCTCCATACAATGCGAGACAGAAGCTGGATTGTGCCTCCCTGCTCGTCAACAGCGCAATTACCAAGCAGAAAACTTCCCAATCGTTCAATGCCGGCTCGCTTGTCATCCGGTTTACCCAGGAAGCTCTTGCCGCACATCCACAAGATGCCGACTACTATATAACCCTGAACTATATGTTCAACGAGCTGGCCCTCTATACGAATCGCGATCTGGCCAAAGACGCGGAGGTTTATGGGGAAAAGGCGCTGAAGTTGAGCCCGAAACGCCAGGAGGCCATGTATCACCTGGGCCAAACCTTACTGATTCTGGACAAATCGAGAGAGGCCGTAGATCTCTACAGGCGAATGCTTCAATATGCCGATTTTCCTCTCGGACGATGGGTTCTGGGGCTATCACTTCTGCAGAACATGCAGTCGGACGAGGCCAAGAAGGAGATCAGGACCGCGATCAAGATGGGATATCAGCCGAACGCCGGCGATGTGACTACCCTGAGACGCTTCATTTCCGAAAAGGAGGCCTCCGAGCTGACCGCGGGCAAGTAGTCGGCGAGCCTCTGCCGCGGAAGCGGACAAGCACTCTGGAAATATACCCGAGGGCTTTTCTTTTTGCGGACGCCCTGGTTGCGGTGGCGGCGTGGTCACCGAGGGCCATGTCCCGAGGCAGTCTTGGTACGCTCCTATCTGGCGTGTTCTCGATAGGGCCGGCGCATTTTATACAGATCACTTTGCTCCCTCAGCTCGCGCAGTAGTTCTTTCTCCCCCGAGGAGAGAGCCATCCCGACCGCCTTTTGTGCCGTTTGTGCAGCCTCATTGAAGCGGCCCGCTTCGGCAAAGGCCGCGGCAAGCGTGCCAAGGAAATTGGCATCCCTATAACCCGTCAGCTCGCAAGCCTGCGTAGCGAGCCGAATGGCCTCGGCACCGTTGCGGACCCTCTCAGTCTCACTAGTCGCAAGGTACCATGCGAGATCATTGAGCGCGCCCGGCTGATCGGGGTTCCGATGAAGAGAGTCTCGATAGCACGAGAGAGCCTCCTCGGTCCTACCTACTCGCATTAACGCGGATCCGAGAAGGTTAAGGGCATCGACAAAGTCAGGCGCAATGCGCAAGGCCTCGGAGTAATGCGCAACGGCCTCCCGCAGCTTCCCTTGTTGCTGAAGGTACACGCCCATGTTGGTGTGTGCCACTTCGTTGTTGGAGGTCATGCTCAGGGCGTGTTCGAATAGTGTACCGCTGCCGTGCCAGTAGCCGACCTGTATCCAGGTAATCCCTGTGAGAATCGAAATGACCAGTCCGGCACAAAGTGCCAGCATCGTCTTCTGCCTTCGGCCGAGCACCTTCTCAGCCCCTGGCCAGCAGATGAGCAATTCGGGAATTCCCCAGGCCACCATAATGGCAATGCCGATTAGCGGTATATACGTATAACGGTCGGCCATGGCCTGTCTGCCAACCTGCACAAGACCGATGACTGGGACCAGGGTACCGAGATACCAAAGCCAGCCCACCGCAAGATACGCATGGCGCTTCCACAGTCGAAACACTTGCAGAGACACCAGGATCAGCACCAGACTCGCGATCAGCACTTGCCATGGTGAGAGATTGAAACCGGGATGCGGATAGAAAACCGCAAGGTTCCTGGGCCAGAACATCTTGCCGATGTACTTCACATAGGTCAGGAGCGCGTTTCCGAGGCGGACGCTGAATGGGAGCCGTTCAAGGGATGCGACCACTCCGAAACCCCTTTGCGCGAGATAGGTAACGGCCGCTGATACCGCCGAGAGAATGAAAAGCGGCGTCTTTTCCCACAACAGTTGGCTGATTCGATCCCAGCGGATTGTCCGGTTCGAATCCTTCGGGCCGGCTGCGCTCAAACGGCCGAGAGGCCAATAATCCAGAAGCAAAAACGCAAACGGCAGAGTCACCAGCATCGGCTTGGCCAGGAGACCCAGCGCGAAGGACAGCACAACCCAGACATACCGGCCCATCCCTGGTCTTTCGACATATCGAATGTAGCACCAACTGGCAAGCATCCAGAAGAAGGCGCTCAGCACATCCTTCCTCTCCGCCACCCAGGCAACTGACTCTACGTGGAGCGGATGAACGGCAAACACTGCCGCGACGAAGGTGCTGCACCAAAGAGACCCCGTCGCTCGCCGGAGCAGGAACATCAACATCAGGACATTCGCCAGATGAATCAAAAGGCTGCTGAGATGGTGTCCCCAGGGTCGCAGCCCGTAAAGCTCACAATCAAACATGTGAGATAGCCAGGTGAGTGGATGCCAGTTGGCCTGGCTTTTGGTGGTAAAGGCCCAGAAAACACTGGCGCGCGTCCATCCCGCCTGAACCATAAGATTCCGAACCACATAACCGTCGTCATCGTAGAGTACAAAGTCAGATCTTAAGACTTGCCAGTAGGGAAGGAGGGTCAAGAAGATGAGGCAAAGGGCGATCATCGGTGCGTAGCGAGACCCAACGTCTTTGCGCGATGCCGGCCTTCTTCCAGCGGCATCAGCTGCACGACCTTGCGCTTTTTTGATTGGCCCAGGCTTCCTTTTTGCCGGTTCTGCCATGACCCCTCGAAATGAGTCTCCACCCGCGGAGCGGGTGTGGCCTCAGGAAGCCTCCCGGAGGGAGGTATGGGCGGCACAGCCCTGTCAGGGCTGAATCCCACTTGGCTCCGTATCCCAGGGTTTGCGCCCCTAAAGCGCTAAGATAAGCTCGCTACACACTTGGTCCTTGACTTGGACCTCGGCGTGGACTTGGACCATCCTGCCTGATGTGAACTTTCACAAGCTCGAAGTTTACCAGGTCGCCGTGCGCTTCTTGCCGCTTGCAGCCAGCATTGCCGACAGTCTACCACCTCGCTACGCAGCTCTGGCGGATCAACTCCGCCGTGTATATATTTCCATTCCGCTGAATACAGCCGAGGGCTCAGAAAAGAGCACTGGATCAGACCAGCGCCGGTTCTATGCCATAGCGTGCGGCAGTGCCATGGAATGCGCCGCAATCGTTGACGCCCGTACCGCTTTGGCGCTCATCGAGCGGCCCCAAGCCGAGCAAGACAACCAGCCTCTTCTCTCCACCGTCAGGATGCTCTCGAAAATGCGTCGAGTACAAGAGCATCCGAGTCGCAGTCCAAGTCTAAGTCCAAGTCCACGAGGAAGCAGTGACTTAGGTTAGCGCTTGTGGGCTGGCGCCCTGGGCTGTACCTGTTACGAGACTATGACAAAACGGGCCTCACGGTGAAGTAGCATGGTTGGGTTCCAAACAAACAACCATCAACACCGAAGGCCACACATGAAGCATATAGGAATGGACCTTGGCGGCACAACAACAACTGCAACCGTTTTGAGCGCACAAGGCAAGAGACTCTTGGATCGAACGATTGCGACGCGAGAAGCAGACTTGGTGGATTTTGTGAGCAAGATACCCGGCGCGAAGCGAGTGGTAGTGGAAGAAAGCCAGCTCGCGGACCGGGTAGTTCGAGCACTTAAGCCGTATGTCTCGGAGGTCATTCGCTGTCGGCCGCAGTACAATGATTTGATCAGTAAATCCGAGAACAAATGCGATGAAGAGGATTGTTTCTCCCTGGCGCGGCTTTCCTATCTGGGTGAGCTGAAGCCGGTGCACCACACCGATTGGGGGTACCGGCAATTGCGCGAAGGAGTGGGGGAATACTGGAAAGCGAGTTGGGATCTTACCGCGGCGAAGAACCGGCTGAGATCTCACTTTCTGTTCAACGGCATTCCGAGTGTGGGGGAGGCAGTCTATGCGTCCCGATGCCGCGATAGAAGTCGGTTGAGGGACGTCCCTGGCTTTTGCCGGTTTTTTGCTGTACTTTTACACGCTAATAAAATATTCGCGATGTAAAAGGAGTTGGAATGGCAATTCGATGGATGATGGTGTTTGGAATCGGGTTACTCGCCGGGACTGTCTGCGCGCAGGACGCCTCTGTGCTCAAGACCCCGAAGGACAAGATCAGCTATGCCCTTGGCATGCGTTTTGGAAATCAATTGAAGACAACTGCGGTTGAGGTGGATCCGGAAATCTTCGTTCTAGGGTTGAAAGCGATGCTCGCCGGGGGCAAGACGCTCCTGACCGAGGATGAAGCCCAGACCCTGATCACCAACCTGCAAAACGAAGTAGTAAAGAAGCAGGCCGAAAACGCGAAGATCCAGGGTGATAAAAACAAGAAGGACGGAGAGGAATTTCTGGCGGCCAACAAAACCAAAGAAGGGGTTGTCACCCTGGAGAGCGGTCTGCAATACAAGATTCTCAAGGCCGGAGACGGCAAGAAGCCGACAGCCGATGATACCGTCATCTGCCACTACCGCGGAACGCTTGTTGATGGAACAGAGTTCGACAGCTCGCTCAAACGCAACCAGCCCGCAACCTTCCCGGTAAAAGGAGTTATCAAAGGCTGGACTGAAGCCCTGCAGCTCATGCCTGTCGGATCCAAGTGGCAGCTCTTTGTCCCTTATAACCTGGCATATGGCGAGAATGGGCTACCCCCGTTAATCGGGCCCAGCATGCTGCTCATTTTCGAGGTCGAGCTGATCTCGATCCAAAACAAATAGAGCGTCCCAACCGCGAAACTGGTGAAAATGGGAAAAGGCTGCGAGCTTAATCGCTAGAAGGAGGGGGCAAATTGAAAGAGATAGTACCGGAGTACACTCCGGGCCAGGAGGTCCTGGCGCTCGCGAAAGTAGATCGAAACGATCGTTTTGTAGCCTTTCAGCAGGCGCTCGTCGTCCTCCAGCATGACAAGCTCGCATGTCTCGGCAAGTTGCTGCTGCGGCGGCGGATTCGGGCATGTCTGCTGCGTTGCGCACCGTTGGGCTCCTCGACGTGCTCTCAAGCACGCCTGCGGGGCCCACGGTCGCGCGCCTTGTATCCATGCCCTCCTTCGCCGCCTCGCTACGAAAGCTGATGAGGAATGCGGGCTAAGTGTGCAAGGAAAATCTCCACCAGGCCAGTGCCGGGCAAGTCTAATCCCTGTCCCTCGAATCGATACTGGTTTGGCGCCTTTTTTCACTCGAACTCCAGGTTTCCATGAGCCGCAGAGTTGACGAGAAGCTCAGAGATCCCAATACCGCTGGCACAGATTCCGCCATGATGAAATTTGTCCGCTTGTGCCTGTATGGGGTTTTGCTCACGCCACTCCTGGTCAACACTTCATTTTCCGTCTCGTTCAATACTCCCAAGGTCCTGGCCTTCCAGATTCTGGTGGAACTGGCCCTGGTTGTCGCTTGCTCTGTGGAGTGGTTCTCGAGATCCCGTGGGCAAGCCCGCAAAACTTTTGCGGGCCTCGCTTCATTTTCTCCGTTCGCCTTTGCTTTAGGCGTTTTCCTTGCCTATTCCTTCATTGCGGCGGCTTTCGCAGTGGACTTCCGGCGCAGTCTCTGGGGCCTCGAGGACAGGCAGGACGGGCTTGTTCTTCTACTCCACTTCTACGGTTTTTTCTTGGTTGCAGTCTGGTTTGCACAACAGTGCGAAGTACGCGGATCCGCAAAACAAGAGACTCAAAAAGGGAAGGGAGCCGGGCAATCCGGGTTACGGTTTATCGGCCGCTACCTCAACTTCTCCTTTTGGGTCAGTTCCGTGGCAGCTCTGAGTGCACTGTATTATTGGACGGTCGCCGTGTACGATCCTACGGGATGGCTTGGCTCGGCGCTAATGAAACAGGCAGGCACGAGGAGCGGTGGCCTCATGGGAAATCCGGAGTACCTTGGGCCGTACTTGCTGTTCCACATTTTCTATGGTCTGCATTATTTCCAATCCGAGTTGCGCCGCCTGCAATCGGCCCGATCCTCAGACAAACGTAAAAGTGAGGCTTCCCTCAGTAGGGGAAGAGCCAGCCTTGCTTTCATCGTGATGGTTGAACTGATCTTGTTTCTGGCCGTTTTAGTGGGACAAACGCGCGGAATCATAATAGGCATGGCACTCGGCTTGATGGTGGCAGGCTTAGGCTGGGTGAGCAGGCAAAGCAGCCGCATTCGTATCCTGTCAGTGGCATCGTTTCTCGCCCTTATGCTGCTGGGTGGCTTTCTTTTCTGGCGGCTTCGTGACTCGAAGACGGCGATGAAGATTCCTCTTTTCCGGGTTTTTGTCGAGGTTACCAATCCGGAATCGGCAACCCGACGGTTGCGCCTGCTGCTGTGGCAGAGCACGCTGGCAGGCTTTAAGGATCGTCCGGCCTTGGGGTGGGGACATGATAATGCCTTTTATGCGCTCAACCAACACTACAATCCTGAGTTGGTTCGGTTCGCATGGGCAGACATTTATAAGGGCACATGGAACGACAAATCTCACAATGCATTTCTTGATCTTCTTGTCGAGAAGGGTGCCATGGGAGCCCTCCTTTTTTTGGTCGTGCCAGCTGTCCTTGGCTCTGGCCTCTGGCGCCTGCGCCATCACGAGGCGGCCTGGTGGTTAGCTGCCGGGTTTGCGGCTTATGTGGTGGCGGTGGCAGTTTCCTTTGACTCATTTGGCTCTCTGATGGGGCTGTATCTGTTTTTTGCGTGGTTCGAGCTGGAATCCCATCGGGATCTTCGTTCTACCTGGACGTCCGGGTGGCGAGCCTCTGGAACTGCCGGGCGCAAAGTCTATTCATCGAGATGGATAAGGGCAACAAGTCCCATCATAGTCGTTTTCTGTTTATGCGGACTCTATCTGAATGTCCAGATCGGCTTGGCGAGCACCGGATGCCAGGAAGCTCAGGCTGTGATCAGTGTCCAACCCAGGGCGGGATTGGCTTTATATAAAGCTGCCTTGCAGCATTTTTACCCCTACGAGGATAAGCAAAAACTGCAGTGCGCCGCGCTCCTCATCCAATCAGTCGTCCAAGGCCCCCGAGGGCCCGATGACCAGATAAGGATCGATTCGGCTTTACGCCTGGGCAGGGAGGCTGTGAGTGCGCACCCGCATGATGCCTACCTGTGCCTGTGGTTTGCCGTGCTCCAGACCAATCTTGGAATCAACGTGGACAAGAAATACCTCGATGGCGGCGCGGCCCTTGGCGAGAGGGCGTTGGCGCTGAGCCCGTTACGCCAGGAAGTGATGGTGCATCTGGGCCGGACTTATGTGCTGCGGAGCGAGTTTCACCGCGCCGTCGAAGTGCATCGAAAGATGGTCGAGGCCTACCCCCCTTACCCTCTGGCACATTGGTATTATGGATTGTCACTGATCAAGGACGACCAACTGGAACGTGCCAAAATGGAAATTCGAACGGCATTGGACCTCGGCTACCACCCTCAGAATAGCGACGAGTCCCAAATCGTGAAGAAGTTGCTCGGAACTTAAGGCGGCATTGGTGGATTCAAGGAACTTCCACGGGCTCTTGAGCAAACCGCAGAAAATCGTGCCGGAAAATGCCCCGAGCAAGGAGATCCTCTCCCTCGGCGAGATCGGCCGATATGATAAGATCGTTTCCTACAATCGGGCCAGGGCCGGCCTTACGTTTGGAATAAAGACAGCAGCTTGGAAAACAGCATTGTCGGGCTGAGCGTGCACTGGATAGGTGTTCTGCCGGCAGGATATTCCAGCAGAATCCGCGACCATGGGTATTTTTTCGCGTCCTGATGAATTGTATTTGTGGAGCCTCTATGTTTCCAGCGGCCAAACCGTCACGGTCCAATGATTCAACTCGAAAGATCGAGAGCAGGACCCGAGCGAAGACCGTAGCCTTGCAGGCGCTGCTCGTCTGCATGACCCTGGCAGCCTATCTTCCGGCGATGAGAGCCGGATTCATCTGGGACGACGATGCCTATGTGACGGAAAACCAGACGCTTCGATGGATACGAGGGTCGGCGTCGGCAGCACTCCTTGTCGCGATGGGAACCGTAACCGGGCTGCAGGCCAGGATCTACCGCAACCCGGAGACCCTGTGGCAGGATACGATCCGCAAAAACCCTGCGTGCTGGATGGCGCATGAAAACCTGGGTGTGTATTATGCCAGCCAGGGAAGGCTTGACGACGCCATCTCTCGTTACTCTGAAGCCCTGCGCTTGCGCCCGGACGATGCCAACCTCCGCCACGATCTGGGCACCGCGCTGGCGCGTCAGGGGCGATATCCGGAGGCCACGGCGCAGTTGTTCATCGCACTGCGCCTTAGGCCGGAGTTTTACGAAGCGCAATACAATCTTGGCATCTCTCTGTTGCAGCAGCGGCGCTATGCGGAGGCGATTCCCCACCTGACCGAGGCGCTTCACCTGAAGGGAGATGACCCGCAGGCACACTATATGCTGGCGAAGGCATGCGCCGGTGTCGGCAGAGTTGCGGAAGCGGTGCAACACTATCGTGTGGCTTTGACGTTTCAATCCGACTGGCCTGTGGCGATGAATGACCTGGCTTGGTTGCTGGCGACCGACGAGGATCCCAAGACACGCCGCGGCGACGAAGCCGTCCGGTTGGCCAAACGAGCCTGCGAATTGACTGGCTACCGTGACGTCAACTACATGGATACCCTGGCAGCGGCCTACGCCGAGGCTGGCAATTTTGCCGAAGCGGTTAAAATCGGCCAATCGACCCTCGATCTCGCTCGTTCAACAAATCAGGATGCGAAGTCATTGGCCGACTACTGGAGCCGGCTGGCGCGCTACCGCCAAGGCATCCCCTACCGCGATCGTCCCACCTCGGGGCGTTGAGAAAACTTTGGGGATGAAGAGCCCGGATTCCGCATCCATCTCCCGAACTTACGCGAACCTACGGGGTCTGCTAGGTCTGGGGTCGGACCCAATGCTCCTTGCAGGGGTACCAGACGAGCGAGAAACTCATTTGCAGCGGATCCTAACGGAGGGAGTAGCAATTAGTTGGGCCAAGGTCGCCCAGCAAGACGGTTAAGGTCAACACTAATGTTGCTTCGAATGGTCAACATCGGAATGACGACGGACCGATGGGTGCGCTCTAGTTCTCCGCGGTAGCGATATATTGAGACTGTCCGCCCGTTCACGCTGCTATCGTTGCTCCAAAGCGGGAAAACCTTCACGAGCTCGAAACGGTTAGAGAACAATAGCTTTCGAACGGGGTCTAGCCCCCTCAAAAATGAGACTTCTTCAAGCAACGCGTAACGGATGCCCCAAGTTCGAAAGAGATTCTGGACTTCTTCGGCTGTATTCAAAACTTGGCGTTGCTCATAGACAACATTCGTGACCACCACTTGCTTTTCTCGCACGACCATGTGGCGCTTCTCGGGATCAAGCTTCCTAACAAAGAAAATGAAATCACCATTGAGCTGCCCTTGGTAGTAAACGATTTCAGATTCTGGTTGTGACAAGACGAACCGCGCGGCCTCCTCGATCCCGACAACAGTCGGCCGATGGTAACGGAGTGCAGCGAACAGGAAATAGGAAGCAAATGCAGCTGAGCAGAGGAGCACCCATCGCGGTCGACGGAGCAAAACTTCGATTCCGAGTACGGCAAAATAGACGAAGGGCGGTATCCAGATCATGATGTGACGGGGTTCTTTCTCCGCGATCAGCGTGAAGCACAAATAGCTGGAGACCACCCAAAGCAGGAGGAAGCGATATCGGCGCGCCGACGTAAAGACCGCCCAGCTTAAACCAACGAGACATAGGCCCAGCAAGACCCACCCCAATTGTTCGGGGAGGATTATGGGGTACCAGAAGAGATGATGAAAGGTGAACACATGGCGAAGTCCTTGGCCGACTGCGCGCTGATAACTGAATCTAAGCGTACCAAATGAGAGACGGTACCAAGCTAAGACGATGGCCAAGCTGGACAGCAAAGCAGTCCAGACATCCCAGCGGCGCAGGATCCCAAAACGGCGCTCCGTGAGGAAGTGAAGCCCAAAGAAATACACCAGGACGATTGCCAATTGACTCGTAAGCAAGGCGGCGATGATGAATGTCACGGCCCACCAGAGATCAATTCCTTTCTCGTTTCGAAGGAATCGAAACCAGAAATACGCAGCGCCCATGCACATTGCCACCTGCGGAATCTCCAGCATGACGACGTTTTCGTAGAGCAGGACCTGCGGCAGCAACGCGAAAATGAGGCCAGAGAAAAAAGCTCGCGAACGAGGGCCATGTTCTTCGGCAATTCGGTACCAGAAATAAACTCCCAACAAGGACAGGGTCATCACAGCCAGTCGGCTGGCCCACAGCGAAATGCCAAAAACCAGAAAGAAGAGCCCTTCGACAAACGGCAAGAAGGGGGGCCAGTGGGGCAATGCAACCGCGGGGTATTTCGCGTAGTACTCGTAAGCGTATTGCATTGGGTTTTTCAGTGGCATGTCGACCATCAGATCGCGCATGAAAACGCCATTCATGACGTGGCGCGTCTCGTCAACGGAGAAGAAGGGCTCACCTTTGGTCATGCCACGTGAGAGAACCAATGCCACCAGCAGCAACAAGATCCAATGCGGGCGAGCCAGGAGCGCATGAGGCACAGATCTCATGTAAGAACGGATGGCGGCGATGAGTCTGCCGCCCGGCCCCAGCCCAATCCGAGAAGTGTTCGGTGCGGTCGACACGCCTCCTCCCAATCGTATTACGCCTTATAGGCGTTTTTGTTCGGGAGCTCAAGCGGAAATCGGAGGGACGAATATCAAGGGTGGCCTCGGGGCGTTATTCAACTCGAAAGCAGCTCTTGGCACATGGGTGAACACCTCTTTTGGCGCCATATCGATTGGAATTCTGATTAAACAGAGGACGAAGATCCCGGTGAGCTACCTGGTTTTCGCACTTATGTTTGCGTTGATTTCGACCAGCAATGAGTACATTTACGGGATGACGAGATACACGATTCCTCTGATTCCCCTGTACATCGCGGTGGTCGAAAGCAGTGAAATCCTCTACCAAGCCTATGTGGTGCTGAACATAGCATTTCTGGCAATCAATATCTCAGCCTTCGTGACGGGCACAGGAACGTTCATTTAGCTTGAGCGAGACATATCCGCTAATTGCTGCGCCCGCCCCGTTGCGTCATCCCTATCTCGGCGAAGCATTTCGGTCCCCGTCAAGCATGAGCCATGCCATTCGTACTTGTCCTAAATTTCCAGCCGAAAATTTTCGATTGACAATCGGCTCGATACTCCCATAAGATTTCCGGGTAATCCTTCCGGGATCTTGTTAATTCTCCAAGACTTACGGCATTTCATCCCCGTGAGTCAAGGTGCGAAGCTATGTGCAATCCGCCTATTGCGGCACACAACCGCGGGCCTGCATTTAACACCCATGAGGACATTAAAGAATGATCCGTTTGTCTGATAAGCGCATTTCCGTGACGGGAGGAGATGGATTTCTCGGCCGCCACGTTGTGCGGGCTTTGCGCGCTCGTGATTGCGCTCAGGTCACAATTCCTTCGATCACCCAATATGATCTGACTAAGGAAGCAGCGGTGGAACGGTTTTATGCCGCCGCTCGGCCTGAGATCGTTATCCATCTGGCAGCCGAGGTCGGTGGCATTGGCGCCAATCGTGCCAACCCGGGGCGTTTTGCCTACGCCAATCTGGTTATGGGGGCTCTGCTGATGGAGCATGCCAGACTCGAGGGAGTAGAGAAGTTCATCCAAATCGGCACTATCTGCGCTTATCCCAAGTTCACGCCTGTCCCATTCCGCGAGGAAGATCTCTGGAACGGCTACCCCGAAGAAACCAACGCTCCCTATGGGTTGGCCAAGAAGATGCTGCTCGTGCTCGCGCAGGGATACCGGCAACAGTATGGGTCGAATTTCATCTATCTTTTGCCAGTGAATCTCTACGGTCCGGGAGACAATTTTAACCCCGAATCCTCGCACGTTATCCCCGCGCTGATTCGGAAATGCCTAGAAGCCGTCGACCGGGGTGAGCGCGAAATCGTCTGCTGGGGAGATGGATCGGCAACCCGCGAGTTTCTCTATGTCGAGGACTGCGCGGAGGCTATCGTGCTGGCATCGGAACGCTACGATGGGTGTGATCCTGTAAACATAGGCGCCGGTTTTGAAATATCCATCCGAGACCTGGTGACGTTGATCGCCGAGCTTACGGGATTCAATGGGACAATAGCCTGGGATACGAGCAAGCCGAATGGGCAGCCACGGCGTTGCTTGGATACCACCCGAGCAGCCGAGCTCTTCGGCTTTCGCGCCCGGGCCGATTTCCGGGCAGGGCTGAGCAGCACAATTGAGTGGTACCGTGCCCATCGGCATGAGGCCTAACCATTTCCAAACCTGGAGTTACAAATGTCGAAAAAGGCTCTGATTACCGGCATCACTGGTCAGGACGGCTCTTATCTGGCGGAGCTCTTGTTGACCAAAGGGTACCAGGTCTGGGGGATTATTCGTCGTTCTTCATCGTTCAATACCGCCCGTTTGGACCCCATTTATCAGGATCCCCATGCTCTGGATCGCAAACTAAGCCTGATTTATGGCGACCTGAACGATGCCTCATCCCTCAACAAGATCCTCAAGATCGTGCGTCCCGATGAAATCTACAATCTGGGCGCACAATCCCATGTGAAGGTCTCTTTTGACATACCTGAGTATACCGCGGAAATCACGGGTATCGGCGCGGTGCGCGTGCTGGAGGCCATGCGCGAACTGGAACTCAATGCGCGCTTTTATCAGGCGTCGTCCTCTGAGCTCTATGGCAAGGCGGCGGAAATCCCGCAACGTGAAACCACTCCCTTTTATCCGCGCAGTCCCTATGCTGCAGCCAAAGCTTATGCCTTTTACATTACCCGCAACTATCGGGAAGCGTACGGCATGTTTGCCACCAATGGGATACTCTTCAACCACGAGTCGCCACGGCGCGGCGAGACCTTCGTAACCCGCAAGATCACTCGGGCGGTTGCGCGCATCAAGCACGGCTTGCAGGATCGTCTCTATCTCGGAAATCTGGAGGCCAAGCGCGATTGGGGTTTTGCCGGAGATTATGTGGAGGCCATGTGGCGCATGCTCCAGGCCGAGGAACCCGACGACTATGTGATTGCCACCGGGGAGAGCCATTCGGTGCGCGAGTTTTGCGAACTTGCATTCGCCCACGCAGGGCTGCCGCTGACATGGATTGGAAGCGGTGTCGAGGAAAAGGGTCTCAATCCCGAAGGCCGCATCGTGCTGGAAATCGATCCCCGGTATTTCCGCCCCACAGAGGTGGATGTGCTCCTGGGCGATTACACCAAGGCCCGCACGAAGTTGGGCTGGACGCCGACCGTCGATTTTGCCGCCCTCGTCAGGACAATGGTCGATGCCGATGAGATGCCCTTGCTGAATGAGCTTGGTGCCAAGACCGGAAGAGCGTGATCTTCGGCGTATTGCGACATGACTCGCACTACCTTTGCATCTCTATTCCGAAAATACTGCAGAGGGGAGAAAATTCAACCGCGCGTGGGATGCCAGGCATCGCGCCGATTTTAAATTTCCAGACGCTCAAGAAGAATGATGCCTGATTCCCTGGACATACCCGCGTCTTCCCACGGCATTTATCGTTAGGTCATAGAGGCCAATCTATGAGGCAAGACCTTAGGACATGGGCCCGCAAGCTCTTGTTCGTTGTGACTGGCGCACTCGGCCTGGTCGTAGTAGGCGCGCTGGTTCTGCCTCGCCCTGCTCAAAGGGATAGATCGCCGCTGCCCAAGCCAGCTATTGCTATGGCAGAGCAAGCCACTCCAGGCGGGGGCCGTCAAGGGGCTGCGGAAAAGGCATCACCCATCAATCCCATGGTCCCCATCCGACAAAATCTGGGAACGGCTAAGACACCCACAAGCCTGAATCAACTCGACCTTGCCGAAGCTCCCGCCGTTCAGCGGATTCTTGCAGACTTGCAGCCTGAAGCCAGGCTCTTATTTGAGGAGGGCTTGAGGCTGATGCGCGAGGGAGCGTATGCCGAAGCTTGGATGACATTTCAACGGCTCATTCAAACCAATCCCGACAGCAAGATCGTTGGTCTGTGCTATTTCGCCATGGGACTCACTCGCTATCTTGAAGGAGGCGTTGAAAACCTGCAGACAGCCTCCGATCTGCTCAGGCTCTTCCTGGTCCATAGGCAACTCAACCCGGAACTGGCGGTTTTCGAGGACGCGGCACAGATTGACCTCGCCTTGGCCGAGATCCAGATCATGCACTCCGCTTCCGACGAAAAGGAAGCAATCGCAGCCGCCGAAGTTGCGGTCAAGGCGCTTACTTCGTTCCTGCAAACATGGCCCAACCATGTTCAAGCACCGGCCGCCCGTAGCGCACTCCTGGAGGTCGAGTATTATCTCGCCGGCCGGCGGCGATGAGTTTTTATCAATCTGAAACCGGCGCGACCCTGGTTTAGCCAGGATGTCCGCGCCAAAATGCGGCGCCCTTCCATCCCGGCGGCCAACCAATATTATCAGGCTCCGGAGATGACCTCGCTCATTTCCATGATGCACGTCACGATAAGCCAGCGCTATCATTTCACGATGTTTTCTGTGCTGGCTGACGTCTATCCGATCCCGATCGAGCGGGGCCAGAAAATGGGGGCTTGAACGAAGAACTGAGGTGATTTAAGTACTCCGCGAGAATTTCAAAAAGTGCGATGAAGCAAAGAAATTTCATGAGCCGGGTGCCGGCGGTCGTGGATGACTCAGATTGCAGGGATCAGTCGGCAAAAATGTGCCGGCAGCCCGCCGGGCGGTTCAGCCGAGGAAATGCCGTTCAATCGGTGAGAAACGGCGAATGTGCGGCATGCCA
>Ga0187878_1001710_pt1 | contig 20792 bp, 19 predicted proteins | sample June2016WEW_17_1_FD_132979 | JGI IMG/M metagenome (GOLD analysis project Ga0187878, IMG submission 132979) | Peatland microbial communities from SPRUCE experiment site at the Marcell Experimental Forest, Minnesota, USA - June2016WEW_17_150 | ecosystem: Environmental > Terrestrial > Soil >...
GCCTTGAACTAGGTTGTAAATAACGCCCTCATTGTCATACAAGTTCGAAAAGAGACCAAAGCCAATAAACATTGCAACCATCCAGATTACGATTACGGCGTTCGGGTAATCAAACATGCTTTTGCGCCGTACCTTACTAACCATGGACTATCAATGCGTCAGCCAACAAATAAACGCGTACTTGCGCGCATATAGAGAAAATACGAAATGCGCGCGATGATGTATGAAGGATTTATCGACGCGGCGCTCAGGTCAAACCATGAGCGCTGTAGTTTGTGGACTCGACATCCACAAGGAAACCACCTACGCCACCATACTTGACCGAGACGGCCAAGTACTGATCCAGAGGAAGATGCAGAACGAGGACATACCCCTCTTCCTCGAGATGACCCACCCAGATAAGCTGGCGATGGAGGCCTCCACCTACATCATCCCACTGTACAGGAAGCTCACCGAACACGGGTACGACGTGACCGTCAGCCACCCGAAGAAGACAAGGATCATCGCCGAGGCAAGAATCAAATCTGATAGAGTAGACTCAAGAGCCTTAGCGGAGCTGCTGAGGCTGGACAGCTTGCCCACTAGCATCATACCCCCGAGGGATATTGCGGCGATCCGGGAGAAGGTACGCTGAAGGGCATTCCTCGTCCGCCAGGTGACGAAGCTCAAGGTCAAGATCCGCGACGTCCTCGCCGCCGAGGGCGTCAAGCCACCCACGGGCTACGGCCTCTTCACCGTGAAGGAAGTCCAGTGGCTTAGCTCACGCGAATGTATCTAATATAACCATGATAAAAAGGAAGGTTATTACTGTTTCTTTGGCAGATTGAATTTTTTCTCTGTTTCCTTTAAGGTCTCCTCGAGGATCTTCAACCCCTCATCAGCCTGCTCTTCAGTCATGACAAGAGTCGGCATCATTCGAATAATACTAGCACCATAACCCTTCCCGACCATAAGGCCACTCTTCTTCGCTTTCTCAATCACATAAAGCATCGAGTTAAAATCAGGGTCACCACTTTGCTCTGGGGTCATACCATGCGGTTGAAGCTCCTCCTTAGTTTCAGGGTTTGCCACAAGCTCGACACCCATGAAGAGACCAAGGCCGCGCACATCACCCATGATGGGTAACCTCTCCTGCATCTCCTTCAGCCTCTTGATCATGTAGGCACCGGTAGTAGCCGCCCTTTCGGCCAGTTTCTCTTTATAGTAATAGTCAATGACCGCGAGGCTTGTGGCACAAGCAAGGGCGTGGCCGCTGTAGGTGTAGCTGTGGGCGAACCCATGCTCATCGAAGTAATCTCCCAGTTTCTTGTTCACGATGGTGGCTCCTAAGGGGACATAGCCAGCTGTTATTCCCTTGGCGAGGGTCATTATATCCGGTACAACGTTCCAGTGTTCATAGGCGAACATCTTTCCAGTTCTAGCGAAGCCCGTCATTATCTCATCGAAGACCAGGAGAACACCTTTCTCATCGCAGATCTTCCTAATCCTTTGCCAGTAGTCCGGCGGCGGAACTACTTGGCCAGCCCAGCTGCAGATGGGCTCCGCGAAGAAGGCTGCAACTTGCTTCTCTCCCTCTTTCTCAATTGTGTATCGGATGAACTCTGCGCAGAGTAGGTCGCACTCTGGATATGTCTTTTTGTAGACACAGCGATAGCAGTAGGGCGAGGCCACGTGCTTAAACTCCTCTATAATGCTCAGGCCTGGAAGTCTGCTGCGGGCGCTGCCTCCGATGCTTACGGTGGCGTAGGTTGAGCCATGGTAGGCGTCCCAGAAGCTGATCATCTTCTCTGCAGATCTGTAGCTCTGAGCTAGTTTGATCGCTACCTCATTGGCTTCTGCTCCACTGTTGCCAAAAAAGGTCTTACAGAGTTTGCCTCCCGTGATCTGAGCGAGGCGTTTCGCGAGCTGGATTTTTGGTATGTTATTGTATTCGGGTGAAGCATATGCCAGTTCATCTAATTGTTTCTTGGATGCCTCGATTATTTCGCGATTTCCGAGACCGATGTTGACGTTATATAATTGGGAGCAGAAGTCAAGGTATCGTTTTCCTTCAGCGTCCCAGAAGTAGGCTCCTTCTCCCCTGACAACGATGGGATCTTCTTTGTTTGGTCTCGGTTCCCACCTTGGAATTAGGTAGGACTTTGCATCAGAGTGAAGACTTTTTACCTCATTTTCTTTTTTTAACTTTTCACTCATAATTAACCCTGGAATAATAACATCCATCAAATATGATATGGTTTACTCTTGCACCGCGCGCTGCCCTGTCCCTAAATTCAGAATAAACTTATCTTAACAGTGAAGGGTCCCGTCACCTATGGCGGCAACTAGAGGGGGTCAGTCCGTTAGGACAAGACGAACACGAGGCCCTTGAAACGCGTGCGCGCGTCGATGTTCGAGAGTGTCGCGGGACGCGTCTTGATGTTCATGTCATGTACACCGTTTTCTGAGGTTTTTGTATCGGCGTTACGTAGTTAAAGTGGTTATGACGCGCTTGACTCAATATACTACTCGTTTACTCTTGGTGTGACAGATCCTCTGACAACAAGCCCATAACGGTGAGCGCGCATGCGTTCCTATCGCGGTCTGTCATTGGATCACCGTCGTGACTGCAGCCTAAGGCTGGACGACCACATTCAGCCCGAGAGGTTTATACATTCGACGGGTGGAAATGCAATTCATGAGCGAAACCGAAAAGAGCGTCCCCCACGAACAGCTTCTCGTCTTCACAGGCCTGCTTGCCGGTTTTTCGTTTACAGCGTTGATGCTGATGCTGTAGTCCCCCGGGTCGTTCCGTGAGCTGATCGGGCCAACGTATTCTGACGCCTACTTCGTCCTTCTGGTGAGCATACTAGCAATCGTTTCCACGGACCTGGTTTTCTGCAGCATCGGAATGTCACTTGCCGCGGCGGGATCGGACCCCTACGGGAGGCTGTGGAGCTTCAACGGCGTAACCTTCTACATTGGGTTTTTCGGGCTGTTGCTGGTCATTCCTCTCCTAGTCCTCCCCGTATCTCTCGTCACTGGCTTGACGGTCTTCGTGTTCGAGTTATTGTTTGGAGTCTGGCTCTTCAAGCGGGCTCCAAAGGTGCCGTTGAGGTCCCCCTATCACGAGCCTAACAATTGACTATGGTGCGCGCGCTGTTTCCAAGCCCTCACAAGAACCCAAGCCGCGACAAATCGGCTATTATCGAACCGACAGATATCAAGAATGTAACAAGGTCAGATTTTGTCAGAGGGTTGAGAAGAAATACTCACCCAAAGATGCCGCTGATTAGAAAAACACTCAGTCCGCGCGCGCGTTCCCCAGCGCGCGCGTCTCTCGATTAGAACCTCTAATCTGCAATCGATAAATAGTCGTTTTTGTTAGAGTTTATTGACGCTGTATGAGCGATGATGAGCTTAGATTGGCCTTCTTCGGGGTGGGGTTAACCCTTGCATTTCTCGGCCTGAGGTTTGCGCTGAGCGGGGATTTTGATAAGGTTAAAGACTATCTACGAATCAAAAGATAAGATGCGCAATACGCGTGCGCAGTGGGTAGCTCACACGTGAAGTCCCATGAGTCTAAGAAATGGCAGGATGATCCCAATGAATATACTAACCCCACCCAGGAGCTTTAAATAAAGATCTGAAAAGTTATTCGACACAAGTACTTGGAACGTCCTCCCATACACCAACTGACCAGTCTCCTTATCCTTCACCGACACGACTATCGGCTTGTTCCCATTCTCCTTAACCTCGAAACAGAACCAGATAATACGCGCATCCTCCAAAATATGCGACATAAAACCAACGATATCCTGCTGGTGATCATTCGCCGAATCAGGACCAGATTTAGTGTAGATCGGCAGCGTATCTCCAGCGGGGAGATTAAAATTCCTCACCGGGAGAGTCAAAGTAACCTCAGAGGTTAAAGGACCGGTTGAGCCGCTCGCATAGCTGACACTGAACGTCTGAGTTTTCGTCGAGTCATTATTATAGAGAAAAACAAAGCACTTGACAACCTGACCCTTATTCCTCTCGGGCGTAACCTCAGCATCGATATAATAATTGCTCCCCTTGATGCCTGGGAGGTCGTCCAGTATCTCCACGAATAATCTGTCAAGAAGTCGGGAGAACTCGGGCACGATTTTCTTGGTCTTGTTAAGTATTATTTTTAGTCGGTTGAACCCAAAAAATGGGTGTTGTTCGATATTCATAATATCCTTTCCGGGCTTGAACAACTCGGAGACCTCGCTGCGAACGTCCTCTATTTTAAGCGCTCCGTATATGTTCTGGAACAGTAACACTGTGATCTTGCTGAGCGCATCCTCAAGATCCAAATCCTCCCTAACGTATCTGGATAAATCGCTGAGATACTCCCTGAATTTTAACCTGTTAAAGGGGTCGATGAACGTCTCCAAGAAGATGTCCGTTGTGAGCACTGTTGGCCAGTTATCTGGGACGTAGAGCCTCAGTAACTCATCGGGGTCGAGTACGTGCTCCCTCTTAATGATGGAGAAACCGAAGGCAATCAGAGCAGATCCCATCGAGAGGTAGATGAAAATGACCTCGGTTGAGGTGCCTCCCAGAAGATACATGGAGAGAGAAGCCGTAGATAATATTGTTAGCAGAACCGCAAACTGGGTCTCCTTGACGGAAGTCTCATTTAGCGCCTCAACCCCGATGAGCGATGCGTAGGGTAAGCCTTGTTTTTGGTATCGGTTGAGTATTTTTTTAAAGAGATAATTCATGACTAGGAAATTCGATAGTATTAGAACCGAGTCTATAACTAGTAAACACAATAATATCGTCACGGCTGCTCCAATGGGGTCACTCTGTAGAACTAGCCCTAGCTCAGTCGATACGCCGAGGATTATCGCTGCTATTATTGACGCGATTAGGATCGAGGGTAGCCCGATTCTTCTGTTATATGCTGCCAATATGTGGAGGTATTTATCATCGCTTTTGATGACGTTCAAATCCAATGGTAGTTGTCGTTAACTGTATTTGAAATTTAAGTTGCGCGTGCTACCTTTGATGCACGCGAGTGCATTTGATCCACCGGTCTAACATGCTCATGAACGCGCGCGCGTTTACTATTCACGTAAGCTTATCACCGGTTCCTCCAAAACAAATGGGTAGCATTATGTCTAAGGAGAAAAAGGGTACCCTGGCCGTTAAGAAGGAAAAGAAAACAGTGCCAGAAGCAAAAGAACCTGAACCCGAAACTATTCAGGATTTCAACCAGATGTTAGATACGCTTCGCAGTGAGATAGTGTGGGATCCCTTCAGGGGATTCGAGTGGCCTGTAGAATACGAGCTTCCGACGAGGATACCCTATGTTGACGTCATTGACTCAGGTAAGGAGTATGTGGTTAAGGCTGAGCTTCCGGGGTTGAAGAAGGAGAATGTGGAGATTGAGGTCGGCGCGCGCTAGACCCAGCCCTAAAACAGCGTTACAACAACGAACAAATGTATATCATAGGATCAATTGTCGCAATCATCGCTGGTTTTGGCCTACTCATCTATGGGGCAGCACGCAGTCGCTGAATGAAACGCTATAAAGAATATTCGTGCGCGCGCTGAAAGTCAACTTTCTATTTTCCATTTAATACGCGCACGTAGGTTAATCCGGTAGTCATTTTGTGAGCTCGTTTACCCCCTCAGTTTAGCGCGTGTCCGAATTGAAAAGTAGTTATTAACCCTCAGGAGGGTGTATATGTATGCCATTCTGTCCATTCTGCGGGACACCTGTAAAGGAAAACCACAAGTTCTGCCCAAGTTGTGGCAACCCGCTGGAGCTCGTTCCCCAGATACCGACTCCAACACCCCAAGCGACACCTACTCCGCAACCCCAGCAGCCACAGCAACCAGCCTCTGCACCTCAGCCAGCCGCAGCGCCTCAACCCCCACAAGTGCAAACGACACAGGGGGAGACGATAAGAGAGATTATACCCAACCTAAGCGTCTCTAAGAGCTTCGGCAGAACCGACACCTACAACCTCATAGTCACGGAGAGGAGAAGCATCTTCGCGAAGCTGACGACCGAGATCATAAATGAAACGGTGAAGATGAGACGCGATAAGGCCGCGGCGGAGGGAAAGGGCTTCTTCGGGAAGTGGAAGGCCCAGATGCAGGGCTTCAACACCTACACGGACTGGTACAAGGATAAGACACCCGACCAAGCACTGGGTGAGACACCAGGCAACTACGCCATCGACAACTCCGCAATGAGAAACATCAAGGTAAAGGAGGACAGCGATGATGATAGCGGCATGGACCTGTACTACATCGAGATAACGACTCCAACGGGGAAGCTTAAATTCAAGACACCGTATGACCCCCGGAAACTCCTTCAGGCGGCTTATGGAGGCGCGTAGTACGAGTCTACCGCATATGCCAAAGTCTTATCCCCCAAACCCAAACCCAACCTTATATGCGCGTGCGCAACTAAATGATTGAGCTGGATCGGAGACCACCTAACCAGCATCACTTCTTCCGATCCTCCTCTCATTTTTAACCCGGCACTCTGGGAATCCACCTCTTAATCTCGCCAAGCGTGCCCCTCAGATACTTGGAAGAGTTGAGCTTAGCTTGGTCAAAATATTAAACGAATAAATGATTATTAGTGCAATAGTGATTAAATTTATATGTATTTTTATCAAATTATACAATATGGCCTTTCTTAAACGAATTTATCAAGATGTCCAAGGAGTGAGTTGTCCATTATGTGGAGCATCTGTATTGAAAGATGCGAGAAATGCAAAAAAGATAACTTATTTCTGCAGCGGAAAAACAACCCACGACCTAACAAATAACAAGACCATAAAGGCCTTTTTAATTGGAGAAGCACTAACCCGAGATCACAAACGCGCGCAAATCTAGAACGAATGAGGATGTTGAAATAGCACAATGTAAAAATGGCTATTGAGGGATCTTGAAGGCATACATTCTTGTTAACACTGAGCTAGGGGAAACGTCGGAGGTCGTCAAAGAATTGAAAGGGATTATTGAGATCAAGAGTGTCTACGTCGTTTACGGCATCTACGACATAATAGTTGAAGTGGAGGCTGACACTATGGACAAGGTGAAGGAGATAGTCTTCAACAAGATCAGGCGCCTCAATTACGTGAAGAGCACTATCACACTCATAGCTTATGATGAGCCAATGCGCGAGCAGGTTCTATAAAGAAAAGTCGACCATATTAACTCGGCATGCATGAAGAAAGATCCTATCTGCGGTAAGATGGTAGATGAAAAGAAGATAAAATGGAGAAGTGATCACAAAGGTAAGAAATACTACTTTTGCAGCGAAAAACACAAACTAACATTTGATGAGAACCCAAAACGATTCGCAGCTCCATAATGTGCGCACAACGGCAGATTTTTTTAAAACTTTGAATTACTCCATAGTCTTATCCCCCAAACCCAAACCCAAGAACTTTCACTAATTCTTATCTATTCTCATCTACTATCTTACTTTCTTATTCTTTCCATCACTACACCACATCGTATCACGTATATCGCGTAATCTACAGAAAAAAAATACCTATTATAGAACTACGAATAGAAAGTTTAAAAATATAATCACGTTAGGACTATCTATCATAAATATATTGAGTTCACTATTTTCTCAAACCTTTTATAACTTCTAACATTTTTTTATTAAATATTTCTTGACTTCGATTTATCCCATAGTTGATAAAATCAGCGGGAACATAATCTTGGAAAATTGAAGGTATAATTGATCTGTCTCCTCTAAGTATTATGGGTACAAATCTTTTTCCATCATAAATTCTTTGTCGCATTATTGTATTTTTTTCTATTTGTGCCCAGCCTATTTCTTCAAAATAATCTGGCGTCCAAATCATTATCGATTTATCATAACTATCAAGCATACTGGTAATCTCCTTATTTAGAGAATCACCGGGTACAATATTTAATTCATCAAATAAAATATCAAATTCGATGCTATGATATTTCTTTAAATAATTAACAACTTCATTAGCAAACCACTGATCAATTTTCTTATAACTAATTAATATTTTTAATTTTTTACTGATATGTTTTTTTCACTGACCTTTACAATTGGTAATTTATTATATTCTAATCCAGAAAACGGTTCATTTAATGCTGTTGGTACAGCCTTTTTTGGTTTAAATATATATTTTGAGATTTTTTCACGATTTTTAATGGAAATTCTACCAGGTGGAATCATAAGTTTTGTTAAAAAATCTTTTCTATCATATTCCATAGCTACATCAATAGCCTCACTTATTTGATATTCTTCAAAAAAACTAGGCCAATTAAAAAGAAATTGTAAATGATCTATTGACCACAAACCTCTCGATTCCTTAATAACTTCAAATACAAATTCTGATTTATACAATTTCGGTACGTCAATAATTTTTTTTAAACGATTAGCATAGCCATTTCGAGCTAAATATCTAATTGCTCCAATAACTTCATCATCTGAATGTTTTAGATAATTTGTTATTATATATAAAGCTAAGTTTAAACTTTCATCCACCATATTAGTTATCAATGAAAATGCACAAACCTTTCAAACTATCACCAGATTATAACTCTAAATAATGTTTATCCTAAAGCGATCTGCGCTCGCGCAAAGAATACAAATCCCCTAAAAAACAAGAAATAGGTCATAATTTTTAATATCGGAATATTGTATTTTCGCGCGCGCGAAATAAATTGGTTCACGAATACAAGGTTGAAAGAAAGCTTCAGGAGCAGGGTGGCTCCTACTTCGTCGTCCTTCCCAAGATCTGGATTGAGTCTCTAGGTCTGAAGGAAGGCGACCCTATGTCAATCTTTTTTAATGGAATAATCAAAGTGGTGCCTTCCGATAAACAAACTATCGGGGAGGATAGAAAGATCAACAAATTGGGAGGGCATCCTCATGCGTCTCCAAGACAGCTGTATCCCATGTGAAGCAGTCGAGAACCCTTCTCCTACCGCGCACGAAAATATTATTAGTCAGTTATTGACTTCTAATTTTAGGGAGATTTTAAAAATGCCAGGAGAAATAGGTAAAAAAGGAGATATTAGACAATATCGTGAAGACGCACAAATAGGTAATGTTGCACCTGATATTCAAAAACACTTTGGTTACCGTTCTGACAAGACAGTTAAGGCAGTCCTTGAAGAGAACCATGTTACGTCTATCGCTAAGTTAAGAGAAAAAATAGGATTAAAATAAGATTTACGAGATAAAACAGACTGCGCGCGCGACGCCTCGATATTAATGGTAAGGATTTTATGTATTGGGGTTTAATGAACAGATGGAGAGACTTTTATGTCATTCTTGGATGAAACAAAAAAGAAGGCTGAGGAAGCTGAAAATAAAGCCTCTGAAGAAGTAAAGGAAGTCGCGGGTGCGCGCATGTCTTTTTGTTCGAACTGCGGTAAGGAGTTGGACTCTGAATCGAACTTCTGCCCCAAATGTGGTGTGAGAACAGAGAATGGAGTAAAAGCGGGTGTGGCTATCCCTTGGGTCTCGGACCCACATTTGAGGCAGGAATTGGATGTTGCGCTGCAGAAGGCTTCTAAAGCTATTGATGAAGGTGTGAAGATCGTGCGGGAGACCTTGAGGGAGGTAGCGGGTGAGGTAGAGAAGGGCGTGAAGCAGGCTCGTACGAGTGTGCCCGTCAGCTGTCAGAACTGTGGTCAGGAAAATACGAAATTTGCAAAGTTCTGCAGTAGGTGTGGCAAGGAGCTCTAGGTTCGCTATCTCCTATGCGCGCGCAATATCGGTTTCACGAAAGACCTCTCTGAGCAGACACGCTTATTAGATGAGCTAAAGCGCTCTGAGGAGGAGTACAAAACTATTATTGATTCTGGGCTTGATGGTGTATCTATTACAGTAGAGGAAAAGTTGGTTTTTGTCAGTAAAGTAATGGTCGCTATGCTTGGTTACTCCAAGGAGGAATTATTGGGGGGAGATATCGCGCGCGCCTCCTGAACGTAGCGATGAGGGCGTACATCGAGCGCGGATTTAAAAGACCATCTAGTCATCTTTCACCCTACGAGCGCATAGTTAAGAACCCGCCTATATAATAATTCAAACCAAGCGGTATCAGTAACCGGGTCATGTGGTTTCCAATGTGGGACACATTCGTAACCGCGACAAGGGTGGAGCAGGTCCTTGAGCTGCTTGCAAAGCACGGACAGGACGTGCGCGTCATCAACGGTGGTACAGACCTCATAATAGAGATAGAACACAGAGTGCGCTCCCCGAAAGTGGTCGTCGACGTCAGCCGACTCAGGGGGTTGAACGATATCAGCTTAGAGAATGGGGTGTTCCATCTCGGTGCGGGTGTGACCCACAACCAGGCCGCTGGGCATAAGGACCTAGTCGAGAAGGCCTTCCCCCTGGCATCTGCATGCTGGCAGGTGGGAACCCCACAGATACGCAACCGTGCCACGATCGCCGGTAACCTCATCACGGCTTCTCCAGCGGGCGACACGATCACCCCGCTGATCGCGATGGGTGCGCAGGTAACTCTGCAGAGCCAGGCACGCGGCAAGCGCGAGGTCGCGCTCGACAAGTTCATGCTCGGGACACGCCGCACAGCGCTTGAACCCGACGAGATGCTGACGGAGATATCGTTTCCAGCGTTGAGAGAACATGAATTCGGCACGTTCACCAAACTTGGCCTGCGTGGGGCGCATGGCGTTTCGGTCGCCAACGCGGCCGTGGTCTTAGGACTCGAATCACCGGCGCGGCGCTCCAAAATCAGAGGCGCCCGAGTAACACTCGGATCAGTCGCTCCGACGATCCTCATAGCGGAAGAGGCCCAGCGCTTTCTAATTGGCAAGACGCTGCTCGACGATCGCGTCATCGCTGAGGCCGCTCACCTAGCCGGACAAGCGGCGCTCCCCATCGACGATATCCGCGGCACCGCCGAGTACCGACGCGATATGGTACAGGTACTCGTCACACGAGTTCTGACCTCTTTACGCGACGGCGCCGAACGCAGTGGTTTCCCATCGGAGCGGATCATGCTGTGGGGCAAGACCGACGGAAAGTTCCCGGTTCAGAACTCTAACCCGAATGAACCTACGGAGGTGATCCGAACAACCATCAACGGAAAAGAGTACTCAGTGGACCACGCGAACGACAAGACGCTGCTCCGAATGCTGCGCGAAGACATCGGCTTGACCGGGACCAAAGAAGGCTGTGCGGAGGGAGACTGCGGTGCCTGCACCGTCTTCCTCGATGGGATAGCTGTAATGGCCTGCCTGGTGCCGGCACCGCGCGCCCATCACGCAAACATCGTCACGATTGAGGGGCTGCAGAGGGGCGACAACCTCCACCCAGTGCAATCCGCCTTCCTTCAAGCTGGCGCCGTGCAATGCGGGTACTGCACCCCAGGCTTCATCATGAGCGGCGCTAAGCTGCTCGAGGAAATCGACTATCCGACACGCGACGAGATACGCCAAGCGTTGACTGGCAACTTGTGCCGGTGTACGGGCTATCACAGGATCATCGAAGCCATTGAGCTAGCGGCTCGTCTGAAAGGGGGTGCCTGAGGACTACGATCAGCTGGATTTTACCGATCAGCGCTGGTATCGCATTAATCGCGACTATTCTCGTTATTCGGCTCGGTGTACCGGCTATTCGGCGCAGAGTAGCGGCTATGGAGGCAGGAGGCTTCTCGCCTCCTGGGCGGCGCCTTAACCCCCTATCATGGATCGAGGTGCTACCTGATGACCGGGTCCGCCTACTCGTGCCAAAAGCGGAGATGGGTCAGGGAACCCACACTGGCTTAGCTCAAATGGTAGCGGAGGAACTTGAAGTACCATTAGAACGTATGGAAGTCGTACACGCTAGCACCCGCCAAGGGGAAAACAAGTACCGGGGGACCTTCGGCAGTACGTCGATCTCCAGCCTCTACGGGCCCATGCGCCAAGCTGCCGCCGATATGCGGGAGATGCTCCGGGCTGAGGCCTCGCTTCACCTAGGAGAGCCACCTGAGAAACTGGTCGCGCGGGATGGTCGGTTTGAGGTCGTCGGCGACCCGGAGAGAGGCGTCTCCTACGGCGTCCTCGTGCAACAGAACCCCAAGTTGCGTGCGCTACGAGAGCCGGCGGCTCTTAAGAGCCCTGACCAGTTCAAGGTCATAGGCCGATCCCTCCAACGTGTGGATGGTCTGTCAAAGGTGACCGGTCGAGCTATCTTCGGCCAGGACGCCCGCATCGAAGGAATGCTCTACGGAGCGGTTGTTCACCCACCAACGATCGGGGCAGCGATGCTTTCCGCGCAGCCTGGGAAGGCTCAAACTATGCAAGGTGTGGTGAAGGTAGTCATTGAGAACGGATTCGCCGGGGTGGTCGCAAGGTCTCTCGAACAAGCTCGGGCTGCCCGCGACGCCATCCAGGTCGAATGGAGCAAGGGACGCCTCTGGCAGCAGCCTGACCTAGAGAAACTAGTGACGGCTGGGGGGCCGCACGGGATAAATATCCAGAGGCAGGGAGACGCGCACACCGCTCTCGCAGAGAACACCTCCTTAAGCGCGGAGTACCGTACGGGTCTGGTAGCTCACGCCTCCTTGGAGACCCAGGCGGCGCTGGCTGTCGTCGACAAGGGGAGCGTCAGGGTGTGGACATCCACCCAAGCCGAGTCGGTCACCGCCATGCAAGTGGCAAAGGCACTCGGCATCAAAGCGAAGCAGGTCGAGGTTATCCCAACATTTCTGGGAGGCGGTTTCGGCCGCAAGTCAGGCAGAGGCAATGTCTCTTCCCCCGCCGCCGAGGCGGCCCGTCTTGCACGCGCTGCGAGTGCCCCAGTCCACGTAGGCTGGGACCGAGGTGAGGAGTTCCGCAATGGCTTTGTGCGACCCATGACCCACCACAAGCTCTCCGCTAGGCTGAACGGTGGCCGGATTGAGGCTCTCGAGTGGCAGGAGGCTAGCGGCGACTCTGTACTCGGTTTCGTACCGGAATTAGCGGCACGTATCATTGGCTTCGACCCAGGAGCCACCAGGGGAGCAAGGATCCACTACAACATTCCGCGCCTCGAAACCACGGTGTGGAGACGCCGCTTACCCCTCGCAACCGGGCAATGGCGCGGGCTAGGCGCCGTCCCAAACACCTTCTCCATCGAGAGCTTCATCGATGAAGCAGCCCATGCCGCAGGAAAAGACCCCCTACAGTTTCGCCTCGATCACCTCGCCGTCGATGAGGAGGGACAGCGGATGGCCGCTGTCCTCAGAGCAGCAGCAGAGCAAGCCAAATGGGGAACGGCCCCACCAGCGGGGCGTGGCAGGGGGATCGCCTGCTGCTTCTACCACGGTACGGTCGTCGCTGAGGTGGCCGAAGTATCCCTAGACGAACAAACAGGTCAGATCCAGCTCCGTAAAGTCGTTGCGGCAATGGACTGCGGACGGGTCATTAACCCCGATCTGGTGCGCAGCCAGATGGAGGGAAGCATAGTGATGGGCGCGAGCAGCGCGCTAATCGAAGAGCTCACCGTGAGAGACGGCCGCTTGGTGGCTGGCAGTTTTGCCGAGTACCCGATCTTCACCGTAGCGGAAGTGCCTGAAATTGAAACGATAATCTTAGAGACGCCAAATAGGAAGCCGTCGGGAAGCGGGGAGCCGCCTATCGGTCCTGTTGCCCCCGCCATCGGCAATGCATTCTTCTCTCTCACAGGTGTACGCCTGCGGCAACTGCCAATGTCACCAGCCCGCGTCAGGGAAGAGCTTCGCACACACGCGCACTTGACTACATGACAAACGCACTACTCTTGATCGCGCAGGCAGTAGAGTGAACAAGCGCGCGCGGTGTTGGGTGTCCTATGTGTTGGCGCGTGCGCATACTCGAAAACATGCATTTACTTTATAGCGCTCGCGCAAAAGTTTCTGTCAGCACTCAATTTTATTCAAATTACAGCTCGGTGCGCGCGCGCCCTGGAAGGAGGGAGTGCAATGGAACCCTAGCAACGAAAACTGCGTAGCTGGAAAAATACTTCTAAATCAAGATAATTCTAGAAACAGCTAGGTGATGAATGGAGAGCTGTTCGAAGTAAACGTGATAAAATAAATCTGAATCTATTTGCGCACGCACTCTATTATTAAATGATGCGGACGAGAATGAATGTGAGATTATGGTCCTGTTTTCAGCAGACGCGTTTAATCTTGGTTGGAGCTATCATTATCTCGATGCGCGAGTGTGCGCTGTGGCGTAATCAAACACCAGAAAAGTTCTTTTATTCTTCACTGAACACTCACTATATTACTCGGTGAATTGGATTGGATGAGGAATATCAGAGACTCGCGGAGCACCTAGACAGTCTCCCAGACGGATTCCCCCCAAGCAAAACCTCAGCCGAGATACCACTGCTAAAGAGACTCTTCACACCAGAGGAAGCAACACTAGCGACACTCTTAACCCTCAACAGAGAAGACGCACACACAATAGCGTCGAAGGCAAATCTCCCGGAGGAGAAAGCCAAGGTAATCTTGGAGGAGATGACCAAGAAGGGACTCATATTCTCAGTCCAGGAAGATGGTCACACACTGTATCAGGCTGCACCCTTCGTCATAGGAATATACGAGTTCCAAGTGAATCGGCTAACAGACGATTTCCTCATGGACTTGGGCAACTACTGGAGCACAGTAGCTGAGCGCGACGAACCCAAGACAATTAGCCAGATGCGAACCATCCCAATCAACGAGAGCATAGACACCCGACTCGAAGTACTACCATACGAGAACGTATACGCATTGGTTGACGCCCACACCAAATTTGGGGTAGCCCCATGCATCTGCAGAAGCAGAGCGAAGAAGCGGAGTAGGGGATGCCAAGCACCCATCGAAACCTGCCTGCTGTTCGGAGACTTCGCCGACTTCTATGTAAAAACCGGAAAAGGCAGATACATCACAAAATCAGAGGTAAAGGACCTCCTAGCTAAAGCAAACGAGGCGAACCTAGTACTTAATCCCACAAACTCCAAGACAGTACAGGCGATTTGCTGCTGCTGTGGATGCTGCTGCGGAATACTTGGTGATCTCAAGCAATCACCAAAGCCCTCGGAGGCGTGCGCCAGCTCATTCATCGCCCATTATGACGATTCGACATGTATAGCCTGCATGAAGTGCGTGGGCCGCTGTCAGATGGGGGCAATCACAGCTGACTCAGGTGTAGTCAAGTTCAACCAGGACAGATGCATTGGTTGCGGACTATGTGTATCAACATGCCCAACCGGATCACTAGGTCTCACGAGAAAACTCAAAACAGACAAGGAGATGCCCGAGACATTCTTCGACACCTGGAGAACCATTGCCCAAGAAAGAGAAAATGCCCACAGGGAAACAGTAATACAATAGACTCACCAGTGTGCACAGTCATCATTGTCAAGTCTCGCCTTCAACTTCTCGGTCGGTTTGCGCGCGCGCGCATGTTAGAAGGTAAAATTGGCAACATAGTAAGAAGAACAAAAATAGCCAGAACAACTAAATAAAGGAGGTTATAAGATCGATTATCGTGTTTTAACCAACTTCTGTTACTTTCACAATAGTTTTCCATCCACTGAAGTAATCCCATATATATGAATAATATTCGATTGTATAGGTCTTACCTAGTTCAAATGTATAGTTCCCACGGAAGATCATAGATTGACCAGCAAAGTATATTGTAGTAACATCATGATAAGAATCGTAATTATAACCGTCTACTTTAACAGTTAAGTAAGTTGGACTATCACGATGGAAGATTATGAATAAACCAGCAATGATTACTATGACGAGGAAGACTATAACGATGATTGGAACGACTCCACGCCTCATTCAGCTCACCTATGACATTGGCTAAGCAGTTTCAGCGGCCTTTTTATCTTCTTCCATCTTGGTGGCGGCAGAAGCTGTATATTGCTTATCTAAAAGATTAGCCATGAAAGCGTTGAATAGACTTCCCTGTGAGTCACCACCAGTCACTAATATATTGGGCGTTATCTGCACCTTTCCAGTAGAGACCTCATCGATTACTTTCACTAAAGCGACATTGCTCTGCCCAAGCACCTTGACCTGAGCCTCGTAGGCTTCAGCCTGAGCCTGACCAGTCTGTTTTATCTGGTAGGCGTTACCTTCTGCAACTATTTTTGTGGATTCACGGACCCCTTCAGCCTGCTTTATTGCAGCAGTAGCTAGGTCTTGATTGATGTCGATGGTCAACTTTGCTGCTATGACGTCCTTCTGCTTCTGAGCCCTTGCACTCTGCTCTTGTACTGCAATTTGCTGAGCTTGAGCCTTCGCTTCTTCCTGGTATTGAAGTTGCTGTTGTATTGCTATTTGCTTAGCTGTTTGGGTTTGTAGTAGTGTGGGGTCAACGGAAATATAGGCGATAAGTAGGCCCTGAACTTCTACATGGTATTTCTTGAATTCATCTGCAGCCTTTGATAATGCATTCGCCTGCAACTCTGAGCGACTGTGAACGAACTGAAGTGCTTCTTCCTTTCCAGCCTCATTTCTAAATGAGCTGTCAATCAATGGATGAGCTACCTGCTCGATTAGATTCTGAACTGTACCAAACCGGGCAATGATGTAAGGTGCATCTTCTGGAGGTATTCTAATTATTAGACGTACATCCACCTCTAACTGGAACCCGTCCTTGGACGTGACCTTGAGCTGACTGAAATTAAAGAATTCGGCTACTCTGTGGGTTTCGGCTTCAGTTGAGGAGGGCGTGAAGGTTTCAGCTGCTCTCGCACTGTCTGAAGAAGCCCAATCTATTGTAACTGCACTTGTTGGAACTAGCTCAACCTTGTATGCTATGGTATTCAGGTTGTATTTTCCCGGTGCAACTGGATCCTTTAGGATGCCTCTTTGCTTTTTATCAGTAATAAGAGGTACTTGACTTTCATTGAGAGTACCATTTAAGTTACCGGGAAAAGATACCATTGGAGCTTTCATAGAACTCTCTAATTCTTCACCAACGCTGGATATTATCACCGCAACATAGCCTGGGGGAATTGTGGCTAATGGATAGTTCGCAACCTCGAATAATAGGGGATTAATGTAGTATCGTCCCGGCTGAAGCGTTTCTAGTTGGGGACCTCTATAACCCTTGCCGTTTATGAAGGTCTGACCATCCTGGAAGTGTTTATGATCAACCTCAGGTTCTGGCGCAATGATCCTATTAGACATTAATGGGATACCGTCGTTAGCTATCACTATACCGATATTTTCTTTGGGAACGTCGATGACGTTTCTTTCAGTTACTTCAAAGACGTATGTGTTTATGCGATAGACACCTGGTCTAAGTATTTGCACCTGTGGACCCTTCATTCCTCCATTATCGAGAAAAGATTTAGCGTCCTGGAAGGAGTTGCACTCAACAACGTCTCCAAGTAGTCTTCCTGGAGGCATAGGGACACCATCGACGGTGCTAACGGTACCTATTCTGTTTTCAGCTATAACGGTGTTTGGTATCTTTTTGATGCTCCAGATAAATGGGAATCGATAGTAAAGTCCTGGGAGAAGTGTATCAGCTTGGACACCAACTTCTCCAGAGCGAGCGATGATTCGACCTTGTGGCAGTTTTTTACCAAGCATTTTCTTAGTGAGAATGCCCACTTGGTTTGCTCCAACTAGAGATAGTCCTCCCAGCACTAGCCATAATAATATGAATGCTGCTACGCCAATCACTATCCAAATTAGCCAATCTTCAAACATTCAATTCACTTATTGTTATTATCTCTCGACTTCTTAGTTCTTTGGTATAGATATGATGGTGCTACTCTTTGATTCGTCGAGCCGCCCTCCTAGCTGCATGGGTCCTCTCGCCGTCTCGGGGGCCTCATCGGGGTCAGCGCTTAGGTACATCCAAGTCTCCGACTCCTCCAGATACCCACCATCACAATGACCCGCGTGCGCATTCATTTTCTCTACTTAAGCTGTCCAAGTTTAATAGATTACCTCGGCCTGATTGCATATGTCCTCGATTCCTTTGAATGAATCGTAAATTTTGGCTCGACTACAATTTTTAATGCCCTTAATGATCTGGCTTATTGATGGTGCTTTTCCCTTCTTCTGATAATATGTCTTAACATATTCCACTACTTCTCGCTGAAAATCGGACAAGCCCGATCGATCTTAAAATTCGCTGGGTCTTAATAAAGGTTGAATTGTGTTAAGAATTGGTTTCAGGTAGAACGTTCTCGTCGTTCTGACCCGTTTAATCCCGTTCTTATATCGTTCTTTATGGAATTTTTCGTTCTAAATCGTTCTTATTGATTCTTAAGAACGAAAAGTATACAGGGTCCATTCTTCCCTCCCGTAATGTACCATGGGTATGTTGGCTATGTGGATGTAGCTTTGCCTAGAGTCTTGCTTTCGATAACGTAAACTAATTTTGAAGAATTATCTCCAGATCCTGACACCCTCGCTGGCAAGATACCTTGAGACTAGAGATGCAACGTCTGCGCGCGCGCAAAAGTTTCTGTCAGCACTCAATTTTATTCAAATTATAGCTCGGTTGACTGATACTATTTAAAACTTCGACTATGCTTGAAACGTTTGCGCACGCTCGTTGATTTCATCGTCTTTAATGGGTTAAATTAGAAAAAGTTAGAGGAGATCGTTTTTGTTGGGAAGAATGAAGGAAATGGTTCCGTGGTGAAGTCGCTGAAGTCTACGGTTGAGAAGGGGAAATATGAGTGGGAACTGGCAAGAGTAACAAATGAGGGCAGGGTCGAATATGAATAATGCGTGGGCGGGTTAGTGTTTATATAATAATGTTAACGTTGATAACGTGAGCAATTTTATAGGATGCTTCTCTACTTCACGTCTATGAGAACCCTTGACCAATTCGTGCGTGACAGCACCGAGGGGGAAATGATTGAACGAGAACAAACTACTTGCTATGGCACTCATAGTGTCAATGTTCACCACATTAGTTATGGTCTATGGGTTGTGGCTGGAGCTTAACAAGAAGCCACTCACATTCATAGGACCAAGAGGACAAGAAGGTCTGAAGGGTGACACTGGTGCAACTGGGGTTGCTGGTTCTCAGGGTATCCAAGGCATCCAAGGACCAAGGGGGATTCCTGGGGAACAGAGTGTGGCTGGTGTCAACGGTGTAAATGGTACGATGTGGGCGTTGGGATCAACGCCACCAACTAACAAGACTAAGGGTGGAATGTATCTTCAGAGCAACGGTGACATCTGGGTGCTAAATGGTACGTGGATTAGGTTCATGAACATCATTGGACCTAGAGGTTCAACTGGTAAGACAGGACCACAAGGACCACAGGGGCCAACGGGCGCAGGAGGTTTCAAATGATCTCAGAGTGTTGCATCTGTGATTCAACTAGCTTGAAGGCACGCGCGCAAGTGGAAAATGCTATATCAATTTTTAACTAAAGTGTGTCTTATGAGTAATGATAAAATAAAGTCTAATGATATTAGGACAGAAATCCCTAATGGAATTTTAGTTGGCTATGAATCTCTAATCAAGCCGATGCGGGAAACGATAAACTCCGTTAAAGACATTAGAGATGGAACCGTGTATCTAAATAAAGTATCCTATAATGAGGATAAGTACTTTGAAATTCTAAATGATAGTAATTTAAAACTTTGGGATTATTATAACACGTTAATCAATCAATATGATAAAATGGTCCAATTACTTGGATCTAACTCAGAAGAGGAAATTGATAATGTGAAACATTATTCTAAATTAATGGTGGATGCCATGAGGACGCTCATTAATAATTATAAAGAAGTGAGGAGTATTAGCCCTCCAACTAGGTATTACCCAACACATCAAATGTTTATGGGGATATTTGAGAAAATATTTTTGGCTTGGGAATCTTATCTAAGTCAATTTGAGGCCTTGGTTAAAAATCCCCCAAATACTGGTGGGGAAATAACATTTGTCGCGGATTTTAGGTTTATTCCAGCGGATCTACAGGAACTTAATAATACAGTTGCAAATATCGGAGCCTCGTCTCAGGCTTCAGTTGATGGAGGTGTCCTCAACAAATGTTTCGTCGTCACAGCTGTGTATGGATCTCCACTGGCCGATGAAATCAATCCATTTAGACGTTACCGAGATATCATACTAAGTAAGAGTGTCTTAGGCAGATCATTTATTCGGTTTTATTATAAAGTTGGCCCATTCTTAGCTGTTCTAATAGAGGACTCCGTTCTTCTTCGGGAAGCTGTGAAAAAGTTAGTAATCGAGCCAATTTTAAAGATATTAGTGAAAAATGGATTTTAACTCGCATTCTGCGAGTGTGCATTAAAGAGGTCTTTAATTCCCACCTATTTGGAGGCGATAGATTTTACGACTAAGGAGGATGAGCTTGTATCTGCTTAGGGCGATGAATTAATCAGCGAAGTGGCGTTTAAGTTAAAAGAAAAATGATTCAGTCAGATCCCCATAAAAAAATGCGCGCGCGGTATCGGTGGCGTCCCTCTCTATAACCGCGTTAATATCTCTAATTTTTTGGATGAAGGGTGAATCAATTATTGATTAGTGTTTCGTTTCTAGAACTATAATACTTGAACCTCTCCTTAGTCGTGTACTTTATGCGCTCGCTTGCAAACGCACTTATTCTTGGTTAGAAATTATTAATGTCTCGATATCATTCAAATCTGCCCTGATTGCATCTTCCATGGCTTCGAGTGATATCTTCACTTCATCGATCTTTGTTTTTGCGTTGCTAAGTGAGTTTTTCATGGCTCTGAGGTTTTCTAGTTGGCTTTTTATGGATGTTATCTTGGGGATTATGTCTTCGGGCTTTGCGCAGATGTCCTTCTGTTGTAGACGCATGATTAACTCGTCTCTGGCTA
>Ga0187878_1001711_pt1 | contig 20779 bp, 20 predicted proteins | sample June2016WEW_17_1_FD_132979 | JGI IMG/M metagenome (GOLD analysis project Ga0187878, IMG submission 132979) | Peatland microbial communities from SPRUCE experiment site at the Marcell Experimental Forest, Minnesota, USA - June2016WEW_17_150 | ecosystem: Environmental > Terrestrial > Soil >...
GACAAAGGACTACTAACGTACTACCGCCGCGAATTTTCCGTCCCTGACTAATTCGCTCACCCGCGCGATGTCGCGACTGAGCGGGCGATCACGGGTGACCCGCGCTGAGGCACGCCGCACCAACGCACGTGCCTTTTCCGCCAGGAGTCCAGTCTGGAGCGGCGCCAACAGGTCGAGCGCCTGACTCGCGGCCAGTAACTCGATGGCCAGAATCGTCGCGACGTTGGCCACGACGGGTCGCAACTTCAGCGCGGCCCCCATCCCCATACTGACAAAGTCCTCTTTACTTCCGGACGTGGGAATCGAATCGACGGAAGCGGGATGCGCATAGACCTTGTTCTCGGAGGCCAGCGCCGCCGCCACTATCTGGGCCATCATGAACCCTGACTCGAGGCCGGGCGAGGCCGTGAGGAAAGGCGGCAGTTCCGAAGTCAGCGGATTCACCACGCGGTCGATGCGCCGTTCGGAAATCGAGCCCAGTTGCGTGAGGGCAATCGCCAGCAGATCGAGTGCCGTGGCCAGCGGTTGGCCGTGGAAGTTACCCCCGGAAATTACTTCGCCGTCGCGGGCAAAGACCAGGGGATTGTCTGTCGCACTGTTCATTTCGATCTCGAAAACGCGCCGGGCGTAGGAGAGCGCGTCGCGCACGGCGCCGTGCACCTGCGGCATGCAGCGCAGGCTGTAGGCGTCCTGGAGGCGCGGGCAGTCGCGATGCGACTCGCGAATCGTGCTGCCACGGTTGAGGCGCAACAGGTTTTGCGCCGTGATGAACTGGCCCGGGTGAGGCCGGGCGCGGAGGAGCCGTTCGTCGAAGGCGGCGGGCGAGCCCCGCAGCGCGTCGAGCGAGAGCGCACCCGCCACGTCCGCCGTATCCACCAGGATCTCCGCCTGCCGCAAGGCGAGCAGCGCGAGCGCCAGCATGGCCTGCGTGCCGTTTACCAGTCCCAGGCCCTCCTTGGCCGCGAGTCTGAGCGGCTTTCGGGCCATAGCTTCGAGCGCCGCCGCCGCGGAAATTCGTCGCCCCCGAAATACCACCTCACCTTCGCCCAGGAGCGCCAGCGCGACGTGCGCCAGCGGCGCCAGGTCGCCACTGGCACCCACCGACCCACGCGACGGCACCACCGGGTGCACGCCGCGATTCAAGAAATCGCAAAGCAGCTCAACGACTCGCGGCCGGACGCCCGAGAGCCCGCGCGCCAAAGCGTTGGCCCGCAGCACGAGCAGACCACGGGTTTCAACTTCTTCCAGCGGCTCGCCCACGCCGCAAGCGTGGCTGCGCACCAGGTTCACCTGCAACTGCTGCGCCTGTCCCGGGGCAATGTGTTCGGTGGAGAGGCTGCCGAAGCCCGTCGTCACGCCATAGACAACCTTCTTCTCCCGAATCATCTTCTCGACCAGCGCCCGCGAACGCTGCATGGCCCGCCGCGCGCGAGGATCGAGCGCCACACGACGATTCTCAAGGGCCACCGCGTAGAAATCCTCGCGCGTCAGGTGCTTTCCAGTCAGGAAAAGGGAACGAGCCATTCAGTACCTCTCACAGCCAACAACCAACACCTAGCAGTATGCCGTCCTAAAGGGCGGCGCTACGTTTCGTCGGCACCTGTCAGCAACAGGTCCCGATACTTGTCGGGCAGCGGCCGTGGGCGCCCTTCGCGATTAGTAATCACGTGCACCGTCTCGCCCTCCGCCAGCAGTTCGTCCGTGGCCACGCAATAGATCTCGTAGCCGAAAACCAGCACGCGCTTGCGGACATCCTTCAGAAAGGTGCGCACTTCAATTTCGTCATCGTAGCGCGCCGGAGCCTTGTAGCGGCAACGCGCTTCCGCCACGATGATGTAGAGCTGGTCCTGCTCCTCCATGTCGCGGTAGGCAAACCCGCGCTGGCGGCAGAAATCCGTACGGCCGACTTCGAACCAGATAAAGTAATTCGCGTAGTACACCACGCCCATCTGGTCCGTCTCGGCATAGCGGACTCTAAACGTGGTCGATGTCCATCTGTTTCCCAAGCTTGTATCCATGATCATCAATCCCCAAAAACCTACGAAGCTGCGGTGACAGTCTATAGCAAAAGATGAGTTTCACAAAGATGCGCGGCACCGCCGCGCGTTCTGTCGCGCCGCCGTCCCGGCGGCATCTGCCGGCCTGAAGGCCGCCGCTACAACAAGCGTTCGCCGGCGTCGTCGATGGGGTTGAGCAGGACGCCGCGCAGGGAACCGCGGAAGGCCTCGTAAACCGGCTCGCAGAGCTTCTTCCACACCGCATCGCCCACCAACTCAAACGCGCCCTCGACCGGCTTGCCGGTTTCGATCTGGCTGAAGAACGCCTCCGCGGTTCGCCACGTGAAGGTAAGGTTCGGCCGCCCGACGCGGCCGCGATGGAAGTCAAGCGTGCCGTGGTCGAATACGACGGTCCACTCGAGTCCCCAGTCCTCGAGCACCCAGAGCGTAGTCAGGTCGGCCTCGCGCAGGTGCTGGCGGACGCGGCGGTCGCGCCCCACCAGCACAAAGGCGCGCTGGATGGCGCGTCGCGCCGCGCGCTTGGAGAGGGCAGGGAAGGCAATCGTGCTTTCGGATTCAGCCTCGGGCGTCATTGTGGACAAGGGCAAGGCAGCGCCGGACAGCGCACTCAATCAGATCGGCAGAAGAGACCAGTTCATCCACCAAGCCCAACGTAAGCGCCTGCGTGGCGGGGACACGTTCGCCGCTCAATAGCATTTGCAGGGCTTGGGCCTTGCCAACCAGTCGCGGCAGCCGCTGGGTTCCGCCCCAGCCGGTAAGCAGGCCGAGCGAGACTCCCGGATGCCCAAACGAAGCGTCGTAGGTGGCCACGCGAGCGTGGCAGGCGAGCGAAAGGTCCAAGCCGCCTCCCAGGCAGTAGCCGCGGATAGCGGCCACCACAGGAATCGGGAAACGCTCAATCTGCTCGAAGAGGCTCTGGGCCGCCCGAGCGAATTCCTGTGCCGCGACACCCTCGAGCGGCACCAACTCCTCCAACTCAGCGCCGGTGGCGAAGGACTTTGGGTTCGAGGCGATCACCACACCGAAAAACAACCGTTCGCGACGGACGGTCGAGAGCAGGTCGGCCAGTTCTTCCAGCACCGCGCGGGTCAACCGGGGATAACCTTCGCCAGACGGGAAGGTCAGCACGGCAGCCGAATTGTGAGATGCAAGGTCCAATTGTGAATCGTGAATTACGAATCACGAAGAGCGAGCACGGGCTGGCGGTTCGAGGGCAGCAGACGTCACGATGCAATTCATGATTCACAATTCATAATTCCGCCCTCACACTTCAGCCTTCAGACTTCCCCCTTCTTTGCAGCTTCAACGTGCCCTCGAATGTACGCGACGATTTCCTGCGTCGTAGCGCCAGGCTGAAAGACTTCGCTGACGCCCCCTTGCTTCAGGCCGGGGATGTCTACGTCGGGGATAATCCCGCCGACGACCAGCAGTACTTCATCCAGGCCCTGGGCCCGCATCAATTCGGAGATTCTCGGCAGGATGGTGTTGTGCGCGCCAGAAAGAATGGAGATGCCGATGGCGTCCACGTCTTCCTGGAGGGCGGCGTTGACGATCTGCTCGGGCGTTTGGCGCAGGCCAGTGTAGATGACTTCCATGCCGGCATCGCGGAGAGCGCGCGCCACGATCTTGGCCCCGCGATCGTGGCCGTCCAGGCCCGGCTTGGCTACGAGAACGCGAATGCGTCGGTCAGGCACTGCAATCACCAGTTGAAAGCTCAAAGTGGAAAGTCAAAAGCCTTGACCTTCAGCTTTCAAGTCTCGACTTTCAACTCTTCTTCAATCATCGAAACGCCGGTTCCTCGTACGTCCCAAACACGCGCCGCAGGACGTCGCACATCTCACCCACGGTGGAGTAGGCGCGGACGCATTCCAGCACGTACGGCATCAAGTTCTCGTCCGTTCCGGCGGCACTGCCCAGAGCTTCAAGCGTCGCTTGCACCCGCGCATTGTCGCGCTTCTTCCGCAGTTCGGCAAGCTTCTGACACTGGTGCCGCGCGACGCTCTCATCGATCGTGAGGATTTCGATGGGGTGCTTTTCCGCGGAGACAAACTCGTTGACGCCAACGACGATCTTCTCCTTGCGCTCGATGGCCTGCTGATAGGCGTAGGCGGCGTCGTGGATTTCGCGCTGCGGATAGCCCTTCTCGATGGCCGCTACCATCCCGCCTAGGGCGTCGATCTTGTCGAAGTACTCATAGCAGGCGCGCTCGGTCTCGAGCGTAAGTCGCTCCAAGAAATACGAACCAGCCAGCGGGTCCACGGTATTCGTCACGCCGCTTTCGTGGGCGAGCACCTGCTGCGTGCGCAGGGCGAGGGTCACCGCCTGCTCGGTGGGCAAGGCCCAGGCTTCGTCGAGCGAGTTGGTGTGCAGCGACTGCGTCCCCCCCAGCACCGCCGCCAGCGCCTGAAGTGTGGTTCGAATGACGTTGTTATAGGGCTGCTGCGCCGTGAGCGAGCATCCCGCCGTCTGCGTGTGGAAGCGGCAGAGCCAGGAACGAGGATTTGCGGCGCCGAAACGCTCGCGCATCACGCGCGCCCAGATTTTGCGCGCCGCGCGGCACTTGGCAATTTCCTCAAACAGATCGTTGTGCGCGTTGAAGAAGAAGCTCAGGCGCGGGGCGAACTCGTCCACGTTCATGCCCATGCGCAGCACCCACTCGACGTATTCAATGCCGTCGCGCAAGGTAAACGCCAGCTCCTGCACGGCTGTCGAGCCCGCCTCGCGGATGTGGTAGCCGCTGATGGAGATGGGATTCCAGCGCGGCACCTGGCGCGCGCCGAAAGTGATGGTGTCCACGACCAGGCGCATCGACGGCCGGGGTGGGAAGATGTATTCCTTCTGCGCGATGTATTCCTTGAGAATGTCGTTCTGAGTGGTCCCGGAAATCTTCTTCCAGTCGGCGCCATTCTTCTCCGCCACCGCCAGGTACATCGCCCAGATCATGGCCGCGGGCGAATTGATGGTCATCGAGGTGGTGATTTCCTCGAGCGGCAGGCCAGCGAACAGCGTCTCCATGTCCGCGAGCGACGAAACCGCCACGCCGCACTTGCCCACTTCGCCCTGGGCCAGGGGATGGTCCACGTCGTAGCCCATCAGCGTGGGCAAATCGAAGGCAATGGAGAGGCCGGTCTGGCCCTGCGCGAGCAGGTAATGGAGCCGCTGGTTGGTGTCCTCGGGGGTGGCAAAGCCTGAGAACTGGCGCATGGTCCAGACTTTGCCCCGGTACATGGTACGGTGAATGCCGCGCGCGAAGGGATACTCGCTCGGATCGCCCAGGTCGCGCGCGCAGTCAAAGCCGGGAAGATCGGCCGGTGTGTAGAGGCGCTGGATAGGGACACCGGAAAGCGTGGTGAAAGTCTGGTGGCGCTCGGGGGACTTTTCCCGCGCCGCCTTGAGTGTCCGCCCCTCCCAGCGCCGCTCTGCCGACGAGGGATTCCGGTCACGAGAAGCGGTAGTGACGTCGTTTCCTGCCTTGTGGCCTTTGTTCATCGCGAGGTGGTTGACCCGCAAGGCATCTTAGAGCACGGCGAAATCCGATGTCAAACTCGCCCCGAGCCGCACCGATTGACCGGCTGGATGTAAGAGGGAATGCGCTCCGCCCCACCTCTGCAGCGCCGGCTTCCAGCCAGTAGGCCGCCGAGACAGCGGCGCCACTAGGGCAGGTCTGAAACCCGCCCTCACATCTCCTCGAAAGCCCTGTTTTCGGCAAAACGAGCTATCACTAAGCCGCGGTCGCGCCTTACGGCTAACACACTAGCTACCCGGGGCGGTCGTGTCGACTCCGCGGTTTTCCGCCGTGCCGGGGATGTTGGGCACGCGTGTGACTCGGCCTTCGCGCGCTTCGCCGATTTGGATATTGTGTTTGCCGAGCGTGGTTCCGGTGGCTTGCGCGAACTGCGTCAGCGCCTTCGCGTAAACGGCCCGTGCCAGCACGTTCCTGACCTCAGCCGCGACCAGATCACGCTGTGCCTGAATCACTAGGAAGACGGTGGATTCACCCAACTGGAACTTCTTCTGCTCCGCGTCCAGCGTCTGCTGGGCCAGCGTCACGGCTTTCCGTGCCGCTTCAATCTGGGCTCTGGCCTGCGTCAGTGCGATCTCCGCGTTGCGCACTTCCTGCGCCACCTGGTTCTTGGTTCTCTGCATCTGGGTGCGGAGCTGGCGTTCTTCGAGCAGGGCGCGCGCGGCGTCGGCCTGGGCCGAGCGGTTGCGAATTGGGAAGGAGAGATTGATGCCAAAAGAATAGTCGGGGAATTGACCCTGGAAGGTCTGCGTCAGCGCCTGCGAAGACCCACCGGGGAGGACCTGCCCATTCGTCAAGGGATCCTGGATACACAGGATGACGGGGAGGCCCTGGCCGCAGCGGTTACCGGAGAGGCCCTGTCCGATGTAGGTGGCGAAAAAGTTCAGTGAGGGCAGCAAGCCATTGCGGTTGGCCTTGATCGTGATTTCCTGACCCCGCAGGTTCAAATCGGCCTGCTCGATTTCCGCCCGGTTCTGCGCCGCCAGGCTGAGTGCTTCCTCGAGCGGCGGAACGTCTTCGGGTTTGGGTTCCGGGAGCTGGTCCGTCGGATCGATCTCTGCCGCAGCCAACTCCTTATCGACCTGTTTGGAAAGCGCGGTCCTGATGAGCTCCTGCTGCTGCTGGAGGCCGGTCTGGGCCACAATCAGATCTTGCTGGCGGGCGGCAACCTCGGATTCGGCGCGGACCACTTCGATTGGCGCCAGCGTGCCGATTTCCACCTGCCGCTGGTTGTCGTTCAAGGTCTTCTGCGCCAGGGCCAGCGAGCGCTCCGCCACGCGCACGTTCTCGCGGTAATAGACGAGGTCGTAGTAGAGGTTCAGAACTTGGGTGACCGTCGTAATAACCTGCTGGCGGAAAACGCTGTCCGCAATGGTGGCGCTGTTCTTGGCGAGGCGGATGAACTTGGCATTGGCGCGATAGCCAAAGCCGTTAAGCAGAGGTTGGTTGATGCCCACGCCAAAGGAAGAGGTGACCTGGGGGTTGAACAAGGACGTCAGGGAGGTGCTGGTAGAGCGGCTGCCGCTCAAGAAGAGCGTGTAGCTGGTTCCGGTCTGGAAAGACTGGGTGAAGTACCCCTGGTAGCCGCTGTTCTGGCTGGTCAGATAGGGGACTCCAGTTACGACCTTCGTACCCAGGGGTGTGGTGCGCCGGTCCCAGCCGAAAGAGAAGCCGACCACCGGATCGAATGAGCCCGCGTTGCCGAGGTTCACCGCACTGCCTCCGCCGGTGGCACCCCCCGCCCCGCCGCCGCCTCCGCCGCCTCCCGTGCTCACGCCGCCGCCCAAGGCTCCGGCAAACAGGGCCGAAGACTGGAAGGCGCCCGCGACGCCGCGCCCTGAGCCGCCGCTCCTGGTGCGAAGGATGTCGGTCTGGGCGTACGCCGGACCAAAGCGCGCCACGGCGATGTCCAGGTTGTTCTCCAGTGCCAGGGCGATAGCTTCCTCCACCGAAAGGCGCAACTTACCCTCGCGCATCAGGGTGTGAATTCGTTCGGAGTTGCTCAACCGGACTTCGGGCACGCTGGGGCTGAAGTAAGGCCCCGCCAGGTTGGGGAACCATCGGTTGCTCTTGAAGTCGATGGTGGCCGATTGGGAGGGCGCCGATTGCTGGGCGCCCAAGATTGCCGCACCAAGGACCATGGCCAGAGCCACAGTCGCGGCCAAGCAGCAGAGACGTCGGAGTTTCATCACGTATTCTTCTCCCTGCATATTTGGATTTCTAAGCTAATCGCGTGCATCGTATATACTTACGAAAATGTGAGACGTGGGGTTTCAACGAAAGGTTAGGGACGACCCCTCGGCGACCCGCCAGACTGTCAGGCCACGTCCGCAATGGCTGCATCCCTCGCAGCAGCCTTCGAGATAACAGAGAGGGCCTGGCTCGTTCAAGGCCCGCAAGTAAAGCTCCGAATTTTACCATCGGTGGAACACCTTGACAACCGCGAGCCGTGCATATCTACTTCTCCCCGCTAGGCTTGTGGCCTGTGCCGCTATGCGCAACCTTCGCCTGGTACTCGCCTACGACGGGACTGATTTCCACGGTTGGCAGCGCCAGCCGGATTTGCCGACTGTCCAGGACTGCCTGGAAATAGGCATTGAAAGGGTCGCCGGCGAGCGGCCTCACGTTTGGGGCTCGGGCCGAACCGATGCGGGAGTCCACGCCCTAAATCAGGTGGCCAACTTCAAGACCGACTGTCCCATCCCGTGCGAGAACCTCCTGAAGGCGCTCAACAACGTCCTGCCTCCGACCGTTCGGGTGAAGGAGGTGCAAGAGGTCAGCGAAAAGTTCCACGCGCGGTACGACGTGCGCTCGAAAACCTACCGATATCGCATCCTCCAGGCGCCCATCTGTTCGCCCTTCCTCTGGCGATTTGTCTGGCACTACCCGTTTCCTCTGGACCACGGGCGCATGGCAGAGGCGGCACGGCTCTTCGAAGGGGAGCATGACTTCACTTCGTTCGCAGCCGTTGACCCGGATGTAGGGGAGGTCCTTTACGGCCCTCCCGGACGGCGGGAGCACTATGAAGGTGCTCCCCTACCGGACACGTACGGCGGCGGAGAAATGGTCCGGAAGATATTCTCTTCGCGTGTTCTTTGGCGCCCCCGAACTTCGATGCTGATCTACGAGACCAGCGGGAATGGGTTTCTGCACCACATGGTCCGCAACATCGTGGGAACGCTAGTGGAAGTGGGGCGGGGCAAGCTGGCGCCGCAGGATGTCGCCCGGATTCTCGAGGCTCGCGATCGGACGCTCGCCGGTCCTACCGCGCCCGCGCAGGGCCTGTGCCTGGTGAAGGTGGAATACTGACTTGGGCGGCATGCAGAACAGAACTACGTCAGCCGCAATCGCCCACGTTTTTGGACTTCTGAGCGCAGTTCAAGTAGAATCACTCGAAGCATTCAGGCATCAGCAGTCAGATATCAGTCGCTGTACTATCGTTGACGGCTGAGTGCTGAAGGCCTGTAAGGAGAAACGGTGAGTGCAGAGGCCATGAAGATCAAGGTCAAGAAGGCCGGCCAACGAGCCTGCGACGAAAAGGACGCGAAGGGGAAACTCTGTGTCGGCCACCTCAAGCGTTGGGATACGGCTACGGAGGACGTCATCCGGGAGGTCGGCAAGAACGTTCCGGTTTTCCGCTGCGAGCGCTGCCGCACAATTTACCGGCCTGCTCCCGACGATCAGTCCAGCGCTGGACTCCAATACGAGAAACGGAAAGTGAATATTCTGGGCGACACAGTCCTCCGCGACCCATAGTGAGGCTCCAAACCGGCACCCTTGCGCCAAGCGCGCCTTTCCCATGGCTCTCGAAAGCGACCTCATCTATGAGTGGAGTTGGCCAACCAGGTCTATTCGGGGGTTCCTTCGCACTGGTTCGGGATGGAGCAGAAGATCGAAATCGGTCCCATGAGCGGGAAGTCCAATGTGATTTACTGGCTGGAAAAGCGGGGCCTCAAGCCCACGGACAAACTGCTGGAGAAGATTTTCGCTCGCGCCAAGCAGGCCGACCGGTTGCTGACGGACGTGGAAATTCTTGAGCTAAGCGTCTAGCCGAGTTCCTGATGTAGAGGCGGCTTTACGCCGCCGCGGACAGGCGGGCTAAACCCGCCGCTACATACTAATCCCCGGGACATGCCTCTGTTGAGCACGCGGGCCAAAGCCGAAATCCTCCTGGTGCTGGTGACCCTCATCTGGGGTTCCACCTTTGTGGTCGTCAAGGGAGCGCTGAGCAACGCTTCGCCGCTGCCGTTTATCGCGGTGCGTTTCACGCTCGCCGGTGTCCTACTCTTCTTGGTGATGAGTCGCGGGCTGGTGGACCGGCAAGCGCTCGGGCCGGGCTTTGTCCTGGGTGTCTTTCTTTTCGCCGGCTACGTGTGTCAAACCACCGGGCTGCTTTACACCACCCCTTCCAAGTCGGCATTTATCACTGGGTTTGCAGTGATTCTTGTGCCCTTTATCCAGATGATTCACGGCTTTCGATTGCGCGGCGCGACGATCGCCGGCGCACTGTTCGGCTTGGCGGGCATCTATTTTCTCGTGCTCCCCTCGGGACTCCACGCCGTCAATCGCGGCGACATCCTGACGCTCTTCGGAGCCCTTTCTTTTGCTATCCACATAGTTCTGGTGGGCAGCTACACGCGCCGATTCTCGTTTCGCCATCTGGTCCCCGTGCAAATCCTGGCTGTGGGGCTGCTGGCGGCTGCCGCTCTGCCCCTCAACCTGGATTTCAGACTGGAGTGGACTGTCGGGCTTGTCGCCGCGCTGGTGGTGACCGCGACGCTAGCTACAGGATTCGCCTTTGCTGTGCAGAACTGGGCCCAGCAGTTCACGCCGCCGGCGCACACAGCTTTGATCTTTGCCCTCGAACCTGTTTTTGCCGCCCTCACCTCCAGGTTGGTGATGGGTGAACGGCTGGGTGGCAAGGTGTTTCTCGGCTCGGCGTTGATCCTCGCCGGGATGGTTGTATCGGAGATTTGGGGCAGCACCACCCCTTCGCCCGTAGAAGGGTAGCTGCGGAAGTCTCGCTCCGCGCGTTCTCCAACTGAATTGACATTTGTCATAAACGAGAAGCAGTCACAAAGAAGGATGTGAGGAACTGTTTGTCCTCTCAATCTCGCGCGCGCTGGTAACGCTCCGGCCTCTGGAACCGTCTAATGAGTGTATAATGAACGGATGTCCGGCCACGCGCCGGGAAAAGCTCTTGGGGGGTGAGAAGGGAATGAGCACGAACGGGCGACGGTACCTGCCAGCCGTAATCGTAGCGACCACACTGGGAATAGGCATCCTGATTGGGACTCTTGTATCCAACGGGGTACGCGCGGCCAGGGTCGCCGGAGGTGCGCCAGATGCCGCACTTCTGCCTGCTCCTTCGCCCGCCGAACTCTCGAACTCCTTCGCCAAGATTGCCGACACGCTCGAGCCGACCGTGGTGAACATCAACACGGAATCGACGGTCAAGGTCAGCCGTCGCCGGTCCCAGACTCCGGACGACGCGCCCTTCGGCGACTTCTTTGACCGCTTCTTCCAGTTTGGCCCCGAGGGGCCCACGGGCGAATTCCCTCAAGCCAATCTCGGCTCCGGCGTCATCCTGGACAAGGCCGGCTACATCATCACCAACTACCACGTCATCATGAGGAGCGGGGAAGAGAAGCCGGTGGACCGCATCCGCGTGCAACTCCACGGGGACGACAATCCCAAGGGCTACGACGCCAAGATTATTGGCAAGGATAAGTGGACGGACCTGGCGGTGATTAAGATCGAGGCTGGCCGGCCACTGCCCATGGCTCAATTCGGTGACTCGGACAGCATGCGCGTGGGAGACTGGGTACTGGCCATCGGCAGCCCATTTGGCCTGGACTCCACCGTGACGGCCGGAATCGTCAGCGCCAAAGGACGCGACATCGAAGGGGGCCCGGAAGGCCAGTTCAAGCGTTTCCTTCAGACCGACGCGGCTATCAACCCCGGCAACAGCGGCGGCCCGCTGGTGAACATGGCAGGCCAAGTGATCGGCATCAACACGGCTATTGCCACCCGCCGCGGGTCTTATGATGGCGTGGGCTTTGCCATCCCCTCCAACACCGCGCGCAAAGTCTATAACTCCATCATCTCAACGGGCAGCGTCCGCCGGGGAGCCATTGGCGTGACCTTCCTGAACCAGAACAACCCGGTGAAGCTGCGCATGTTCGGCGCCGACCACGGTGTGGTGGTGGAGAACGTTGAACCCGGTGGCCCCGCCGACCGCGCCGGCATCAAGCGTGGCGACGTGATTACCTCGGTGAATGGCAAGCCCATCCGCAACGGCGACGAGTTGGTGGCGGTCGTCTCGGATACCGAAGTGGGTAAGGCCCTCAAGGTTGAGCTTCTCCGGGACAAGAAGCCTACGTCGGCCGAAGTTGAAGTGGCCGACCGGAACAAGATCATCGGCCGCATGCAGGGCGCGCCGGATTCCGAGGTGGAAGGTGAAGAATCGGGCCAGCAGGGCGGCATCATAGGCATTTCCGTTCGCAACCTGACTCGCGAGCAGGCGGACGACCTCTCGAGCGAGCTGCATCTGAGCGGTTCGGAGGGCGTCCTGGTCACCGATGTCCAGTCGGGCGGCTTTGCCGCGGACCTGGGCGTGCTGCGGGGCGACGTCATCCTGCGGCTGAACCACCAGCCGGTGCGTTCCGTGGAGGAATTCTCGCGCCTCCAGAGCCAGCTCAAGTCCGGCAGCGACGTCCTCTTCCTCATCGCGCGGCGCACCCAACGCACGTTTACCACACTCTATCTCGCCGACCGCCTCCCGTAGGGGCGGCAAGAGAGCGACCTTGACGACCCGTTTTAGGAAAGTCAGAGGTTGGATTGCGCTGGTGCTCGCCGGCACGGCTTTCCTACCGGTCCAGACGTGGGCTCAGAGAACAACCGGAAACAGCTCCGCAAAGAAGACAGCGAGTGTAAGGAAGGAAAGCCCGAAGCCCGCGACCAAGCGGAAGGTCTCGTCACGCTCTCGCAAGCGCGGCTGGAGGACGTCCTACCGCTATCGCCTCTCGCGGCTCAAACTGGAGCCCCAGCGCGTGCAGGAGATCCAGCAGGCGCTAGTTCAAGCAGGCTATTTGACCCAGGAACCCACCGGCAAGTGGGACGACCCGACGCGCAACGCTATGCGCCGCTACCAAGCCGATAACGGATTCCCTACGACTGGCCTTCCTGAGGCTAAGTCGCTCATGAAGCTTGGCTTAGGCCCCCACGCCTTACCCGAAGATTGCGACCCCGTCGCCCGAGCCCGCGCCAGCAGCGGCGCGCTTGCCCAGCCGGAGACAACCCCAGCCCAGCCGCCCCCTCCAGGTCCATCCCCCCAGCAGGACAAATAGGCAGTAAGCAGGAGGCAGCCTCTAGAAGCCAGGAGTCAGAAGAAGAAGACCCAACACTCAGCCCCCAGGCAACGGACCGCGGGCAACGGACATATTGGGTTATCAAGCTGCGCGCCGTGGCGCCGCCGTCTCGGCGGCATTTGCCGGCCAGAGGCTGGCGCTACGTGTCAATTTGCGCCCGCTGGAGCCGGTCGCTGTAATCGACGTACACAGTCTTCCATTCGGAGTAGAAATCGAGCGCCGTGACCGCGGCTTCGCGGTGGCCGTTGCCGGTCTGTTTCGTCCCACCGAAGGGCAGATGCGTCTCCGCGCCGATGGTGGGCGCGTTCACATAGACAATCCCCGTGTCCAGGTCGCGCATGGCCTGAAACGCGCGGTTCAGGTTCCGAGTGTAAATGGAAGACGAAAGCCCGTAGACCACGCCGTTGTTGATCTCGATTGCTTCCTCCAGCGCGTCGAAGGGGATGACGGAGACCACCGGCCCGAAGATCTCCTCCTGCGAGACGCGCATCTTAGGATCGCAGTCGCTGAAGATGGTGGGCGCGTGGAACCAGCCATTGTCATAGTCAGCGCCCGTCAGGCGATGCCCGCCACAGAGGAGCTTCGCGCCTTCATTCTTCCCGATCTCGACGTACTCTTCGACGGTTTTCAGTTGGCTCTGATTGACGCACGGGCCCATCTGCACGGTAGGGTCAAGCCCGTCGCCGACTTTGAGCGCTCGCGCCCGAGCCGCGAACCGTTCGGTGAATTCCTTATAGACCTTCTTATGGCAGGCGACCCGGCTGGCAGCGGTGCAGCGCTGCCCTGTAGTTCCGAAGCCGCCCCACAGTGCGCCATCCACGGCCAGCTCGATATTGGCATCGTCCATCACGATGATGCAGTTCTTGCCGCCCATTTCCAGGCAGCAGTGCTTGAAGGTGCGCGAGCAAGCTTCGGAGACCTTACGCCCGATTTCCGTCGAGCCGGTAAAAGAAACCACCTTCACGTCTTCGTGGGTCATCAGGCGGTCACCGACCTCGCCCCCGCCACCGGTCACGTAGTTCACCACGCCGCGCGGAATGCCGGCTTCTTCCAGCACCTTGGCCATGTTCAGCATCGATAGCGGTGTGTCCGTGGCCGGCTTCATGACCACCGTGTTGCCGCAAGCGAGCGCCGGCATCACCTTCCAGGAGGGAATTGCCATGGGAAAATTCCAGGGCGTAATCAGCGAGCAGACCCCGATGGGAGAACGCACCGTCATGCAGAACTTGTTGGGCAGTTCGGAGGTCGTGGTCTGGCCGAACAGGCGGCGGCCCTCGCCCGCCATGTAGAACGTCATGTCGATGGCTTCCTGCACGTCGCCGCGTGTCTCGATCAGGATCTTGCCCATCTCGCGCGTCATCTGCTGCGCGAATTCTTCCTTGCGCTCGACCAGGAGGCGAGCCGCCCGCCAGAGGATTTCGCCGCGCCGGGGCGGCGGCACCAGACGCCAGGACTTGAAGGCTTCCTTCGCCGCGGCAATCGCGTTGTCAATGTCCTGCGCGTTCGACTTCTGAAAGATTCCAATAAGTTCGTTGCGGTTGGCGGGGTTGAGGTTCTCGAACGTGCGTCCGCTGACCGATTCAACCCATTCGCCATGGATAAAGTTCTTGTACACTTTCGGTGGAGCCATGAAGTCATCCTCCCTCTGAGGTTCAGGCGTGCCCGGTCCAAGGGCATCCACAGTCCGAGCGGACCATGATGTCTACCGGCGCTCGACTATAACAGACGCCCTTGGGCGCTTCAAGGCAGGCCGGCGAGTCCGCCCTGCGGAGGGCGCATCCGCCGTAGCGTCCGCCTTCAGGCGGACATTTCACCTCGGCGCGCGGCGCCACGTGGCGACGCCATCCTGGCGTCCCAAAAGGCGCCGCTGCATTGTTCACTTGACAAATCCGACAAGGTATGCTATACTAGTAGCCTCCAGAATGGATGGTTACAGTGTGGGGTTGGTTGCGCTTGACGGGTGGTGCTGTCTCAAATTGAGGTGGCTCGTGTGCTCGGATCATCGGAACGAAACCTCGACTCCTTATATATAGGAAAAAGCAAAGCTAGTATGTTATTGAAAACAAAAGAAAATGCCACCTTTTGGGGCGAAAACGAACCTAAGAGGCTTAACAACTGTGTTTTCAATGTGATAACTGCCAAATTGACGGCTTTGGAGGGTAAGATTCGCACGCGAAAGCTAGTATATTATTGAAAATAAAAGACAATAGCCAATTTCTGATCGAGAACGAGCCAAAACCACCTTGCACTCTAAGACTTGTGTTTCCAAAAGGATAGGTGCGAAATCGAAGCCTCTGAACGGGCGGATTCGCACACCGCGGCTGACGAAACTGAAGGCTTTAGATTGCCGATGGAGATTTGCACTCCAGCAAAGATGGGCAATTCCGTGATTTGTCTGTCATCGCAGAGCTTGACACGTCGCGGAAAGGGGGCTAGAATAATCTGAGGTGTTCTTGCTAACTCTTTGAAAAGGCGCTGGTTAGTTCTAACATGGGGGGCTTAGGTAAACTCGACAAGCGGGAGGGCGATATCCTGGCAGCCATCGTCCGTCTTTTCATTTCAGGCGGCGTTCCGGTAGGCTCCAAGGTCATCGCCGAGCAAACGCACGAGTCGCTGAGCCCGGCGACCATCCGCAGCGTCATGGCCGAGCTTGAGGCGGCCGGGTTTCTGCACCAACCGCACGTTTCCGCCGGGCGCGTGCCCACCGACAAGGCCTACCGCTACTACGTGGACTGGATGGTCGAAGCCGCGCGCCTGGAACCGGAGACGGAGAAATACATCGACGAGTCTCTGACGGTCGAGACCGTCGCGCCAGACCAATTGATGACCAGAACCTCGCGCGTCCTCTCCGAGGTTTCGCACAACGTAGGTTTGGTGCTCGGCCCCCAGCTCGAAGAAAAGCTGCTGGAGCACATCAAGTTCGTCATGTTGCCTGACCGGCGCGTCCTGGCGGTGATCGTTTCCCGGCCCGACCTCATTGAGAACAAGACAATTCACCTGGACGAAGACTTGACCCAGGAGGAACTCGATCGCGCCGCAGATTTCTTGAACGGAGGGTTCCGGGGCTGGTCGCTGCGCACCATCCGGGTGGAGATTTTCAAACGGCTGGAAGAGATGAAAGCGCTCTGCGACCACTTGGTCTCAACGGTGGCGGAGCTTTTCCTCTGGGGGGCGCTGGGGAGTGAGGAGCCGGGCCCGCTGTTCGTGGACGGCACCGCACGCATCCTGGCCCAGCCAGGGTTTGAGGACTCGCGCGCTAGCCGGGAACTGTGGCGGGCCTTTGAGGAGAAGGCGAAGCTGGTCAAGATCCTCAGCGCCTGCCTGGAGTCCCCGGGCTCGGGGGTACAAGCCTTCATAGGCCGGGAAAACCCCGCGAGCGAGATGCAGCACTGCGCGATTATCGTCGCGCCCTATCGCTACCGCGACCGCGTGGTGGGGGCGCTGGGCGTCGTCGGGCCGACGCGGATGGAGTACGACCGCGCCATCACGACGGTGGATTACATAGCTCACCTTTGCAGCAGGCTGCTGAGTGCGAACTGAAAGGCCTGCTCTGCTGACAGCCGTAGGGGCTGGGCCACGGGCGTGCCGGTCAACGCGCCGGCCCGACCGTCAGAATGATGTACAATCGAATGGACATGGACAACGAGAAGGAATCGATCATCCCCACACAGGGTGGACCCGCTGAGCAGGCGGAAAACGCGCCGGCCAGGGAGGTGCCCGCTGCCGACGCAGGCCCGGAGGGAAGCACACCGGAGCTGGCCGCTGATTTGGTCGCGGCTTGCCAGAAACTGCGGGCCGAAAAAGACGCGCTGCACGACCGGCTGCTGCGCAAGCAAGCGGAGTTGGAGAACTTGCGCAAGCGAATGCAGCGGGAGAAAGAAGAGTTCCTGCAACACGCGACGGCCGACCTGATCCGCGCCCTGCTGCCCACGCTGGATGGTTTCGAGCGCGCGCTGAAGCAACGCGATGCGGATGTCCCTGCGCAGTACACCCAGGGGATGGAATTGATCTATCGGGATCTGCTCGAGGTGCTGAAACGCGCCGGGCTGGCGCCACTCGAGACGGTGGGGAAGACGTTCGACCCTCACCTCCACCAGGCCGTCGAGGCGGTCGCGACTTCGGAGTATCACGACCAGGAGATCGTCGAAGAATTCCAGCGCGGCTATGAGTTGAAGCGGCGCCTGTTGCGGCCGGCCATTGTCAAGGTTGCCGTCGCGTCGCCGGAGGTCAAGGCCCGGCGTGTCTCGGAGAAGTGAGGCCAGTCGGCTGATACGGAATGATTCGGCGCGGCGGATGGCGCGCGGCCTTGAGCGGCCCGGCAAGTGAGGTTTCTGGTTGGACCACAAACGAGATTACTACGAAGTTCTAGGTGTAGCACACGAGGCCGGCGAGCAGGAACTGAAGAGCGCTTACCGGCGACTCGCCCTCCAGCATCATCCGGATCGTAATCCCCACAGCCAGGAAGAGGCGGAAGAGAAGTTCAAGGAGATCACCGAAGCTTACAGCGTGCTGGCCGATCCCCAGAAACGCGCGGCGTACGACCGCTATGGTGACGCCGCCTTCAGCAACTCCGGCGGCTACGCCCCGGACTTCTCCTCAACCATCTTTTCAGACTTCGAAGACATCTTCGGCGACTTCTTCGGGTTCGGCGACCTCTTCGGGCGGGGACGGACACGGCGAACTCGGGCACAGCGCGGCGCGGACCTTCGCTACGACCTGGAGATAGCTTTCGAAGAGGCCGCGTCGGGCCTGGAAACCAAGGTCAAAATCCCGCGGTATGAAAACTGTTCGGCCTGCAACGGCCGCGGGGCCAAGAAAGGCACCGAACCGGTTGTCTGCTCGACGTGCGCCGGGCGTGGCCAGCTTCGGACCCAGCAAGGCTTTTTCACCATCGCGCGCACTTGTCCGCAATGCAGTGGGGCAGGCAGAGTCATCCAGGAACTATGCCCGGAGTGCCGCGGCGAGGGACGACTGCGCCAGGAGAAAGTCCTCGGGCTCAAGATTCCGCCCGGCGTGGATGATGGGACGCGCTTGCGCGTGACGGGTGAGGGTGAGGCCGGATTCCACGGGGGACCGCCGGGCGACCTCTATGTGGTGGTGAGAGTCCATGAGCACCCCTTCTTTGCGCGTCGCGGCACGGATCTCTATTGCACGATCCCGATCTCGATGGCCCAGGCTACCCTGGGAACTGACATCAAGGTTCCCACCTTACGGGGGCAGGAACGCCTGCGAATCCCCGAAGGGACACAATCGGGTTCGGTCTTTCGCCTCCGGGGCAAAGGTTTTCCTGACCTGGATGGGCGCGGACAAGGTGACCTCTATGTGACCGTCCACGTCGTGGTGCCCAGACACCTCACGCGGGAGCAGCGGCAACTGATCGAATCACTGGAACACTCGCTGCGCGTCGAAAACAAGCCCCTCGAGAAACGCGCGGCGGAGAAACTGAAGGACTTCCTCGGATAAACCTGCCCGTATCCGGATTTGCCACGTGGTCGCATCGCTCTCAGTGTGGCGAGTGCTCCGAACCAAAGTGACACCGTCACAGGGAAGGATACGCGCGGTAGACGCTACTGCGCTGGCCGCGGTCGTCGCAGCCACCGGAAGCCAATGGTAAGCATGCTGGCGTTGTAGCCTTCGTTGGGTTGCTCGATGCCGGCGTTCGACATGTGAACGTATCGATACTCGAACACTACGGCGCGCTGCGGGCTGAAGAAGTACTGAATGCCCAAGCCGGCCTGAGGAAGAAATTGAAGATGGCCGCTCAGTTCCGGCGCGCGTGTATCGAGCTTCGTGTGCAGGATACCCGCGCCCACATCCAGAAAAGGCACGATGCGCCCGTGAGGTTTGCCATCGAAACGGAACAAGAGCGAATGGCCCAGTAGATGCCCGCCCGGGTGCACGGAGTAGCCGAGAATGCCTTCGTTCAGAATCTCGAACCGCCGCACGGGACCACGCTGGAAATTGCTGACCGTCAGGCCGAGTTGGGGCTGGTTGATCAATAAGTTGATGTGCGAAATGTTGCGCGGGATGGCGTTCTCGACGGCGTAGCCCACCTGAAAGCCAAAACTCCAGTGGCCGCGGTTGGCCCAGAAGGGCACCGGCGCCGACGGACTCACCAGGTTCGCTGGAGCGGATTGCTCCGCAGGCCCCGCTTCCTGAGCATTAAGAACGTCTCTGGATGCGCCGAAGCTGGTCAAAAGACAAATGGCCACAAGGGGCCACCTCCTGCCCGGGCCCGCGGCGCTGCGGCGTGTTTTCCAGCGGCGCTGATGAAGCGAATCTCGGTGCAAGGGTTGCATCGGCGCGCTTCTATCGTATTCGCAGGGAAAAATCAATCGTGGAATGTATCCGTTCGCGCCGTGCGCCAGCAGCGATAGATGGTCCAGAGGATCTTCACGCCCGCGCAAAGGCTGCCCGCGAGCGTTCCCGATATCTTGGACCGTCCATAGGCGCGTCGGCGGTAGTGGACCGGGATTTCAGTCGTCTTGAGGCCTAAACACGCCGCCTTGGCCTGCATCTCGACGTTCCAGCCGAAGGTGCGGTCGTGAAGGTGGAGACGTCGCAAGGCATCGCGACGTATGACGCGCAGCGGCCCCAGGTCGGTGAAGGAGACGTGCCAGATCCAGCGAATCAGCCGGGTCGTTAGCCAGTTACCAAAACGCTGTACCGGGGTGAGCGAGCCCGGCTCCGCTCGGCCCAGCACACGCGAGCCGATGACCAGGTCCCAGCCGCCTTCGGCAAAAACTCTTGTCAGCCGCTCGAGGTCGGCGGGATCGTCGGAGAGGTCAGCATCCATGAAGACCACGCCGGTTATCTCCACCGAGAGATGCGCCAGCCCTGCCTGGCAGGCCTGCCCGTAACCGCGTCGCGGCTCGTGTACGACCTGAGCGCCGGCGGCGCGCGCCACCCGTGCCGTCGCGTCTGTGCTCCCATTGTCCACAACGATGATCTGGCGAAAGAGGTCGCGCGGAAGCTGGCCCAGTTGCTGGCCAATGGACTCAGCTTCATTCAGGGCGGGAATAATGAGGGCGAAACGTTGGATGTAGGAGGTCATACTCCTGACCCGCGCGCGCTCCAGACTCTGGCACAGGCCGCCAAACTATGATATAAGAAGAATTGCGGAGGCGATGCAACGAAAATATCTCTCCCACTCCACCATGACTGACGCACGCGTGCCCCCGGGGAATGCGCGGCGAAGCTTCTTTGATACCCGCTACTGGCTGCGCGACCTCGTCCTTTCAATTCTCCTGGCTTTCATCGTGATCTTTTTCCTCTATCAGCCGGTGCAGGTGGAAGGCACCAGCATGTTGCCGCACCTCACCAATAACGAACGGATCTTCATCAACAAATTCGTTTACCGGTTGGAACCCATCCAGCGGGGCGACATCGTAGTATTCTGGTATCCCCTGGACCCGGCGAAATCGTATATCAAGCGGGTGGTCGGCCTGCCGGGGGAGTGGGTCAGCGTGGTCGAGGGGCATGTGTATGTCAACGGCAAGCCCTTGACGGAACCTTATCTCCCGACGGAGTACTTCGACCGGCAGAGTTATCCCGTCACTTACGTCGAGCCCAATCATTACTATGTCCTCGGCGACCACCGGGAGTCTTCCAACGACAGCCGCCTGTGGGGCACCGTCGACCAGAAATACATCTACGGCAAGGCGGTCTTTGTTTATTGGCCTTTTAGCCAACTCGGGCCGGTGGAGTGATGCCGGCCATCAGCAGTCAGCCATCAGCCCTCAGACTTGTCCCGATGAATGCTGCTGGCTGAAAGCTGATAGCTAGCGTATGCGCGCGCACTTTGAGTTCGTGGAGAGGCAATGGAGGCGATTCTCGCCCTAGAGGATGGTCGAGTATTTCGGGGGCGC
>Ga0187878_1001713_pt1 | contig 20774 bp, 20 predicted proteins | sample June2016WEW_17_1_FD_132979 | JGI IMG/M metagenome (GOLD analysis project Ga0187878, IMG submission 132979) | Peatland microbial communities from SPRUCE experiment site at the Marcell Experimental Forest, Minnesota, USA - June2016WEW_17_150 | ecosystem: Environmental > Terrestrial > Soil >...
TCTGACCTTTCCTCTACGCTTTGAATTACCCATGGGATTGCAATTTGAAATTGTAGCCCGAGATGCGGGCACACGGGCGCGTGCCGGGCTGCTCCACACGCCGCATGGCGTGGTCGAGACACCGACCTTCATGCCGGTAGGCACGGCGGGCACCGTCAAGGGCGTGACCCAGGAGCAGTTGGAGACTCTCGGCGTGCAGATGCTGCTCGCCAACACCTACCATCTTTATTTGCGGCCCGGGTACGAGGTGATTCGCGATTTGGGTGGGCTGCACCGCTTCATGGGCTGGCCGCATCCCATCCTCACCGACAGCGGCGGCTTTCAGGTGATGAGCCTCAAGGGATTGGGCCGGGTTACCGAAGACGGGGTCTGGTTCCGCTCTCATCTGGATGGCTCATCGCATTTCCTTACGCCCGAGCGCGCGGTGGAGATTCAACTGGCGCTGGGCGCCGATATCATCATGGCTTTGGACGAGTGTGTTGAGTATCCGGCGAGTCACGAAACCCTGCTCCGCGCCGTGCGACTGACGGGACGCTGGGCGCGGCGGGCCAAGAACTTCTACGAAGAGCAGGTGTCAGGTACTAGGTGTCAGGTGTCAGGAGAGCAGGCTCCTGGCCTGCACGGCCAGAGTCTGGGCCGACTCGACACCCGGCACCTGACACCTGACACCTCGCCAGCCCCCAGCCCCCAGCCCCCAACCCCTAGTCTGTTCGGCATCATCCAGGGCGGGACCGACAAAGGTCTGCGCCGCGAGAGCGCGGAGCAACTCCTGGAGATCGGTTTTGAGGGCTACGCCGTTGGAGGTCTTTCCGTTGGCGAGCCGAAGGGCGAGACTTACGAGGTGGCGGAGTTCATGGCGGGGCTGCTGCCCGAGGAACGACCCCGCTACCTGATGGGTGTGGGAACGCCGGAGGACTTGGTGGAATGCGTCGCGCGCGGCATGGATCTGTTCGATTGCGTGATGCCCACGCGCAATGCCCGCAACGGCTGTGTTTTCACTTCTGAGGGGAAGCTGGTCATCAAGAACGCCCGCTATGCGCGGGACGAGCAGCCGCTGGACCCAGCCTGCGAGTGCGCTGTCTGCCGGCGATACTCACGTAGCTACCTGCGCCACCTCTTTGTGGCGGGGGAGATGCTGGCCGGCATCCTGGCCACGCATCACAACCTGTACTTTTACCTTGACACTATGCGGAAAATCAGGCAGGCTGTTTTGTTCGGCCAGTTTGAAAGCGTTTGCTCGAGGGTGCGTGGGGGGCCTGGAACGGCTTCACCCATTCATGAGGTGGTCCCGGAAAGCCATACCGACGAACCCTGCTGATCCCGCTTCTGCCGAGCGGGGTTTCTCATTCTTAAGCTGAATCCTTAAAGCCCGACCTTGGACGACTGTGTGCTAGTTAATCCTCTTGTGTTGGCCGCCGACCCTGGCATGGGCGGGGGCCTAGTCCAACTCCTGCCGTTCGTGCTCATCTTTGGGATTTTCTATTTCCTTCTCATTCTGCCGCAGCAGCGCCAACGGCGAAAAGTGCAGGACATGTTGGCCAACCTCAAGACGGGAGACCGGGTCATCACCAACGGGGGGATTTACGGAACCATCGTCGGGTTCAGAGACAGCAACGTCGTCCAATTGCAGGTGGCGAGCCAACTTAAGATTGACGTAGCACGCTCGGCAATTGCCAGCCTCCAGCTCACTGAGAGCGAGGCCGCAAAATCGGAGGGCACGGGCAAGGGCAAGAAGTAACCCCGGCGGGAGTCGAGCCGCGGGTTGCCAGACGTAGCTTATGGAAATCAAGATTCGAACCCGAGTCATCATCATCGCGGCCGTGATGCTGCTATGCGTCTTCGGCATCATCTGTTATCCCGCCAACGAGCAGGAGATGGTCGGATTCCCAAGAACCTTCGAGCGTTTGAAGGAGAACGTTCGAAACCGTATCCGGTTGGGACTGGACTTGAGGGGCGGCACGCACCTGGTCCTGCAAGTCCAGGTTGAGGATGCAATCAACGTTACGGTTGATCTGGCGCAGGAGCGCCTGCGGGACGAGCTGAAAGCGAAGGGAATTCCCGCCAACGTCGAGAAGAAGACAGAAGACAGGCGGACCTACCTCCTTATTACCGGGATTCCTCAGGACAAGTCGGGCGATATGCAGACGCTGGCCACCGAGCAGTTTCCCGACTGGGTTCTGGCGAGGAGGGCAGGGGACCCGGCAGCGCGCGAACTCTCGCTCAAGGCTACGGCCGCAGCCGCCATTCGCAATCAGGCGCTGGAGCAATCAAAGAACACCATCCGCAACCGCATCGACCAACTGGGCGTGACCGAGCCGACCATTGCGGAGTACGGTGGCCAGAGCGATTACGAGGTAGTGGTTCAGCTCCCCGGGGTGGACGATCCCAGCCGCGTGAAGGACATCATCCAGTCGACCGCGATGCTGACGCTGAAGATCGTCCAGGACGGCCCTTACTCGAGCCGGGAGGCGGCTTTGGCCGCGCACGGGGGAATTCTGCCACCTGACGCGGAACTGTTGCCGGGACGAAGGGATACGAGCGGCGCGGGGCCAGGTACGGAGGCGTGGTACCTGGTCAATCGCATCGCCGCGGTTACGGGCCGCGACCTGCGGGATGCGCAGCCGCGGCAGGACGAGAATGGCCGGCCCAGCGTCAACTTCAATTTGACTCGCGATGGGGCCGTGCGCTTCGGGCGGGTAACCGGGCAAAACATAGGCAAGCAACTAGCCATCATCCTCGATAACCGCGTCATTGATGCGCCCTCCATCCAAAGTCAGATTACTGATAGTGGACGGATTTCCCCACTTCCCACCGTGAACTATGCGAGCGATTTGGCTTTAGTCCTCCGCTCCGGCGCGCTGCCGGCGTCGATCAAATACCTCGAAGAGCGCACCGTGGGGCCGTCGCTCGGAGCTGACTCCATCCGGCATGGTGTGGTGGCATCGATTGTGGGCCTGCTGGCCGTCATGGGCTTCATGCTGGTCTATTACAAGGGTTCCGGGGTCAATGCCAACCTGGCGCTGGTCCTGAACGTGATCATACTGGTGGCGGCGCTGGCGTATTTCGGGGCCGTGCTCACGCTCCCGGGCATTGCCGGAGTTATTCTCACCGTGGGCATGGGTGTGGACTCCAACGTGCTAATCTTCGAGCGCATCCGCGAGGAATTGCGTATGGGGAAGACTGTAGGGGCAGCGGTGGCCGGAGGTTTCGAGCACGCCTTCGTGACCATCATCGACACGCACGTCACGACGATTGTGTCTGCCCTGATCCTGTTCACCTTTGGGACGGGCCCGATTCGAGGGTTTGCGGTGACCTTGACCATCGGCTTGTTGGCGAACCTGTTTACTTCGGTCTTCGTGTCGCGGGTGATTTTCGATTACGTGCTCACCAAGCGGGAGAAAGGTGAAGCGATTAGCATCTAGAAAATCGTGGAACATCTGCAAGCTTTCCGGTGTCCATTCGGGTGGTGAGGTACGGGGCTGACGTATGGAGTTCTTTCACGAACCCAAGATTGACTGGATGGGCAAGAAGTGGTACCTCATCGGCCTGTCCACGACCCTGATGGTTGCGGGGTTGGTGTCTATCGCGGTCCATCGCGGCCTGATTTACGGGATCGATTTCCGGGGCGGCACACTCGTCTATGTAAAGTTCTCGAAGCAGCCGGACCTGGACGCGATTCGAAGCGAACTCAAGCGGGTGCACTTGGGGGAGGCAACTATCCAGCGGTACGGGGCGGCCCAAGACGACGAGGTCATCATCGGGCTGGACCTGGGGACGACTGCCTCTGCGGATGCCCTGGACGCTGGCAAGCGGGCGATCGTAGGTGCGCTGGCGGGCCTCTTTGGTGTGGGCCCCGCAGGGAAAGTGGACTTCAACAATGCCAGCCCGCAGACGGTGGCCGAGCATCTGGTCGTGGGGGACCCACTGCGGTTGGCTTTTAAGGGCACCGACGAAGCGCTGACCGGGTACCGCGAGCTGTCCGAAGCGTTGGTCAACTTCCGGAACAGCCCGCCGCATAGCGGCCTGATTGCAGATTTGCAGGAGCTGCGCGCCGTGACGGGAGTGACCCCGGCCGTTCTGGAGGCGCTGGGCAAGGACTTCTACCTTTCCCAGTATGCTGTGCGGAACACGGAGATTGTCGGGCCCAAAGTGGGGGGCGACCTGCGGAAGCAGGCGCTCTATGTGACGCTGGCGGCGCTGGCCGCGATGCTGGTTTACATTTGGTTTCGCTTTGAGCTAATCTATGGCGTCGCGGCGGTCATCGCCACCTTTCATGATGTACTGATTACGCTGGGGATCTTCTCCCTGTTGAATAAAGAGATCTCGCTGACCGTCATTGCCGCCCTGCTGACGCTGGTGGGCTACTCGATGAATGACACGATCGTGGTCTTCGACCGGATTCGGGAGAATCTCAGGCTTACCAAGCGCGAGAATATCCTCGACCTGGTAAACCGCAGTATTAACCAGACGCTGAGTCGGACCATTTTGACCTCCGGGCTGACGTTCCTGGCCGTGCTTTCCCTGTACTTGTTCGGGGGAGAGGTCATTCACGGATTTGCTTTTACCCTAGTCATTGGGGTAATTATTGGCACGTATTCTTCGATCGCCATTGCCAGTCCGATTCTGGTGTCCTTCTACCAGCGGGTGGGGCAGAACCGGATTGGTGTGAAGCCCCGAGTCTATGAACGAGAGGCGGCCGGTACGCGTCGCTAGCTTCAGGCGGCGGCCGGGCTCGGGGGCGTGAAATAGAAAGTCGACGTAGGAGGTAGGATCCATGTTTGACGAGTTCTTGCTGGATTCCTCGCCGTCACGCGCGCCAGTCCTGGGGGGCACGCACTGGGCTATTTGCTTCGGCGCGGGGGCCGTGGGTTTTCTGCTCGTTTTCTTTGGGCTACCCATGCTGTTCGTGCCCCCTGAGACCAAGGTGCTCCTCGCCCAAGCCGTCATCTTCGGTGCTGCCCCGTTCTTCTTCCAGGCGTTGTTCCTTTGCTACATCTATGCAGATTCGCGGCACTCGGGGCTGGGCGGCACCTGGGTGTGGATGATCATCACCTTTTTCCTGAGCGTCGTGGGATTCTTGTTTTACCTGATTTACTCCGCGGCCAAGACAGACAACTGGAAGCGGGCCACGATTCCCATCGCTTACATCATTGAGTGCATCATCGTGGGCGGGATGATCCTGGTCCCCCTCATCTATACCGATGCGCTGCCTAAGGGGCAGTTGATGACCTTCCTGGTGGCTCCGCCTCCCCCTCCGCCACCTCCCCCTCCGCCCGTTGCGGCGGCGCCGGTGAAGGCGGTACACCGGGTGACGGCGGAGGACATCATGCGCGCTCCCACCGTCATTCCCAAGACCATCGAGCGGATCAAGGACGAGCCTGAGCCGCTGCAGTCGGCGGCCGTGGGTGTGGTCGGGGGCGTTCCGGGAGGCATGCCGGGAGGGTCTCCGGGCGGCGTACTGGGTAGCATCATCAGCAGTGCGGCGTCGGCTCCTCCCCCGCCACCCCCGCCGAAGGCGACTACGCCCAAACGCATTCGCGTCGGCGGCCAGGTGGAGTCGGCGAAGCTGATCTTCCGGCCGCAGCCGGAATACCCCCCCTTGGCCAAGATGGCTCGCATCCAGGGGACGGTACGGTTGGAAGCGATCATCAGCCGGGATGGGACAATTCAGGACTTGAAAGTGGTCAGCGGCCACCCGCTCCTGGTGAAATCGGCTATCGAAGCGGTGCAGCGCTGGCGCTATCAGCCTACGTTGCTGAACGGGGAGCCGGTGGAGGTCGTCACCGAGGTGGATGTGATCTTTAATCTGGCGGAGTAGGTAGTTTGCAGATTTCGTAAATCTTCGAGGAGGAAATAATGATGTTAGGGGCAAAACTCGTTACCCTGAGCTTGTGGTTGTTTCAGGAAGGGGAACCAGTCGGATGGGATCCGTTAAGTATGTTGAAGGCGATGGGCTGGCCGGCGCGCATGGTCGTCCTGCTCATGTTCGTCATGTCCGCGTGGTCCATCGGCGTGATGATCGACCGCTGGATTGCCTTCCGGGCAGCCCGGAAGCAGTCCCGCCTGTTTGCTCCCGCCGTCGCGGGGGCGCTGAAGGACGGCAAGATCGACGAGGCGATCGCCATCGCCGAGCAGAACAAGCGGAGCCACCTGGCCAAGGTGGTCACCGCCGGACTGCAAGAGTTCCAGGCTCACCAGGCCTCGGCGGAAATCTCCGGCGAGACCATCGAGGCCTCCAAGCGCGCTCTGGAACGGGCGGCGGCGATTGTGCACGCGGAACTCAAGCGGGGCGTTTCCACTCTGGCCACGATTGGTTCCACCGCGCCCTTCGTCGGACTGTTCGGAACCGTGCTGGGCATCATCAACGCGTTCCATGGGATTTCCCAGGCGAAATCCACTGGTCTGGCGGCGGTGGCGGGCGGCATTGCGGAGGCCCTGGTCACGACCGCTATCGGGCTCTTCGTCGCCGTGCCGGCGGTCTGGGCGTTCAACTACTTCACCGGCAAGATCGAGGCCTTTGATGTGGAGATGGACAACTCCTCGTCGGAGTTGATCGACTACTTCATCAAGCGTTCGGTGCGAGGTAGGAAATAATGGCTTCCAAGCTCAAAATAGCTGGACCGGTTTCCGACATCAACGTGACCCCCATGGCGGACGTCATGCTGGTGTTGCTGATCATCTTCATGGTCATCACCCCCATGCTCCAGCGAGGGTTCAGCGTGGACATGGCCAAGGCGGCCAACCCGCGGCAGATGCCGGATGCCGACAAGGAAGACGCGGTGGTCTTGGCGGTCACGCGGGATGGCAAGGTGTATCTCGGTTCCGATCCCATCCGGCTCGGCGACGTCACCACCAAGGTGAAAGACCGCATCTCGAGCAAGCTCGACAAGACCGTGTACGTGAAGAGCGATGCCCGAGCCAAGTACGGTGATGTCGTCGCGCTCGTGGATAATGTGAGGGCGGCGGGGGTGGACTCGCTGGGTCTGCTCACCGAGAAACTGGAGCGGCGCCCCGTGCCGGCAGGTGCGGGTGAGGCTCCAGCGCCCTGACGTCGACCGCGGGTGCTGACAGCCTAAGGAGGGTATTACTATGGCTATGGCCGTTGGGGGTAAGAAAGATGTCATGGTGGACATCAACATTACCCCTCTGATCGACGTCCTGCTGGTGTTGATCATCATCTTCATGGTGATCACCCCCTTGACGCCCAAGGGGCTCGACGCCCTGGTTCCCCAGCCGAACCCCAACGCTCAACCCAACGAAGAGGTCATGAGCCGGACGATCGTGGTCTCGATCGATGCCGAAAGGCGCATCAAGATCAACCAGGATACCGTGGATCTGCGGAACTTGGGGGGACGGCTGGAAGATATCTTCAAGACCCGGAACGAACGCGTGATGTTCGTCAAGGGGGATTCCACGCTTCCCTTTGGTGAAGTCGCGCAGATCATCGACATCGCCAAGGGAGCCGGCATCGACAAGATCGGGTTGATTACGAAGGAACTAGAAGCGGGGAGATAGTCCCCAGTTCTCGGGTCGAGGGAGGAACCTAGATGAAACCCCACAAGCTCGCTCTGCTCGGCGGGGTGCTACTGCTGGTGGTTGTGGCGGGCGCGTGCAGTTGGGTGAGCGCGCTGAAGGCGCGCGACCATCTTAACAAAGGGGTCGCCGCCTTCCGCGCTGCGCAGTTCCAACAGGCGATCATGCACTTCAAGACCGCGGTGGATCTGGATCCCTCGCTGCTCAATGCCCGCCTGTATCTGGCGACGGCTTACGCTCAGCAGTACATTCCCGGCGGCGATTCTCCGGACAACATCAAGATCGGTAAACAGGCCGTTGAAGCCTTCGAAGACGTCCTGAAAATGAAGCCCGACGAGACGACCGCCATTGCCAGCATCGCGCAGATTTACTACAACATGAGGGATTTTGACAAGGCGAAGGAATATCAGCGGCGGCGCCTGCAAGTCGATCCCAATAATCCTGAGCCCTATTACTGGATTGGCGTCATTGATTGGGCCACCGTCTATCCGCGCCGCATGCAGGTCCGCAAAGATCTGAACCTGACGATGCCCAAGGACCCCAACAACCCTGACGTGTTGCCTCCGCTGCCTGAGAAAGACCGGGCCCAGCTAGAGACCGACAACAGCCCGCTGGTGGAAGAGGGTATTCAGGCCCTGCAGAAAGCCGTTGAGATGAAGCCGAGTGACGACAACGCCATGGTCTACCTGAACCTGATGTACCGGGAGCGGGCCGATTTCCAGAAGGCGGCTGCCGCGCGGGACGCCGATCTCAAGCAGGCTGAAGGGTGGATCGAGAAAGCCCTTGGCATCAAGAAGGAGGCGGCGGCGAAGGCAGTCTCCGCCGTTAAGTAGACTTACTTCTTACCCCTTTCGCATTCTCCTCGGCGCGTCCCCCCATGACGGGGCGCGACATCTTCAGGCCCTGGCCCGGCGGCCAGGGCTTTTTCTCTTTCATCCCCTCCCTGTGCCGAGACCGCACCGGACCTGCGTCAGAGCGGCTTCCTGCGAGTTGCCATGGCGGCCTGGAAGTCCGCGAGGTTCTTCTGGTCGACGAAGGCGGTTCCGGTATCCACACGCGTTGGCAGAGGCGAAGTCGGAGCCGTCCGCCAATCCTTGAACTCGTGCACGATGTTGTGGTGCAGGTCGTCCAGGAACTTCAGCCCGTAGTAGGCCATGGTGTAGGATTTCTGGGCGATGGTAGCGGAGATCACCCCGCGCGAGATCCAGTCCAGTGTCTCCGGGTTCCTGTCCATGGCCACGATGGGTATCTTGCCATCCAAGTTCAAGCGGTGGAGCGCCTCGGCGGCGCCGGGTCCGCCCGAGGCCTCCAGGCAGAGAATGCCGTCGATCTTCTGTTTCGCCTCCAGCAGGCTGGCGATCTGATCGTTGGCGATCCGGGGATCGCCCTTATCGTCCACGGTCTTGAAAATCTTGATGTCGGGGTATTTCTTCAAGACCTCGTTCACGCCCCGCAGGCGTTCTTCGACGTTGAATTGACCGGGAATCGTTATCAGGACGACTTGGCCTGCGCCTCGGATCATCTCCGCCAAGTGCTGGCCGCTTTCCCGACCGGCCTGCAAGTTATCCGTACCCACGAAAAGGATACGGCGCGAGTCGGGCGCGTCAGAGTCCACACAGATGACCGGGATTCCAGCCTGGACGGCGGCGTCGATGTCGTCCTTGAAGAGTTCTGGGCGTGTGGGCGCTAGGACAATCCCCGCCGGATTCGCCGCCACGGCTTTGCGGAAGGCCTCCAACTGCTCTTCGGGCGCATAGGACGTCGGCCCGACAAACTCCACCTTTACCCCCAGCACGCGGCCCGCGTCTTCGAAACCTGCTTGGGCCTCCTGCCAGTACGGCAGAGAAACGTTCGCGGCTACAAAGAAGTAGCGTTCGGTTTCCTGGTGAAAAGGCTTCTGACACGATAAGAGCACTACCCCCAGAGAAATCGCAAGGTAAACGATCCATGTTCGCCGCGGTTTCATTGGTCTCTCCATTCTCCGGGCCTTTCGCCCTGGTCGCTGGCCCCATCTCCCGGGAAGGCTCAGACGGGACGCGCTTTTCACTGAAGCGCAAGGTTACCACAAAACTCGACCGAGAGACGACGGCACCTCACTTCCCTGGGAAGGTTTCCGTGGCGAGTATGCCGGAAGAGGCACAGCTTGTCCAGGCAGTTCCATCCCGGTCACTGGGGCGTCCTCGGCCTGGCGCCGGTTGCCTGGGAATTTCTCTCATGGAGTGGCAAGCCTAAGTGCGCTAGAATGGCGCAGCAGAAGAAGGCTTGACCGTGGGCTTTTCCCGCGGACGGGGGTTCGCGACACCCAATCCGGAGGAGGTACATCTCCATGACTTCACGCACCAGGGCCCTGCTGTTCATTCTTCTGGCCATGGCGGTGAGCTTGGGAGTCCTGTACGGGCAGGCCGCCAAGAAACCTGCCATACCTTTCCCCAAGGGCTATCGTCACTGGACGCACGTCAAGACCATGGTCATTGTCAGCAACCAGCACCCCCTCTTTGAGAAGTACTACGGGCTCCACAATGTGTACGTCAACGACCTCGGCTGGCCGGCGCTCCAGCAAGGCAAGGCCTATCCGGACGGTTCGATGTTGGCCTTTGAGCTTTTCGACATCCGCACCTTCCAGGGAGCTATTGAGATTCGAGGGGGAAGGAAGTTGCTGAATGTGATGAAAAAGAACGCCAAGCTTTATCCCGAGACAGGTGGCTGGGGATTCGAAGTCTTCCAGGGCTACCAGGGGACAGGATCTTTGAAGGATGCGAAGCCGTGTTTTGACTGCCACGCTTCGAAGAAGCGCAAGGACTACGTGCAGTCGGACTACGTGGAATAGACCTGTCCGTCCCGCCAGGGGACAGCTCGGCTTGGACCGGCGGCCGACTGCAGGCTGGGGACGCTGCGCCGGTCTCGCCCGCCAGTGCCAGGTCGGAGCTTCGAGCCTCTGATTGTGGAGTGCGCGGTGGCAAGGTAAGGCGACGGCGTGGGGCCGCGTCACGGCGGCCCAGGCGTCGGCCTGTGGAGACCGTGCGCTATCGTGAAGGCACCGCGGGGCCAGATCCAGACAGCCGCGCTGCATCATGCCGAGCCAGCCGCTTGAACCCTCCTCTGTTACTGCCCTAGAATGATCCCGATGACGATGGCGCAGCAGTTCGAAGAGCTGATCCGGAAGGTCCAGGCTTATCGGCCCGGTGAAGATGTGGAACTACTGCGCAAGGCTTACGAGTTCAGCGCCGCCGGGCACCGGACGCAGAAACGCCTCTCCGGCGAGCCGTTTGTTTCCCACCCGCTGGAAGTGGCCAACGTGCTGGCGGACATGAGGCTGGACGTGGTGTGCGTGGCCGGGGGCATCCTGCACGACGTGGTCGAAGACACGCCCACCCCCATCGAGCGTGTCCGGGAGACCTTCGGCCCGGAGATCGCGCGCATCGTCGAAGGCGTCACCAAAATCAGCCGCCTGGAGTCTCTGCAGCCAGAGGAACGCCAGGCCGAGAACCTCCGCAAGATGGTCCTCGCCATGGTGGACGACATCCGCGTGGTGCTGGTCAAGCTGGCGGATCGGCTCCACAACATGCGGACCCTCCAGCACCTGCCGCCGGAAAAGCGCGAACGCATTGCGGCCGAGACCCTCGAGATCTACGCGCCGATCGCGCACCGTCTGGGAATGGGCAAGGTGCGCGGCGAACTGGAAGACTTGGCGTTCCGGTACCTGGAGCCCGAGGCCTACGAAGACGTCAAGAAGGCCGTCGAAAGCCGGCGCAAGATCAGTGAGGAGTTCCTGGCCGAGGTGCGCGCCCTGGTCAACGCCAAGATGAAGGAGCACGGCATCCCCGCGCGCATCGAAGGCCGCATCAAGCGCCTCTACAGCATCTGGGGGAAGATGAAGCGGCAGCACGCCACCATCGAGCAAGTTTACGATCTGCTGGCGATGCGCATCATCACCGACACCGTCCGCAACTGTTACGCGGCGCTGGGCATCATTCACAACACCTGGCGTCCGGTGCCCGGGCGCATCAAAGATTTCATCGCCATCCCGCGTCCGAACCTCTACCAGTCGCTGCACACCTCGGTGATCGGCCCGCACGGCCAGCCCTTCGAGGTGCAAATCCGGAGCGAGGAAATGCACCGCGTGGCGGAACAGGGCATCGCGGCGCACTGGAAGTACAAGGACGGTCTGCCGCTGGCGCAGCAGGACGAGGAGCGCTTCGCCTGGCTCCGCCACCTGGTGGAGTGGCAGCAAGACATGCGTGATTCGCGGGAATTCCTCTCCACGCTCAAGATCGACCTTTACCCGGAAGAGGTCTACACCTTCACCCCCAAAGGCAAGGTGATCGTCCTGCCGCGCGACGCCACCCCCATCGATTTTGCCTACGCCATCCACACGGAGGTCGGACACCACTGTGTGGGGGCCAAGGTGAATGGCCGGATCGTTCCGTTGAAGTACAAGCTGCGCAACGGAGACATCTTGGAGATCACCACCCAGGCCAACCACACCCCCAGCCGCGACTGGCTGGCCCTGGTGAAGACTTCGCGGGCCCGCAACAAGATCAAGCACTGGATCAACGTCGCCCAGCGGCAGCAGGCCGTTGAGATCGGCAGGAAACTGCTCGAGAAGGAGGCCCGGAAATACGACGTGGTGCTGAAGAAGATTTCCGAGGAGGACTATCAGCGGGTCGCGCGCGACTACGGCTGCACGCAGATGGACGACCTGTACGCCAGCCTCGGCTATGGCAAGTTTGCGGCGCGGCAGGTGCTGGGAAAGCTCACTCCCGCGGTGCCGGTCGAGGCCGAGCAGCCGGCGCGCCTCGCGGGCGGCGTGAAGCGGGCGCTGGGCTTGGCCCCTGACCTGGCCATCCAGGTCCACGGCCACGACGACTTGATGGTCTATCGCGCCAAGTGCTGCAACCCCATCCGCGGCGAGGAGATCGCCGGCTACGTGACGCGCGGCAAGGGGATTGCGGTGCATTCGAAAAACTGCCCCAACGTTCAGAACCTCATGTATGATGCCGACCGCCGCATCGAGGTGGAATGGGCGGGGCCGAAGTACAGCCTCTATCCGGTCAAGCTCACCCTGTTCACCGCCGACCGGCAGGGTCTGTTGGCCGATGTGACCTCGGTGATCAGCAGCGTGCAATCCAACATTCAGAACATCGAGGCCCGCACCGGCGACAACCGGGCGTTCATCGACGTCACGCTCGACATCGTGGACGTGGAGCACCTGGAGAAGGTGGTTTCATCGTTGCGGAAAATCGAGGGCGTTTACGAGGTCGAGCGAGTGATACATCCGTGAGGGCCCGCCACGCCCGGCCGTTTCTTCCCCGCAGGGGAACAACGTGACGGGCCGGGGGTGAAACCCACGGGTCCGAGACCACCGAGCCACCCCTGACCTCGAAGGGATCGAACCATCGGGAGCATCTCCCCGAGGAGGAGCCACCTTGAGCAAGGAAGTGATTTCCACCGCTAATGCGCCGGCCGCGATTGGTCCCTATTCTCAGGCTATCTGTTGGTGGAATTTGGTTTTCGTTTCCGGGCAGATCCCCATTGACCCAGCGACGGGCATGGTCGTGCCGGGTGACATCGCCATCCAGACCGAACGTGTCCTGAAAAACTTGGCCGCCATCCTGGAAGCGGCCGATTCCAATCTCTCGATGGTCCTGAAAACAACCGTATTCCTGAAGGATATGGATGAATTTGGAAAGATGAACGAAGTCTACGCCCGGTTTTTCCCAGACCGGCCGCCAGCGCGCGCGACCGTTGAGGTGTCCCGGCTTCCGCGCGACGTCAGAGTGGAAATCGAGGTCGTCGCCGAGACGAAGCCCCTGGGCCTGCGTGCACTCCGGGCCTTGACCCGCCGCCGGAATCGCGCTCGAGCATAGGAAGGAGAGCGCCCCGGCACGCCGCGCGTGTCTGCTCTTGAAGGGGGTCGAATGCCGCGGGCGGGAAACAACCGGGAAAGGGACTTACTTCGCCTTCACCACTTTGCCGGCGCGGATGCAGGCCGTGCAGACGCGGATGGTCTTGTGAGCGCCATTCACGATCGCCCGCACACGGCGCAGGTTGGGGTTCCAGCGGCGCCTGGTGACGTTGTGCGCGTGACTGATCCGGTTTCCGTACACGGGACCTTTCCCGCAGATTTCACACGCCTGAGCCATGCGGATACCTCTCGGCAAGAGAATGATCTGAGCGACAATCCTTTATTTTACCACACCTCACGTCCTTTGCCCATCACGAGCGCGCGAAAACTCCTCGTCGAGTTCTCGGGCAAACCGGGATACAATGTTCCCATGAGTGGACCAACGCACTTTTCCCGACGCGCCCACACCGCCGTGCTCCTGCTGCTGGGCATACTGGCCGCGGTGTCGGGCTGCAGCCGCAAGGCCGTGTCCGACCGTGAAGTCTGGGCGGAAGTCGACGGCAAGCCCGTTTACCGGGAACAGGTGGAGAGGTACTACCACAGCCGCGTAGCGGCCGCCTCCGATGCCGGTAACCCGGAACAGGCGCTCAGCTTCAAGCTGAACATCTTGAACGAGCTCATCAACAACCAGATCCTGGTGGCCCACGCTGCGCGCTCCAAGATCACGGCCTCGGAGGCCGAGGTGGACACGAAGGTGGCGGAGTTCCAGAGCCCTTACTCCCCGCAGGAGTTCCGGAAGAAACTGGCCGACCAGGGATTGGATCCGGTCTCCTTGCGTGATGAGGTACGCCAGAATCTAATTGTTACTAAGTTGATTACCAAAGAGATTGTCTCGCGGGTTGCCGTCACCGACCGGGAGATTGCGGAATACTTCGCCCGCAACCAGGCGACCTTCAACGTGCCGGAGACCCAGTACCACCTGGCCCAGATTGCGGTCACGCCGGTGGCTGAGGCGCAAGTGCGCAACACGAAGAACGACGATGCCAAAAATCCCCAGGTGGCGGAGCGCAAGATCACAGCGCTCTACGCCCGGCTGCGGGCCGGCGAGGATTTCGCCACGGTGGCCCAGGAGTATTCCGAGGACGTGCGCACCGCCTCGGGCGGCGGGGACATGGGTTTCATTCCCGCTTCTGCGCTCGCCTCCAACCCTCCGCTCCGGCAGGCCATCGCCACGCTCAAGGTGGGAGACATAACGGGGATTTTGCGCACGCCGGACGGCTATCACATCCTCAAGCTGATGGGCCGGGAGGAAGCCGGCCAACGCGATCTGTCCAATCCGCAGGTCGCGAGCGCCATTCGGCAAACCCTCATGAACGAACGCGAACAGCTGTTGAAGGCTGCCTACCTTGAGGATCTCCGCAACCGGGCCAAGGTGCGAAACTACCTGGCGGAGAAGATCGTGGCGGCCGGCGCCAACGCGCCGCAGGTCAAGTGAAGCCGGTTCACGCCAGCCGCACCAGGCGCGAGCCGGTCTCCACCCCCTTCCCTTGGGCGACGTAAATCTTCTCCACCCGCCCGGCCCGTGGCGCACGCAGCTCGTTCTGCATCTTCATCGCTTCAATCACCAGCAGCCCCGCGCCCTGGCTGACTTCCTGATGCTCGGCCACCAGGATCTTCACAATCTTGCCGGGCATGGGGGCCACGATCTCCTGCGGGCCATTCGCAGGCGCAGCGGGGCCGGCGGTCCGTCGGTGCCGGGGGTCCTGGACCTCCACGCGGTAGTGCCGCGTTCCCACCGTCACCACGCGGCGAAGCTCGCGCCTCAGCGCCTCTCCCGGCTGAGACGTCACCTGGGCCTCGTACGAGCGACCGCCGATGAGAATTGAATACACGCCCGGCGCGATTTCCGCCCAGTCGGCCTCGCCGGCTTCCTGATCCAGGAGATAGGCCAGCGGTCCGCCGTTCGCGGCAGCCTGGGGCGAGCGGAGTTCAAGCTGATGCTCGCTCGAGCGGGAGCCGTGTTGGAGCGTGATGACGAGTTTCATTGTTCTTCTGTAGCGGCGATGTCCCCATCACCGCTGTCTCGGCGGCGAGGACGCCGCCGCTACAATTCATGTCCCGCGCGTCGGCCAACGGTTCAGGAGCGCGTCGCGGCCCGCCGTTTTCCAAGTGCTCTCCCGAACCGCTGGAGCAGGCGCTGCAGGGCCGTTACGGCAAGCATCGAGCGCGGCGGCGAGCAGCGCCACGCGCTCGAGCTCCCGCTGGGGCTCATCCTCCGACAGAATCCCTTCGGCCAGAGCCCGGTCGATGAATCCGGTATCAATCCGCCCGGCGATGAAGTCCGGATGGTCCACCACCCGGCGGAAAAACGGGATGGTCGTTTCGATGCCAAACACTTCGTATTCGCGCAAGGCGCGGCGCAAGCGCGCCACCGCCTCGGCCCGGTCGTTGCCCCACACCACGAGCTTGGCGAGTAGAGGGTCGTATTCGAGGGGCACCGTCCAGCCTTCGTACACGCCGCTGTCCGAGCGGACCCCCGGTCCGCGCGGCGCCTGGAGCCTGCGAATCAGTCCGGGGGAAGGGAAGAAGTTGTTGGCGGGATCTTCGGCGTAGATCCGGCATTCCAGCGCCGCGCCGTGAAGGCGCACGTCCTCCTGGCGCCAGCGCAGCGGCTCGCCCGCAGCAATCCGCAATTGCTCCTTGACCAAGTCGATGCCCACCACCATCTCGGTGACGGGGTGCTCCACCTGGAGCCGCGTGTTCATCTCGAGGAAGAAGAAGTTGCGGCCCTGGTCCACCAGGAACTCCACCGTGCCGGCGTTGGAGTATCCCGCGAGCTTCCCAATGCGCACCGCCGTCTCGCCCATGCGGCGGCGCAGGTCCTCATCCACCGCGGGCGAGGGGCACTCCTCCATCACTTTCTGATGCCGGCGTTGCAGCGAGCACTCGCGCTCGCCCAGGTAGATCAGGTTCCCGCGCTGGTCGCCCAGGATTTGGATTTCGATGTGACGCGGCCGCTCCAGGTACTTCTCCAGGTAGATGGCGGGGTCGTTGAAGGCGTTCTGCGCTTCGGAACTCGCGTTGCGGTAGGCGGACTCAAGCTCCTCAGGAGCGAAGACCAAGCGCAGTCCCTTGCCGCCTCCGCCCGCCGAGGCTTTCAACATCACGGGATAGCCGATTTCGTGGGCGGCGCGCTCGACTTCCGCCAGGGTCTCGAGGTTTCGCACGGCGCCGGGCACCACGGGCAGCCCAGCCTGAATCAAGGCGCGGCGCGACGCGGTCTTCGAGCCCATCAGCTCCATCGCCGCGACCGGCGGGCCAATGAATACGATGCCGGCGTCCCCACAGGCGCGCGCGAACTCCGGGTTCTCGGCCAGAAATCCGTAACCCGGATGCAGCGCCTTCGCGCCGCTCCGCCGGGCGACTTCGATGAGTCGGTCGATGCGCAGGTAGCTCTCGGTCGAGGGTGCGGGGCCGATGGGGTAGGCTTCGTCCGCGTAGCGCACGTGCAGCGCCTTGCGGTCCACGTCGGAATAGACCGCCACCGTCGCGATCCCCATTTCGCGACAGGCGCGCATCACGCGCACCGCAATCTCGCCGCGATTGGCAATCAGGACCTTGTTGAACACGCGCCACTCCCGACGCTGCGAATATTACCCAAAATCGCCCCGTTTTTCACACCCATCTTGTTGATTCCAGCCGGGATAGCAGCCTTAGGTTCGTTTTGGGTAGACATTTTATGCAAGTGCTTTGATTTCAGTGAGATACTAGCTTTGCTTTCAGTACAATATAAGGAGCGGGCTGCGGCGGCATAAGAGGCTATGGTAGTGGCCTCGGCTGCCCGCCGCAGGACGGGCAGCCAGGCTTCGATCCTCTCGCGCAACTGGGCGGTAGAATCGAAGGTCGCGCCCAGGTCGGCCTCCAGTCGGTACCGCCACTTGCGCGATTGGCCCCTGAGAGTCTCGATGATATAGGCCAATTCCCCTTCAATGCGTTCCTCCGCCTCCCGGACGCGGTCCTCCCGAAATCCCTGCCACGCAGGAGCGCGCAGGGCGCAGACTTTCTCCCAGCAGGCCTCAACCAGATCGGCGACGCGCTCGGCCAGGTAAAGATCTTGGGGCAGCAGCAAGTAGATCAGGTCACGGTGCAGGCGGCGGTACTCGCGCACATCCTCGCCCCAGAACTCGATCATACGCTCGCGCACGAAGGGGCACAATTCGCGCTTCAGGGAGTTCAGGGACGACCGGAACTTGCCGGCCGCCGTGCGCGGGCCGGTGGACCTCTGCGCGTTGCGTCGCCGGGCGGCGAGTTCCAAGGGCGTAAGCTGGCGCTTCGGGGCAGAGGGCATCGCAGTCCTTTCCTCCTCATCTCGGCGGCGGAATGTGTAAGTCGCGGCAGATCTTGCGGGCAAGGGAGTCATCCACTTCGCGATGACGTGGGACAGTGGAAGTGGCATTGTTCTTGGGATTATAGAGCACAGTGTGTCGTGCGCCCTCGCGAATGAGTTGGCAGCCTTGCTGAGTCAGATGGCGCAGGAGTTCGCGTCGCTTCATGAGGTGCCGGCTAGACGCGGATAGTTATAGGTTCCCGTCGCACGTCGTGGTGGGAGAGGGCCCCTGCCAGTTGGCGGTTCGTTTCGAGGATGAGCCGCAAAGCTTCTTTAAGGTTCCGTCGTGCCTCGGCTAGCGTTCGTCCTTGCGTATTGACACCCGGAACCTCCTCAACGTAGGCCACATACCACCGTCCGTGCTTTTGGATCACCGCCGTGAATTCACGCTGCATAGCAATCTCCTGCCGCAATTCTAGCATGGGAACGCTATAGCGGAATATTCCCGTGCTTCTTGGGCGGGTTGGTATCGCGCTTGGTTGCGAGCTGGCGGAGGGCGGCGATGAGTTTGGGGCGGGTATCGCGGGGCTCGATGATGGCGTCCACCCAGCCGCGCTCGGCGGCGATGTAGGGATTAGCGAAGCGCTCGCGGAATTCGTCGACTTTCTCGCGCCGCAATTTCTCCGCGTCTTCTGCTTTCTGCAGATCGCGTCGGTAAACGATGTTCACCGCGCCCTCGGGACCCATGACGGCAATCTCGGCGGTGGGGTAGGCGTAATTCACGTCGGTGCGGATGTGCTTGGAGGCCATGACACAGTAGGCGCCGCCGTAGGCCTTGCGCGTGATGACGGTGAGCTTGGGGACGGTGGCTTCGGCATAGGCGTAGAGCAGCTTGGCCCCGTGGCGGATGATGCCGCCGAATTCCTGTTGGGTGCCGGGGAGAAAGCCGGGGACGTCTTCAAACGTCACCAGGGGAATATTGAACGCATCGCAGAAGCGCACAAACCGCGCGCCCTTGTCGGAAGCGTTGATATCCAGGCAGCCGGCAAGCACGGCGGGCTGGTTGGCGACGATGCCCACGCTCTCGCCACCCAGCCGCGCGAAGCCCACCACCACATTCTTGGCGAAATGCTCCTGCACTTCCAGGAAGTAGCCTTCATCCACCACGCGATGAATGATTTCCTTGATGTCGTAGGGCTGGTCGGATTCGACCGGCACCAGGGTGTTGAGCGCCTCGTCGCGGCGATCGAGGGGGTCGCTCGTTTCCACGCGCGGTGGGTCCTCGCGATTGTTCTGCGGCAGGAAGGAGAGCAACTCGCGGATGAGCGCCAGGCAATCGGGGTCGTCGCGGGTGATGAAGTGCGCGACGCCGCTGACGGTGTTGTGCGTCGTGGGCCCGCCCAGATCTTCCTTGGTGACGTCTTCGTGCATCACGGTCTTGATGACGTCGGGGCCGGTCACGAACATGTAGCTGGATTTTTCCACCATCAGGATGAAATCCGTGATGGCCGGGGAATAGACCGCGCCGCCGGCGCAAGGACCCATGACGGCGGAAATCTGCGGGATGACTCCCGACGCCAGGGTGTTGCGGAGGAAAATATCCGCATAGCCGGCCAGTGAGGCCACGCCTTCCTGGATGCGCGCGCCTCCGGAGTCGTTCAGACCCACGAGGGGCGCTCCCACCTTGAGCGCCAGGTCCATTACCTTGCAGATTTTCGCGGCGTTAGCTTCACTGAGCGAGCCGCCAAAGACGGTGAAGTCCTGCGCGAAAGCGTACGTGGGCCGGCCGTTGATGCGGCCGTAGCCGCTCACCACGCCGTCGCCGGGAATGCGCTGCTCGGCCATGCCAAAATCCTGGCAGCGGTGCTCGACCAGCTTGTCGATCTCCTCGAAGCTTCCTTCGTCGAACAGCAGTTCCAGCCGCTCGCGCGCGGAGAGCTTTCCCTCGGCATGCTGGCGCGCGCGGCGCTCCTCACCGCCTCCGGCCTCGGCCCGCGCGTTCCGCCGGCGGAGTTCATCGAGTTTTTCCTGCAAAGACATAAGAAAAGGGACTAGGGGCTAGGGAGGGAAGGTTCAGGCTTCTCTCCAATCCCCAGTTCCATGCACCGAGCCTCTTGATTCACAGGAATCCCACACCAATCCTCGCAAGCGATGATGGAGTTGGTCGGCCGCCTCGGGTCGTACTTGACACTGACCGTCTGGCCGGCCAAGCCGTGAGCGGCGGCGACGACATCGGGCAGCGACGCAACATCCTGCGCCGCCTCGTAGGTGACCCCGGCGACCTCATATGTGTAAGCGATCAGACAACCGGGAGCCCGCGTGGCGTCCGGCTCCACCAAGTCAACCACATGGCCCATCGCGATTCGCCCGCACCGGTTCACATCCAAGCGGCGTTGACGCTCGATTTCCTCCGGGCTTTTCCGCCGCCAGCGTTTTAGGGAGGCCAGAAGCCACGCTCCCAGCCCGGCAGTCACGGCTGCCGCCGCCAGAGCCAGCGCGAGACGCATCTCGGGATTCACTGCACCTTCGCCTTCTCCCAATCCTTCAGGAACTGGTCGAGCCCTTTGTCGGTCAAGGGATGTTTGAGCAACTGCTCGAAGACCTTATAGGGCATGGTGGCGATGTCGGCGCCTGCCTTGGCAGCATCCACCACATGCAACGGGTGCCGCAACGACGCGGCCAGCACCTGGGTCTTGAACGAGTAGTTGCGATAGATGGTCACGATATCACGGATCAGGTCCATACCCACGTGGGAGATATCGTCGAGCCGGCCCAGGAAGGGGCTGACATACGTGGCTCCCGCCTTGGCCACCAGCAACGCCTGCGACGGGGAAAAGCATAATGTGGCGTTGACTCTGATGCCCTCACCTACCAGGAGCTTGACCGCCTTCAGGCCCGCCTTGGTGATGGGAATCTTCACCACCACCCATTGGTGGAGTTTCGCCAACTCGCGCCCCTGACTGCACATGCCCTCGGTGTCGGTAGCCGTCACCTCGGCGCTCACGGGGCCTTGCACGATTTCGCAGATCTCGACGATCCGCTCTTTGAACTTGGCGCCTTCTTTGGCAA
>Ga0187878_1001719_pt1 | contig 20715 bp, 13 predicted proteins | sample June2016WEW_17_1_FD_132979 | JGI IMG/M metagenome (GOLD analysis project Ga0187878, IMG submission 132979) | Peatland microbial communities from SPRUCE experiment site at the Marcell Experimental Forest, Minnesota, USA - June2016WEW_17_150 | ecosystem: Environmental > Terrestrial > Soil >...
ACTACTCCCGCACCGTGGCGTCCAGGAACGCCCGCAGTTTTCGGCTGCGCGAGGGGTGACGCAGCTTGCGCAGAGCCTTGGCCTCGATCTGCCGGATGCGTTCGCGCGTCACGGCGAAGCTCTGCCCGACCTCTTCCAAGGTGTGCTCGCTGCCGTCATCGAGGCCGAAGCGCATCTTGATCACCTTTTCCTCGCGCGGCGTCAGCGTTTTCAGAACCGACTCCGTCTGCTCTTTGAGGTTGATGTTGATGACCGCTTCCGCGGGCGAAATCACCCCGCGGTCCTCGATGAAATCGCCCAGGTGCGAATCTTCCTCTTCTCCGATGGGCGTTTCGAGGGAAATGGGTTCCTGCGCGATCTTCAGCACCTTGCGCACCTTCGCCACAGGGATTTCCATCCGCTTGGCGATTTCTTCCGACGTCGGCTCGCGCCCGTACTCCTGCACGAGCTGGCGCGAGGTGCGGATCAGCTTGTTGATGGTCTCGATCATGTGCACCGGGATGCGGATGGTGCGCGCCTGGTCGGCGATGGCGCGGGTGATCGCCTGCCGGATCCACCACGTGGCGTAGGTGGAAAACTTGTACCCGCGGCGGTATTCGAACTTGTCCACAGCCTTCATCAACCCGATATTGCCTTCCTGGATGAGGTCCAGAAACTGCAGGCCGCGATTCGTGTACTTCTTGGCGATCGATACCACCAGCCGCAGGTTCGCTTCAATCAGTTCGCGCTTGGCGGCTTCCGCCTGCTCTTCGCCGATGATGATGTTCTGGTAGCTGCGGCGCAGATCCACGGCCGATGCCTGAATGCGGATCTCGAACTCGTCCAGGTTCAACCGCGCTTGCCGCAGTTCTTTGCGCAGCTCGCGGTTGCCGTTCGCGCGCGTCGCCTCCACGCGCTTTTCCAGCCGGTTCGCTTCGCGCTCCAGCGGCCGCATCTCGTCCACGGCCGAGCGAATCGCGCCGATCAGCACCTTGCGCTCCGTGTGCGTGAACTGGATGGAGCGCACCAACTGCGAAACCAGGATGCGGTGCTCGGCCACCGCCCAACTGTAACGCCGGTAATCCCGCGGTCGCTTGCTGCGCGGGATCGTGTCGCGTTTGGCGCTCAACTGCCCGAGCTTCTTCCAGAGGCGCTCAATCTCTTCGATGGTGCTGATGACCTCCCCCAGCCGCTCGGCGACCCGGTCTTCGGTCAGCTCGTCGTCATCAAACACCACCACTTCTTTGATGGACCTTTTCCCCGCCTTGAGCTGCCCAGCCAATTCAAACAGCACCTGGATGACCAGGGGAGAACGTGAAAGCGTCTTCAGAACCTTCATTTGGCCGCGCTCAATGCGCTTGGCGATTTCGACTTCGCCCTCGCGCGTCAGCAGCGGCACCGTGCCCATTTCCCGGAGGTACATCCGCACCGGATCGTTGGTCTTGTCGAGCGTTCCGGGCGTCAGGTCCAGTTCCACGTCTTCGCCGGCCTCGTCGGGCTTATCGAGTGCCAAGCCCTCCGCAGACTTGGCCCGCGGGGAGTCCACGACCTCAATTCCCTCGTTATCGAACATGGAAAGAAGATCGTTCAGATCTTCCGCCGAGTGCACATCGGAGGGCAGAAGGTCGTTGACCTCGTCATAAAGCAGGTACCCCTTCTCTTTCCCTAGGCTGATCAGTTTATTAACTTGGTCAAACTTTTCTTCAAACGCCAAAGCTATAGCCTCCCTACGGGCAGCAAGCTACTCCGGTTCGATGCATAGAGACAAAAATAGGCACCACCCCACCCCGGCCTCGGCGGTGCCACCTCCGGCAACCCTAGAAGCAAATTTACGATAAGCCGCCAATCTCCCACGGCTCCATTAGATTGGATGTAATATACCTCACTTCGTTTGTCTTTGCGCGGAATTTTTTAGGGGCGACCAAACTTCCGCAACTCTTTGTCTAGATTAGACTTGGCCCGTTGCAGATCTGCCAGCCGGACGGAATCCTGCGCGCGCGCGGCAGCTTCAATGTCTCGCAGCAGCTTGTCTCGCTCCCCTTGCGCTCGCTGCAGTTGCAGTGCCCGCAGGTAGCCTCGCGCCTGCTCCAGGTTCGGCGGATCGCCTGGCCAGAACAGGGCGTCGTACGCCAAGCGCCGCTCCGGTGAGTTGAGGAGCTCTTCTGCTTCCGTGATCTGCAGCCTCTCACCGCGGCGGCGGGCGTCCAACATCCGCGTAAAGATGCCTTCCCCGAACAGTCCGGCCACGGCGCCGCTTTCCGCCAGTTCCGGCAGCAGGGCGTCCGCCACCTCTTCGCTTTCCAGACACGCGCGCAACAACTGCTTCACGGCGTGGTTGGCGTCCGCTGACACGTCTTCGCGCACACGCACTTCCCCCCGCCCTTCGCCCGCCGCACGTCGCAGTTCGTCGCGCAGCAGGCGCGCGTCCAGTCGCAGCCGCTCCGCCAAGCGGCCAGCCAGCTCGGCGCGCAGCATGGGGTTCGGGACTTTGACGAGGTACGGGAGAACGGCGTTGGCCGCCGCCACCTTGCCTTCCGGCGTGCCCACGTCGTGCGTCGTCACGGCGCGTTCCGTGAGATAATCGAGATAGGTGGGCGCGCCGGCCAGCAGTTCGCGGTACGCCGCCGCTCCCTGCTTGCGGATGAAAGCATCCGGATCGAGCCCGGCGGGCAGCGCCAGCACCTTGGCTTCAAATCCCCCCTCGAGGAGCAGCGCCAGTGAGCGCTCCGTGGCCGCCATGCCCGCCGAGTCCGGGTCGTAATTCACCACCACGCGGCGCGAGTAGCGAGCGAGCAAGCGAATCTGTCCTTCCGTCAGGCTCGTGCCGCACGAGGCGACAACATTCTCGACGCCACTCGCGGCCACCGTGATGCAGTCCATGTAACCCTCGACCAGGATCGCGTAGTCAAGCTTGCGGATAGCCTGCCCGGCGCGATCCAGGTGATAAAGCAGACGGCTCTTGGTGTAGATGGCCGTCTCGGGCGAGTTCAGGTATTTCGGCTGCTCATCGCCCAGCGCCCGGCCCGCGAGCGCCACTACTTTGCCGCTCTCGTTGGCGATGGGAAAAATGATCCGCCGCCGGAAGCGATCGTAAGGCCGCTGGCGCTCCGCGTCGAAAAGCACCAAGCCGCTCTTGTCGAGCCCCGCCGCTTCGAAACCCGCCCCGGTGAGATGCCGCACCATCCCCTGACCGTCCCCGGGCGCGTAGCCCAAGCGGAAGCGGCCGACCACTTCATCCGTCATGCCGCGATCGGCCAGGTAGGCACGCGCCAAGCGGCCTTCCGTCGTCCCTCCAAGCTGGGCGGCGAAAAACTTGGTGGCGATTTCGTGGATTTTCAGAAGCGCCGCGCGCAGTTTGGTGTTCGCGTCGTAGGTCTCATCGCCCACCGTCTCGGCCAGACGTACGCCCACCTTTTCCGCCACGCGCCGCAGCGCTTCGGGGAACGGCAGGTTTTCGATCAGCATCACGAACTTGAAGACGTCGCCCCCCACGCCGCAGCCAAAACAGTGGAAGATCTGCTTCACCGGATGCACTGCAAAGGAGGGGGTTTTCTCCTGGTGGAACGGGCACAGCCCCATGTAGTTGGCGCCCGCTTTGCGCAGCTTGACGTAGTCGCCCACGATCTTGACGATGTCAGCCGCCGTCCGGACTTGATCGATCTGGCTCATTTCATTTCAGCAAGCTTGCCTGCGCAAGCAGGCCTGGCCTGATGGACCCGTGGGGCGTTGGGTCCCAGCCCCAGAGGGGCGGCAGAAGTGGGACGCCCAACTCTGGACGCATGCTCTGTTCAACCTCCAAGACGTACGGGACCAATATGCCCCGCGCTTTGTGTTTGGGTGAGCCGACCTCTTCTGTCGCCCCTACCGGGGCTGGGGTAGAACCAAAGACGATTCGTTCCTTTTCCCACGGCCTCGCCGTGGGCCAACTTCCCCCGCCCCTACCGGGGCGGGACCGTGCCCTAACGCGCGCCGCCTACGGCAGCAGCACGATGTTCGAGGAGGGCTTTTGGAATTCCTCCTCCGGGAACAGCGCGCGCAAGAAGTCGAGATAGGCGCGGCCCTTGGGCCGACCGTTGCTGCGGGTGGTACCAAGCTGGGTGAGGAAAATCAGCGCGTCGCGGATGTTGCCGTCGCGCGTGGTGGTCATGCCCTTGCGCTGCGCCTCCTCCTTCCTGAAATCCGCGATGGCCGCCTTCAGCTCCTCGTAGATGCCGCGCTGCAGCGGGTGGACCGGAGGGTTCTCATAATAGATTCCACTGGCCAGTGTGCGGTAACCTTCCGCCAAGGTCTGGAGCGCCGCAAGCACGTCCGCATCCACTACCTCGCGATGGTCGGCGGCAAACTCGCAGATCGCGTAATTGAGCTTGTCGAGCACCTCCCCGTGCTCCCGCGCGTAATTCGCGGGGACTTTCACCTCTGCGAAGGGCAACTTCGACCAGTCGAATTCCCGCCGCGTCCCCTCGTACTCGCGGCTGGCAACGAGGTAAGGACAATCGCGGGGACAGTCGATGGTCACTTCGCGCTCTGTGCCACAGCAGACCGTGCAGATGCTCTCAGCGCGCGCCGGGCAGAGCCGCTTCGCCTTACGTTTCTCGCATATCGGACACGCCAAAGTCTACTCCTGCTCCCACCGCGGCGAATCTCCCCTGCCCGTTGAAGGGGTGAAGAAAGCCTGTCTTTACCGCGGAGACGCCGAGCCGCAGTGAAGGAGCCGATTGTCTCCAATTCCCTGCGCTTCCGCGTCCCTGCGGTGAGAGGGACCACTAGGTATTATTTCCCAGCTTCTTATCGCAGCAGCGAGTCCCCGCCGCCGCTTGCGATCGCCGGTGGAATTGTCGGAAGCAACGACAACCGGCTGCGGCCCGTGCAAATTGAAAACCTCATTATGCCACATTTCCCGCAGCGGGGTTTCCGAAGGCGGGGCCAATCCTGACTCGCTTTGTTGAAGTGATCTCGGGCGAGCCCATCCACTCTATCCCCGTGCGCAGGGATACAAACAACAGGTGACCAGGTTCTCCCGTCTCCGGCCTCCCGGCCTCGGACTCGTCCTTCCCCAGCACCCTGCCCTCGGTCGCCGCGGCTGAAAGTCCGCCGATCTTAATGGCAGGCGACCTCCCTCAGAATGACAACCCCCCAAGCAGGGGAGTTCCCGGACGATTTTGTGCCCTCCAGTCCATTTTCGGGCTACCGGTAGCCCGCGGGCCGCGCGCCCGACACCCCACATTCCACCTGCCACCACTTGTGGCGATATAAAATCGCCGCTACATACTTTTCTGCCTGCCGGAAGCCCAAGAGTGACGTAGCCCTCTTGACCGCACCCTATGGCGGACGGCTACACAGTTTAGGTGTCGCGAACCCGCAGGAGTGTGCTCCGGCCGGAACCCGAAGCAAACCCCAACGCCCAAAGCCACAACCACAGAGTTTCAGCGGGGACATTTCTAACGAGGTAAGAAAGGGGACATTTCTAAAGAGCTTGGACACCGTCCGCAAAAACTCCTTGACCGTTCGGGTGGTTGGGCGAAAACTGGAAGCGAGGGGCTGATTTCTTCATGGCGGAAGACTCTTCACGCACTGCCGACGTGCTTGTTATCGGCGGTGGCATCATTGGATGCTCGGTCGCGCTGCGCCTGGCGCAGGCCGGGCTGAGCGTCATCGTGCTCGATCGCGGTGAACCTGGGGCAGAAGCAAGCTCTGCGGCGGCGGGCATGCTCGCGCCGCAAGGCGAAATGGTCGGGCCCCGGCCTTTCTCAGACCTCTGCATGGCGAGTCGAAGTCTTTATCCGCGCTTCGCGGCGGAGATCGAAGAGCTGGGCGGCCATCACGTGGGATATCGCAGCGATGGCTCGCTGGTCGTGGCGCTCGACGAAGAGCGGCAAGCAGAACTCGCCGAGGTCCACCACCAGCAAAGCGCGCAGGGCTTTTCACTCCAGCCACTCACCGCCGCGGAGGTCCACGAGCGTGTCGCAGGGCTTTCCCCGCAGATTCGCAGCGGCCTCTTCGTCCCCGGCGATCATTGGGTCGACAACGAGCGGCTGATGCGCGCCTTACTCACCGCCTGCCGCCGCGTAGGTGTGCGCATCGAGGCCGGACAGGGCGTTCGTAAGTTCAACACGAAAGGCCACCGCATAGAAAACCTCGAAGCGGGCAACGACCCGGCAGGGCGGGCCGCGACCTACACCGCAAAGACTTACGTCCTGGCGGCGGGTTGCTGGTCCGGTGAACTCGCCGCGCCGCTGGGGCTGAATCTGCCGCTGTCCCCGTGCCGCGGGGAGATGATGGAATTTACGACCCCGCGCGAGCTGCCGTTAGTGGTGCGCGCGGGGATTCACTACCTGGTGCCGCGCCCCGAGCAGCGCGTGCTGGTGGGGACGACCGCGGAATATGTGGGTTACGAAAAGGCCGTCACGGGGCAAGGCCTGCGTTCGATCCTGGAAGGCGCGGCTCGCCTGGCGCCGCTCGTGAACGGTCTGCGCTTCCAGCGCGCCTGGGCGGGCCTGCGACCCGACACCCCGGACCACCTGCCGATTCTGGGTTATGGGGAAATTGAAAACCTGGTGTTCTCGACTGGCCACTTCCGCAACGGCATTCTGCTGGCACCGCTGACGGCGGAAATCATCTCGGAGCTGATTCTGAAGGGTTCAACTTCCCGGCCCATTGAAGCCTACCGCCCCACGCGTTTTGCCACGCGGGGAATCGAGCCGCGGAAGTAACCGCCCTCTTTAGGGCCTGCAGAGGCCGCGGGTGAGTTTATGCCCGGTCCATCCAGGCTCAACTGGCGCCGCGGGCCGCCGAAAGTTCTAGTGAGCGGACAAACGCCTCCACGATGTCGGGATCGAACTGCGTGCCGCAGCACCGGCGCAGCTCCTCCACAGCCTCCTCCACCGTGCGCCCGCGCTTGTAGGACCGCTCGGAAACCATCGTATCGAAGCAGTCGGCCACGGTAATAATACGCGCGCCCAGCGGGATGTTCTCACCCTTCAACCTGTCGGGATAGCCGGTCCCATCAACCATCTCATGGTGATTGCGCACTATCCCCCGGATACGCTCGATCGCCCTCACCTTGAGGGGTTCGAGAATTTTCGCGCCCAGCACCGTATGGGTCTTCATCAACTCGCTCTCTTCCGCCGTCAGGCGCGCGGGCTTGTTGAGGACCGACTCCGGCACGCCGATCTTGCCGATGTCATGCAGGATGCCGCCCAGGCGAACCTCTTCAATCTCCCCGTCGGTCAGGTTGAGCTGCCGCGCGATCTGGGCTGCATGGCGTGAAACGGCCTGCGAATGGCCCTGCGTGTAGTGATCCTTGGCGTCGATGGCGAAGGCCAGCGCCGTTACGGTATCGAGCAGCGAGGGTGCTTCCCCGTTGCTCCCCTGGGTCTCGTGCTGGAAGCGTTCCAGGTAATGATTGAACGCCTCGGGACCGGTCGAGAACGAGAACATGCGCTTCATGGTCACGCCCAGGCGAGCTTCCAGCAACTGGCGCTCCCAGTCAGCCTGCGCGGTCTCGAGCGTCACAGTCGCCACGCGCACGCGATTGCCCTCCTGATGCTTGGCCAGGTACATGCCGGAATCCGCCACGCGCAGGATTTCCTCCTGCGTCGGCCCGTGCACTGGAAAAGTGCCAATCCCGAAGCTGGCGGTCACACCGTGCGCGAGCAGGAAGGGGTCCGACTGAATGTGCGTGCGCAGGCGCTCGGCCAGGATTTCCGCCTGCTCCGTGCGAGTCTCCGGCATCAGGACGGCGAACTCATCCCCACCGTAACGCGCCACCACGTTCGATTGCCGCACGCGGTCGTTGAGCAGGTTGGCGACTGCGGTCAATACTTTATCGCCTTCCAGGTGGCCGTACCGGTCGTTCACCTGCTTGAAGCGGTCCAGGTCCATCATGATCACGGAGAACATGTGTCCCGAGCGCGTCGAACGGCTGCACTCGCCATCGAGCGCTTCCATAAAGTAGCGATGGGTTTTCAAACCCGTCAGCCCGTCGGTGATAGCCTGTTCCAGAGCCACCTGATAGGCGCGTGCGTTGTGGAGTGCGATAGCGAGCTGGTCCGCCAGGGTCCGCAGGGTGAGCACGTCCTGTTGCGAAAAGGCATACTCGCGCCGGCTCTCGAGACTCAACACCCCCATCAATTCCTCGCGGTACATCAAGGGAAGACTCAGCGCCGCGCGAATGCCGGGATGGAGGGCCACGTAACGCGGCTCCTTCACCACGGAGTTGGCCAGAACCGGCTCGCCAGCTTCCGCCGCCACTCCCGCCAGCCCTTCACCCATGCGAATGCGGCGACCCACCAGCTCCGGGCCGTAGCCGGCTTCGGCCGAGACGACCAATTCCTCCCGCCCGCGGTCCATGATCTCGATCCGCGCCAGATCGTACCCAAAGGAGTTGCGCACCTGGCGGCAGATTGTGGGGAGCAGCTCGTGCGGATTCAGCACGGAGCTGGCTTTGCGTCCCAGCTCGTTGAGCAGCGTCAGGTGGGTGGCCCGCCGCTGTTCCTTCTTGAAAAGCCGGGCGTTCTCAATGGCACCCCCAGCCTCCTGCGCCAGCACTTGAATCAGATCGAACTGCCTTTTGGTGATGGCATGCTCGCGCTCGAAGTCCGCCAGCGCCAGCACGCCCATCGAGCCATCGGAGAAATGCACCGGCACACCACACCAGGTGCGGACGCGCGGATTCATCGGTGCCAGCCCGAGCTGACGGGCGGTATCCTGGACGTCGCTCGACACCAGCAGCGGCGCCCGTGTCCGCTGCACATACTGCGCGAGCGAGCTGGCCGGTCCGCCCACCACCGTGCCCTCAGGCCCGGCGTTGTCGAAGGCCACCACGACTTCCAGCAGACTTTCCGGAGTGTCTTGCAGAGCCAGGCCGAAATTCGTGCCGCCCATCAAGCCGCTCAGCTCCCGGCGCAGGATTTCGATCTGGGCGTTCAGATCGAACGTGGCGCGCAGGGCTTCGCCCACGCGGTGGAGAATTTTCATCTCCTCTTCACGGCGCTCCGCCGCGCGGTTCAGTGACGAGTTCTCGGCCGCCACGCTCACCTGATTGCCGATGGCCAGCGCCACGCGCAGCTCCTGCGGATCGAAACCCCGGACGCTGCGGAAGCCCACCAGCAAGGCGCCGTAGGATTTTTCGCGAACCTGCAACCCTACGGCGACCACCGTCCGCAACCCTTCGGCCCTCAGAACACTGCGGAATTCTTGGAAGACGGGATCGCGCTGCCACGCCGTCACCACTTCCGACCGGCGCATGTCCGGAAATACCATCAGGGTGCCCCAGCGCTCGCCACTTGACAGCAGGTAGCGATGTAGGGGATCGCCGTCGAGCCGCTCGACCGTCTGCGGCGAAAGCCCCCGGGCGCCGTGGTGGACCCTTCCCTCGGTGCCCTCATCATGCAGCAGGATGTAAGCATCCTCCGTGTCCAGCATCTCCAGCGCACCATGCAGCGCCTGCTCCACCATCTGCTGAGGATCACTACACTCGGAAAGTTCTTTGCTGAAGAAATGCAGGCTGGAAAACCAGAAGACTTCCGTGGTCCGACGTAACCTGGCGCTTCGTCCCCGCAGGAACTGGACGATTAACCACGCCAGCACGAGCGCGACTGCTAGAGCTGGAACGAACAGGGCTAGCAGCGAGCCGCTGAGATACATCCCCATCGCAGTCACTCCAGGCGAGGGAGTCGCACAAACCCCCGCTTGCATGACCTCTGCCGAGTAATGCGTTTCCCGTCGACTGGCGCTAACTCGATGGGTGCAGAGAGAATTTGTTATCGAGCCGACCGAACGGTTCCCCTCACCGATTCAGCCTGACGCCTATTACCTATGTGCAATATACGCTACCTACTACCGGGCGTCAACCGGTGATTGACTACAAATGTTGTGGGCTCTTTGCAGGTTATGTACTGCCGTTTTCAGCACTAAAGAGCCCCGCTGGTACCCGCGCGGCTCTCGACCCACCCAGCCGTCACGTCTTCGAACCGTCTTTCGGATCACCCCATACTCGCGCGGCACGTCGCACAGACCCGTGCTGCCGGTCTGCAGCTTTTGGCTTCCTACAAAGGACCGCAGACCCGGACAAGGGGACTGCCCTGCGGCGTTTTCTGCCCTTTGTCTCAAAGGCCGCAGAGCTGCAGGGCAACGTTGCGCCAAGCGCCGGTCACTTCGTTGCATTATCTGAAGTGGCGCCCCCAGGCCACGGAGGGCGGGCGCGTAGTGCCGTCAGTGTTTGGCGCGCTCCGTCGCGCCCACCTGCTCGGCATGTCTGGGCCCTGGGCGTGGGACAAGAGCTTTTAACCTGAGACAGGAACTGCAGATTTAAACGACGGGTCCTCGCTACGCAATGTTAGAGCCCCCTAATGCCAACCACCCTCGATCTGGTGCCGCGCTCGACGACCGTCCTGGCGGCGGGCGGCGTGCAAATGGCCTCAAGTTTTCTCGTGACTGGCCGATAGACCAGACAGTGGCATAGCCCGCCAGCGCTGCGAATTGACCCTCCCAATTGCGGCGCTGAGCCCTTGGCGGCCAACTTGAAGACCCCGTCGCCCCGACGAACACCCTCGCCGCCAAGGCTCCCTCCCTTTGCGAGGAATCAACTCCGCACATCGGTAGTGGTGCAGTTTGACCCTTGTGGCGGCGGTCTGTGACCGCCGGATTGGCGCTCATCCCGATAAAAGGCACCGGGACAGGTAGAGCGCCGCCCCAGCAAACTGCACCACTACCCGTATATCAGCCGATTGGGGGATGTCCGTTTCCTTGTTGAAATTCGACAGCTCTCCGAAATCATTACAGCGCGTTGCTCATCATCCCCCGCTTACGGTGTTCTTGTCGAATAGTGGTGCCTTCTGGCGGCATCTCCTGTGCCGCTCGTATCGGATACGCGACGAGTCTCATTCATACCTCAGCGCTTCCATGGGGTCGACCTTCGTCGCCCGTCGCGCCGGGATGTAGCTTGCCAGGAGCGCGACAAGTGTCAGGGCAGTGGACACACTTAAATAGGTCGCGGGGTCCGTGGGGCTTACGGCGATAAAATTCCCCACCACACGGGCGGCCGCAAAGGCAGCTGCCAGCCCGATGATCAAACCTGTGCCGACGATGATGAATCCTTGCCGGAAGATCATCTTCAGGATGTCTGCCTGTTGTGCCCCGAGGGCGGTGCGAATGCCGATCTCGTGTGTGCGCTGGCTCACCGCATAGGCAACCACACCATAGACACCGACAATAGCCAGAACTAGCCCCAGAATTCCGAGCGCCGCCGCCAAGCCCGCACCGAGCTGGAAGATCAGAAGGCCGTTCAAAGTGTTAAGCGCTTGCGTCATAGTTCTGGTGTCGAAGACCGGCAAATCAGGGGCCAGGGATTCGATCACGCGTTGGACTTCCGGGAGCCCCGATTCCGGCGGCCCGGCTGTCCGCACCTGAAGTGTCTCGAGTGAATTCGATGTGGGGTGCTGTGCGAAGGGGATGTAGAAAAAGGGGTCTATAGGCCCGGTGACGCCCTGGTAGCGCGCGTCCTCGGCGACGCCGATAACTTGCAGGTCGTGTTTCGGATCGCCAAGCATCTTAAACCGTCGACCGACCGGGTCCTGGTTAGGCCAGAAGCGCGCCGCCATGGCCTGGCTCACAATGGCGAGGTAAGAGGTGTCGTGGTCGTCCGCCTCGGTGAAGGCTCGGCCACGAACCATCGCAATCCTCAGTGTCTGGAAGTAATCGGGCGAAACAGTGTTGTACAGCGCGAAGGGCGCCGGCTGGCCCGCCGGCGTCTGATACCCATCGATGGTGAGGGTGTCGCCGTTGAAGATGTAGCCCATGGGTACCGTGACGGCCGTGCTCGCGGATTCCACGCCGGGCAGCGCTCGGACGCGATCCAGAAGGGTCTTGTAAAACGCCCGGCTCTGCGCTTCGTTATAGCCGATTTCGTTCGGATCCATGCTGAGGTTGAGTACGTGACCGGGGTCGAAGCCGAGATCGGTCCGCTGCGCCGCCACTAGGCTCCGTGCGAAAAGCCCGGCGACGATCAGCAGCATCAAAGAGCCGCCTACCTGCACCACAACCAGTGCGCTGCGCAACCGCTGGCGCCGGCCCACCATCCCGCGCCCTCCTTCGTGCAGGACGGCCCCTAGGTTCCGCGACGCGTGAACGGCCGGTGCCATGCCTACCAACAGTCCTGTAAGCAACGCGGCGCCGAGCGCGTAGGTGAACACCCGCCAGTCAAAGCCGAAGTCGAGGCGCAAGGGAAGGTTGGTCTGGACATTCAGTGAGCCGAGGGCAGAGCTGGCCCAACCGCCGAGCACAATTCCCGCCAAGCCGCCGGCGAGAGCCAGCAGGACGCTCTCGGTAAGCAACTGGCGAATCAAACGGCCGCGCGCAGCTCCCAGCGCGGCGCGAATGGCCATCTCGGTTTCGCGCACCGTGGCACGCACCAGAGAGATGTTCGCCACATTGACACATGCCAGTACTAGCACCAGCGCCGCCAAGGCCAGAAACAACCCAGAAAGAAAGAGCATGGTGTTGTCAGGATCCGGATTCGGCCTCGCCTGGAGTTCAGGGAATGCCTGAAGACTCAAGTCGCTCTCGGTCTCCGGATATTCCCGCGCCAGCCGCTGGGCCACGACGCCAAGCGAGGCTTGCGCCTGCCCGAGGCTCACCCTGGGCCGTAAGCGTCCGAGCACAGCCAGGTTGCGAACCGCGCGATTGGAGATGATGTCTGCGGGATAGCCGCCCTGCGGCGCCATTCCGAGCGGTAAGTAGCCTTGGATCCGCAAGACCGGACTAACGCCAAAGAATCCTTCCGGCGCCACCCCTACAATCGTTACGGGATGGCTGTCCACCAAGACCTTTCTGCCCACAATGCCGGGATCACCACCCAAGTGCTCCTTCCAGTAAGCGTGGCTGAGGACCATCACCGGATCGGCTCCCGGCACCTCCCCTTCGGACGGTAAGATGAGGCGGCCGAGTTCCGGCTTGATTCCCAGAACGGCAAAGAAGTTTCCTGTGACGTAGTTCGTCATGATCCGGTCCGCTTTGCCATTCGCGGTCAGACCGTCCATCCCGTACAAGTAGCCAAACAATCCGGAGAATACCTCGGAGGTCTGATTGCGGAGATCGCGATAATCCGCAATGGAAAAATAGGTCAGCAGCGGGCCGTTCTTTTGCCGGAGAGCCAGCACGAGAATCTGCACCGGATCTTTTACCGGAAGCGGGCGCAACAGTACCCCGTTCACCACGCTAAAGATCGCTGTGTTCGCGCCGATGCCCAGTGCCAGCGTCAACACCGCAACCGCCGTGAAGCCGGGATTCTTGGCCAGCACCCGCAGACCGTAGCGAAGGTCTTGAAGCAGGGTTCGCATCGAAAGAGTCCTCTGAGTATGCCAGGCATTCTCTCCTCCATTCCTGCGGCAGGCAACCTCTTCAGTATCTTGAAGATAGCAAGCCGGGCCCTCCTGAGGTTGTAAGGGACTGTCCGATTGTGGGATTCGTGGGTCCGCAATTGGGACGGCCCTTCACAACCTGTGCTCCTGTAAGCGTTATGCGGCACTAGTTTTGCCTTGTGCTGTCTTGCCATCTCGGTCCAACACCGCAATCAGACCGGGTAAGGCGCGATACCCGACAATGCGGCGAAACTGGCGTTCCGCCACGACTAAGCCAGAACCCACCCAGCGTTCCAGATGATCGCCAGGCCGCCATCGCTTTACGTTCCGGCAAGCCACCCGAACAATGGAGAAAGCTGACTCAATCGGATTTGTGCTGCGAAGCGTCCGACGCAGCTCCGGTGGCGCATTCAACCGATGCAGTGTGAGCGTCTCCTCTAGCCCTTCCGTCAAGCTGCGTGCGGCACTGGGGTTCACCTCCCGGAGTTCCCGCTGAATCCGCTCCAAGGCTCTCTTGGCCGAAGCATAGTCAAAGTACTCGTAGGCATGGGCCAGCTTGCCGTCCCAGTGTGCGGCTTTCTCATCGGCAAAGTGCCCGCACACATTCCTTCGCTTATGGAGTTGACACCTCTGCACCAAGTCGCGATCACTGCTGTATTTTCGTAAGGCCGCACGAAGGGCCTTGCTGCCGTCGATCACGGCCAACATGGGCCGCAGGAAGTCCAGGCCCGCTTGCTCAGATCGGCTAACAAAGCATCGCACACTTCCTGATTCTCGCTGGCGCCCTGGTGCAGTCCCAAAATCATTTTGCGCCCCGTCCTGTCGATCCCCGGCGCCACGAGCATGTGTTCGCCTCGAAACTCCACCCCGTCCAGCATTAGGGCGCAGAGTCGGGTGTTGTGAAGGTCGCGATGTGGCAACTCCTGCACGCGCTTGGTGTTGGCCTGAATGAATCTGTCGGTTACGGCGGATTTCTGAACTCCGAAGGCAGTTCCACATTCCCGGACAGCCGGCCCGTAGCCGCGCATCGTCAGCCCGCGCATGATTCGATCCCAGACCTGGCGTTGCATAGCCTCTTCCTGGGGGAATAGCTCGTAGCTGCCCAGCTTCATCTCCCCACGTGGGCTGCGAACCCGCGGCCGGCGAATGGGTAACTTCTGACCATGAACCACGACCGAACCGCGGACACGACCCCAACGTGTCAGTTCCCGGTCTCGTCGTCGTGCGTGTCGGTCGCCGGTCAGCCAAGCCACCTCGTCATCCATGATCATCAGTAGCAGTCGCTTTTCGGCTTCGTGGAGGAGTTGCGAGACCCCTTGCCGAAGCAGTTGGGCAATCTCTGCCAAGGGAAGTGCCATTTGGATGGCGCCCGGATTGTCAGCAAGGTAGGAGCGGAACTGCTCGATGGCCTTCCACTCCCGGATCTGGTAGGTTCTCTTCATTGGACGGCTCTCCTTTTAGCTGAATTGACCAGAGCCTATTACAGGCCCGGGCCGGAGCGCCGTCACTCTCAAATCTCAAATTTCAACAATTTTCCGGACATCCTCGCCGATTGCTCCAAAATCTGTTAGAATAACCATCTGGGGCTTTAACTACAAAACATGCGCATGGCAGGCCGAGTACTGGCCATCCTCACAATTGTGGTTCTGCTCGCACCCGGCGTGCGGTCGCTTTCAATCCGCGTCAGCGTAGAGGCGTGCGCGTGCCCTCCAAATGCCTGCATGTGTCCTGGCCATCATCACGAACTCGGACACGCTCCGATGTGTGGCATGACCCACGGCAGCCAATGCGGGTTGGATTCCCACGACAACTTCTTTAACTCGCTTCTCGGCAACCTGATCTTCGTTCCCACGATGCATCGTTTGCCGGTCCGCCAAGCGTCCTGGGGTTTTAGCCACGTCGCTTCTCGCCTGACCCTGTTACCATCGCACGCCCGGCCTTTCGACCAGCCTCCGCGCCCCACTCTCTGAATCCTCATCGACAACTGTCGTCCGCGCCTTCCGTCGAAGGAGGTGGGCCGTGCCGCCGGTGCTCATTCAAGCTCCCGCGGCTTCTCACCCGTCCTCGCTTGGCGCTCAGTCGCTGTATATTCACCACGAGGTGCACATGAGGCAGAGAGTTTTCTCAGGCACGTTGCTGGCTGTTTTCTTCAGCTTGATGCCGGCGCTGGCCACGATCTTTGGAAATGTCCGCGGAATCGTTCACGATCCCCAGCATCGTCCCATGGAAGGCGCGCAGGCCACGCTCCGTGCCCAAGCTTCCGACTGGTCCGCCACGGCCCAAGCGAACTCCGAAGGCGAGTTTCAGTTTGAGGCCGTACCCATCGGCAACTACACCTTGAAGGTTACGGCGGCAGGGTTCAGCCCTCTGGAGCAGCAAATCACCGTCGTCTCCGGCAGCGCTCCTGTGATCCATTTTCAGATGCTACTGGCGGCCCTGACCGCGAAGGTTGAGGTCTCTGCGGCGCCGGAGGTCATCAACACGGAATCCTCAGCCACGCAAACTCTCGTTAACCGGCAGCAGGTTGCGCGCACGCCCGGAGCCGACCAGACGAACAGCCTCACGATGATTACCGACTTCCTCCCCGGCGCCTATGTGGTTCACGACCAGCTTCACGTGCGCGGCGGGCATCAATCGACGTGGCAGGTGGACGGAGTGGACGTACCCAACACCAACATCGCCAGCAACGTTGGCCCACAATTTGATCCCAAAGACGTCGATTACATCGAGATGACCAGCGGCGGGTATTCGGCGGAATACGGGAACCGCACCTATGGCGTGTTCAACGTCGTGCCGCGCACAGGTTTCGAGTACAACAACCAAGCCGAACTGGTCACGAGCTACGGCAGCTTTAACCAGACCAACGACCAACTGAGTGTGGGCAGCCATACCGTGCGTTTCGCCTATTACGCCAGCTTGAACGGGAACCGTTCCGACCTGGGGCTGCTGACGCCAACGAGTGCCGTCATCCACGATCTGGAAAGCGGACTCGGCGGTTTCGGCGACATCGTCTTCAACGCCACGCCCAACGACCAGTTGCGCGTGGTTGCTTCCGCGCGCGGCGACCACTACCAGATCCCCAACACCCCCGACGCCCAGGTGGCGGGAACTCGCGACCTCGACAAGGAGCGCGACGCCTTCGTCAACTTTTCCTGGGTGCACACGATCGGCAAGGGAGCGTTGGTCACCATCTCTCCCTTCTACCATTACAATCGCGCCAATTACCTCGGCGGCCCCGGGGACAATCCTTTGGTGTTGAATGACGATCGCGTGTCGCACTACCTAGGGGGCCAGGCTTCGCTCGGCATCGTCGCCGGAAAGCACAACGCTCAGGTGGGCCTGGAAACTTTCGCGCAGCACGACGATACGTTCTTCGATTTGCGCGCCTCCGACGGCAGCCAGCCTCCCGTGCAGGAGCGACTGGCTCCCTGGGGCGGGGTGGAAGCCGTGTTCCTGCAGGACCAGTACCGCGCAACCTCCTGGCTCTCGCTGAACGGCGGCATCCGCCTCACCCATTACGACGGCTTGGTGAGCGAGAACGCGGCAGACCCCCGCGTCGGAGCCAGCCTGCGCCTGCCCAGACTCGCCTGGGTGTTGCACGGGTTTTACGGGCGCTACTACCAGCCTCCGCCGCTCGACACCCTCGCCGGACCCTTGCTCGAATTCGCACTCCAGCAGGGAGTCGGTTTTCTTCCCTTGCGCGGCGAGCGCGATGAACAATACGAGGCGGGCCTGACCATTCCCTTGCGCAATTGGGTGTTCGACGCGGACACTTTCCGCACTCACGCGCGAAACTTCTTCGACCACGATGTGATCGGCAACTCCAACATCTTCCTGCCCCTGACGATTCAGGGAGCACGCATCTTCGGCTGGGAGGCGACCGCGCGGTCCCCCAAGTTCCTTCGCCGCGCGCAGGTTCACGTGGCCTTCTCGCACCAGCACGCGGAAGGGTTCGGCGCCATCACCGGCGGGCTTACCGATTTCTCGCCGCCCGAGGCAGGCTATTTCTTCCTCGACCACGACCAGCGCAACGCCTTGAGTTCTGTGCTTTCGCTCACGCTGCCCCGGCGCGCCTGGGCCACCACGGGCATCCAGTACGGTTCAGGCTTCCTCGACGGCGACGGTCCTGATCACCTGCCTCGCCACACCACGTTCGACATCTCGTTGGGGAAATCGTTCGGGGAAAGCTGGTCGGTGGGCTTGACGGGATTGAACCTGAGCAACCGCCGCTACCTTGTCGACAACAGCAACACCTTCGGCGGCACGCACTTTGTGAACCCGCGGCAAATCTATTTCGAGCTCCGCTATCGCTTCCACTATTAGCGGCAGCTTTGCGGGGTTTGTGACGCCGCGATAGACACCACTACGAGAGGGAGGTCAGTAATGCGTGTGCAAAGTTTGCTGGCTTGGCTCGTCGGCTTGAGCTTGATATTGGCTGTGACAGCGTGCCAGAAGGAAAAGCCCGTGCCGCAGCAGCGTTACGAAGTGCGCGGCAAAGTCGTTGCCGTGGACAAGCGCGGTGGCACGGTCACGCTGGCGCACGAGGCGATCCAGGGTTACATGGGGGCCATGACCATGGGCTTTGTCCTCAAGGATCAATGGGCCTTCGATGTCCTCAAGGAGGGCCAGAGCGTCCGCGCGACGCTAGTCGTGCAGGGAGAGAATGCCTGGCTGGAGGGAATCGTGGTCACGGAGGAGCCAACGCCGGCGAGCGCCTCGCTTGCGTCGCCGGAGGCTTTGCCCCCGCCGCCGCTCGGGGCGGAAGTGCCGGACTTCCAGCTCATCAATCAGGACGGAAAGCGGATTCACCTCCATCAGTACCGGGGCAAAGCTTTACTGCTCACGTTCATCTACACGCGCTGCCCGCTTCCCAATTATTGCCCTCTGATGAGCAGGAACTTTGCGAAGATCCTGGACGAACTCCGCCGCGACCCGTCGCTCGCGGCTTCCACTCACCTGTTGAGCGTCAGTATTGACCCTGAGTACGATACGCCTGCCATCCTGCGCAGCTATGGTCTGGAATGGGCGGGCAAATCTCCCGGCGACCTCTTCAAGCAATGGGAATTCGCCTCCGGGGCCCCTGAGCAGGTTCGTAAAGTTGCAGGGTTCTTTGGAGCGAGCTACTGGACCGACCGCGGCCAGATCGTGCACCTGCTGGTCACGGCGCTCGTCGGTCCGGACGGGAAGGTGCGCAAGCTGTACCCCGGCAACCAATGGCAGCCCGCTGACGTGCTGAGCGATCTCCGAAGCCTACCGCGGGGTCGAGGTTGAGATCGGCGCCACGCCGCCACGGTTTTTGCCTTCCCGAGCATAATCGCGTACGATGATGGCTCTGCTTGTTCACCGCGGGCCGCGACTGAATCGGCTGATCGCGCCCTCGCCGCCCTCAGGATCATGAGTAGTGTCCGAGTCCGCTTCGCGCCTTCGCCCACGGGCTATCTGCACGTGGGAGGCGCGCGCACGGCGCTTTACAACTGGCTTTTCGCGCGTCACGTGGGCGGCGTTTTCATTCTCCGCATCGAAGACACGGACGTGGACCGCTCGAAGCCCGAGCTCACCGCGGCCATCCTGGAAAGCCTGGAATGGCTGGGCCTCACCTGGGATGAGGGCCCGGTCTATCAGTCTCAGCGCCTGGAGCGCTACCGCGAGATGGCCCTAAACCTCGAGCGCTCGGGGCACGCCTACCGTTGCTTCTGCACGCCGGAGGAACTCCAGGCCAAGCGAGCCCAGGCAGAAGCCGAGCGCCGCGCGTGGAAGTACGACGGCGCCTGCCGCGCGCTCTCCGCGGCCGAGCGCGAGCTGCGGCGCGCGGAGGGCCGCCCCTGGGCGATTCGCTTTCGCGTCCCGGATTCCGGCCAGACGAGTTTCGAGGATCAGGTCTTCGGCCACATCGAAGTCGATCATCGCGACCTCGAGGACTTCGTGCTGCTGCGCTCCGACGGCCACCCCACCTATCACCTGGGCGTCGTGGCCGACGACCTTGACCTGCGCGTCACGCACGTGATTCGCGGCGCCGACCACATTTCGAACACCCCCAAGCAGATTCTGATGTATCGCGCGCTGGAAGCGCCCGTGCCGGCCTTCGCGCACCTGCCGCTGATTCTCGGGCCGGACAAGCAACGCCTTTCCAAGCGGCACGGCGCGACCTCAGTGGGCGCCTATCGCGAGCAAGGAGTCTTGCCGGAAGCCCTGGTCAATTTCCTGGCGCTGCTCGGCTGGACGCCGCCCGGCCAGAAGGAGATCGTGCCGATCGAGGAAATGATTCGCGATTTCGAGCTTACGGCAGTTTCGAAGTCGAATGCCGTTTTCGATCTCGAGAAGCTGGCGTGGATGAATAGCGAGTACGTGCGGTGCCTGCCGGCGGAGCGACTGCTGCCGCTGGTCGAGAAAGAATTGGCCAGCGCGGGACTGCTTCGGGAGTCAGGGGTCGGAAGTCAGAAGTCAGAAGCCACCGATCGGGAATCTTTAGAGGAAGACCGTTTCAAACGGTCCGTTCTCTTGCTTCAATCCCGGGCGCGGACGGTCAAGGACTTCTCCGGCGCCTTCCGTGCGTTTTTTACAGATGATTTTGAATATGACCCTGAAGCGGAGAAGAAGTTCTGGAAGGACGCGGCGCTGCCCGCGCTCCTCGACACGCTCGCCGAGCGCCTGGCTGCGACAGAACCCTTTGACTTGGCTGGAACGGAAAAGACTCTGCGTAGCCTGGCGGAAGAGAAGGGCGTGAAGGCAGGATTGCTCATCAACGCCACGCGCGTGGCTTTGACAGGCCAGGCGGTGGCGCCGGGGTTGTTTGAGGTGATGCTGGCGTTGGGACGCGAGCGCGTTATCTCACGCCTTCACCGCGCGGCGGCCCGCCTACGGTCTGCGGCAGGCCCACCCACGACGCCCGCGAGCTAAGCATGCGTAGCGCGTCTATAAGGTCATCGGCAGTGTCAAGAGAGAATTTCGTGGCGGCAGTTCTCTTTTAGGAGACACCGGCGCAGCGCGCAGGACGCGTGACACGCGCCTCCTCCCTTTCCGAGAACCCACGGGACACAGTTCGCCCGGTGACTCCCCACATATCAATCAAGGTTGTGCTAGACTTCGCGGAGTGGATGCTGCTACGCGAAACATTCCAACAACTCCGACACCCATCTTGGATCGGACAGCTCCGCTTCCACCACCAGCATAACCCGTCGATGCTCAGCGAGTAGTCGGATTCTTGCTGGGCTTCACAGTCGCGTTGCTGGTATTCCTTTTGGAGTTTGGAGAGTCCCTAGCCTGCTTTTCTCACCAAGTTTTCCGAGAATCGCTTCGGAGTGCTGATCGTCGATGCTGGCCTGGGTTTTGGGCTGCACGGTGGGGCGGTTGGACCTTTTGGGGGTGTGCACAGGCTTCG
>Ga0187878_1001720_pt1 | contig 20714 bp, 15 predicted proteins | sample June2016WEW_17_1_FD_132979 | JGI IMG/M metagenome (GOLD analysis project Ga0187878, IMG submission 132979) | Peatland microbial communities from SPRUCE experiment site at the Marcell Experimental Forest, Minnesota, USA - June2016WEW_17_150 | ecosystem: Environmental > Terrestrial > Soil >...
TCAAGGCCCAGCTCGCCAAACACCTACTACAGATACCCAGCGACAGGAGACTAGCACTACGGCTGAGGAAAGACCGCAGACTAGCGAGAGCCTGCGGGTTCAAGCGCAGGACCCCGAGCCACGGCCTCTTCACCCAGTTCCGGCGTAGACTCGGCGAGGAGGCTTACCAGCTGATATTCAGCCGGCTCGCGAGGACGTTGATTGAGTCCGGAGCCATGATCGGGAAGGTGGTGGCCGTGGACAGCACCCACATAGAGGCATACAGCGGGAGAGCCATGGACAACGCCACGGGGAGTAGTGACCCGGACGCCCGAGTCGGGAGAGGCAGGAGAGGCTTCGTACTCGGGTACCGGGTCCACACGGTGTGCTGCGCCGACTCTGAGCTCCCCATAGCCTTCACGGTGGCTCCATGCAACGAGAACGATAAGCTGTACTTTGAGCCGCTGCTGGAGAGGACACGGGGACTCGGAGTCGCCTTCAAGGTGGTCGTGGCTGACAGCCAGATCAGCTCGGAGAACGTGAGGAACGCGGCGGAGTGGCTGGGGGCGGAGCCGATCATACCCGTTCGGAGGGACTCCCGCGTGAGGAGGGCCCTCAGGGTTGGCAGGGACTTCGTTGCGAAGGGGTCCAGGCGGGTCGTGAAGCTGTTCCGGAAGCGCGCGCGCATGCTGGATGGGCTTCGTGTCAGGGGGCTGGCCGAGGCCGTGATACATGTCTCCCTGAGCCTCATCTCGATGCTCGCGGTGGCGGTGACCGCGGTTAGGATCGGTGTGCCCCGTCTGGTGAGGTGTATCAAGCGGTTCGTTGAGTGAGTCTCCGGTTCGGGGGGGAGGAGAGGGCTTGCCTAGGGCTGCTCATCCCTCTGCTCGCGGTTTTCCTGCTTTAGCCGGTTAACGTGGTTGATTCGTTGATGGATCGGGTGGGTTATCCCGGTTTTAGGGTGCTTGAGGCGTTAAAAGCATCGTAAATTGGCTAATTTCTAAACAACCAAGCGCGCGATCTGTTGACACTGGTCTACTCAACAACGCGCGCGAATCATGCTGCATGTGCGAAGTTTAGTGTTTACCCACGCGCGCTGCTTTATATCCCACCCTAACTTCTAATTGCGCATGCGCAGAATATCGGGTGATTCATAATATCAACAAGAACCATTATTTACATAGGTATCCTTATCGTGATAATCGCAATAGCTGGAGGAGCATACTACTTTAATACCCGCGCACCAGCGCTGCTGACTTACACTCTTACCATAGAACCTCCCGCAGGAAACGGCACAACCAACCCGCATACGGGCGCTGAGACGCATAACCAGAGTGATAAGGTTCAGATCTCTGAGGTCCCAAGATCGGGTTGGAGCTTTGATCACTGGATAGTAGACGGATCATGGAGCGGAACCGCCGACAACATAACTATTACCATGAACTCCGCGCATACGGTCATGGCTGTATTCATTAAGGTGAAGCCTGTTATTACAAAATACAATCTAACTATGCTAGCGCCAGTTGGGTCTGGCACGACTAGCCTCGGTGTTGGATCTCACTCATATGATGGGGGAACATTAGTCAACGTTACCGCGACTCCAGCTTCTAGCTGGGTATTCGATCACTGGGTGATTGATGGTGCACCAAGTGGCAGCACTAACCCGGACAGGTTGTCGATGATTGCAAACCACACTCTCCAAGCCGTGTTTGCGCAGTCTCAACCTTAGAATACAGTAAAAATCACGATCTACGGTGGTGAGTTAACTTCATCGACTGGAAATACCTACTATGGATTCTCGCTTACGAGGGGTAACCTAACTTCGCCGGGTCCAACACTGAATGTCACCCTTGGATACACTGTCACAGTCAATTTCACTAACATTGGAACGCTGCCCCACACCTGGGTGCTTAAGGCGGGTAATGATCCCACTTCAGCGACTCTCTTCAATGCGCGCGCGCCCTGTACCAGAACGTCTTAATATCGCGGTCACATTTTTAAGAGCGAATTTAAGTAAAATGCTTACCGATCCATAATAGACGTGAACAGGTCACGGATCTGACGGCCAATGTCCTTTGAGGTTTTATATAGTATAAACGGAGTCATTTCCCTGGTCTTTATATTTTATATATTACGTCAATATCTTTTTTCAATCGTAACTTTAAGAAATAACGACTTAGATAACTTCACTGATTATATACCTAATCGTACTGTCTCCATTTTAATTCCTGCAAGAAATGAGGAGAGAGTAATAGATCAAACATTAGAATTCATGAGCAAACTAGACTATCCATTAGATAAAATGGAAATCCTAGTATTAAATGACGCCTCAACCGATGGCACCTCAAAAATTGCTCATGAATGGGCAGATAGATACCCATTTATTCGTATCGTTGATAGAAAAATTGGCGGTCTGGGAAAAGGTGACGTCCTAAACCAAGGATTAAGAGAATCAAAAAACGATATAATACTAGTTTTTGATGCTGATTACACTCCTGCGCCTGATACCGTTAAGAGATTGGTACGATGGTTTGAAGATCCTAAGATAGGGCTAGTTCAGGGGAGAATATACGTAGTGAATAAAGATACTAACATACTCACGAAGATGATTAACACAGAGAGATGTGCGGGTTTCTTATGCGATCTTTTTGCACGAGACAAGCTTAAAATTTCAAACCAGTATGGGGGCACCGCGGGTGGCTTTAGGAGAGAGCTCATCAGCAAAGTCGGTGAATGGGATGTCAACACCTATTGCGAAGATACTGACCTTACATGCAGAGCATTAATTGCAGGCTACAAGATAAAATATGATGTATCCGTTAATTGCGGCGAGGAAGCTCCGGATAGTCTAAAAGCATACTATAAGCAGCGTTACCGCTGGATACGCGGCCACACTATTTGTGGGCTGAAGTATACGCAAGGATTACTAACCTCACCCTTTTTATCGATGAGAGAAAAAATAGACTCCTTCTTTTGGATAAACATTAACCTAATTCCGATCCTGATAATAATTGGACAAATTCTTGGGGTTACCCAATACTTCCTCTCTCCTGTTGTTCAAACACCACAGCCTTACTCAATGGCGATGATTTTTATCTCAGGCGGCGCAACAGTTGCAATGGTTTTTGCTAGCCTATATCAAATAAAACAGATGCGTTATCTGAAATTTGCGATATTAATGGTTCTAAACAGCTTTATAATGTCTTTCATTATATCTATCAAAGTATATTTAGACATTTTATTTAACAGTCCCTTTAAATGGAATAAAACTGAACGGAGTATAATTATTCGGTCAACTACCCACCCCTAAAGAGGGTGGGCTTGCGGTTCAAGCTCCAGCACCCGCTGGCAGACCGCAATAGGCTGGTCGACATCAGCCCTCCACAGAATGTTACGGGCAGCATTCAAATCAGCGTTAGACTCATACCCACAGGCCCTACAGATGATGCGCGCGCACTTTGGCCCCAAACCCAAACCCGGGTCCAAACCCTGGGCCCCAAAAATAATCCAATAAACCCTTATTTTTAATACTTAACTCATCGCGCGCAGCTTCAACAAGTCTGGGACTTCTCCGACGTTGCGCGCGCAAATCAAGTCCTATTAACTAACTCTCGATATTTATTCAGGATTACAGCATTGATTCTATATTTTGCACCAAGCTTTCCACTGCCAATTCGAAGCAATATTCCATTTAAATATAATGCCCTTGAAGTACGTGATGGATAGATTTCCCAGACAAGAAATTCTTGATCTCATCTCGATAAAAGAAAAACATATTTTCCTGGCTCTTCTCCAGCATTTCCTTATCTACTTGTTCTTTTTCCTTCTCAGATAGATCACACCAGCCCCTCATGACAGCTTCCTCTTCCCTTACTAATTCATACCTGCAACGAACATTACCATGCGAATCAATGTGATAGAGAGCCAAGAAGGATATAATGCTAAAGAGTAGAACATCTGCTCACGCTCTATTGAGGAGACAAGATTTGTTTCCTTCCCCATCTACGAACTCTAGATAAGGAACCTTTTCGAGAAGCCTCATAAACACTGAACATGAACCACTAGCCATGAGCGAGGATGATACATACTCAACGATCTTCACAGCCCTAAAGCATCCTATAAGAAGAAAGATACTGCGCATCCTCAACCAGCAACCGACGACATACACGGAGATCCTGAACCAGCTAAACATCGAAAACGGATTGCTCAACTACCACCTCGACAACATGAAGGACCTCATCACCAAGGGCGAGGATGGAAAGTATAGCCTCTCGGATTTCGGTGGAGCCGCGATCAGTGTAACCGAGAAGGTTGAGGGTCCAGTAAAGAGTAGAAGTAACTTGTTAAGTGCTAATCAGATGATTAGAATAATCCTGATTCTCATAGTCGCGATCGCTTCCCTCTCAGTTTTGGGTTTCCTCCTCTACAATAAAAATACCATGCTTCTCAACCAGAACACTATGCTTCTGAATCAGATCGAAACAGCAAATGTGGTCTTAGGATCATCGTTTGGAGCGTCAATATCTAGGGTACAGGCAATCACAATCGCCCTACGGAATGGTGGCTGGAACAGCACAGGCCTGAAGGGAATGAAGGTCGATTCGAACCTTGCATATTGTTCTCCTGTTGATGGTAATCTTCACTTTGTTAATAGTACAGTCACTGACTTTTCGCCAAAGAGCGCTACCGGAGTGATGTATCGATACTTTTGGCTGGTTACTGTTGATCAATCTGTATGGTGCGGCTATATTCGTCCCACCGGATATTATGAGGTTGACGCCGTGACGGGTGAGATAATACCTCTCTTCAACTGGTGATTTATCGAGAACCGCTAAGAGAGGCGCACGCATTCTTACCCCATGAAGCCACGAGTCTCGGGCTGGTCTGGTCGGTGCGCTATCCCATTCTAGTTGATTACCCAGCGCACGAAGTTGTTTTCTAACTTTTGACTATTGTGTTTAGAAACCAGATTGAACCTGCAACTATGATTAACAGGATAATGATGACCCATTGGAGGTCTATTTGAGATGGAATTCCTGAGGACCCTGATTGCGTCTGCGCCGCTCCAGCCGCTTCCTCGGCGGCTCTCGCAGCCTCAACAGAAGTATCAGGGCTAGTGGGACCCCCACCGGTAGATATAGATGAGAGTGGATACACGGAAATCTCGCGAGTCAACTGCTTTACGCCGCCCTACCAGACCGTGATTGAGTAGTTACCCGCTTCCCCCAAAACGAAGTTGAAGGTGAACCAGTTCGAGTCTCTGCTATATGAGACGATGCTCTCGTAGGAGGACTCCACACCTCCAATCTGGGCTGTGATTACAGCTGTGGCACTGTATACACCCGTCTGATTGGACCTAATTGGTCCCACCCTCATCGTGATGGGCTCTCCTGCGATGAATATGTCATCGCGGAAGTTTACGTAACTTAGGGATAGTTGAGGTTGAACACTTGGTTCGGTTGCATTCGAAACTGGTTTGGAGGCTGTGAGTGCTGGAAACGAACCGGTTTGGGCAGCCGTTGTTGAATTAGATGCTGGAGCTAGCTGAGCGTGAGCAGGGAGAGAAAAAGAGGTCACAGCGCATACTGTGACGATGAATATGATGATGGTGATGATGATTAATCGCCTCAACGTATTTTCATCACTTTCTAATCTCATTATGTAACCTTTAACTCTATGTATATAATTTCTATTTATTGTAAACAGAGTAAGTTATTATGTATACAATATTAATGGAAACATGCTTGCGTTTACTTTTCACACGCATTCTTTATGCGCGCGCATCCTCGCTCCGTTAAGCAATAAGGCTCAGGCTGGTCGTAGCGCATGCTTCCATGATCAATCGATAATCATAATTCCTCAAACATACAGACATAGTCATGAATGGAGACTACGCGACCAAAGCAACGGCGATAATCACATGCATCATCACCATCATCGGATTCATCATACTCTCCACAACCACCAACATTCAGAACCCCCAAACCCCAACAACAAGATCCGCCACGCCTTCCCTGACATTACTAGGTGCCGGGGCGCACTGGGCCGCAAACGGGGGTAATCGTACACTATATGTGAATTGGATCGACTACTCCCTAGCCCACCCGGGACACCCAACAGAGTTTAACCCGCCGCCAAACGCGACCAAGATAGTATCTTCAGTGATAAGCGCGTTGAATGATACCGGCCTGATAGTGAACCGTTCAGCAGAGATACCCAGCGACCTCTCCAGGTATAGCGTCGTGGTCATCGACTGCTACTGGGTGGGTAATCCCTCTGATTCACAAATATTGCGCAATTACATTTTCAATGGTGGAGGTGTGGTGTTGATTAGCGGGACACCGCCCTACTTCGTTAAAAATGATAAGACTTTGCACCCACTGCAGAACGATTTATCTGAGATAGCGGATTGGTTGGGTGCATCCTCCTACTACAATGTTGAGGGACAAGCGCAGATTACAGTCAACAATCCACTTGGCACTTCTCTTCACCTCAACCAGATGGTCTTCTCGGGGCCGTGGTCTCAGGCGGCGATATTTGATCTACGGCCAGGTGCGACGCCGGTAGCGGTCTAGGCGGAGGGAGGAATCTTTGCCTATACCTATCAATATGGCAGTGGAAGAGTGTACTACCAAGCTTCTCATGACTTCGAATCAAATTCTTAGCTTGGGACATAATTGCATATGTCTACGCGTGCATCTGCTTTTCTCTGGTCTCTTGTCTTTTTTAGGAAAAGGTGGTTTAAGTCAAGAATGCTTCTCTATTTAATTGTTCGTGGAGTTCATCATTCTGGTACCCTTGACTTCGAGGTTGGTATGGGGAATCTAGCGATGAAGCTCTACCCGATCTATTACTTGTGTTGGTGGGGAAACTATTCATCACGCTGCCTATTCAGAGGATCTTCGTCGTTGTGGATAACTCGGTATCCGAGGAGGATGTTTACATGATCCTCGGCTCAGGTAGTTTAGGGCCGGCTATTATGTTTAAGCAGCCAGGTATGACAATTGCTTAGATCGCCCTCACTCACATAGCCCAATCTGTGCAGCCCTACGTTGCGATCTATCTGGGTAACCTGGCGCTAGACATCGCTCTGGCAATATGCGTAATCGAAGTTTATTTGATCGAAAAAAGATGAACTAGTTACCCATGCGCGCGCTCTTTATTTGATCATGCTCACGTCGAGGACGACGGATGACTTGACGCCGCCGGACGCCTTGAAGGCGAAGGTGTAGAAGCCGCTCCTGGGCACATTGAAGAGTTGCTCGTAGCTCTGAAGCCCCGACTCGCGGATGATGTAGTCGCTCGGCTTCGCGAGCTCGAAGTCGGTGACGACTGAGACATCAGGGTTGTAGGTAAATGTGTAGAGACCAAACTCTACAGGCTTAGTAGCGTTGTAGCTGATCTTTATGGTGGTGCCCATCTTCACGTAGGAGCTGTAGAACCGCTCAACGTTGCCATAGTACGACTCCCCATTCGCTGTGTAGTTGTCGAATCCGAGGTTAAACTTGACTGGGAAATACTCAATCGTGTCGTTTTCTAACCCCTGGTTATTGTATCCGCTCACGATGTCTGAGGACTGCTTCGCGTATAGTGGATAGGGTCCGACGATCTCGGCTGAGTTGACGTGGAATAGATCAACGATTACTCCGTTGAGGCTGATTTGGAATGGGAATCCGGTGACCCGGATGGTGGAGTTCCCCACGTAGGCGTTGTTCAGGTCGGTGAGCGTCACGTTGCCGAGCATCTTGTAGCCCTCAACTGGCACCGAGATGAACTCGCTTGGTGTTCCGAGGTGGAGGAGGAGCGACTTGGTGGAGTTCTCCAGCTTAAGCGTCATCACACTTTCTTTTGATATGGGTGATGTTGAGGAGCCGAGCCTCCCGGTGATTGTCGTCGTTCTGTTGATTGTTGGTGGGAATTGGAAGTCTTGCTTGACCTCATCTAGCTGTTTGTCCTCTATCATGGCTGCGGTTTGATCTGGGTAGCTTAGGCTACTACCATTCACGGTTCGGCACCTGAAGGCGACTATCGCCGTCTCCGGCTGCGCTACATCGAAGCTGAAAGTATATTTCCCCGTAGACCGGACCGTGTATGAACTCTTGTAAGAGTACAAGTTGTTGTAGCTTAGGACTGTTCCCGAATCTGATGCGAAGCCGAAGATAACCTGTTCTGTGGAGTTGTATCCAAATTCAATGACCGTGCCCTCGCTGAGCGTCGCCTCGAAACTGATCGAGTGATCGGTCCAAGTGCTATTATACCAAGTTCTACCGACTACGAAGCTCCTCGGGGGAGACTCCAGGTAGAAGGTCTCCCAGCCCATGCCTCCGAAGGCGCCGCTGCTGCCGCCCGATTCTTTAAAGAGAACCCCAGTTGGATCCCTGCTCACCTTCCAGGTGTTGAATGTGACGTTTGCTTCGGGTGAGTTTATGGTGAATGCGAAGTCGTAGGTGCCACTCCTCAGGGCTATCAGGCCGCTTCTCATATGCGTGGTGTTATCCGAGTACCAAGTGTAGGGTGGCTGCCCCTGGGCGACGTAGTAGATGCTGAATCCAACCTGTTGGGTGGAGTTGAACTCGAATCCGATTGCATCTCCCTCGTTTAGGATTACTCTATAGTTGTGTATCCGGGTGCCATTCAGGGATTTTCCTCCCTCAACGATGAATCTCTGAGGCTGGCTAGCATTACCCAGGTCCTGTACAGTTTGGTTCGTGACTGTGGCGTTGACCGTGGGCTCGACGTAGATAAAGTTAAGCTGGTTTGTACCCAGGAAGCCGATCTCCATGTCGAAGTGGGGAATCTGAGACCCATTTTGAGGCGATAGAAAATCAGCAGGGTAAGGGACAGAAGTGTGGATCTCGAGTAGGAAGAACGCGGATCCGCCGGTCTTCAAGATCGCGGACGTAGCGTTCGCTGTCACGCTGAAACCCATCGGTACGCTAGTTACATTCAATGACACCGGAAGCGAGGCGTTGTAGTAGGGCCTAGCTATCACCCTCAACACAACTGATGTAGATTCACCTGGTTTCACCCTTATTGGGGTGCTCGGGTCCCACGCGTTTGGGTGAAGTGACATCAGGTAATCGGGACCAACCGCCGTGACTCCGCCGCCGGTGCTTTCGAGGCTGAGCATGAGTTCCCCGGTCTGCGCGTCCACGACGTATCTCCCCGATCCTACATAATCTCCGGGAAGAGGTACGAGGTCTGTCTCGTATTCGATGAGCCAGTATGGTCTGACTTCTCCAACCGGTGTCGGTGAGACATATATTCGGTCGTGCATAGTTAACGGGTCCGAGTTCACTGTCTTTAGGTAGTTTGTCCAGTTTAGCGAAATATATTCTAGGTCGGCGCTTGCGGGTGAGGCGCTGCCACCTGGGATGCCATTGATTATTCTGGGATCGGTTTTATCGCTTTCTTTTAGTATCTCGATCGCCTGCGCCTCTGACACGTTTATCGATTGCGCTGGTTGGGTCTGTGATGCTGATTGGGTCTTTGCCACCGTGAGGAAGGCTGTGGTTGCGAGTATGATGGAGATCAGCACCGTTAGGGTGATGGTTGATGTTTTAGGCATTAGTGATTACTGAGGGGCACCGGCGACTTAATGCTAGTGTTTAGAACAGGGTACACGATACCTGAGTGGGCGGTAGAAGGCAACGATTCGGGCTCACATACAAGTTTTCTCGGGGAGATTCAGGGCTAGGAACCAAGAATCTCAGGATTCTAGGTTTGACAATACTAGTATACCGTCAGCGCTTATCCCCAGGTCGTCCAAGGCCCACCTGGGGAAGACGAACACCTGCCCAGCATCATCGGGTGCCCGAACTGTAGCGGTGATGTTCACCGTCTCCCCTGTCCTCAGTGGCAAAGATCCAACTGGCTCGTAAGTTAGAACGTCTCTGAGCCTGTCCGCCATGTTCGACTGCACCTGATAGGGATCCCGGTACTGCGGGTCGATGATGAGCTTAGCATAAGGAGTATTCACATTGTATGAGATGAACGTCGCCGACACCGTGAAGGTGAGGTTGCCACCCCCCAAGATCTGTATCTGCTCCGGCAAATCAGGATACACAAGCTTCACGTAGCCATCAATACCCTGAGCAGCTGCCTTCGCAGCAGTGTCTACCTGAGACTCACTTAGCCCCAAGCCGCCTCGACCGTTCGTCGAATACACTTGGCCGGTGACCGGGTCAACCATGGCGTACATGTACATCCGCGTCCTGGCCCAGGGTGGATCGATATACGATGTGACCTGCCAGACGTACTTGTCAGTGTAGGGTGATTGAGGGTTGACATCGTATCCGAAGGCACCAACTATCTCCGCTGCCAACCCATAGGGGCTATCGAATAGACCAGCGTTGAGGGCGAGGCGCTTCGCTTCAGCCGCCGTGATGTTGTATGGCTGCAGGTTACCCTCCACGGGAATTTCACCGGATTGCATTATGTACTCCGGATGGAACTCGAAGATGATTTTTTCATCCTTAGAGTAATTCCCCACCTCTATGCGGTAGCTGTATGTGACTCTGGTCGCGTTTGGCTGATTGGCTGGATTTGACTCGACGGTGGGGTCGTGGAAGTACTTGTTGAAGTAGTCGACCCCGACTCTGTCTATGATGATGGTGGAGGCCCTTACAAGCGGGTTCTTCTCAAGGGTGGTCAGGGTCGAGTTGAGTCGACTCGAAGACGCTACGGAGGTGTTAAGTGCTGATTGCAGGTAGCTCTTCTCGATGCTCTGAGTGCTGTATCTTCCGGATAAGTCGAGGTACCTGTTGTTGAGCTCAATGAGCCCCAAGCCGGATACGACGAGGGCGACTACTAGGACCGCTGCGAGCACCTTCATGATGGGCGAGGTGAAGGTTGATTTAACTACCTTACTCGGCTCCTCCACGCCTCTAATCAGGCCAGCCGTGGCCCTTCCGAAGTCGGATAACGTGTACTTCTCCTCGCCATTCTTGGTGATGAGTGAGCTCAGGGCCTCTAGGTGGTAGTTGAGGAGCCCGTTGTCTATGTTGAGGTCCCTCTGGATCTCCGTGTAGGTCGATGGCTTCTCGCCTATCATTCGTAGGATTCTTCGCCTTATGGGATGCTGTATTGCCTTGAAGATGGTGTTGTAGGTGTCCTCCTCGAAGCCCATGGTCGGTCGATTGTACCTTACCCGGGCTTTAAAAAAGGGTTTTCGAGAAATCTTTTTCTCCTAAACTGTGCTATCAATTGAGTGTCGGGAGAAGAACTATTCTCTACGACGCGCTAAGTCATAACAACTGTTCTATTCTCTAGCATTATATCCGTCTAGGGTAGTAATGGATTAACAACAATAATGGTGGGAAAGACTCATGAAACTTGTATACATCCTAATTATCATGCATGCGCGCGCGTAGTATGGCAGTCAATGCATAAAAGTGAAGCATTATGATGAAATCACAATTAGCCCTGTTGACGGCACTACTCTTCTTGGCCCTAACCCTCCCCACATCAAACGCCTCCTTAACCCGCTTAACCTACGATCAGATACAGTCACAGTCAGACCTCATCGTACTCGGAAAAGTGACAGGCTCAACAAGCCACACCGACTCGGGGAACGACACGGGTAACGTCCCCTACCTTATCAGACACGTGCAGGTGCAACAGTGCTACAAGGGAGGCGGGCCCCCGAGCATCGACGTGAAGGAGCTGGGGGGCGATCTGGGCAACGGGAACTCGATATGGGTCGAGGACCAGCCGGAGCTATCCGTCGGCACGACGTACGTCTTATTCCTCAAGGCTGACGGGTATGGCAACTACTACGTCTACGGGGGACCCGAAGGAGGCCTCGCCGTAGTAGATGGGGTTGCAAGCAACTCCATGTATACCCTTCAGGTCTCCGACTCCGGACTCATACCAGTCCCCGCATCCAACGTAAGCGTGACCGGATTCCACAATGAAACTTACCCGATAACCAACGGTCCAACAACCCTTGAGATCAAGGTCGGGGGAGGTACCAAGTTCGGATACTGGACTTTCCACGTCACATTCGACGGCGTTTCAGGCAAAGCCAAGGGATATGTCTCCGAGGACACGGTCAGTGATTTCGTGTACGGCTATGGTTCTTACGTCTCCTTCAGCCATAACTTCACGGTGCCCGGCGTCTACAGTGTCATCGTCGATGGAGTCAGCTGTGGTCAGCTGGAGGTGAAGCCGGGTGGTTCTCAGATGCATTTGACCTGGGCTGAGTTCTCCTCCGAGCCCCTCTTCGTCGATGAGCCGATAACTCTGCGTGTGGGGTCCATCCCATCGAACGTGACTGGGGAATATAGAGCCGTGGCGGTGGTAACCCCGAGGCTTGATGAGGCTGATCCCTACCTCGAGAGCTACGCCTCGTACAGTAGGGACTCACCCTGGTTCACCTTCAACTTCCTCATGAGGGAACCCGGTAAATACACCGTGACGATTTGGCAGAACGGCGTCAAGCAGCTGGCGAGGAAATTTATGGTTGTTAACTCGACATCGACTGGTGGTGGGCCTTTGAAGCCCGATTCCGCAGCCTCTCTCGCGGCTGAGCTCGCTGCGGGTAGGACGGCGAATACATCTACGCCTTATGTTTCTGATGTCGGAACACTTCCCGATTCTGCTACCCGGAATAATTGGTATCCTTTGGAGGTCCTTCTGCTGCTCATGGTGGTTGCCGCCTCAGGGTTCCTCCTCTATAGAATAAGAGGGAAATAAGACCACTAGCTACGCTCCCAAGAAATGAGTTTGTTCACATTACCCGCCTGGGACGTAGATGTTGGCGTATTCATCCTCGCCAGCCAGAGTGAACTTAACCCTGACCGCGTAGGACCCTTTGCTAGACGTCGTCTCCAACGGGATAAAGGGGCCCATAGCGTAGAAAGCAAGCCCAATGTTGAAGCGAACGGCTGCGGAGCCACCAGTCCTAAGAACCAGAGAGGTGACGTTCTGGGACACGTAGTAACCAACCGGAACCTCAACCACCGTTACGGAAACTGGCAGGGAAGCATCGTAGGAAGACTTCGCATCTATCCTAATATCGACATGAGCCACATCGGAGGGATCCTTAATGACCAAGGGATTCCTTGGGTCTGAGCCGTTGCTGATCGATGAGACGCCGAAGTATGGGGTAAATATCGTTGAAAATCCGTGGAACTGCTCCATGGCAGCCATGAGCTCCCCCGTATCCGCGTCGACGATGTATCTACCGGATCCAAGGTTGATTACATTAGGCTGACCATAATCCATGATCCAGTATGGCTTGTCTTCGCCGACTTGGGTCGGGGAGATGTATAGGTGGTTGAAGTTCCCGGCGTTTCGTAGGTACTCGTCCCAGTTGAGTGATATGTACTGAAGCTCAGCGCTCTCAAGGTGCTCGTCGCTTCTGCCAACCATATATGGATCCGCCTTTGAACTCGTCTCAACGATTTTCATTGCCTGCTCCTTCGATATCTTCACGTCGCTGCTCGGCATTTTCATGGTTAATGCTGCGAATGTTGTGACTGCTAGTATGCATGATACGATGGCTACTAGCTGCGTTTGTCTGGGGGGCGTCAATTAGATTACCAACTACAGGTACAATCAAAATGTTATTTAGACCTTAGTCTCAGGATTTACAACTGTAGAAAAAGCAAAATCTAATAGATTGAAACTTCCGTAATCGTGCGCAATATTTAAGAAATATAAAATCAGTCTTCAAAGTTTAATGTCTTGTCCTTACTACATCCAGGTAGAGTGCTACGCAGATGCACTCAACAACGATCTCAAACCCTCCAATATCCCAAAGAACCTCAGCCCTCTCTGTAAAACTGATGACGAGTGGCAAAACTGTGAACGATACAATAAGTCAGAGCTGGGCAAAGACCCGGATGAACCATAAAACCCTGGGGTGTTACACACGCATAGAATACAAAGGAAATCGGGGCTCGTATGCATTCACTATGGAAAAGCGTAAAAATCATCCAGATTGCTAACTCATTCGACGCCAATGATCAAGAAGAGGATCCTTATCACAGCCTTGGTCATAGTATTAGTCTCCCTACCTCTCGCTTTCCTACTACCCCCATACATGCGGTCGCAAGCTCAGACACAAGCCTACGCCGCATCGGACCAGAAAGCCGCAAACGCCGACCCCGAGATCGTGAATGCCAACACCCGCTTCGCGGTCTCGATGATCCAGCAACTAGCCAAGGAGGATCCTGGGAGCAACATATTGATCTCTCCACTCAGCGTCTCCACCGCCCTAACCATGGCGTACAACGGCGCCGGAGGAACGACGAAGGAGTCGATGGCTAGAACTCTTGGGGTAGAGAATATGAGCCTCAGCAGATTGGATAACGGATACCTTAACCTGCTTCAGAGCCTCCAATCCGTCGACGACACGATCCAACTCAGCATAGCCGACTCGATGCTGGTGAAAGACGTGTTCGCGCCTAAGGTAAAGCAGAGTTTCACCGACAACGTCACGAATTACTTCATGGGTGAGGTCTCCATCCGCCCATTCGACTCCACCACGGTGACCTACATAAATAACTGGGTGAGCGAGAAGACGAATGGCGTGGTCCAGAAGATGCTGGACGCGATCGACCCGAAAGACGTAGTGATCCTGCTGAATACCATCTACTTCAAGGGAGCCTGGTCAAACATGTTCAACCCATCCTGGACACGCCCCGGCGTCTTCAAGCTGAGCGACGGATCAACGGCCACCGTCAGCTACATGAACAAGGAAGCGAGTTACGGGTACCTCAACGACAGCGAGGCCCAAGCCATCAGACTACCCTACGGTAGGGGCAAGGTCGCGATGTATGTCTTTGTGCCCCGCTCATCGTTGGACTCCTTCCTTGATGGTTTGACTCGGGGGAGGCTCGACGGCTACTTCACACGCTTCCAGCAGAAGGATCTGGAGCTTAGTATGCCAAGGTTCAACGTGACTTATGGGACGAGGAGCCTGAATGACGCGTTGAAGAGTCTCGGTATGGGTGTGGCCTTCGATTGGATGAATGCGGACTTCAGCGGTATCGCGTCGGGGCCGCCGAATCTGGCCATAAGTCAGGTTGATCATAAGGCTTACGTCGGCGTCGGTGAGGGGGGGACGGTGGCCGCCGCGGCTACGTCGGTTGAGATTATTCAGACGGCCTCTAGGCCTGGGTTTGTGGTGGATAGGCCGTTTCTGTTCGTCATCAGGGACGACCGCTCCGGGTCGATACTCTTCATAGGAGAGATAGAGAATCCCCTGCAGACGACCTCTCCGTAATGTACTTTGTTGGGGATAGGATGCTTCTCCAAAAAGATACTCGCCGCCAGTTACGCGAATGGGCAATCCTCTTCGAGGATTATCCTGGGCTTGGTAAGACTCTGCTGGCCAAGGCATTCGCGAAGGCGACTGGATGTGAATTTAGTCGTGTAGAACGAGGAAAGGAACACTAAGCCTGTGAGTCTCACCCTCAATGGTGACCTGTCGCTCCTCCCAAATGGGCTTCATCGGCTCCGGTGGGAAAACGATTATCACTGGGCTGATCACGCGCTCCTCACTCTTAATGGACTCGTTCTAATCACTAGCATTAAACATAGGTCAATTGATAGAATGAACCATGCTCTTTAGTTCCAAAACCACGATCACAGCCTTGATCTCAGTCATCCTCGCGACCTCCGCCTTCATTTTAGTGGCTACAAATCAACAAGCATTCGGGGCAAAGATAAACGAGGAACAGGCAATCAACATACTCAAATCAAGCAATAAAACTAATCACAGAATACTAAACGGCACCGTCACGACCCTAACCACCGACTTACAATACGTCGCACTCAACTGGACAAGTTACCTGAATAACACTGGAGCTGAACCCCATAGCCAAATATATGTCCCAGCCACCCCAGTAGGCGAATCCAGACCATACTGGTTCATTCACATTGAGTCTAGTTGGTACTACGGTTGGAGCAGTGGTTCTGGTACATACATCGTTGATGCGCAGAGTGGGGAGGTGATGCTCTCACTCGAAAGTATCGGTGGCGGAGTCTCGGCTGTTGGTCCAGATTACCTGATCTCCTTCAACCCTCCTGCATATGATCCTGGCCCTCCACTTAGTGTTAAGCCTGGTGTGCTAACTCCAATCACGTTGACTTTGACTGCCCCATCGTACTACAATGCGTCGCTTCCCGTTTCGATTAGGGTAACTGATGTTCCGTTGGGCTATAGCATTGGGCCGAAGAACGCGACAGCTATCTTGACCACCGGCGGTTCAGTTTCCTTCGCTTTATTGGTTTTCCAACCGGTTCCGCATCCCGCTGACTTTTTGCCGCCGCCGACTGATCCTTATCCTCACTTTAACGTTGAGATCAGCTTCCTTAGTCACACCGACTCTCATCCAATTTACATCGTTTCATCAAACAGGTAACAGCGACTCATTTCGCCAACCCCAAACCAATCCGCGCGCGCTTAAGGCCCTCGTCCTCGTTGGCGCGCGCTTAACGAGTGTCTCCTTCTCCTCCAGGGCTTCGAATGTGATTTGTGCGCGCCGGCTTGTCCCGAAATTCATCCAGGCTAGAATAAGCTTATTTTGATAGTTGAGGGTCTCGTCCTCTTGATGGTCTGTCCAACCGTAGGAGGTGAGTTCACTTAGGACAAGATGAACACGAGACCCTCGAAACACTCTTCAAAAACATCGACTTAAGCATTGCTGAACAGCAACTACTCGGCTGCTACCACACAGCCGGCCCCGGCAGGCCACCGAGGAACCCCCTAGGCATACTCAGAGCCCTCCTAGTCATGCGATTGAAGGGAATCCGCAGCCTACGGGAGATGACCAGGATCCTCGACGTAGACAGACGCCTCAGAAAGCTCTGCCTCATCAAACCCAGCGAGAGGGGATACACGAGGTCAGTAATCAGCCGCTTCACCCACAGGGTCGGAGCCGACCGGATTCAGCTCATCATAGAGGAGAAGGTTGTGCGGCTCCTAAGGAGGGCTAAAGTGGAGGAGGTGGACGTCATCTTAGACGCCAGCTTCGTCAAGGCTTGGAGCAAAAGGCACCCCGACGACGGTAGGATAGGCTTCTCAGACTCTGACGCGAAGGTCGGGAGGAACGGTCGAGGCTACGACCTCGGCTACAAGCTCCACGTCTCCGTGGATCAGAGGAGGATCCTGCCTCTGGCCGAGGTGATCGCTCCCGCCAACGAGAACGAGAAGAGGCACGCGCCGTCCCTGGTCGAGAGGACCCGGATGGTCCTAGGGAGGGCCGATGCTAGGCTCAGGAGCCTGATCGCGGACAGCCAGTACAGCAGCGCCAAGGTGAGAGGCCTGGTGGAGACTGCTGTGATCCCTTATACGGCAAGCCAGATGCGTGGCGTGGATGTGCTGAGGGTGGATCGGAGGTTCAGGACACATGGCCCCGAGGTAGAGGTGGTTGAGTACCGTAGGCGGCCGGCGGTGGAGGCTTCGTTTGCCTTCATGAAGACCCAGTTCGGGTTGACTGTGAATAAGGTGAGGGGTCTGCTGGGTGTGTCGGTGTACGCTCTTCTTAGTGTGCTGTGCTGTGTGCTGAACAGGGAGGCGGCGGAGAACCTGGGTAGGCCGGAGAAGGCCATCTCGCCGACGTTCTTCAACGTCTAAGGGTTCGCGTCTACGGTCGGCGTATGGGCCGTGGTTAGTGGGTGCTGGGCTTGTCTGTGTCGTTTTTCAGTCGTTTTGCTGGTGGTGTGTTTTGTCTTTGGGGCTTTTTCGGTGTTGGGTCGTCGTTGGGGTTGATTGTTGGGGTTTTGTTGGTGATTGCTGTTCTAAAGTATTTGATTTAGGGACGAGCCAGCGCGCATTCTTTGGATTGGCTATATTCTATTATTCAAGAAGACGCGCCTACGCTAAATACTAAATAAATACGGGCTGGTGCCCCTCTCCATCTTTTTTCATAGTCACATACTCAAACACGAGTGGAGAAGATTTCTTACCTAAATACTTGGATAGTCTAGGTAATTTTCCTTTTCAAGAACCCCTTTATAGGCACACGAAACAAGCCTAATCCGATCCAACTTGAGCGAAGAGGATGACACATACTCAACCATGTTCACTGCGCTCAAACATCCAATTCGGAGGAAGATACTACGAATCGTCAGCCAGTCACCAGTCACCTACACAACGATACTGAACCAGCTTGGAATCGACAACGGTCTACTAAACTACCACCTCGAAAACATGAGAGCCCTTCTTGCCAAGGATGATGAAGAGCGATACCATCTATCGGAATTCGGGAAAGCGTCCATCAACTTAATTCAAAGGGTTGAGGAGATCCCCGCAGCTCAGAAGCCCATGGTTCTTGGGTTGAATACAAAACAGGTGACATCGGTCCTGCTGATTTTGATAATCGGGCTAGCATCTGTCTCCACGCTACTGGGAGTGAGCTATAACGACCATCAACAATTGGGCAATGTGCTTGCCCAGACCCGCTCCCAACTCGACTTAACCAATCAGCGATTGCAAAACATCTCCTACCTCCAGACACTCACAAACATCACCAAGTCACCGACCGCGATTGTGCCATCATACTTCATGACATTCAACTACGATGAAGGACCACCTCTGGTATGGGATCAGCAAACGTCCATCATCGTCTACTATGTGCCCGTCGATGGCTCGGTTACTCGCCTCGAACTCATTGTACCCTCTTCAAACAGATACACCCTCGAGCTAACCCTCCAGGATGGTAACGCCTGGAAGAATGAGACCTGGGTGAGGCTAGGAACCGTCGACCAGGTGTACGGCAAGAACCAGAACGCGTCGTTAGGTTCGAGGGTCGTCTGGCAGGCACCTATAGAGTGGTCGATGAACGTCTCCGATTCAGGAGTCTACGTGACGCCTCCTCTGAGTAGAGGCTGGCATACGTTGAGCATGTTTGGTCCGATAACCCTCCTCGACAAGCTTGTGGCAAGGGGGGAAGACGACTACTACAGGTATCCGATGTTTCACGGCTCTGTAGAGGATCCTTCAGCTTCTGTAAAGATGTATAGCTACAGCGTCGCCATCACCGCTTACGTTCAGAAGAATAACGATCCCATCTTCTTCGCTGTGGAAAACCGGAGGTATTAGGCATGTGGGATTATGAGGACGGGCTACTCGACTACCACCTGGAAAATATGAGGGAACTCATCTCCAAGGGCGAAGATGGCAAGTACAGTCTCTCAGAGTTTGAAAGAGCCGCATTGAGCGTAACTAGGAGGGTCGAGGAACCAGTTCAAAGAAAGACTGGTGTAAGCGTGTGGACCCTGCTGGGGGTAATAATGATCCTAGTCGTAGCGATGGCTACGTTGTCCGGGTTCTACATTATCCTGTTCAACAATTACCAGTCACAGAGCGCAGTGCTCACCGAGACTAGTGCAGCCCTCGAATCCGTGAACACTCGACTTAACAGGATTGCACCGCTTGGCGAGTTGATGAACGTCTCCCAGCCAGCGACGTGGACGACCTTCGGTATACAGATTGTGAAAGGGTTCCCCATGTCATACAAGTACCAGAACATCTCATCGAACACGTCTCTTAGCGACACTACGACCTCCATCATAACATTCTATGTACCGGAAAATGGTTCCACTATACACTTCGATTTGGTGGTGGTGGACCCCGTTAACGTGTATGATCTTCACCCGACGCTTCAGAGGGGAAACGCGTGGAGAAATGACACAAGGGTCAGTGCCGGAACAGTTGGGAAATACTTCAACCTGACTAATCCTAGTACTCCGAATCTGCAGTTGACGGTATGGCAGTCACCCATTCTCTGGTCTATTACGACAAACGGTGACGGGGTCTACGAGTCCCCGAAGCTGTCTAAGGGTTGGTATACCTTCAGCATGTTTGGTCCGGTAATCGCGTATGGCTCCGCTTCGGATATGGGTATGACTCAGGTTCGTACACTCTACGAGTTTTATCCTCGTTATCCCGGTAACGAGGAGTATGGGCTGATGAGCTTTAGGGCAGATGCCAGCTTCTCTATACTGCGAAATGGGGAAGCGACCTTCTTCGCAGTTTCAACCGATCACTAAATCGAAAAATCGCGTAATTTGATAAGATAGTGAAGGTGAATTAGTAGTCACTCAAACAAGAGTGGTCGCAGTGAAACAACATACCTTCATCTTCTCGCTTCTTATCATAATTCTTCTATCAGTGACACTAATCGGAGCCATAGACCAAAAACCCAGAAATTACACTGCACCTTCACCTAAAACCGAAAATGGTCCACCGTTTACCAGCGTGGAGGCGATACAAGCCGACATCGACTGGTACAAGACGACCTTCGGAGAAGACCTTTCAGGGCAAAACCTGACGGCGACGCTGTACCTTACCAGATCATTTCACGTATACGGTACCAATGGAAGCAGCTTCGAGATGCTGAAGGAGGCGATGCTCATCGGAGGAGGATACGCCCCGTGGACGGAGTATAACACTACGGACCCGGGAACGTACTCGTATCCGCCTGTCTACGGTGATATGACGTATCGATTCGTTTGGGAGGTGAAGGTGAGGGGTTCAAACAGCCTACCCCCGGACGGCTACGCTTTCGTCGATGCCTACACCGGGAAGATAATCCCAATGACATTACTGTAATCCATACCTCTATTTCTGGGAGCGTACAGGCTGGACCAATCAACAATGCGCGCAAGGCTGTTTAGAAATTAAATAATACATCGCATAACTCTTCCTTGAGTGTAGGTTGAACGTTGAGCGTGTGCTTGACTCACTCGACCTAGACTGGATACGCATACTTCTATGGAAA
>Ga0187878_1001721_pt1 | contig 20713 bp, 16 predicted proteins | sample June2016WEW_17_1_FD_132979 | JGI IMG/M metagenome (GOLD analysis project Ga0187878, IMG submission 132979) | Peatland microbial communities from SPRUCE experiment site at the Marcell Experimental Forest, Minnesota, USA - June2016WEW_17_150 | ecosystem: Environmental > Terrestrial > Soil >...
AAGGAGGAGAATGCCCTTAAGCTGCTAGACGGCGCAGGGGCTGACGTAGATTACAAGACCCAGAGGGTGAGGATACCCGCTTACCTTGTGATGGAGGGCGTAGAGAAAGCGCCTAAGACGATCAGGCTCTGTGGGCGTGACCCTAAGAAGGCTCTGAGGATCGAGGGCAAGAGGTCTTACTTCGGCTTGGGTGGTTCGGGGATCTACATGCTTGACCTAGAGACGGGTGAGAGGAGGGCGGCTACAAGGAGGGATCTTGAGGAAACCACGAGGCTGGCGGATGCCCTCGAGAACATCGACTTCCTCATGGGGCTCATCATCCCACAGGATGTTAACCAGAGGATCTGGGACAGGTACAGCGCGCAGGTAAAACTCCACAAAACGGTGAAGCACTCCTTCACTGGCGCTCTTGGCGCCGAGGGTGCCAGGGATGTTCTCAAGATGGCATCGCTTGTGGCGGGGGGCGAGAAGGAGTTGGAGAGAAACCCACTCTTTTCCTTCATCCTATGCACGGTAAGCCCCCTCACTCAGGATGCCCGCAACACCGAGACAGCGATCGAGCTTGCTAAGCATAAGGCCCCCATTATATTCGCATGTGAATCGATTAGTGGCGGAACGGCTCCAGTCACCCTAGCTGGTACACTTGTACAGCAGAACGCCGAAGTCCTTAGCGCGAACCTGATTGCCCAGCTCGTGAACCCCGGCACACCGGTGATCTATGGTGCGGTCTCAAGCCCTATGGATATGAGGAACGGTAGCATAATACTTGGTGTCCCTGAGGTCGCGCTGCTCGGTGTGGCCGTTACACAGATCGCTCAGTATTATGGGATGCCCCTCTATTCGATGGCGGGGATAACGGACTCGAAGGTACCCGATGCCCAGGCTGCTTACGAGAAGGCGTTGCAGCAGGTTCTTGTGGGGCTGGCTGGAGGCAACCTGATCCATAACGCCGCAGGCATGCTCGACAAGATGATCACTGGGAGCATGGAGCAGATGGTGATAGACGACGAGGTGATTGGTATGGTTAAGAGGATAATGAGGGGCATAGAGGTTAACACGGATACGCTGGCCGTGGATGTGATCGGGAAAGTAGGGCCAGGCGGCAACTTCCTAGGTGAAAAGCATACGAGGACGTTCTACTTGAAGGAACATGACCTAACAAAGTTAAGCGACAGGAACACAAGGGAAGCCTGGGAGAAGGCGGGTAGTAGAGATGTCATCGAGAGGGCTAAGGAGATCGTTCGCGAGAAGCTGAGGGACCACCAAGTGGAGCCGTTGGACAATGACATCGCGACTAGGATCGAGGAGATTGTTAGAGAGGCTGAGCGGCTCTCTACGAGTCAACGTGTTGTTTAGTAATGGTAATGGGTCAAACCAGCTTCATAGTTGCCTCACGACTTCGTCGAGCAGATGCCGATCATAGGTTCCAAATGTCTGTTCAGCTATTTCGATGTGATTGGCGTCGCACGCTCTCTCGTTCGTGCGCGCTCCCCAATAAATACCAATTGACCTGTTTTTACACTACGCAGAAATTAATGGGCTATTGGATTAAGATTTATGAATATGTTATAATGGTTAGTTTTCTATTTCTACCAAGATGATTTTAAAACCATTGATCTCCCCTCCTGATACTTGTGATTCTAGTTTCGTGGTCATTATCTCCTCCGCCTCTTCCTTCGAATAAGCGTGTACCCTCTGTTTCTTGGATCTGGATCCCTCCACTTCATAAGTTACGACAAAGTCGATTCTCTTACCATTTGCCTTCTTATCCAGTATCTCTTTCGCATTGTTGAGTACCTTCTTTGGCCTCTGTTTCTCTTCTTTCATTATAACCGAAATAGATTTGCCCGATAATGTGGTTTAAATTTATGGTCGCGAGCTATTCGATTTTTAACTTGCCTTTCCAAGCTGATATCTGAAAAGGATGACCGACGCAAGGGCTCACCTCACGAAAAGCGAAGCCGAAAAACGGTTTCAACAAATAGCCGACGTGAAGTACAACCTCTATTTTAACCTCGGCGAAAACGATGAAGAATTCACCGGTAACACCCGCATAAACTTCCTTCTCAGAGAAGCCGGAGACGAGTCAATCTTCCTGGACTTTTCAGGGGGGGAGATAAAAACCATCAAAATCAATGGCCAAGAAGGAGCCAACCAATACGATGGAAAAAGGATAACGATCAAGAACATCAGCTTAAAGATCGGTAAATATAATCGGATTGAGATCAACTTCAGCCACCCCTACAGCAAAACGGGGGACGGACTACACCACTTCCAAGACCCATACGATCACAAAGTCTACGTCTACACCAACTTGGAACCATACAATGCTAACCAGGTCTTCCCCTGCTTCGATCAACCCGACCTCAAGGCGACCTATACGGTGACAGTACAGGCGCCTATTGAATGGAAAGTCATCTCAAATGAGAAGGAGGCAGAGATCAAGTCCGTAGATGGGGTAGCTACATGGGTCTTCCCCGAGTCCCAGCGCTTCAGCACATACCTATTCGCGCTAATAGGCGGACCATACACGGTCTGGGGCTCAACCTGGAGGGATATCGAGTTCCGGCTATTCGCCCGCGCATCGTTGGCGAAGTACGTCCGCAGCGAGGAATGGCTGAAGACGACCAAGATTGGTTTCGAGTTCTACGAGGAGAAATTCGGCCACCCATACCCATTCGGGAGACCCGGCAACCGAAAATACGACCAGATACTCGTACCGGACTTCAACGAGGGCGCGATGGAGAACGTGGCAGCCGTGACCTTCAGCGAGAGCAATCTGAGCCGGGCATCGGTGGTCACCCCGCTGATGAGGCTGGGAACCGCCGAGACGCTGCTGCACGAGCTCTCACACATGTGGTTCGGTGACCTAGTCACCATGAAGTGGTGGGACGACCTGTGGCTGAATAAAAGCTTCGCTACTTACATGGCGTATTGGGCCATAAACGAAAATAACGGGTCCCTGGATCTCCCAAACCCATGGCACGAGTTCTATCGGGGAATGAAGAACTGGGCGTATTTGGAGGACGAGATCAAGTCAACCACTCACCCAATCATCACGCAGGCGGATGATACAGACGCGGCGGAGGCCAACTTCGACGGGATAACATACGGGAAAGGCGCCTCTGTGCTTAAGCAGCTCGTCTACTTCATATCTGAGACGAGCTTCAGGAAGGGCCTCGGCGAATACTTCAGGAAGTACGCGTTCAGCAACGCGACGAGATCGGACTTCCTCAGAGAACTCGGTGAAGCCGCCGGGATGGACCTCAGCAAGTGGGAGTCAGAGTGGCTCGGATCAAGCGGCACAAACACACTAGAGGCGAACTACATCTGCGCAGGCGAAGAGATCGCTAAGCTAAACCTGATCCAGACTACAGATGAATCCAGCCACATTTTGAGGACTCACAGAACGCAAATCGCCCTATACTATAAGGAGAAAGACGAATTAATCGCCAAAGAAGTCCTCCCCGCCACCTACTTGGACGAGACGACAGAGGTCAGCGACGCACGAGGGTTACCGTGTCCAGCCCTAGTGTTCCCGAATTACCTCGACTACGACTATGTGCGGATTAAACTCGACGAACATAGCCTCGAAGCCGCTAAAAAATGGACATCCACGATCAGGGACCCTATGCCTCGGGAGATGCTGTGGGATACGCTCTGGTGGATGGTTAGAGAAACCAAGCTTTCAGCACAGAGATTCGCAGACATAGTATTAGCCCAAGCATCCGCGGAGAAGGATGAACTCGTGCTCAGGACACTGCTCGGTCACCTAGTGGATTCCCTCGGCTACATGGCCGACAAAGTCAGGCAAAAATACTGGTCAGAGATCGAGGGGTTCCTGAGGACGGGTTTTATGGGGGCTGAGGGCGGTAGCATTACACAGCTGATATATTTCCAAACGCTTATGGGGATGTCTCGGAGCAGCGGGAATCTGGATGAGTTCAGGGCCGTTCTCACTGAGGACAAATCCGATTACCGTGGTCTCAAGATTGACCAGGTGCGTAGGTGGGAGATGGTCTCAATGGTTGTCAGGAACACCACAGACATCGAATCTGCTAAATTGATCATTTCAAAAGAATTGGAGAGAGACTACACGGATTCCGGCCAGAAAAACGCCATTGGAGCCGAGGTATCTATACCAAACCTTGAGATCAAGAAGAAATGGTTGGATAAAATAATCTCGGAGAGCGACGACTCAGGCAAAATCCCCGTAGCTAAGCTACGAATCGCTATGGCTGGCTTCCATCAACTCGGACAGGAGGAGCTGACACGTTTCGCGATTAACCCCTATTTCGACTACATCCCCAAATTTGTGGACATCAAATCAATTGAGTATATGTTAAATTTTGCGAGACTAATGTTTCCCAACCACGCTGAGGAAGATATAGTAGCTAAAACTGATGAGTTGCTGAGATCAACTAATTTGCCAGATCAAGTCAGTAAACCTGTCAAGGCTCATAAGGATCTACTTGAGAAGAGAATAGTGGCGCGTGGTCTCTCTCAAAAAGAACAATAACGAAACTAAATTAGCTATGGTAGGTACGCGCGATTTTCTAGATCAGCTTTCGATGAGCAACGCCAACAGGAGTAGATCACGCATTGGCACGCGCGATTTAGGAAACAAAACTGAATTTGAATCCGTTAGTCTTTAACCCTACACTGGCTTGTTTAATTGATTCCGCTTGTCAGATGTTAAAGACAGGCTTTTCAAGAGAGTTGAAACCGATCGAGATGAGCTGGTCGATTTCCTCAGGGGGTTCCTTAGGGCTAGGAGTCCTAACCCACCCGGGGATACTAAAAATGCAGCAGCATATGTCACGAGTTATTTAGAGAGGAAAGGCATTCCGTTCAAGGTAGTTGGACCTGACGAAGAAAAACCCAATATCGTCTCTAGCTTTTCAGCAGGGCAGGCGCGTAGGTTGGTGCTCAACGGCCACATGGACGTATTCCCTGTGGGTGACGGTGCCGGTTGGAGCCATGACCCCTGGGGAGGTGAGCTCCTCGAAGGCAGGATCTACGGACGTGGAGCATGTGACATGAAAGCCGGGACAACGGCAATGATCTATACCTACGCCATTCTGCACGAGCTGATTGATGAGCTGGATGGTGGTGCAACTCTTGCTGTGGTCAGCGACGAGGAGTCCGGTGGGAGACTCGGATCAGGGTGGCTGGTAGAGAACGTGCCTGAGGTTATGGGTGACTGTTGTGTCACCGTTGAGCCTAGTAGCCCCTACACTCTGAGGTTTGGTGAGAAGGGGATCCTCTGGCTGAGAGTGACAATTAGGACACCAGGTGGCCATGGCGCATATCCACATACGAGCACTAATGCAATTAAGATAGCCTCCAAACTAATCATCGATCTGGAGGCGTTGAAGGACATCCTTGTGTCATACCCAGAGAACCTGACTAAGGCATTAGAGGAAGGTAGGGGCGCTGCTGAGAGGGCTCTGGGTAGAGGTGGAGCCGACATCATGTCGAAGGTCAGCGTGAACATCGGCGTGGTCTCTGGAGGAGTTAAGGTGAACGTGATCCCTAGGGAGTGTGTCTTTGAGGTTGATCTCAGGCTACCGCCGGGGTTGGCTAAGGAGAATGTAATGAGCCAAGTTAACAAGATTCTAGGAACGTATCCGGAGGCTGAGGTGGAGGTGATTAGATATGATGAACCTCTATGGAGCCAGCCGGATGGGGAGATGGCTGAGATCATTAGGGGTAATGCACGTCTCCTCGGCGTTGACCCCAAGCCCATAGTTAGTCTAGGCGGAAGCGACCTAAAATTCTGGAGGGCACTTGGCATACCAAGTTATTATTATGGGTTGACAAACCACGGGATGGGCACAGTCGACGAGTACGCGGAGGTTGATGAGCTCATCCATGTCACAAAAGTGCATTTAGCGTCCGCTTATGAGTACCTTTCAAGGAAAAAAGTTCTCTAAACACCTGTGCTTATCTGCGTTAAGATAAATCAAAAACCTTCCCCGGGTTTAATATATTTTGAGGGTCAAAACCTCGCTTAATCATCCTCATTAGATTTATCTGTGTCTCGCCAACCTTCCTGACTAAATACTTCTTTTTAGAGTAACCGACACCATGCTCACCCGAGATGGTACCTCCCAATCCTAGGCTAAGTTCAATTAATTCGTCGATCGCGATGTCTAGCTTCTTCAGCCAGACACCCCTGTCTTCGTTTTGCTCGCGTGCTATGATGCTATGGGCGTTGCCATCTCCCGCATGGCCAATCGTCGAGATCAGGATACCTAGTCTCTGCGAGATTTCATCAGCGCCCTCAACGTAATCGGGGAACCGACTTCTCGGGACGCATGCATCCACCTCATCGATCTCATAGAACGCCTTGTAAGCCTCGAAGAGCCGCTTCCTCGCCTCCCATAACTGCTGCTGTCTCAATGCGGTATCTGCAAGATACGCGTCTGCTCCCCCCATCTCAAGGCATACCTCCCCAACGATCTCGAGTTGTCTATCTATCTCGTTGTCGCTATTCCCGTCCACGCCAACGATGAGATAGGCTGGGTGATCGTGTTCAGGCAGCGTCCTCTCTAGGAAGCGTTCAGCTGTCAATATTGCATGTTGGGGAACGTACTCTAAGGCGTATGGTACCACTTTCCTACTTACGATCTCGGAGACGGTTCTTGCTGCAGCCCTCGCAGATTTGAATGGGACATAGATTATTGCGGTGTTTTTTGGCTTCGGAATAAGCCTTAGTGTAATCTTCGATACTACCCCCAATGTTCCTTCCGAGCCAACTATAAGGTCGATTAATTCATATCCCGTCGAGTTTTTAACATGCCTTCCCCCGAATGAGAGAACCTCTCCACTAGGCAGGACCACCTCGAGTGCTTGAACAAAGTCTCTCGTAACTCCATATTTCATACCCTTGACGCCACCGGCATTGGTGGAGATGTTCCCTCCGAGACTACCGGACTCTTGACCTGGGTCCGGAGGATACATGAGACCCCTCTTCTCTGTCTCTGCGTGAAGATCCATGATGAGGACGCCTGGTTCGACTACGGTCATTAGGTTTGCCTCATCGATCTCCAAGATCTTTGTCATTCGTTCGAGGCTGAGAGCTATTCCCCCATAAATGGGGTGGGCTCCGCCACTGAGGCCGGTTCTGGATCCCTGTGGTGTCACTGGGATGTTATAAGTGGAAGCTATTTTCATAACCGCTGATATCTCGCCTGTACTCATTGGATACAAGATCACTTCAGGAGTGTGAGGAGGCTCAAGGCTCTCATCCTTGCTGTGTTTCTCGAGGTCTTCACTTAGAATCGAGATGCTTTTTGAACCTACAATGCCCTCGAGCTCCTGTAAGATCTCTTGGGTCACTTTGCAATAATTGGTCATGATGAAGATACGGTTGTCTCAGCTTAGTACGAGTGTATATTCTTTTGCGCCCAATACTTGTTGTAGTGTGGGTGAGGGCTTGAGCGCTTTTTTACCATGTTTTAAATTCATCAGCAGCCTCAAATTTCTTGATACAAAATGGATGACAAACAATCTCCGTCGGGATATCATTTAAATAAAAAGCTCCTCCTAGGCGGGGAGGGAGGGTGGGACTACTTAACAGTCGACGATGCCTCACGTCGACTTTATGTTACCCACAACGACAGAGTTCACGTTCTAAACGCGGACACCCTCAATCTGATAGGTGAAGTTACCAAAACAGAAGGAATACATGGCGTAGCCATTGCAAGCGAATTTGGACGAGGTTTCACGAGTAATGGCCGAGCCTCAACTGTAAGCATCTTCGACCTGAATACTCTGAAAGTTATCGGAGAGATTGCTGTGGGCAGAAACCCTGATGCTATCCGCTTTGACCCATTCTCAAAGAGAGTGTTCGTTTTTAACGGTATAAGCCACGACGCCTCAGTGATCGATGCGGCTACCGGGGAATTGATTGCGACTATTCCACTCGGTGGCAAACCTGAGTTCTCGGTTGCAGACGGGTTGGGTCACGTCTACGTCAATAATGAGGATACAAGTGCGGTCATGACAATCGACTCCAAGACACTTGAAATTCTCTCAAATTGGCCCATATCTCCAGGGGAATCCCCAACGGGACTTGCAATCGACACGGAGAATCGTCGCCTTTTCTCGGTGTGCCGTAACAAATTAATGATCGTGTTAGATGCTGACGATGGAACAATACTCACCTCATTACCGATTGGTGGCGGCTGCGATGGATGTATGTTTGATCCCGAGAGGAAACTAGCCTTCAGCTCCAATGGGGAGGGTACAATGACCATTGTTCGCGAAGAGTCTCCGACTTTCTTCACTGTTCTGGACACAGTTGATACACAGCGGGGGGCTCGTACTATGACCATAGATTTGAAGACTCATTCATTATTTCTTCCAACTGCAGAATATGGTCCGACTCCTCAGCCAACAGCTGAACAACCAAAACCCCGACCACCAGTTTTACCAAACACTTTTGTGATTTTACAAATTCAAAAATAAAACACCGTTTTCGGTAATTTTAGGTAATCTTCTTTTTTCAAAGCCTATCTAAGAAATAGTTCGCGCGCGAACGATTAATAGACGTTACCAATCTCTAATTCTCAGTGACTTTGAATGGTAAATCATGAAAGTTATAACCCATCTACCCTGAAGATTACAGACCTGCGTACTGTAATAATAGCCTCCAACTTTGATTACCCTATAATTCGGATCGACACCAATCAGGGCGTATACGGGCTTGGTGAAGTCAGAGACGCGGGGAACAGAGAGTATGCTCTCCAGTTCAAGGGTATGTTACTCGACCAGAATCCTATGAACATCGAAGCACTTTTTCGAGAAATGAAAGGTCGTACTGGCCAACGAAAAAATGGTTTTAGTGGCCAAGGTGGCAGAGAAAGTGGGGGAATTAGCGCCATCGAGATGGCCCTCTGGGATATTATTGGTAAGGTATACGAGGTACCGGTCTATCAGTTCCTAGGCGGAAAGTACAGAGACAAAATTCGCATCTATGCCGACACACCTGCTCCAGTGGACCCTACCCCACAATGCTTCGCTGAAAGAGCCCTACAGAGAAAAAGAGCGGGACTAACCTTCATCAAATTCGACATGGGAATAGATGTCCTTCAGGAGGCAAGGATCACTGATTCGTTAACAGACAACCGACCCACCGAGAAGGGAATAGCTTACATGGCGTCCTGCGTCGCAGCTGTAAGAGAAGCCATTGGCTGGGAGATCCCCCTAGCCATAGATCATCTTGGTCCCCTCAGCGTTAAAGACTGCATCCGTGTAGGCAACACTCTAGAGAAGTTTAACCTAGCCTGGCTTGAAGATATGCGTCCAGAATATGATGTAGATGGTATGATTGAAATAACACGCGCAATTAGGACGCCTACATTGATTGGTGAAGGTCTGTTCTCGTTGGATGGATTCCGTGAGATCATAGACAAACGCGCAGTTGATTTAATCCAACCTGACTTAGCCACCGCCGGCGGGATTCGCGAAACTAAGAAGATAGCTGATTACGCTGAGGAGAAGAGCTCAATGTCAACTGTCCAACATTTTGCTGGATCCCCAATTTCCTTCATGGCGAACATCCACGTCGCAGCTGCTATCCACAACTTCGTTGCGCTAGAACACCATGGTCTCGATATACCCTGGTGGAAGGATCTCGTTACTGGATTACCTGACCCGCTGATGGTGAATGGCTACGTCAACGTTCCAGAAAAGCCGGGTCTCGGAGTGGATCTGAATGAAGAGGTCATAGTGAATCATCTGAAATATCCCGAATTGGGTTACTTCAAACCTACACCAGAGTGGAACAAGACTGCCACAAACAGTGCATCAGGGTACAAACCTCTTAGTTGGTTTGTATCAGATCTTCCTATCAAATGAGAATATTTCGCCGAATGAAAATACCTTCAATCGAGCGTGTGTCAGACTAACAATCTTCAGTCAACGACTTTACCATCTTCAAGGTAAATGACATCCTTCTCTTGAGGGGCCCAGATCTCGATCATCTTGAGCCCTTTCGGGCCAGATCCCACCACGCCATGAATATCCTTTGGTGAGAGGTAGGCGACGTCACCTGGCTGGAGGATGTGCTCCATCCCGTTGAGGTGGATTTTAGCCTCACCCTCGAGGATGAAGTAAGCACTCTCTCTCCTCTCATGGTAGTGAACCCTCTTAGTTATGAAGTTAGGCTGGTATTCATAGAGCACAGCCATAATCCGAGTGGCACCAAGGTCTTTGTCGACTAGCCAATACATATCGTTGACGCCGGGGTTTGTGGATTTCCTTGCTTCCTGAGCCTTGAATATTTTGGACATATGAGCTCAACGAGTGGCTCAGCCAGTTTAAGATTGTGCCTCTATGAGGCGCATCGTCTCCTCCGCTATCTCCCTGAGGTTGACGCGGTGGTAACCGGACACACCCGTCTCCAGGGTATCGTTGAATGGTCGAGTCCATTTTTCAGGGATCTTGGATGCTCCATGGATTGCTCCAATAATTGAGCCAACGGTTGCACCATTGCAATCCGTATCGAAGCCAGGCTGAACAGCCTTTGTGATACTTTCTCCAAAGTCGCCGCCTCCCCAAAGGAGACCGAGGGTGACTATCCGGGCATTACTTATCGTGTGGCACCAATCGTGTAGCCTTTTCTCGTCCCAGATAGAGTGTATGCGCTCAACAGCATCTTCGTAAGTAATACCCTCCTTCTTCCACTCAATCATTTCCCTTACCTCATTGGCGAGGCGGCAGCGAGCTGGTACCTGAGTGAGGCCCGCGTCGATGATCTCCATTAAGTCGTCCGTTGTGAATGCTGCGGAGATCATGGCTGATGCCCACATCTCCCCGTAGATCCCGTTCTTCACATGGGAGATGGAAGCGTCCCTCCACGCGTACTCTGCTGCAAGTTCTGGATCACCGGGCGCAGAGTATCCCCAGAAGTCTGCTCTAATCTGTGCTCCAATCCATTCTCTGTGTACATTCCTGTGAGAAGCTGAAGCTCCCGGAGGAATGAGGAGGCAGAGGTTTCTATAGGCGACGCGTTCAGCCGTGAATGTGTGGAGAATTGGAAGCTCCTGCAACCAGAAATTGGCTACATCGAGAGGAGTAAAGCCTCTGCCATGCTTTTTCATGACTGCTAGGCCGATGGTTGTGTAGTTCGTGTCATCGTCCTCGGGTATATGGTCAATATTCTCTATGAAGCACCCTTTGGGGTTTACATCGTACCTCTCGAGGATCTCCTTGGAGACATCAACGCTGATGTAATTCCTGAGTGGGAACTGACCCGTATCCCTGAGATATCCCCAGAGTTGCGTTCTCATCCACCTCTCAACGGGTTTCCCCAAGAGACAGCCAGAGACGCGCCCGAGCCAAGCGCCATAGATCTTATCGAATAGCTGACCCCTATTTTGGCTCAGCACTGTGAGTTTGCCCTTTCTCTTTGGACGTGTGGCCTTTATTTCCTCAAGCGTCGAGGGCTCATGGTAAGGGTACCCAATGCGGGTCGGGAGGGCGATACTAGCGTCAAGAAGGGCCTGCGCCGCAGGTTGATTCAATGGGTCGGTGAGTTCCAGCGCCTCGACCCGCCTGAATTCCTCCTCAAGGGGGGTGAGGTCCTTACCCTCTTGCGTGCACTGAAGCCTCTCAGACTGGATGTCTTCCTTCGAGATGTATAACCACCATTGAATCATGGATTTCGACTCGACGACTGTGTACTTGAAGCTATGGAGACGATGCCAAAGTCAATTTAATCAGCGTTTGCGGGTCAATACTCCATTGGCTCGGCTCTCTCAGGGGTGGTTATTTTGAGGTCTTGCTGTGATACTTTCCGGGGAGAGGTCCAGCCAAATGGGTGGAGACAAGGGTCTAGCTATGCTGAACGAAGTCTCTAGTCACTCACGTTGTAGAGAGGTCAAGCCTGTTGTCGACGAGGTTATTATAGTAGTAGGATCTGAAGCACACTGCGTCTTCACCAGCATTGAGGGCACCCGAGGAATGGGTACAGATGTGTTTTAAAAAACCGGAACCCAAGTAACTTAACAAGATTGTGTCAAACAGCTTATGTTAGAGAAACCAAAAGTATATAAGATGCGTAAGGTGAGATGGCTTTTAAAATGTAGGTGCTAGTGATGGGTTTCCGTGATAAATTCAAGGACGCGGATACCGCCTTCACCTTCAACGACGTGATTCTTCTTCCCGGATGGACGACCCTCGAGCCCAACGAGGCAACCGTCATGACGAGACTAACAAAGAGCATCAGACTAAATTCCCCGTTCCTTAGTAGCCCAATGGACACAGTCACTGAGGCTGACATGGCTATCGCTATGGCACGCAACGGTGGTTTAGGTGTTCTTCATAGAAATTGTTCGGTGGAGGAGGAGGTGGACATGGCGCGCCGCGTCAAGCGCGCCGAGGCGGTGATAATCAGGGATGTTGTAACAGTCGCCCCTGACACTACGGTGGGTGAACTACTAAAGCTCATGGAGGAGCACCACATCAAGGGGTTCCCGGTTGTGGGACGTGGGGGCAAGCTCGTCGGCATAGCCACATGGCGTGACGTTCGCCTTGCCGAGCAAACTCTCAAGGTCCGCGACATCATGACTAAAAAGGTCATCACCGGCGAGGAGAATATAACCCTAGATGAGGCGAAGCAGGTACTCCACAAGCACAAGATAGAGAAACTCCCCATCGTCGATCAGGACCGTCACGTTAAGGGATTAATCACGATGAAGGACATCACACTCAAGGGTGATTTTCCAGAGGCAATTAGAGACGAGGAGGGTCGCCTCATCTGTGCCGCTGCCGTAAGTCCCTTCGACCTCGAACGCGCTAAGGCACTCGACAAATACGTTGACGTAATTTTCACCGACGTTGCCCATTTTCACAACAAGAATTGTTTCGAAGCCACCAAGAAACTTATGCGGGAAATGAGTGCTGAGGTCATAGTAGGCAACATAGGCACATATCAGGCCGCCGAGGATTGTATAACTAAGCTCGATGGTATCGCCGGTGTAAAGTGTGGTATCGGCTCGGGGTCAATCTGCTCAACGAGTGTGGTTACACGCGCCGGTGCCCCCACACTCTTCGCGACAAGTAATGCAGCAGACGCCGTTAGAAACAACAAGGCCAATATCAGTGTCATCGCAGACGGTGGGCTCCGTAATCCGGGTGACATCGCAGTTGCCCTCAGCGTCGGGGCCGATGCCGCGATGATGGGCAACGTTTTCGCGGGTTGCAGCGAGTCACCGGGTCGCCTTGTAGCTATGGAGGGCAGATACTACAAGGAGTATTATGGGATGGGTAGCGCTAGGGCTAGGAAGAAGCGCTTCGCACAGGACCGCTACAGCCAGCCCAGTAAAGCGATAAACGAAGGCGTAGAGGGTTGGGTACCCTACAGGGGCCCAGTCGCAGATATCATCAATGAGTACATCGGGGGCCTCAAGGCAGCTATGGGCTACATAGGCGCATCAGACATCCAACAAATTTGGGAGAAAGCGAGGCTAGCACTTGTCACTGAACGCGGCTACCAAGAAATCGCACCTCACGATATCATGCTTACAGGCCCCAACCGCCTACTCTGAAACTATTCACTTTAGCTAACCCTGTTAATTCTGCATCTAATGTGAGGGCAAGTTCTAATACCCCGACACGAAGCCTACCCCAGCAAGGGAGTCTAAACCCATGATAAAGCGAGCCCTCATAAGTGTCTCTGATAAGAACGGCTTGGAGGACCTTGTTAAAACCCTTGGTGCCTATGGTGTTGAGATTGTGAGTAGTGGTGGAACTGCCAAAAAGATTAGGGAACTTGGCTATGTGAGGCTCACCGAGGTGAGCGACTACACTGGTCATCCCGAGAGCCCTGGAGGTTTACTAAAGACTCTACACCCTCGAGTTCACGGTGGCCTCCTTCTCAGTTGGGATGTCCCCGAACACAGGGATTACATGGAAAGGTATGGCATCAAGCCCTTCGAGATGGTCGTCGTCAATCTGTATCCATTTGAGGCGGCTGTCGCCAAGGGCGCAGAGCTACTAGAAGCCGCGGAAAACATAGACATTGGCGGGCCCACAATGATCCGAAGCGCAGCTAAGGCAGCGTTACTCTACGGGAGGGTCACGGTGATAACGGATCCCAAACAGTATCCAGTTATTGTCAAAGCGCTTAATGAGAACGAGGGAGAGACACCTATGAAGCTTGTCAGGGAACTAGCAGAGGCTGCGTTTCGGCGGACATCAGCCTACGATTCAGCCATCACGACCTACCTTGAGATGGAGGCGAAGAAGAAGTGAGTATAAGGAAACTATACCGGACGAAGGTCGAGGAGAGCTTCCCCGAGAAGATCAAAATAGTCCTCGGGGACCAGGAGATAGAGTACCATAAGGCTCAGAGCCTCAGGTACGGGGAGAACCCCCACCAGCCTGCAGCTTACTATGCACCCGATGAGGGGAAGTTGACAGTTGGCGCCATGAAAATACTAAAGACAGGGAAGGGCGGCCTCAGCAGGACGAACATCGAGGACATGAATAACGCCTGCAATATAGTGCGATACTTCGACGAAGCTGCCTGCGCCATTATGAAGCATGTCAACCCAAGCGGTGTCGCTGCCGCTCGGAAGGAAGACAGCCTCAGGGCCGTCTTCAAGAGAGCTTGGGAGAGTGACAGCGTCGCAGCATACGGCTGCGTCGCTGGTTTCAACAAACCCGTCGACAAAGAGACAGCCGAAGAGATAATGAACAACTATGTCGAAGCGGTCGTAGCCCCCGGCTACGCCCCAGAGGCGATGCCAGTATTCGAACAGAAAAAGGACATCCGCATCATTCAGGTTGACAACATCTATTCCTTCAGCCGATTCGTCGGTGAGGACCCATGGCCACTTGATATCAGTACCATGACGGACGGCAGCTTCGTCCTTAGCACACCCATGCTCACAAGAATGAAGAGCGTCAACGACTTCCGATGGGTCACCGAGAGAAAGGGCACCGAGAAGCAGGCCCGAGACCTCCTCTTCGCATGGTACGTGAATCTCAACGTGAGGAGCAACGGCGTCGTCCTCGCAGACGACAGGCAAACTCTTGGCGTTGGCACAGGGCAGCAAGACCGCGTCATCGCTGTGAGGCAAGCACTGCAGAAAGCCGAGGAACGCGGTCACAAGGACAGGCTTAAGGACGCCGTACTAGCTAGTGACGGCTTCTTCCCCTTCAGAGATAGCATCGACGCTCTAGCCAAGTACGACATAAAGGCATGCTGCCAGCCCGGTGGCAGTGTCAAGGACGACGAGGTCATAACCGCCTGTAATGAGCAGGGCATAGTCATGGCCTTCACAGACGAACGCTGCTTCCGCCACTTCTAGCCTTCATTTTCATATACCTCCTAATCACACCGCTAGCCATGAAGAGCGAGACCATCAAGTCGGGTGAATACATTCTTTCTTACTTACCACATGGGCGTGAATCCCCTCACTATAGTTCCTATCCATGGCCTCGGTGGCTCCAAGGACTACTGGCAGCCGATACACGACTGTGCGCGTATCAATGTCCTCGAAGTGGGGGGTGACATCCTCCTCATTCCCCACAGCATGGACCCATCTGTGTGATGCTCGCCGAGATGCTAGGTCCAAGGGTAAAGGGCATCGTCTACGCTGAGGGAAATATAGATTTCAACGACTGCTTTGGTAGTAATCTCGTTATCATCAAATTCACCTACGAACAGTATGTCAACTCGGGCTTCAAAAAAGGGGGGTAAACTAGACGCTGACGGGCTTATGTACTGGGGAGGTTAAAGTCTCTCAAAGTTCCAGTGCTCGTAATTTACGGTGAGAAGAACAAGGGGCTCTGGACAAGCGAAAAGAAGATGGTGGACCAGTTTTCCCTCGTTTACATTCCCGGAGCGGGGCACGCCATGATGGAGGACAACCCCGATGCCTTCTATGGCGAAGTTATCAGGTTCGTCAAAGGGTTGAAGTAGGTTAATCCCTGCTTAGTGGGCTTGTGCTGCAGTGGGGCCCACCGAGAAGGTCTAGGTAGCTGTCGTCCCATTCATTGACCTTTATTCCATTCTCTCTCAACACACTAATCGTCTTCCTGTTCCTCCTATAGGCAATGACCGTCTTTGGGCACGTTGCGACGATGTTTCCCGCGCCTCGAGCCTGCTCGAGGAAGGCCGAGTAGAGGTGACCGACATCGTTCTCTTTCTCCGGTTCACCGCCGACGTACATAAGCCCGTCAGCGTCTAGTTTACCCTCCTTGACAAGGAAGTCTATGAGGCTCACCTCCGTACGCAGAATCTCGGGTTTGCCCCCTTTGTTTACATAAATCGTGGTCCTACCACTGTGCCTGAATCCTTCGGGGTGGATCATCGGCCCCATAGGGCGGTAGTCTGCGTCGCTCTGCCTCCGGAGCGCCTCTAATGTCTTGAGGAGAAGCCTCTTCGGGGGCATCTCTTTGACGACCTCTGAGTCCCAGATGTATGGCATTACGAGAGCCCGCCGTGTATCAGGGTAATTTATAGTTACATCAAGGTGCATGTAGTCGAGGGCGGGGTAGTCAGGGAGCTGAACAGCGCATACATACTTTATTTTTCCCTCCCTGTCATGTTTAAACAGCTCTTCGGCGCATCGCTTAATGCCAGTCAGTGTACTCCTCTGATCCATCCCTATGGCCATAGTCTCCCCGTCTACAATCTGGGTGTCACCCCCTTCCACATTTGGCGGTTCAGTAGTTACGCCACCTAACTCGTTTGCGTCCCATACGATCTCAACGTGCTTGGCAAGTGTAGGGTCGAGCTTGTAGGCGAGCTTAACAACCCGTACTTCATGACGCCTGCTATAGCGGCGCATATTGCAGATTACGGTTCCCACCTGAGAAGTGAAGCTCGTGTCCCTGCTGTAGGGCCAGGCAAGGCGTCGAAAATCGGGGAGCACAACTCTATCCTGTTTTACGTCGAAATATGGGGCCTCAGGGTAACCGTAGATTAAATGCTCAAGCTTGAGCTCATCTGGCTTTGGCGCCCCTGGAAAACCTTCCCAGATCTCATTAATTATTGCCTTCTTCTCATTAATCGTCGCCTTCTCGAGTGCATTCGAAATTATACCCGTGACCTCGAAGACCTTCACGCCCTCCTCCCCCAGAATCTTTGGGAGTTGGAGCCACTGCTCATGACCTCCATCCATCTGTGGATGGACGCACCGCGGCAGATACTGAAGGCTGGACTCAACGCCCTCAAAGGGTAGCCTCTTCTCCCAGAAAGACTCCACACTATCCTGAATGAGAACCGCGTTGAGCCTGCCCGACTCTGAGTTGACCGTCCACATGAACTAGGATCAGGTAGATGGGGCTAAAATGGTTTCCAGAGCCAGGTCAGTCATTAATGATGACGCCATAAGTTTCCTTCGTATATGCAAGTAGAACTAACAAAGAAGCCACTGCTATTCCGATACTGATCAGGGTTGGAATGAAGAAGCTCCCTGTAAGATCAACCAGGCTCCCGTAGAGAGGAGTCATCAAGCTGGAGAATATGAGATTCAATCCATTGAGTAACCCGAGGCCGATGCTAACCTTCCTAGATGGAAGAACCTCACCCACCATACTGAAGTAGAGCACCCAAATGCTGTTGCCAGCACACATAAGAGCCCATAGTCCCGCGTAGATCGCGACCGAGTACCCAGCGGGCATAAACACGAGCCCGGAGAGGGTTATTAGGAACAAGCCGAAGAAGGCCAATATGGGAGTCTTCCTCTTCCTTAATCTGTCGCTGATTACACCCATGGCGAGGCAACCAACGAAGCCCGCGACTGTACCAAGACTGGTTACAAGTCCTGCCTCGACGTAGGTTAGGCCTTTTGACTCTATAAGGAACTGGTTACCCCAGGATAAGAGGACGTAGTTGAATCCCAACATTGTATAAGCGATTATCATTGGACTGAAGCGCTTATCAGCGAGGATCTCCTTGAAGGAGGTGACAATTTCCCCCATCTCCCGCCTCACTGGGGCAATAGGTTTGGGCCCGTCCTTTAGGACAACGATATTTATCCCCCAATTTGCGACCAGGATCACAAGAATCACGAAGTAAAGGGCCCTCCAATCCCCCAAGATGGAGGTTGCGAGGGGGAATCCCATATAGCTCGTAAAACCACCAACGCCGCTTGCCGCGCTCAAAACCCCTATCGCTGTAGCCTTCCTCTCGGGTGGGAACCAGCGGATTATCACAGTGACGGCGTTGATGTAGAAGACGCTTGTCCCGATACCCATCATCACCTGGGCAGCGAAAAGGAGTTCGTACCTGTAGCTAAGCCAAAATAGTGCACATCCAATGCATGTGAGGGCAGTGAACCAGAGTATCGATTTTCTGGGTCCGAGGGCATCAGCGAGGACCCCAGCAGGGAACTGCATTATCCCGTAAATGAGGAAGTATCCAGTGATGAGGAGGCCCATCGCGCCACGGCTGATTCCCAGCTGCACGATTAGCACAGGGGTTAGAGCTGAAGCCGCACTTCGTAAAAAGGTCTCGACGAAGTAAGTCAGGCATACTGCCGCAAGAATAGTTAGGGCTATACGCCTCTGTTTCTCCAAGTCGGAGGGTATGCGTATTGTACCCACATAAAACTTGCCTCTTCTCGGCTAATACTTCATATTCATCGATAATCGAGTCTCATTTATTGCGCGCGCGCATCGGGTCCTCGCTGAGGATGCCGCGGAGCATGTGACATGCCCGTTTCGCGCGGACGGAGTAGATATTAAACACCCATCAATGCATATTCTGGAACCATGAGCGAAGGCAAACGGAGAAGCGCCGTCAGGGTGAGGCGCGTCGATAAACCACCCTACACATATGACCCAGATAAAATTGGTCGATACGACCAGAATAACCTGATTTTCAACCGTGTCAGCAGCGACCCAAGCTGGGAGGGCTATATGAGAAGCGAGGAGAAGGTTGGGCTCCATAATATAGCCAAGAGTAAGCCTGGTTACACGCGCGTCGACTACGCCCTCGCTGAGGCTGCATGGACTGTGCACGAGTGCTTTCAGGAGGCGTGGGACTGGGAGAGGATGGAACGCCCCCTAGGCCCGAGCCTTATGGGGACCAAATGGTACCAGACTAGGTATAGAGTGAGAGATTACGCTGAGATGACGCGGAAAGTGAAGAAAGCGGCTAGGCTCTATGGGGCGAGCCTGGTGGGTGTAACTTCCTATAATTCATTGTGGATGCAGCTGAACAAGAGATACGACCTAGCGCCTCTCGACATGCCTAAGGAGATCAAATACGCCATCGTGGGAGCGATAGAAATGGATGAACTAGGGATAGCTACGAGTCCGGAGGCTACGGCTGGTGCGGCAACAGGGACCGGTTACTCCCGGATGGCATTCGTCTCAGCGACCCTCTCAGAGTTCATTAGAAACCTCGGTTACACAGCGATCCCCGCAGGGAATAACGTTGGGCTCAGCGTGCCAATGGCGATTGACGCGGGACTTGGGCAGCTTGGAAGACATGGCCTTCTCATCACACCCGAGTACGGCCCAAGGGTCCGCCTCTTCAAGGTTTTCACAGATCTACCCCTCGTTCCAGACAAGCCGATAGATTTTGGCGTCACACAATTCTGCAAAGGTTGTAAGAGGTGCGCTGAGGTCTGCGAGGTTGACGCCATCAGCTTCAAGGATGAGCCGGATTGGGAACCTGCGACAAAGAGCAGCAGTCCGGGGGCACTCAAGTGGTATATGAACGCGGAGAAGTGCTTCGGGTATTGGTGCGACAACGGGGTGGATTGTAGCACGTGTATTAGCGTCTGCCCCTACACCAAGGGACGTTCGGAGGCTCACGCAAAGGATTTCTGGGCTCCCCAGTAGGCTTATACCCTCTCCCGTTTTCTTGTGTCTCGGTCGGTGAGCCGGTGAGCGGCCGCCGGGCCCATATGGGTCTGAGGAAACTCCATCCACCGAGCAGGGCTGCGACGCCGCGAGGCGTGGCGCGAGAGCGTCGGCTCCGGACAGAAACGAAACCTCCCACGGCTAATGCGATGAACCCCGGTCAGGGGCGAGGACGCCGAGGGGCAGGGATGAGACGGCCGACCCGCAGGGTGAAAGGGCGAATAGGCGCCGAATCCCACCTGCAGGGGGCGCGGGTAGCCCGTATAGCTGAATGCCGCCTAAAACAGAAGGTGGGTTACGACCGGCACACCGACCACCTTCTAAACTCAATTTGAAAGCCCTTTTTAAAAGGAATGGTACCATTAAAAGTTATACATGTAAACCTGTTAATGTATAATGGGACCAATTCAATAACGTCGAATTATGGTACCGTAATTAATGCGCACGCTACTCTTTTCAAATCTATTAATGGCACCATTTAACATCCCAGAATTGGGTTGGACCTACGAATTAACTTACGAATATAGTCCCCCTGTTTCTAGTTGAAAACAAATAGTACCACAAGTTGCATGCGTACAACAAAGCCGCGCGCGCTACGAGGAGGACTCACTACCCGAGTGGGTTGGACAACTTGAGGATCACCCACCACAGGAGGAACAGAAACCACCACCCACCATGGTTAATGATCAAACGACCACCACCACCGAGGAAGAGTCCATGAGGTGGACCCCAAATATAGCGGATGGTACACCCGTACAGCCCCCTACTGTGGAAGGTGTACTCAAAGTGGTGGTGGGTGGTGGTACAGGTGGTGGTCAAGTGGTGGTAGGTGGTGGCAACTCAGGTGGTGGTACAGGTGGTGGTACAGGTGGTGGAT
>Ga0187878_1001722_pt1 | contig 20710 bp, 19 predicted proteins | sample June2016WEW_17_1_FD_132979 | JGI IMG/M metagenome (GOLD analysis project Ga0187878, IMG submission 132979) | Peatland microbial communities from SPRUCE experiment site at the Marcell Experimental Forest, Minnesota, USA - June2016WEW_17_150 | ecosystem: Environmental > Terrestrial > Soil >...
ATCTTCGATGTGGATATCGTGGATTAGGCCATAAACGCTGTAGTCTTTATCCAGCGGGGCGCGCACCAGGGTGCCGAAGGTTGGTGTCTCCAGTTGCGAGACCGAGCAGCCAGCAACAAAGCCAGTCGTCCCGGCGCGCAGCAGGTGTCCGATTCGGATTGAGTTAGTCATTTAGTCCTCGTTATACCCGGCAAATCCTTGGCCGATTGCTTATTCGAGCCCGCCTTCAGCTCGCCCCCGCCACGACGCAGTTCGAGTTCCAGCAATTGTTCGACCTGTCTTTTTTCCTCGAACTTGACCACCGCAATTTCGTGGGCACGGTGCAGGATGTAGGGATAGGGCCGGGTCCCCATCATCCGGCACTGCTGGAGCAGGGCAAAATGCAGGAGGTTTAGTTTATCTGCATCATCCGCCACCCAGCGTGGGAATTCCACTCGTACCAAATAGGGATGATTCTCCTCGCCTACATTTAGGTAGAAGAAATGCAAACTAAGATCCCCTCGGTAGTGGGCGCGTGAACTGGATTGTAGCCCAAACACTGCCGAACGATGTCCAGCGGGCAGGACACCATACAGCCAGCGATCGGTCACACCGCGCAAAGAGTGGAGTTTACGGATGTTCTTATAATCTTCCGGGCTGGAGAATTGGGCGATCTCCAGGGTCCGGACGATCAGGTCGGCGCCGGGTTTGTCCACATACCCGGCAACGGTTACGTTTTTGGACTGTAATTGTGAAAGAACCGACTGATGGATTTCGAGGTTCTTACGATAATCGTCTTCACCGCCGTTCTTCGCCCCCCACAACTCCACCGGACCGTCGGTGAGCGCCAGGACTGGGTCGGGGTAACTCGCGGCCAGTTCGAGCAGTTTGCGTCGTTCGGCGATATCCCGCTGCATCTCGATGGCTTCCTCGCTGACCATCCCGGTTTCGGTGTAGAGTTCGTCTGCGAAGAGCAGGCTGCTGTCGGTGAAAATTTCAGGGCTCAGCCCGGAACCGGGCTGCATGGCGATCGCGCCCACATTGACCAGTGAATAGAGACTGGCTGCATGCCGGTCGGGGAGGATCTGCGACCCATCCGCGGCGAGCAGCGTAAATTGCTTTTCGGATTCAGGCTCTGCCGTGGATGCATCCAGGCGTTCGTCTAACGGGAGGGCACAGCGGAGATTTGAGTCAGCCTGGCGGGCTCGTTCCACCATCTCGCGTAGATCAGTACCTTTGTCCGCCCAGGAATTTAGGGATTGGCGGGCTTTCTCCCGCAAGCGCTCCAGGCTTTCTTGGCGTGCCTTTGCTCCCAGCCCAATCTGCTTGATTTTGTCAAAAACCTGTTGAAAGTTCAGGGCCATCGGATTCCTTGGTCAGGTTGCCATCTAAGTCGTTGGGTCCAGAATTGATTTCCCATTTTCATACTTCCCTGCCTGGGGGCGGGAAATTCTCGAAGGTTATGGTTCCCTGCCTGATCTCACCGGAGACTCGCAGCCCAGGCATAGATTCATTATTCCCGGCATAGATCCATGCCAATGGCAGGCTGCGTTTGCGAGCCAGGGCAACGATCTGCCCCGTCCCTGCCTTGTCTCGGGCGGGTCTTCCATCCCAGATTGCTAGGAGCACATCGCAGTTATCGATGATGTACATGCCGGCAGCGAGATAGGCCTCATCACGAATATTTTTGAATGGGAGCTCGATCTTCCGTTCGGCCTTCGCAAGGAGATGGGTAAATTCATTTTTCGATTTGGAATCCTCGAAGTCGTTGAGGTATTCATCCTGTGGAAGCGGCAGGGGAGCCCATAGTGTTGCATTGGGAATATCGAGAAGCCGGTTTGCGAGGATTCGATCTGCCCCCTCTGCCAGGGAGGAAAGTACCCGAAAATTGGTACCTGGGAATGTCGCGACCAAGCGCTGAATAACGCGTTCCACTCCCGTCATGATCTTATCTATTTCTGTCAGATGCCGGTGACCTGTGACGCCGACTGCGATGATTGGCATCCGATCCTATCCTGATTTCTCGACCGCAAAGCCGGCTCTTGCCAGGATCCTGGGTATCCCGCACACCATTTCCCGATCTTTTTCTTTTTCATTGTCTGGCAGGTCCGCCCACGGTACAAGCGCTTTATGCAGCTTCTTCTCTTTATCGGTTTTCAGCGCAGCCTTCCATCCGGCATTTAATTTGTCTTTCACCCAACGCTCGTGTTCCAACTCCGAAAGGATATCTAAGTCTTTCCCTGGGAAATTGAAGGGATGCTCGTGACTGCGCGCTGGGCGCATCACATATCCGGCACGGGAGAGTTTATTGGCAATGTCCCTTACATTCAGGCGATTCTGTTCCTTTTCGTCCTCGGGAAGTTCTGTATAAGGGATGAGGGAGCTGTGTGTTTTTTGTTTGCTGTCGGTGAGGGGTCCGTATTGATAGCCTTTTGCTTTTAACCCTTCGCAAAAGATTTCATGCGCGGCGGCAGCCATTTTTTCGAGCAGTTCTCCTTCGAGTTCGATCTGTCTCACCAAAGACAGGAAGTCACGTGCCTCCACGTGCAGGGTGAGCTGCTCTTCAGAAGGCAGGCTTGAACGTTCATAACCGGTTTTTCCCGCCAGGCTGCTCATACCGATGATGGATTCCATCGAGCGCACGCCGTGTTTATATGTGTGCGTGTTCAAGAAGGCGCGCAGGATCCCGAGATCGATATTCACTACTTTATTCCGGATGATTTGAGAAACGTTCCGCTCGAAAATGGACCTTAGAACAATCGCCCGACGCAGGATGAAGAAAGGATCCTGGCTGGTGTCCCCCTGTGGATTGGGTCCGAGGACATTCAAGTAACCTCTCAAGCGGCTGACAAAATCGGGTAATTTCACAGCTCTTTTTTCTTCCTCGCTAATCGTAGCGCCAAATTCTTCCATGCAGTGGCTGGTACCACCCGCAAAAACAAAGATGCAGCGCCCAATGGGATGAACGAGCTGACCTTCCTGAAAGGATCCGTCCTGCATGGGTGCCAGGAGGTATCGCAACCACCCCAGCGGTTGTCCGTTCAATGCGGTGTCGAATTCATCCCAAAATACCAGGGGAGTCTTTCCTGACAAGCCCGCATCTCTCACCTGGTGAAGCGCATCGTAAAGACCTTCTGACCGGCCGAACTGGGACAAATTGAAAGTAAGCACGGAAATATCGCCCAGGATTGATTTTGCCACTTGTTCTACACCGAATGACTTGCCTGAACCGGGAGGTCCGAAGACGGCTACATTAAGCGGTTTCTTTTGAGGGGAGCAGCAGTATTCGGAAATCAGGTTTTGGATGCTGTGCAGGGCTTCGATCTCCCGCCTGTCCACTGTGACCAGCCCTTCGAATCGGCCGATCGGCACCTCGCGCAAGGCATTTTCGAACCCATTTACCACGATCTGGCGGGCAACCGCTTCTAGCGAGTTGGTGTAACGGTCCTCCATGATCGTCCAAAACCCGTGTTGTTCAGGGGGGCAATTATCGGGGGTTGTCTCTAGCAAATTCTGGGTGGGATCCTGGATGGAGGTAACTGATAACAGGTTCACATCCCCTGAAATCGCCTCCATTACTTTCTGGATTGGAAACTGGAGTTTTGTCTGGGGCAGCGACGATCTACGCTCACCGAAGCCTTCTGCATGCGCGCACCGCATCGCGGCCACACCCCTTTGGATTCCGCTTGAAAAGTCGGGCTGTTCCTGATTGAGCATCATTTGATAGACGATGGCTGTCGTTAGGCAGGAGGTGTATCCCACGATTTGCCCGGGGTATCCACGATCCCATTCGCCTTCCATGGCAAAGGGATCAAAGAACAATGTGGCGTTTACCCGGCCAGCTTTCCAGGATAAAAGAATCGCACCGGCATTGTAAAAGGACACGATCACATGCGCGCAGCGCGATAAGCTGTTGACCAGCGGGTTGTAGGTTAACTCCCAGCACACATCTTGCGCAGTACGTTCCCAGGAGATATTACGGCTGACCTGCACCGCAGTCTGTCTCAAATCGTTGACCGTGGTAATTACCACCAGTCTATCGGCGAAATCATTAACCAACCGCTCCCATAACGGCCCCCTGGCAATTGGTTGTGCCGTTTTCAGGACGATCCAATCGGGTTTATTTCTGGCATACAGTGCCTGAGGCCAAAACTCTTCCTGGTCCCGGTAGCCAAGTCCGCTGTCAGCCAGCACCACTAAATGCGCGGATAGGACGTCCTTGATCTCGTGTATGGATTGAAGGCCGGCCTGGTTGCTGCGGTCGAATCCCAGGAAATGTTCCACACGCCAGGCGGGTTTCTCATTCGGTGATTTTTCACTATACTTGAAGGGCTTCCAAATTGTAAATGAATGATGATAACGCTTATCTAAAGGAGAAACCTCCCCACGGGGCAGTTCTGCTTGGTGAACGGTGTACTGCCGGTCTTTTGGCAGGGAAAGCGACGCTGTTTCGATCAGGTCTGCCATCTGCGCTGCTCCACCCCTTTCCCAATAAATGCTGGAGCTGACATCCTGCTTCCAGATAGAGCTTGCCCCCTTTGACCCGCTCGATGTGGCAATATTCCAATTCATCGTGATATCGCCGGCGACGATTACGGATTTGGCTGGTTTCTTGTTTGGCATGTTCACCTTTCCCGATATTAAATTATTCCAATAGTCCTATTCACTGTATCAAATTTCAATTGTTATTGCAAGGGTTTCCCCCTGACAAGCTTTTATAGTGCGTGAGTCTTTTCTTTTGAACATATTATTCGGCCCAGAAAATGGGAGTTAGTTGGGCGTCTATGGGTGCAATCTGTGTTATACTCTTTTTATCAGTTTTAAATTGGATAACTGGTTTTGTGTGGTGCCCTGGCCGCCGACCCTGTTATGGGGCTGGTGGTCATTTTTTTGCCGGCTGTGCCGGAGAGAGAAGTACAAAATGGATGTCAAACTGTATGTAGGAAATATGTCTAAATCGACCACCTCGGATGAACTGAACACCCTGTTCACTCAGGCTGGGACGGTCACCAATGTCGATGTTATTAAAGATCGTGACAGCGGCATGTCAAAGGGCTTTGGTTTTATCACAATGACTGCCCAGGCCGATGCCGACAAAGCCATCAGCATGTTCAACGCCTATTCTTTGGGCGGCAATGAGCTGAAAGTGAATATTGCCAAGCCAAGAGTGGAACGCTAAAGCGCACCGTTCTGAGTCTGTATGAGCAGAACCCGAAATAATAAAGCTGCAAAACCCCTCCGAAAGGCGGGGTTTTGCTTTGTCCATTTTCATTTTTCCGTTTTATAATGCCAGCACCATGCCCCACTACGACTTTTGCCTGGTCTGGAATTGGGAGTATGACCGCGATTTCGTCCATATGCTCGAAACCGCCTGTGCGAGGCTTGGCCTGTCGTTCTACTCGGTCACGGAGGAGAATTTGGATTCCACCCTGGCGGGGCTTGAGAGTGGAGATATTACCTTCGCCTCTTTCTACGACCGGGCTTCTGAATCCGATCACCGCTTCCTGCCGCTCGTGGAATGGGCGCGCCAATCCAGTGTTTTCCGCATCAATCCTCAGGAACTGACAGCCTGGTCGCAAGACAAAGCCACCATGCACCTGGAATTTGTCAGCCGCAGATTGGAAACACCCTACACAATTCTTCTCTCCTCCTGCCAGGAACGGCCCGACCTTACACCTCTAGACCTGAGTCCCCTGGGAGGGCGTTTTGCCATCAAACCTGCCTCTTTGGGTGGAGGGGAAGGAGTGGTGCTGGAGGCTACCTCCCAGGAACAGGTATCATTCGTACGCAAGCAATATCCTCACGAGAAATACCTCCTGCAGGCGCATGTTATCCCGCGGGTGTTGGATGGGCATCCAGCGTGGTTCCGCGTGTTGGTCTGCGACGGTGCGGTCTATCCTTGCTGGTGGGACCAGCACACGCACGTCTATACGCGTGTGACGGCGGAGGAACGATTTCGATTCGGATTGCGGGGACTTTATGAGGTTGCGCGCCGGATTGCCCTGATCTGCCGCCTACACCTGTTCTCAACTGAAATTGCATTGACGGTTGAAGGCTGCTTTATGGCAGTGGATTACGTGAACGACCCGGTCGACTTGCGCCTTCAATCCAAAGCCGCGGATGGAGTCCCGGATGCCTGCGTGGAAAATATTGCCGGGCGATTGGTGCGCTTGGCAGAGCGAAATGGCCTTCGCAAGGATATTTCGAAGAAACCCGATTTCCCCTCGATCACGAATTTTTAGGTACTCTCATCCTCTACTCTGTCGGGCATGCCTTCTTATTAAATTAAAGACTCTTCTATCCGCTGAACTTTATCATAAGGGGAATGATATGAGTCTATCCCGGGTAGATACGGTCTCTTCCAGGAAACAGGGGAAATAACTCAGGCCTTAAGGAAAGGGCCTGTTTTCTAGGTGAAATGCAAAAGCAAATGCTTACGGGTTCTGGATTTCCGAGGCGCGCAGGGTGCTCCTCATTAACATGGCAATTGTCATTGGGCCAACCCCGCCTGGGACCGGGGTGATGAATGCGGCAACTTCCTTCGCTTCCGCGAAGTTAACGTCGCCCACCAGACGGTGACCGCTCTTTTTGGTCGCATCTGGGACCGAGTTGATGCCCACGTCAATGATCGCTGCACCCGGTTTGATCCAATCGCCGCGCACCATCTCCGTCTTGCCGATTGCAGCGATCAGGATGTCTGCCTGTCTGATAATGGCGGGTAGATCGCGGGTCCGCGAGTGGCAGACTGTGACGGTGGCATTCCGGCTGATGAGAAGAAGCGCGGCAGGCATACCGACAATGTTCGAACGACCCAGCACGACAGCATTTGCTCCTTCGATTTTCACCCCGGCTTGGTCCAATAGATATATGCAGCCGAATGGCGTGCAAGGCACGAACAATGGTTCGCGCCCCTTCTGCGCCAGGCGTCCTATGTTGAGTGGTGAAAAGCCATCCACGTCCTTCTCTATGCTGATCAGGGAGAGAACGCGCTCTTCATTTATTTGAGCTGGCATGGGTAACTGGACCAGGATGCCATTGACTTTTTTATCGGCGTTCAACTGTTTGACCAGCGTTTCCACCTGCTCTTGGGTGGCATCTCCGGGCAGGTGCTGGCTGATGGATCCCATACCGAGTTCCTCGCAGGCTTTCCCCTTGGAGGCTACATACGCAGCCGAATCAGGCCGGTCGCCTACCAGCACCGTTGCCAGGGTGGGTTGGGGCTTCCCGGCCGCGGTTCGTTTGGCTACTTGCGCGGCCACCTCCTCGCGCACTTTCTGGGCAATCGCCTTTCCATCGATGAGTTGTGCAGTCATACTTCCCTCCGCATTGGGTTTCTTTTTAGCAATTATACAGACTGTAACGTTTTTCTAGAAGAGACAGCTGGCACGAAATCTGCCATTTCCGGCATGTTCACGAGGACTTTGATCTCTCTTTCTGGTTGTGCACACACCGCCACCCGCCAGTCTGCTTTCGGTTAGATGCAGCTCATTTTCCAATCGGAAGGTTTATCCGGGCAGCTGTTAATGGAAATCAGTTTACCCGGTTTGTCCGGATCTACCGAAACCGAAAAATCTGCCAGAGGTTGTCTCAGCCCCATCCCCTGCAGTATCACCAACGCTTTAATGTGTAAATCCGACAAACTGAACAGGAATTCATCGAAAAAGTAGGCCGGGTTGAGCGGGACCCGTGCGCACACGGAAGAGATCGCCAGGAAAACGGTCGCTGTCTCCGGACCGTTTGTCAGGACTATTGCCAGCCGGTGACCATACCGGAAGCCTTGCCTGGATAATTGCTGGGTGATGGATTTCAAATGTCGGGAAATTTCCCCATAGGTCAGGGTTTCTTTCCCCGGTGACCGGACTGCCGGAGCTTGCGTTCCTTTGTTGCTTTCATTAAGTATAATTTCAAAAAGCGAACACGGATTTGGCATCCAACCTCGCATCCAAATACATTAAATCAGAGGGATCTTTTTCCTAAACTCGCCGAATTTAGAAAGCATTTTACCAAGATTTCCTGCCCCTTTTTATAGCTATGTTCTGGCACTGGGGGCAATCTAAATAAACCAAAAAGGATCGCCCCTTAAAATGATGACTTGATTATCCTCTGCGTTGGGTTTCTCGAATTTCTCCCCACAACCCTGCGGCGTTGGCTGTCTTTAGGCATACTTCAGTGATCGTGTTCCATTTCGGCTCCGGTGTGATCGCCGAAACGCGCATATAGTTATCTGTCAACCCTTCGATTTGCCATCCTTCGCCGGAGAGGCTGGATCTGGCCTCCCACAACACGGGCATCGTTTTTCCGATGAATTTCCGGTGGAATACTTCAGCAGATTCTGCCAGGATCGTTCGTAATGCGGCGCTGCGGGTCTTTACCACTTCGCCGCGCACCTGTCCTTTCAGGAGACTCGCTGGTGTGCCGGGACGGGGGGAGTAGCTGAAAACGTGCCCACCCGCAAAGTGCATTGACCTGACAAATTCCAGGGTCTCGGAGAACTCTTCATCTGTCTCACCGGGGAAACCTGCGATCAAATCTGTGGTGATTGCCACCTCTGGGATGACCTCCCGTGCCGATTGCAGCAAGGCTGCGTAGGTTTCCGGTGTGGTCTTGCGCGCCATTCGCTTCAGGACCGTGGCGCTCCCGGATTGGAGGGGTAGGTGCAGGTGGCGGCACAGGCGTGGATCACGCCACAAGCTGAAGAAATCCGCCTCCAGGTCCCAGGGTTCGAGCGAAGATAACCTCAGCCGGGGCACGGAGGTTCGCGTAAGCAGGGCGGAAACCAGGTTCTGGATCCGCCTGGCAGGCACCAGGTCCAGACCCCATGACCCCAGGTGCACCCCGGTCAGTACGATTTCTTTAGCCCCCCCATTCTGGGCGGAAACCACGTCCTTGGTGATCTCATCCACCGTCCTGGAACGCGAACCACCACGTGCCAGCCTTGTGATGCAATAAGTGCAGGCGTTTTCACATCCATCCTGAGCTTTAATAAAGGCTCGTGTCCGCTGATGCAGCCCGGGCAGCGGTTGGCGGGTCAGCGGTTCAAGGTCGAAGAACTCGTGCGGCAAGCCGAGCAGGTCGGCAGCCAGGTTCTCCTTTTGCAGGTTGGGAACGATGTGGGTTACGCCGTCCAGCGCAGCCGCCTTGTCCGGCTCGAGCGTGGTCCAGCATCCGGTAGCGACCACCTCGGCTGCTCCCAGGCGTTTTGCCCTGCGGATGGCAGCTCGCGAATCAGAAGCAGCTTCGCTGGTGACGGTGCAGGTATTCACCACGGCCAGGTCGGCTTCGCCTGCCGTGGGGACGATCTCATGCCCGGCAGCCCGGAACTGGCGGGCGAGGGACTCGATTTCAGCCTGGTTAAGGCGGCAGCCGATCGTGTCGAGAAAGATTTTCATAATCGGGTCCGAGGTGGCAAACGCATAATTTCTAAGAGTATGTTTCTTATTTTTAATTGCAAAGTTTTCAGCGACCTATAGGAAATCTAAAAAAACCGGAGATCTACGTTTTCTTTGTGGTTGGGTCTTTTTTATCGCGAAATATTCGGAATTAATTAATCCTCTTTAGGGTTTGATTACAACAAAATTGTCAAAACTCAAATCCACACCGCCTTCGTCGAACGAACCGCTCATTAGACCGGCGTCGCCCCTTGAAAAATCGCCATCCTCCGTGATCGCCAGGGTCTGGCCGTTCACATAGCCTTTTAAAGTATTCCCGATACAGTCGAAGCGCAAATGGTTGGTATTGCTGCCCCTCAGGATGAAAGCGCTGTAATCCATCATTTCCTGCCCGAGCAGGTAGGTGGCACCATTTTTGATCTTTCCGATCGCATAATATCCATCGCTGGAGACTGCAAAAAAGTAAAAATCATTCGTATCCTTGAAGCGGCAGATCACGCCATAGCGGTTGTACAGCGGACCAGATTGCAGCGTTGCATCCACATCGATTTGAGCGTCCCCATAGGATTGCCCCGACACCGCCTGCAGGTCAAACAGCGGGGATTGCACCTGCATCCGGTAAGTGCCGTGGTCGTATCCCATGGAGCCATTTGCGCCGGTTATCTGGGGCCAACCGCTGCCGGGATCGGAGAAATCGTCATGGTAAAGGGGCTGGCCCGTTTGTGTAACCAGCGCCGCGATCCAGGAGCTCTGGCAGGCGGTTAAAAAGAAGGTCAGGATCAGGGTGGATATGATTTTCATGGCTGTTTATTTTCTCCTGACCTTCTCAACGTGGAAGCCAAATCATTGGGGGAAATATTGCTCCAACAAACGCCTGGCTTGCCAGCCTATGATCCCATCTGGATCGAAGGTCTTTGCCAGGTTGAGGTAGGTGTAGGCGGAAGTCCGGTCGCCGGTTTGCAGATCGACCAGCCCAAGGTGCAGGGCGGGGGCTGCCTCGGTAGGGCCTTTTTCCACCGCCTTTTTTAAATAGACCGCAGCTGCACTGTCATTTCCCAGGGAAAACTCCGCTTCCCCGGCAAGGTCAAAGGACTGCCAGTCGTCCGCTACCAGTCCAACTAGTCTGCGTGCCGCCGGCAGGCCGGTCGATTCCACATCCACCGAGTTGGTCACGCTGAAGGTCACCAGTGCCTTCCACGTGGATGCATCCGCCGGGGCAAGCTCGACTGCCTGAATATAATAACCATAAGCCGTAACCAGGTCGCCGGTCTGCTCGGAGGCGCTGCCCAGGGCCATCTGCCAGGCGGGGTTGTCCGGTTCTAGGTCAGCGGCTTTTTGAAAGGGTGCCAGGGCATCGGCCGGCTTTCCTTGCCTCTGCAGGAACATGCCGTACAGCCCCTGGACCATGGCTGACCCTGGGCTATATGTCAAGGCCTGTTTGATTTCCAGGCTGCCATCTTGGCCCTGCTGCTGCTCGGCTTGGGCCAGCCAGGCCCACGCCTCGCCATAGTTGGGACGCGCAATCGTCGCATTCCGGAAAGCTTCGGTCGCCAGGTCCCATTCACCCAGGGCTCCCAGCGCCTGGCCGGACACCAGGAATTGATAGCCGCGATCGTCCGAGAGAAAGGCAGTGTTCAATGCCGTTCGAAGACTCTCTACCTGCGCATCCAGGGCTGAACAAAGGTCTGTGGCTTTGATCAATTCGGGGTTGGCTTGCCCGGGTGCGGTCGCGGCAAGTAAAAGCCCCAGGGCATAGTGAGCCGCGGCGCTCTCCGGTTCCATCGTAATGTTTGCCTGCCAATAAGCGATTGCCTCACTGAAATCCCCCTCGGAGCGCTCTGCGGCTGCCAGGTAACTGTCAGCCCGGGCGAGTGGCAGGGCTTGCTTCCATGCATTAATTGCCTTGGATATATTCCCCTGCTCTTGGTAAGCGCGGCCCAGGACGAGCCAGCCCGACGCAGTAAGGGCATTGTGTTCTGCGGCCAGATTAAAAAGAGAGATTGCCTTCTCTACCCTGCCGCTTTCCATTGCCATCAGGCCTGCTTGTTCCCATAACCATGGCATCCAGGGAATCCGCACTGCAGCCGTTTCATATGCCTGGGCTGCCTCCGCCTGGTCTCCTGCCGCGTTAAATCGCTCTGCAGCCATCAGGTCCAGGGCGCCGGCTGTTGGTCGAGGAGCCAGGATGAGTGTCAACAACCCCACCAGGATCAAAATTTGTGTTGGTCCGAAACTCTTCTTCATTAGTATGAGTTCTATTATATATCACGAAACCATTCCTCCCGAAATTTCCCCGGAATCGAGTTGATTTTGGGTTGTCGTGCGGGTTAAACCTGTTAAATTTCTCAGAATCTGTTCCTATTTATGGGAATCCACAATCACCCATGAAAATGGTATATCCTCCCTGACCAAAATGGTATAAACTTATGGATGAAGAAGTATAATCACTCAGGCAGTCGCCAATGAGTCTATTTTTCAATCATATTTTTACGCTCCTAACGACCCCGCCGGGGAATCTGATTTACCATATCGTGCTGGTGGTTTCGATTGCAGGAACTCTGCAGCGAGCCATCCACATTTTGCGCTCCACTCAATTCCCCCAGGCTCGGCGGACGGTCATCGGCCTGGGCATTTTACTCGGCCTGCAGGTAATTGTTTTAATTGCAGGTACTCCCGCCGGGCTGGGGTTACTCGATCCCAAATTGGTGCTGCCCACGCTCGACCGGACGATTACGTTACTGTCGCTGATTTGGATTATCTGGTTGTGGGGGTTTCCGGAACCTGTCCGACTAGCCGATTACGCCACCATTCTTCTCAATTTGCTCGTGCTGGTCCTTTTCGGTTTTACCCAGGTTTTGTGGGTTCGCAATTCGACGACAGGATTTAACGGCTCGGTCTTTGAAACGATCTGGCAGGGGTTGAGCCTGGCTGTCGCCCTCCTGGGTTTGCTTGGGTTGCTCAGGCGTAAACCGAATGGCTGGACCGACGGGGTTGTTATCTTGCTGCTGGCGTTTATTGGTCACCTGGTTAGCCTGGTTTGGCGGATGCATGGCGACCTGCCCGGGGTCGTCCGGCTCACCCAACTGGTGATGTTCCCGCTCCTCCTGACAATCGTGAGACGCTTCCCCATGTCGGCTCCAGCGCCGGCTCCTGCTGCCAGGCCCGATAAATCGGCTCGCGAACCCATCCGGGAACGTCGTCGCTACAGTACCGATCCAAAAACCCTCCAGGCATTGATGACCCTTGCCGCGGAGGTTAACTCCACAAAAATCGGCTTTGCCTTGACGCGCGGCATTGCTCAGGCCATCCTTGCCGACTTGTGTTTCCTGGTTACCCTCACTGAAGACAAAAGCCTTTATATTGCCTGTGGCTACGACTTGATCCGTGAAGAGAATTTGGAAGGAGCACCCGTCCAGAAAGACGAAATTCCCCTGCTTGCCAACGCAATCCAACGCGGGCGTCCGTTGCGTTTACCCGCCAGCAGTACTTCTTCTGATCTTAAAGCCCTCGGACAGATGCTCAACCTGAGCAACCCGGGCAACTTGTTAAGTGTCCCGATCAATACAGCTGTCGGAGTGCCTTTGGGCGGCATCCTGCTTCTCTCCCCCTATTCCAATCGCCTGTGGAGTGCCGAAGACCAGGATTATCTCACCAATGTGTCTCCCCTGTATATCCCCATCCTGGACCGTGTTCAGCGCGCCTCCCTTTTGGAAAGCGAACGAGACCAGGCACTCCAGCAAGCCCGCTCGGCGCAGGAACAGGCTGACCAGGCAAATGGTAAATACGATCAGGCTGCCCAGGAGTTGGAAAAGTTGCACGACAAGGAAAGTCAGTCGCAAGTTCAGCTCGAAAACATGGCAGCTTTGATGCTCATGCAGGAAGAATCTCAGAAAACGATTGATTCTTTAAAAACACAGATCGAACAAATGCGACAGGCTGCCGAAGATGCTGCCTCCTCTGGTGATACCAAAAAAAATGCCGTCCTGTGGGGGGAAAAGCAGGAAGAATCCCGGAAAACCATCGAAGGCTTGAATGCCCAAATTGATCAAATGCGCCAGGCAGCCGAAGCGAACGCCTCTTCTGGGGAAGCCGCTCAATTAACTGCGCTTTTGATCAAGCAGGAAGAGTCCCAGAAAACCATAGATGCTTTGAATGCCCAGATCGAACAAATGCGCCAGGCTGCCGATGCCGAGGCTTCCGGCGACTCTGTCCAAATTTCCGCACTTCTGGACAAGCAGGAAGAGTATCGGATAACGATCGAGTCCCTGGAAACCCAAATCGAACAGATGCGCCAGACCGGGGAAGTCAGCGAGGAGTCAGTCGATTCCGCCCAGTTGGAAGGGGAACTCCATAATGCCCTCGAAGAATTGGCGCGCATGCAAAATGCACTGGCAGAAGCCAATGCCAATATCATGAAACTGGAGGAGCGCCCCTCTCCGCCCATCACCAGTGAGCAGGTGGATGTTATCGCCTCTATCTCCCAGGAATTACGTCAGCCGATGTCTTCCATCATCGGTTATACCGACCTGTTGATGGGAGAATCTGTGGGAGTCCTGGGCGCATTGCAGCGCAAGTTCATTGAGCGGATTAAAGCCTCCACCGATCGCATCGGCGGGCTGGTGAATGATCTCATCCAAATTACCAACCTTGAGACCGGGAAAATGGAATTCAAGGCAGAGTCGATTGACCTGAATCTCATCATTGACAATGCCATGGCCTACACCAGCGCTCAGATCCGCGAAAAGAACATCACCCTGCGGCTCGACATTCCCGATTCTGCCCTGCTTATCCGTACCGACCGGGATGCCTTCCAGCAGATCCTGATCCACCTGCTGCAAAATGCTACCGGTGCCACTCAGGTGGAGGGCGTCGTCACCCTGCGGGTGCAGATTCAAAGTGAACTTAATGAGCACTTTATTTCCATCCAGGTAACAGATACCGGAGGAGGCATTGCTTCCAGCGATATTCCTCGTGTCTTCGCCCGCCGTTACCATGCCGATCACGCCCTGATCCAGGGGCTCGGAGATACCGGCGTCGGCCTATCCATTGCCAAGGCGCTCGTCGAAGCCCAGGGTGGGCGCATTTGGGTCGAAACTGAAGCAGGCTGCGGATCCACTTTTAGCATCCTGTTGCCGGTTCTTCTCAAGCCCGAAGAAGAAAATAAAGAGAAATGAACTAACGGGATGGCTGATCAAGAGAAATAAAATGCGGAATACACGGCAGATTATCTGGGGTATCATCCTGATCCTTGTCTCAAGCGCATTGCTCTTTGGAGTTCTCTCGCTTTCCCAGGCTGAGGGAATTATCCGTTTGTCAACATCCACCCTGTCGCCTTCTTCCAACCCTGCAAGTCAGACGATCCCTTCACAGGGTGTTTCTCCCACCCCCGTAATCTACATCTGCCCCACCAGTGTGCCCATCACCTGTCCCTCTTCGATCCCTCCAACTCCGCCTCCCACTTGGACTCCTCCCACTTTACCTCCTACTCCACCTCCCACCTGGACTCCTCCCCCCACTTGGACCCCCCCCGGGATTCCCACCATATCCGCCACCTCGACCCCCACCCAGACTCCCTCGCCTACCCTCTACATTTCTCCTGTGCCCACTCATGCCCCACGTTCTTGCGGTGCTCCTCGCGGCTGGGTTATATACGTAGTCCAGAAAGGTGATACACTCTACCACTTGGGACAGATCTATGGCATCCCCTATACCGAGATTCAGCGCGCCAACTGTTTGGTCAATTTTAATATCTACATTGGGCAGCGTCTCTATGTCCCGCCCTGGCCTCCAATAATACCTTTCCCCACCCTTTTTTTTGACACTTGCGCGCCAACCGAAATATCGACCTTTTACCTGCCTTTCGAAACCCCTGCGATCGAAACGCCAACCGATACGATTCCAGAACCGTAAATTTGTCTGGTAGAGGTCTTGATCACACTGTTCTCAATGCGCACACGAATTATTAACCTCGCCTGTCTGTTGGTTTTAATACTCTCCGCTTGCGGAAGCCAGCCGGCCACGCTGATTGAATCCCCCACTACCCTTTACCTGGTTACCGTTCCGGTAGATGCGACTCCTACCCCCACCCCTTTCCAACCGGTTGCCGGTACTGAAGTGCTGCTTCCCACCCCGCTATTAACAGAAACACCTGCCCCCCCCACGCCCACATTCGATCCCAGTGCTGTTATCCCCCCCACACCCACGCCGGAGTCCTTCTATGTTCCGCCCTACGCTCCCGACCCGGTCGCGGATTTGACCAGCGCAGGGACGGTCAGCTTTCTCCTGCTCGGTTCGGATAAGCGCCCCGGTCAGACCTACTTTCGGACGGATACCATTATTATTGTCGTTATCCGTCCGGCCACCGGCCAGGTAGCAATGATCTCGGTCCCCCGGGACCTGTATGTCTATATTCCCACGGTTGGGATGGACCGCATCAACACTGCATATGAATACGGCCAGATGCCCAAGTACAATTACCCCGGGGGAGGGTTTGCCCTGCTCAAAGATACCATCAAGTACAACCTGGGTCTTATAATAAATCATCTCGCGATTGTGGACTTCACTGGTTTCAGTAATATCGTGGACACCCTGGGCGGGATCGATGTGCCGGTATTTTGCCCTTACACCGACTGGCACTTGATCGACCCCAGCTATGACCCAAATAACGAAAACAACTGGTCGCTCTATACGGTTGGCCCGGGTGTCGTCCACATGAACGGCGACCTGGCGCTCTGGTATGCCCGTTCCCGCAAGATGTCCAGCGATTTTGACCGCGGCCGCCGCTCGCAGGAAGTGTTGCGCGCTCTATTTACTCAGGCTCTGAAGACCAACTCCATCAGCAAGATCCCCGAACTTTATAACGACTTCAGTTCTGCGATAATCACCGACCTGACCCTTCCCGACCTTCTACAGCTTGCCCCCCTTGCCCTGCATTTGACCAATGCCGACATCCGCAGCTATTATATCGGGCGGGACCAAGTCACCAGTTGGATGACTCCCGGCGGCGCTAGCGTACAACTTCCCAATGGACCTGCCATCCAATCCATGCTTCAGCAGGCCCTCGCCTTCGCGCCTCGTACCACCGACGTGGCACCCTTGACCATCGAAGTTCGTAATGGGACCTCGAATCCCGGCTGGGACTCCCTGGCTGCCGAGCGCCTGAATTACGTGGGCTATGACACCCGTCTCGCCGCGGCTGACCGGCAGGATTATGCCAATTCCCTGCTCTATGACCTGTCTGCCTCCCCCGACTTGAGCCGCATCAGCTCGATTTTGAATGTTCTTGGCCTGCCCTCGGAAGCTTTTGTCTCTGCACCGATGCAAGCCGATGTAAATTACGTGTTTATCGTTGGTGCGGACTATCAACCATGTTTCAACCCGGCCACCATTGCCCCTTAAAAACATCGGCTCCCCAAAAGGGGAGCCTTTGATTTATTCCAGCTTCACACTTTCTTCAGTACTGGCAGGCCATTGACCGTCTCGGACACTTTGTAACCGGAGGGGACCATCTCCAAAACGCCGGCCTTCTGTTCCTTAGAGAAGAAGTACAGTGTTTGAGTTTTCCCGGTCTTGGTTATAGTGCTCCTGGCATGCAAGAAGTAAGTGACACCCTTTTTGTTCTTAAAACTGAAAGCCATGGGAACCTCCTTTTGGCTAAGGGCCTGTGACAGTCTTTCCAGCACAGGTTAACAGGAATAACCCATTATAAACGCTATTTTCCAGCCTGTCGCCTCCAATTTTCCCGTCTAAAAGCGCCTCTACAGGTGCGGTATAATCACGCCCGTGACGAATCCGAAGCGACCTGAAGACCTTTCGGAGCAGGAATTGCGCCGTCTGCTGCTGGACAAGCGCCACGACTCCCGCCAGCGACGGCTCGAGCGCTTTCGTCGGACCGGGCGGGCTGTCAGTCTGGCGCCCGACCTGCCGCCCGCAGCTTTCGACGAATGGCGCACTCAGCTTCCGGAGGATGGGCAGGCTGATGGTGCCGGAAACTTCGTTTCGCCTTCTCAGAAAAGACGCTGGTTCGACCGTCTCTTGCTGGTTGTGGAGGTCCTGGCAGTCCTTGGGTTGGCGGGTATTCTTTTCAACGGCTTTGGATTGCTGCGCACTTTAAACCAGGAGGTTGTTTCTGCCTTGAGACAGGAGCAGGATACCCCCACTTCTACCCCGCTCATCACGGCGGTCGTTTTGCCCAGCGGACATACTCCTCCCTCCGCAGCCGGTGGTGCCCAGTTTAATGAGGCCGAGATCCCGGAACATTTGCGCCCGCTGGTACAATCCCTGGCGAACCTGCCGGCGCCCACTCCCGGACCGCAGCAGGCCATCCAGATTGACATTCCCGCTATTGGCGTGCAGAATTGGCCTGTTGTCCAGGGTGATGGCTGGGAGCAGCTAAAAAAAGGGGTTGGTCAGCATATCGGTTCTGCCAACCCCGGCGAGAATGGCAATGTGGTCCTGGCTGGCCACGACGACGTTTTCGGTGAAGTCTTTCGTGACCTGGACAAACTACAGCCGGGCGATCAGGTCATTTTGTATACGATGCAGCAGCAATTTATTTACCGGGTGACTGAAACCCGCATTGTCGAACCAAGTCAGGTGGACGTGATGAACCCCACCAACGATCCGACCGTTACCCTCATCAGTTGCTACCCTTATATGGTTGATAAACAACGCATTGTTGTGCTTGCAGCACTTCAAAATCCTTAGGAGATTCTATGAGCAGGAAATACAAACGTCAGGCTCCCCGCCAGCTTTCTACTTTTTCGGTCAAACCCGTCGAGTTTAACCCGGATTACAGCATCATAAAGCGCGAGCTTAAGCACATCGCCATCCTGGCAGGGACGTTCTTTGCCTTCCTGATTGTGCTTGCAATTTTCCAGAACCAACTTATCGCTTTTTTTGGCATATAAGGTCCGGAAAAAATATGTCATTGCGGGCCGCCGTAATTCCTGGCAGTGCCCGCCAGGACATGTGTACGCCGAAGCAATCCCCCCTACCCGGGAGTAATATGCGTTAATAAGGACGGCTCATGGGACGTCCCGCGGCATATAACCTTGGGGAGGGTGTGCGATGGAAATATGGTTGGTTACTTAAAGCTATTTCTTGGCGTTCCTGGCGACTTGTGAATTAATACAAGACCTGCGGCTTCCATGACCACTGAGCTGCTGACCGTTAAACTGGAAAAACTGACCTACGGCGGCGATGCCCTCGGACACCTCTCCGACGGGCGCGCCGTTTTTGTTCCCTTTGCTTTGCCCGGTGAAACTGTTTCCATCCGCATACTTGACGAAAAACCCGGCCATGTGCGTGCGGAACTGATCGAGGTATTGATACCTTCACCGGAGCGGATTACGCCAAAATGTGTTCACTTTGGGGTATGCGGGGGGTGTCATTACCAGCACCTGCCTTATCCAGGCCAATTAATCGCCAAAACCGATATCCTGCGCGATCAGGCACTGCGCATAGGAAAAATTAAGAATCCTTCGGTGATGCCGGCTGTCCCTTCCACACCCGAATGGAATTACCGCAACCACATCCAATTCCATTTGACCCGTGGCGGGAAATTAGGCTACATCGATGCCCACAGTCGCGGTATCCTCCCGATCACCGAGTGCCATCTGCCTGACCCGTCGCTTGATTCCATCTGGCCCAGGCTTGAATTTGACCCTAGCCTTACCCTGGAGCGTGTCTCCCTCCGCCTGGGGCTGGATCAGCAGGTCATGTTGGTGCTGGAATCCCCGGATGCTCCCGAGCTGGAACTGGAAGCGGATTTATCGGTGGTGCATCTATCGGGGGACGATGTGGTCGTAATGGCTGGCGATGATTACCTGACGATGAAGGTAAATGACCGCCTTTTTCATGTCTCGGCAGCCTCCTTTTTCCAGGTCAACACCGGCATGGCCGAAAAAATGGTGGCGCACCTGCTTGAACAATTACCGGTCACTCCCGCCGCAACACTTCTGGATGTCTATTCCGGCGTTGGGCTGTTCAGCGCTTTCTTCGCCTCGCAGGTTGCGAGGGTGATTGGAATAGAGTCGTCCCCATCCGCTTCCGCGGATTTCGAGATTAACCTGGACGAATTCGACAATGTTGAGCTCTATGAGGCTCCCGCAGAAGAGGTGCTGCCGGCTCTGGACGTTAAACCCGATGTCGTCATTGTCGACCCACCCCGCGCAGGTCTTGATAAGCGGGCACTCGACGCACTCGTGCACCTTGCCCCTCAGCGGATCGCATATGTATCGTGTGACCCATCCACGCTTGCGCGCGACGCTGCCCGTCTCATCTCCGCAGGTTTCCGGCTGCTTCAGGTCACGCCATTTGACCTGTTCCCTCAGACTTATCACATTGAAAGCATCAGCATCTTTGAGAAATCGTAACCTGTATTATGAGTATCCGAATAATTCATGTAATAACGACTTTAGTCGTTATTTTTAAAGCGTGTATATCTTCTAATAACGACTATGTCACCCCATGGAGAATTAATTTTAATATTTTCGCTAAAAAAGGAGAAAACCCATGCGTTGGGAAGATTTAACCGGAGACCAGTTTCCTAAGGCCGTCAAACAGGCCGAAAGTGTTTGCTTGTTGCCTTTTTCGTGCATTGAGCGTCACGGGCACCACCTTCCGCTTGGCACCGACATGTTCATCGGGCGCGAACTCTGCCGCCGGGTTGCCGAGCTCGAACCGTCAGTGATTTTCCCGGATTATTTCTTCACGCAGATCCTCGAAGCTCGGCACACTCCAGGCACGTTTGGCATTCAGCCGGAGCTGATTATCAGCCTGCTGGAAAATGTTTGCCGCGAGATCGCCCGCAACGGCTTGACCAAGATCGTCATCGTCAATGCACACGGCGGCAATGATTACTTGATCAATTACTTTGCCCAGATCCAGCTTGCCAGCCGGCGGGACTATGTTGTCTACATCCCCCGTCCGGCCTTTATGACCGAGGAACCCACCACTGCAGCGCAATGGGAAACGGTCGTCGATGGTCATGCCGGGGAGCGCGAGACAAGCATGCTCCTCGCCATCCGGCCTGAACTGGTCAGATTAGAGAGCATGCCCTCCGATGGGGAAGGCATGCCGCTGGGCAGGCTCAAACAGCTTAGCGACCAGGGCACTTATGTCGGCATCTGGTGGTATGCCGACCATCCCACCCATTATTGCGGTGATGGTCGACCTGCCACAACTGCAAAAGGAGAAGCCTGGTTCGTCGACCGCTCCCGTGCCCTCGCAAAGGCCCTGCGCACGATAAAGGATGACAAGGACTCCCGGCGTCTGCAGGATGAGTTCTTTACAAAAGTTGGTTAGGTCCGCTTTTTGAAGTATTCGAAAAAAAAGAGTGC
>Ga0187878_1001727_pt1 | contig 20644 bp, 33 predicted proteins | sample June2016WEW_17_1_FD_132979 | JGI IMG/M metagenome (GOLD analysis project Ga0187878, IMG submission 132979) | Peatland microbial communities from SPRUCE experiment site at the Marcell Experimental Forest, Minnesota, USA - June2016WEW_17_150 | ecosystem: Environmental > Terrestrial > Soil >...
ACAGCTACATTCCGATGCCGCCCCGCGAAATTGAGAAGCCGTTCCTGATGCCGGTGGAAGATATTTTCTCGATCTCGGGTCGGGGCACGGTGGTGACGGGCCGCGTGGAGCGCGGCAAGGTGAAGATTCAGGAAGAGATTGAGATTGTGGGGCTGCGTCCGGAGTCGTTCAAGCGGGTGGTGACGGGCGTGGAGATGTTCAAGAAGCTGCTCGATGAAGGGCAGGCGGGGGACAACATCGGGGTACTGCTGCGCGGGACGGAGAAGGACGATGTGGAGCGCGGCATGGTGCTGGCCAAGGTGGGGTCGATCACGCCGCACACGAAGTTCAAGGCGGAGACGTATATTCTGACGAAGGAAGAGGGGGGGCGGCACACGCCGTTCTTCAAAGGCTACCGGCCACAGTTTTATTTCCGGACGACGGACGTGACGGGAGTGGCGGAGTTGCCGGCGGGAACGGAAATGGTGATGCCGGGAGATAACGTGTCGCTGGAGATTGAGTTGATCACGCCCATCGCCATGGAAAAGGGTTTGCGCTTCGCCATCCGCGAGGGCGGCCACACGGTGGGCGCCGGGACGGTCACCGAAATCATTGCGTAGAAGCGCGATCAGCCCTCTGCCAGCGCCCGGGGCTGCAAGCTGAGAGCGGAAGGCTAAAGGCAAAACACAACGATGCTGCATCAGAAAATCAGAATCCGGTTGAAGGCATACGATCACAGGGTCCTGGACCAGTCGGCGAGTGAGATCGTGTCGACGGCGAAGCGGACGGGAGCGCTGGTGACGGGCCCGATTCCTCTGCCCACGGTGAAGAACCGATATTGCGTGCTGCGCTCGCCGCACACCGATAAGAAGTCGCGCGAGCAGTTCGAGATTCGAACCCACAAGCGCCTGATCGATCTTCTCGAGCCGACGCCGGCCACCATCGAGGCGCTGACCAAGCTGGACCTGCCTTCGGGCGTGGACATCGAGATCAAGGCGTTTGGGAAGGAACACACGAAGTAACCGGGATTAGGGGTTGGGAATTCGTATTGCTTCTGCCGAACCCCGAAAACCGAAACCCGAATCCCGAGTGAAGAATATGGTTGAAGCAATCTTAGGAAAAAAGCTGGGCATGACGCAGATTTTCGCCGCGAACGGCGATGTGGTGCCGGCCACGGTGCTGAAGGCCGGGCCCTGCGTGGTCATTCAGCGGAAGACGGCCTCCAAAGACGGTTGCGAGTCCGTGCAGCTCGGGTTGGTGGAAGTTCCTCCCCCGAAGCGGGTTACGAAGGCGCTCGAGGGTCACTTCAAGAAGGCGGGCGCCGTACCGATGCGCTTCCTGCGTGAAGTGCGATTGAAGTCCGGCGGCGCGGATGTGAAGGTGGGCGACAAGGTTTTGGTAGACAGCTTTGCCGTGGACGAACTCGTAGATGTGACAGGAGTTTCCAAGGGCCGAGGCTTTGCCGGCGTTCACAAGCGGCATCACTTCGGGGGCGGTGGCGGTTCGCACGGGTCGATGTTCCACCGTGCGCCGGGCTCGATTGGCGCCTCGGCATTTCCTTCGCGGGTGTTGAAAGGAATGCGCGCGGCGGGTCACATGGGTGTGGACCGCGTGACGGTGCGGAATCTGCGCGTCGTGCAGGTCCATACCGAGGACAACACCCTGGTGGTCAAGGGAGCAGTGCCGGGTCCCAACGGGGCCTACGTGGTGGTGCGCAAGGCGAAAGCGCCACACAAGTAGTGCAGCAGGCGGAAAGCAGAAGGCAGCAGGCAGAAGAAAACATGGCAACGGTGGAAGTAAAGAATCTCGAAGGGCAGACGGTAAAGCAGCTGGAGTTGGCGGACGCGGTGTTTGCCGTCAAGCCCAACCAGAGCTTGCTCTGGGAAGCGACGAAGCAGTTTCTGGCCAGCCAGCGCCGTGGCACGCACAAGACGAAGAACCGCGCGGAGGTTTCGGGCGGGGGCAAGAAGCCCTGGCGGCAGAAGGGAACGGGGCGCGCTCGCGTGGGCAGCATCCGCAGTTCTCTGTGGCGGCATGGCTCAATTGCCCACGGCCCGGTGCCGCGCGACTACTCCTACGAATTGCCCAAGAAGATGCTGCGCGGGGCGCTGCGTTCGGCCTTGGCCGCGAAATTCCTGGAGAAGCGGCTCACGGTTGTGGATCAGTTCGAACTGAAGGACGCCAAAACGAAGAATTTCGCCGCCGTGTTGCGCATCCTGGGTGCGGGGAAGACAGTGCTGGTCGTGGACGACCACAGCAACCGGAATCTGGATCTCTCCTCGCGGAATATCGCGGGCTGCGACCTGCTTCGTCATCACAAGGTTCATCCCTACCACGTGCTGAGCCACGACGGGCTGGTGATTTCTGAGGGAGCCCTGACGCGCCTGCAGGAGTCGCTGCGATGACCAAGAGCCCCTATCAGATTCTGAAGAAGCCCGTGATCACCGAGAAGACCATGGACGCCCGCGAGGCGTCGCGAACGATCTGCTTCCGCGTGGAGGCGCACGCCACCAAGTCGGAAATTCGGGACGCGGTGCAGAAGATCTTCAAGGTGAAGGTTGAAACGGTCCGTACCGCCCTTTACCACGGCAAGACTCGCCGGCGTGGCCGGCTCGTGGGGCGTCGTCCGGACTGGAAGAAAGCTTTTGTGAAGCTGCAGGCCGGCCAGAAGCTGCCGGAGTACGCAGAGAACGCTTAGGTAAATGATGAAGAAGGAATGATGAGCTGAAGCGGTTCGGCTCTTGATTCAGCGTTCAGAATTCAGAATTCATCATTTAAAGGCATTATGGGAATTAAAACGTATCGACCCTACACGGAAACACGGCGGTTTCAGACGGGGCTGACGTTTGAGGAACTGACGACGACAGTTCCTTATAAGCCTCTCCTGGAACCCAAGAAGCGCATTTCGGGCCGCAACAACCAGGGCGAACTGACGATCTGGCGCCGGGGCGGCGGCCACAAGCGCATGTATCGCGTTGTCGATTTCAAACGCGACAAGGTGGGCGTTCCGGCCCGCGTGGCTACCATTGAGTACGATCCGAATCGCTCGGCGTTCATTTCGCTGCTGCATTACTCGGACGGCGACAAGCGTTACATCCTTCACCCCCAGGGACTCAAGGTGGGCGACAAGGTGGTCGCGGGGCCGGAGGCCGACATCGTGGTCGGCAATTGCCTGCCCCTGCGCAACATCCCCGCCGGCACGATGATTCACAACATCGAACTGCGTCCCGGCAAGGGTGGCCAGTTGGTCCGCTCCGCGGGCGGCGCGGCGCAGTTGCTCGCCAAGGAAGGCGACTATGCGCAGGTCCGGCTGCCTTCCGGCGAAGTGCGTAAGGTCTTCATGGATTGCATTGCGACCATCGGCCAGATCGGGAACCTCGACCACGAGAACGTCACGATTGGCAAGGCTGGCCGCAAACGCTGGATGGGAATTCGTCCTACGGTCCGCGGCGTGGCGATGAACCCGGTGGATCATCCCCTGGGCGGAGGAGAAGGGAAGACGTCGGGCGGGCGCAATCCCGTCACCCCCTGGGGCAAGCCGACGCGCGGCTACAAGACGCGCCACAACAAGCTGACCGACAAGTTTATCGTCAAGCGGCGCGAGAGGAAGTAGGCAGGAGGGCAATTTGGGAAGGTCGTTGAAAAAGGGTCCGTTTGTAGATGACCACTTGATGAAGAAAATCGAGCTGCTCAACCGTAAGTTCGAGAAGAAGGTCACCAAGACGTGGTCGCGGCGTTCGACGATCGTGCCGGAAATGGTCGGGCACACGATTGCCGTCCATAACGGGAAGAAGTTCATTCCTGTTTACATCACGGAAAATATGGTGGGACACAAGCTGGGAGAGTTTTCGCCCACCCGGGCGTTCAAGGGGCACGGCGCCAAGGCGGCCGCCGAGAGGACGACCACCGCGGCCCCGCCTCCCGGCGCAACCGGGGCATCCCCCGCAGCTGCCAAACCGGCCGCTGCACCGTCAAGCTAGCGGACAGGTTTTCGATTCTGGTCTTAGGGATATTCGATGGAAGCGCGAGCCACAGCAAAGTTCATCCGGATGTCGCCCCAGAAGGCGCGATTAGTCGTGGACCTGATCCGCGGCAAAAGTGCCGGCGAGGCGATCAATATTCTGCGGTTTACGAAGAAGCGTGCCGCACATGAGATTGAGAAAGTGCTTCACTCGGCGATTTCGAACGCCGAGCAGAAGTCCGAGAAAGTGGATGTGGACCGGCTGGTGGTGTCCCGCGCGTACATCAACGAGGGGCCGCGGGTGAAGCGGATTCGTCCCGCGCCGCAGGGCCGCGCTTTTCGTTACCAGCGGCGGATGAGCCACATCACGCTCGTCGTCGAAGAAACGCAGGAATAGGCAGCAGGAGAGGCGGCCGGGAACGGTCGCGTGCCTGATCGCTGAGAACTTGGAAAGGAGCCTGGCGAGGGCCGGGCGAAGGAGGAGCAGGTGGGTCAGAAGGTTCACCCATACGGATTCCGCCTGGGTTACAACAAGACGTGGAAGTCGCGTTGGTTCGCGAAGAAGGATTATTCCGACTTCCTCCATGAGGACCTGAAGCTGAAGGACCAGCTCAAGGAGCAGCTGCGCAGCGCCGGTGTGGCCTCGATTGAAGTCGAGCGCCCCGGCAACAAGCTCAAGATCACGATTCACACCGCACGGCCGGGCATCATCATTGGCCGCAAGGGCGCGGAGATCGACCGGCTGCGCCAGGAAGTTCAGAAGCGCACGGGCCGCGAAGTGCTGCCGATCAACATTCAGGAAGTCCACCGGCCGGAGCTGAACGCGCAGTTGGTGGCGGAGGCGATCGCGCTCCAGCTTGAGAAACGCGTTGCTTTCCGGCGCGCCATGCGTAAGGCGGTGGATTCCGCTCTGCGCTTCGGCTGCAAAGGAATCAAGGTGCGTTGCGGCGGGCGCTTGAATGGCGCGGAAATCGCCCGCACGGAGTGGTACTTGCAAGGGCGTCTTCCGTTGCACACCCTGCGCGCCGATATCGATTACGGACTGGCTGAGGCCCGGACAACTTACGGGGTCATCGGTGTGAAGTGCTGGATCTACAACGGTGAAATCCTGCAGGAGAAGAAGCGCCGCGAGAACGTGGCCGAGCCGCTAGCGGCAACGGCAGCGTAAGCGGGGTCCGCCGAATGCGGCACGCAGCGCTCCGCAGAAGGATCGTGACCACGGTTGAGTGAGATAGACGCATGTTAATGCCCAGCAAAGTGAAGTATCGCAAGCAGCAGCGGGGACGCCGCCGCGGCAAAGCCTGGCGCGGCTCCAGCCTCTCCTTTGGCGACTTCGGATTGAAAGTTCTGGAGCCGGGATGGATCACGGACCGGCAGATTGAAGCCAGTCGCGTCGCTATCATGCGTTTCATCAAGCGGGGTGGCAAGTTGTGGATCCGGGTCTTTCCAGACAAACCCGTCACCAAGAAGCCGGCGGAAACGCGTATGGGAAAGGGCAAGGGCGCGCCGGAGTTCTGGGTGGCGGTCGTCAAGCCGGGCCGGATTCTCTTCGAGATGGAAGGCGTAACGGAATCCGATGCGCGCCAGGCCATGCGCCTGGCCAGCCACAAGCTTCCAATCCCCACGCAGTTCGTGACGCGCGCCGTGACGGCCTAGGGGCGCCGGTGGAGTTGAGGAAATGAAGGTCGAGAAGTTACTGAAGGGCGAGAAGATCCGGGAGTGGAATCCCGATGAGCTCAAGGAAAAGGAGCGCGAGTTTTCCGAACACCTTTTCCGGCTCAAGTTTCAGTTTGCCAGTGGGCAAACGGACACGCTTCCCAGCATTCGCGTGCTGCGGAAAAACCTCGCCAAGGTGAAGACGATTCTGCGCGAGCGGCAGACGGCGAGCGCCGCGAAGGCATAGCACTGCCAGGGGAATTTCAGGAAGGATATGGCCACAACACGTCAGGAGAAAGTCGGAGTTGTAACCAGCAATAAGATGCAGAAGACCGTGGTGGTCACCGTCGAACGCCAGACGCGCCACCCGCTCTACATGCGGGTGGTGCGGTCGTCCAAAAACTTCATGGCGCACGACGAGAAGAACCAGTGCCAGGTGGGGGACACGGTGCGCATCGAGGAGACTCGCCCCTTGAGCGCCCGCAAGCGCTGGCGGGTGGTGGAAGTGGTGGCCAAGGCGACGCAGACCGCCCCGTTGCCGGAGGGTGTTCTATGATCGGGATGAGAACCATCCTTCAGGTGGCGGATAATTCCGGCGCGCGCCGCCTCTCCTGCATTCTGCCGCTGGGCGGCGATGTGGGGTTGCAGGCGGGCCTGGGCGATGTGGTCACGGCTGCGGTCAAGGAAGCGGCTCCCGACAGCGCCATCCCCAAGGGCAAGGTGGTCAAATGCGTGATCGTGCGCATGCGCAAAGAGCAGCGGCGGCGTGACGGAAGTTACATCCGCTTCGACGAGAACGCGGCCGTGCTGATCAACGACGCGGGCGAACCGGTCGGGACGCGCGTCTTCGGCCCCGTGGCGCGCGAGTTGCGCGAAAAGAAGTTTCTGAAGATTGTTTCTTTGGCGCCTGAGGTTTTGTAATGGCATTTGCACTCGATATTCGAAAGAACGATCAAGTCCAGGTCATCGCCGGACGCGACAAAGGCAAGAGCGGGCGGGTGCTGGAAGTGCTGCCGCAGAAGCGGCGGGTCTTCGTCGAGCACGTCAACATGGTCAAGCGGCACACCCGGCCCAACCCGGCGCGGCAGGTCCGCGGTGGCATCCTGGAAAAGGAAGCCTCGCTTCACATCTCCAACGTGGCGCTCGTCTGCGACGAATGCGGGCCGACGCGCATCCAGCATCGCAAGAAGGTGGGAGAGAAGAAGGCGGCGGGCGAAAAAGTCGTGACGGTACGCGTTTGCGCCAAGTGTCACAAGGTTCTGGACCGATAAGGGAGGCATCGAAACGGATTTATGGTGCCGAGACTGAAAGAGCGATACAAGAACGAAGCAATTCCCGCCCTAGTCAAGGAGTTCAGCTACAAGAACTCCATGGCGGTGCCGCGGTTGCGTAAAGTGGTGGTCAACATGGGGCTGGGCGAGGCCATTCAGAACGCCAAGCTGCTCGATGCGGCGACGGCGGAACTGGGCCAGATTACCGGCCAGAAGCCGGTCATCACGCGGGCGCGGAAGTCGATCGCCAATTTCAAGCTGCGCAAGGACATGCCCATCGGGGCGATGGTGACGCTGCGCGGCGATCGCATGTACGAATTCATGGACCGCCTGATGAGTGTGGCACTGCCGCGCGTGCGCGACTTCCGGGGGCTCTCCACGCGGTCGTTTGACGGCCGGGGATCTTACACGCTGGGCCTACGCGACCAACTCGTCTTCCCGGAGGTCGAGTATTCCAAGGTGGAAAAAGTGAAGGGCATGAACATTTCCATCGTCACCGATGCCCGCACCGACGCCGAAGCGCTGGCCTTGCTGCGGCACCTAGGAATGCCCTTCCGCGTCGAGGCGCAGCGTCGCCCGGCGGCAGCCGCGCCGGAAACTCAGAAAGCAGGAGGCTAACCTGTGGCTCGTACCTCACAAATGGCCAAGCTGGCCAGGAAGCCGAAGTTCAAGATCCGGCGGCGCAACCGCTGCCTGATCTGTGGCCGGCCGCGGGGCTACCTGCGCAAGTTCAAGATGTGCCGGCTCTGCTTCCGTCAACGCGCGCTGCGCGGTGATATCCCCGGCGTGATCAAGGGAAGCTGGTAGGGATTTAACGTATTCGGGAGTTCTATGTCAGCGATTACTGATCCTATTGCCGATATGCTCACGCGGATTCGGAACGGCTTGGGCGCCCACCACCAGCGGGTGGATATGCCTTCCTCCAAGCTCAAGGTGGAGATCGCCCGCATCCTGAAAGAGGAGGGCTATATCGCCAACTTCAAGATTGCGGATGAGGCCAAAAAGAAAGTCCTGCGCGTTTTCCTGCGTTATACGCCCGAGGGAGCGAGCGTAATCTCGGAGTTGGAGCGCATCTCCAAGCCCGGGCGGCGGGTCTACGTCGGGGCGCAGGAGATTCCCCGGGTGATGGGCGGAATGGGCGTGAACATTCTCACCACTCCGCAAGGTGTGATGACCGGCAAGGCGGCCCGCAGGGCGGGACTGGGCGGTGAAGTGCTTTGCCAGATCAGCTGAGAGTTCGAGCTCGGGTTCGGGTCTAGGTGCAAGACTATGTCGCGAATTGGACAAAAACTGATTGAGATACCTTCCGGCGTGACGGTGACGGCGCAAGGCGAGGCGATGACCGTCAAGGGGCCGAAGGGAACCTTGCAGGTTACTGTTCCTCCGGGAATCCGCTTCGAGAAGCAGGATGGGCGGCTGCAGTTTCTGCGCGAGGACGACGAGCACGCGGCGCTGCACGGACTGGCTCGCGCCCTGATGGCCAATGCGGTCCACGGCGTCACCAAAGGATTCGAGAAGCACTTGGATATCGTCGGCATCGGCTACCGCGCCGAACTCAAGGGGAGGGTCGTGCAGTTCACCCTGGGGTACTCGCACTCGATTGAGTTCCCCCTTCCGGAGGGGATTTCGGTGACGATCGAGAAGCAGACGCATCTGGTGGTGAGCGGCGCCGACCGGCAGCAGGTCGGCCAGGTGGCGGCGAAGATGCGCGCCCTGCGCCCGCCTGACCCATACAAGAACAAGGGTGTCCGCTACACGGGCGAACGGCTCAAGAAGAAGGTTGGCAAGGCCGTGGGAGCGGCTGGCGGAGCGGCCAAGACATAACGGAACGGGGAGCGATCAGCATCCTATGTTGAAGCGGGTTTCCAAGAACGCATCACGGCAGAAGGTTCACCGCCGCATCCGGCGGCGGCTGGCGGGCCGGGCGGAAACGCCCCGGCTCAACGTGTTTCGGTCTCTGGGCCACATCTATGCCCAGATCATTGACGACTCGCAAGCGCAGACGCTGGCTTCGGCTTCGAGCATGGACAAGGAAATCCGCAAGACCCTCAAGTCCGGAGGGAACGTGGCGGCTGCGAAGGCTGTCGGCAAGGCACTGGCGGAACGCGCCAAGCAGGGGGGGGTCACGCGGGTGGTATTCGACCGCGGCGGCTACGCCTATCACGGGCGCATCAAGGCCTTGGCCGATGCGGCGCGCGAAGCAGGCCTGCAATTCTAGGGAGCGACCAAGTTGGCAAATCGGATTGATCCCAATACGCTGCAACTGAAAGATCAGGTGGTCTCCATCAACCGCGTCACCAAGGTGGTGAAGGGCGGCAAGAACCTCAGCTTCTCAGCGCTGGTGGTGGTGGGCGATGGGGCCGGGACGGTGGGGTATGGTTCCGGCAAAGCGCGGGAAGTGCCCATGGCCATCCGCAAGGCGATCGAGGCGGCGAAGAAGTCGCTGCAGAGAGTGAACATAACGGCCACCACGATCCCCCATGTAACCTTGGGCCGTTTCGGCGCCGGGCGGGTGCTACTCAAACCCGCTTCGGAAGGCACGGGCGTGATCGCGGGCGGGGCCGTGCGCGCCGTGATCGAGGCGGCCGGCATTCAAAACGTTCTTACCAAGTCGCTCGGAACCACAAATCCCCACAACGTGGTCAAGGCCACCGTGGACGCTTTGCTGAAGTTGCGGAAGAGGGAAGAAGTTGCTGCCTTGCGTGGCAAGACGGTGGAAGAACTGTAGAGGTTGAAAAGTCCTGTGACAGACAAGGCGACCATTCACATCAAGTGGGTTCGAAGCGGCATCGGGTTTACGCGCCGGCAGAAAGGGGCAGTCCGCAGCCTCGGTCTGCGGCGCTTGAACCAGATTGTGGAGCGTGAGGACACCCCGCAGAACCGCGGCCTAGTGGCGTTCATTCCCCACATGGTAGAAATCGTCGAGAAGCCGGCCAAGAGTCCGGCCTGGGCGGCAATCCCCGAGTACGTTATTCATCCTAAGCCCGCCCCCCCCGCGGCACCGCCGGCGGCTGCACCGGTTGAACAGGACGAGCAGACCGTCGTGGGAGCGCCGTCCCTGGTAGCGGTGACCGCCTCTGCGGAAGAGAGCAAGGCGCCTCGCGCTAAAGCGGCCAAACCTGCGAAGACCGAGAAGCCCGCGAAGGCGGCACTGGCAAAAGGCAAGGCCGTTAAGGCCGGCAAAGAGAAAGAGCCGGAGAAGAAGAAGGCCAAGCCGGCGGCGAAGGCCGAGAAACCCACCAAGAAAGGCAAGAAATAGGCGGCAGGACAATGGCCATTCACATCGGATCACTTCGACCTCCGCGGGGAGCGAGCAAGCGGCGCAAGCGCATCGGCCAGGGGATGGGCTCCGGACACGGCAAGACCGCGACGCGCGGGTCCAAGGGCCAGCACTCGCGGACCGGGTCGGGCATCCGACCGGGATTTGAGGGCGGCCAGATGCCCTTGCAGCGACGCCTGCCCAAGCGTGGGTTCACCAATATTTTCAAGAAACACTACGCCCTGGTGAATTTGAAAGACCTGGCGGACTTTGACCCTGCCGGCAAGGTGACGCCTGCGCTTCTTCTGGAAAAGGGACTGATCAAGAAGCTGGGAGATGGCCTGAGAGTTCTGGGTGACGGGGAGCTGAAGGCGCCGCTCAAGATTTCTGCGCATTACTTTTCTAAACCCGCCCTGGAGAAGATCCAGAAGGCGGGTGGCACGGCCGAGGTTATCCGGGCATGATGGATCAGCTCAAGAGCATCTACGAGATTCCGGACCTCCGGAGACGGATCCTCTTTACCCTCGGGATGCTTGCCCTTTACCGGCTGGGATCGTTCATCCCCACGCCGGGGATTAACGCCTCGGTATTCGAGCAGGTGTTTGAAGGCCTGGCCTCGGGACTGCTCGGCCTGCTGGCGATGTTTTCGGGTGGAAGCCTGCGCCGGCTCACCGTGCTGGCGCTGGGCATCATGCCCTACATCACGGCCTCGATTATTCTGCAGCTCCTGACCGTTGTCTTCCCGCATCTCGAGAAGCTCAAGAAGGAGGGCGAACTGGGCCGCCGGAAGATTACCCAGTACACCCGCTATCTTACGGTGGGCATCAGCGCTTTCCAGGCTTTCAGCATCGCGGTGACGCTGCAGCGCGCAACCATGGCGGGGACGCCGTTAGTGACCAACCCCGGCCCGGGATTCATCATCCAGACGGTGCTGACGCTGACCACCGGGTCGCTCTTCGTGATGTGGCTGGGCGAGCAGATCACCGCCCGGGGCATCGGGAATGGCATGTCGCTTCTGATCTTCGCGGGCATCGTGGTGGGTTTGCCGCGTGCCATCGGCGACCTCTACGACAAGGTTTTTGTAAGCCGCACCTGGAGCTTTCCGGTGCTCCTGATGCTGCTGGTATTCATGCTGGCCATTGTGGCTTTTATTGTCATGGTGGAGCGCGGCGAGCGCCGCATCCCCATTCAGTATGCGCGCCGCATCGTGGGCCGGAAGGTCGTGGGAGGCGTTTCCACCCACCTGCCGCTCAAGGTCAATAGCGGCGGCGTGATGCCGATCATCTTCGCCGTCTCGATTCTGACCTTCCCTCAGACGATCGGCCTCTTCGTGTCGAAGACCTCGGCGGCGGGGAAGTCGATCGACAAAGTCGCGCAGCTTTTCGCCTGGGGCGAGCCGCTTTACACGCTTTCTTACGTTATTCTCATCATGTTCTTTGCGCATTTCTATTTGTCAATCGTGTACAACCCGGACGAGGTGGCGGATAACGTGCGCAAGCAAGGTGGATTCATCCCGGGCATCCGGCCCGGCAAGCGCACCGCCGATCATCTTGACGACGTGCTGACGAAGATCACCTGGGTGGGCGGCCTTTACCTGGCGATGATCGCGCTGATCCCGGAGATGATGCTGGCGGGAGTCCGCGTCCATCATTTGCCGGTGTGGCTGGGCGGCGCGTGGTTTGACGCGCATATGCCGACCTGGGTTCTCAACGGGCTGAATGTGAACTTCTACTTCGGTGGCACCTCTCTGCTCATCGTGGTTGGCGTGGCAATGGACACGGTCAATCAGGTAAACGCCCAGCTCATCATGCGGCACTACGAAGGCTTCATGCGCAAGGGCCGGCTGCGAGGACGCCGGCCGGGAGTCTAACCGGTGGAGGCGGCGATGCGAGCACAGGCGTTGATTTTCCTAGGTGCTCCGGGAGCGGGGAAGGGAACGCAGGCTCACCAGGTTTCCAAGGAATTCGGTATTCCGCAGATTTCGACCGGTGACATTCTGCGGGAGGCCGTAAAGAAGGGAACGCCACTCGGCCAGGCGGCGAAGGTCAAGATGGAAGCCGGGCAGCTCGTACCCGATGAAGTGGTCTGCGGAATCGTCGAAGAACGGATCAGCGAGCCGGATTGTAAGGCGGGCTTCATTCTCGACGGGTTTCCCCGCACCATCCCTCAGGCGGAGTTCGTGGACCGGATGCTCGAGACGAGCGGTCGCGGTCGCCCGCTGGTAATCGATATCGTCGTGGATCAGGACCTGCTGATGAAGCGGCTGACGGGACGCCGCACCTGCGCAACCTGCGGCGAGATTTATAATATCCACTTCAGCCCTCCGAAGGCCGAAGGGGTCTGTGATAAGGACGGCGGGAAGCTCCTGCAGCGGGCGGATGACAACGAGGCGACGATCCGTCAGCGTTTGGTGGCTTACGAGAATCAGACCCGCCCACTCATCGACTACTACCGGCGGAAGAAGCTGTTGGCGGAAGTGGATGGCAACCGCGAGCCGGAACTGATCGCGCGGGACCTGATCCGGTTCCTGAAGAGCGCATGATTATCTGCAAGTCTCCGGCGGAAATTGAGAAGCTGCGGCGCAGCGGCAGAATGGTGCGGGGGATCCTGGAGGAACTCCGCGAGCGGGTGGCGCCGGGCGTGACGACGCTGGAACTTGAGCGCTACGTGGAGAAACGGCTGGCGGAACTCAAGGCGAAGCCGGCGTTCAAAGGCTACCGGGGGTATCCCTGCTGCCTCTGCGCATCGCCCAACGAACAGATCATCCATGGCATCCCCTCCGAGCGGCGATTGAAGGAGGGTGATATCCTGGGGTTGGACCTGGGCGTGGTCGTGGATGGCTACTACGGCGACTCGGCGATCACCGTGCCCGTGGGACAAATCTCCGAGCCGCTGCAAGAACTGTTGCGAGTCGGCGAGGACGCTCTGGAGCTGGCCATCGAGAAGGCCAAGGCGGGGAATCGCGTTGGCGATATTTCCGCCGCGATTCAGCAGCACGCCGAAGGCCACCATTGTTCGGTGGTCCGGGAGTTTGTAGGGCACGGCATCGGACGGGAACTGCACGAGGAACCGCAAGTTCCCAACTTCGGCACCGCCGGTCACGGCCCGGCGCTGCGCGCCGGCATGGTGCTGGCGATCGAAACCATGATCAACTCCGGCGGACCGGGCGTGCGAGTGCTCGGGGACCAGTGGACGGCGGTGACCGAGGACGGCGGGTGCTCGGTCCACTTCGAGCACATGGTGGCAATTACCCGTAACGGCCCGGACGTGCTGACGCGCTTATAGTTTGGATGAGTTCAGCCCCCGGAGATGGGGCCGGGGGCAGCGGGTGGTATGGCAAAGGAAGAAGCAATCGAAGTGATGGCCACGGTGATCGAGCCTCTTCCGAACGCGATGTTTCGGGTGGAGCTGGAGAACAAGCACCGGGTTCTCGCCCATATCTCGGGGAAGATGCGGAAGAACTTCATTCGCATTCTTCCCGGCGATAAAGTGGCAGTGGAGCTTTCTCCTTACGACCTGACGCGCGGGCGGATTGTATACCGGTACAAGTAACCCGGGAGGGCCGTCAGCGAGGGAAATAATGACCTCTGGCTCGGAGATGCAGCCGGAGGGCGAAAAGACGGGCTAAGCCGTCGACGGAGAAGATGCAATGAAAGTTCGATCGTCGGTTCGAAAAATTTGTGCGAAGTGCAAGATCGTGCGACGGCGCGGCGTGGTGCTGGTCATCTGTGAGAATCAGAAGCATAAGCAGCGCCAGGGATGAGTTTGGAAACTGGAAACTGGAAAATAGAAACTCGGCGGTCCCTTCAGACCAGTTTCGATTTTCGAGTTTGCAGTTTCGAGGGAGAAGTCAATGGCAAGAATTGCAGGCGTGGATCTACCACCCAAGAAGCGAGCAGAAATCGGCCTGACCTACATCTATGGAATCGGGCGTGCACGTTCGCTCTCGATTCTCATGCGGGCGGGCATCAACCCCGACAAGAAGGTGAAGGATCTGGCGGAAGAGGAAGTGACCAAAATCCGGCAGATTATTGAAGAGGAAGGCGCGGTGGAAGGCGATCTCCGCAAGGAGACCGCCATGAACATCAAGCGGCTGATCGAAATCGGCTCCTACCGCGGCTTGCGGCACCGCCGCAACCTTCCCGTCCGGGGTCAGCGCACGCACACCAACGCGCGTACCCGCAAGGGCCCGCGCCGCGGCACCGTGGCCAACAAGAAGCGCACCACGGCGAAGACCTAAAGGTGGTGGGACCCAGACCGCAGCAGTTCGTGAGGTGACATGGCGAAACCAGCAGCAACAGCAAAAACCGGCAAGCGCAAGTTAGTCAAGAAGAAGGAGAAACGGATTGTCCCTGTGGGCGTCGTGCACGTTCAGGCGACGTTCAATAACACTCAGATCACCATTGCCGATCCGGAAGGAAGGGTGATTTGCTGGGCGAGCTCTGGATCGCTGGGCTTCAAGGGATCGCGCAAGGGCACTCCCTTTGCGGCACAGCAGGCGGCCCTGCGTGCCGCCAACACCGCGCGCGACCACGGAATGCGGACCGTCGAGGTACGCGTTCAGGGGCCGGGTTCGGGCCGCGAGTCGGCGATTCGCGCCCTGGCGACGGCGGGCTTGGACGTTCGAACCATCAAGGACTCCACGCCCATCCCGCACAATGGGTGTCGGCCACCCAAACGGAGAAGGGTGTAAACTCGTAATTCGGCAATCGCCCTCGTTCGGGGGCGTTTTTCGAGTTTTGACTTTTGACAGGAGGCTGTTTTGGCGAGGTATCGTGACGCAGTTTGCCGGCTCTGCCGGCGCGAGGGCATCAAGCTGTTCCTGAAGGGGCAGCGCTGCCTTACGGACAAGTGTGCCATCGAGAAGCGCAACTTTGCGCCTGGCCAGCACGGCAAGAGCCGCCGGCCCAAGGTCGTCGGCTACGGTCTGCAGCTCCGCGAGAAGCAGAAATTGCGCCGCCTGTATGGCATCCTCGAGGACCAGTTCCGGGGCTACTTCGAGAAAGCGGCAACGATGAAGGGCATCACGGGTGAGAACCTGCTGCACCTGCTCGAGCAGCGCCTCGACAACACCGTCTATCGCCTCGGCCTTGCCGCCTCGCGCGTGGGAGCCCGACAGCTGGTCCGTCACGGACACATCCAGGTGGCGGGACGCAAGGTGAACATCCCGTCCTTCCAGGTTGCGCCGGGACAGGAGATTACCGTGCGCGAGAAGAGCAGGAGCCTGGCGTCAGTTCAGCACTCGCTCGATCTGGCGGGAGGCCGCACGATGCCCTCCTGGCTGGAGTTTGACCGTGCCGCCCTAAAAGGCAAGGTTCTCTCGATTCCGAGGCGCGACGACGTGAACTTCCCGATTCAGGAACAGATGATCGTTGAGTTGTACTCGAAATAACGCCGTTCGGATGGAACAGGCGAGTGTGGCAAGGGTCCGCCGGAGCGGACAGGCCACGCAGGAGGACAGGAGACAATGATGTGGAAGGGATTCCAGAAGCCGAAGCGGCTGGCGTGCAACACCGATACGCTGACCGACAAGTACGGGCAATTCAGCACGCAACCCTTCGAGCGCGGGTTTGGCACGACCATCGGCAACTCGCTGCGGCGCGTGTTGCTCTCCTCGATCGATGGCGCCGCGATCACGGCGGTCAAGATCGAAGGCGTGATGCATGAATTCTCGTCGATCCAGGGGGTCGTCGAGGATGCCACCGACATCATCCTCAACCTGAAGCAAATTCCGTTGAAGATGAGCGTCGAGGGCCCCAAGACCCTGACTCTGACCGTTGATCAGCCGGGCGAAGTGACGTCACGGATGATCCAGGAAGACGCCGACATCGAAATCCTCGACAAGGACGTTTACATCGCCACGGTCAGCGAGGGCGGCAGCCTGCGCATCGAGATGCGCATCAAGACGGGGCGCGGTTATGTTTCCGCCGAGAAGAATTTCGATGAAGACCTGCCCATCGGTTACATCCCCGTCGATTCCGTGCATTCGCCGATCCGCAAGGTGAACTACGCCGTGGACGCTGCCCGCCTCGGCCAGATCACCGATTACGACAAACTTACGCTCGACGTGTGGACGAACGGCGCCGTCGCTCCGGCCGATGCAGTGGGATTGGCCGCCAAGCTCCTCAAGGACCACATGAACATCTTCATCAACTTTGAAGAGGAGCCGGAAGCGCTGGAAGTGGTTCACGAAAAGCCGGCGGCGGTCAGGAACGAGAACCTCGACCGCTCGGTGGAGGAACTGGAGCTTTCGGTGCGCTCTTACAACTGCCTGAAGAACGCCAACATCTCCACCATCCGCGAACTGGTCCAGAAGACCGAGCCGGAGATGCTCAAGACCAAGAACTTCGGCCGCAAATCACTCAACGAGATTAAGGAAATCCTGGCGACGATGGGCCTGACGCTGGGCATGAAATTCGATGAGAAGGGCGCTCCGGTTTTTACTGACCAGCCGGTGTCGAACCCCCAGGCGTAGCCAGAGGAACCAGAACATGCGTCATCGCAATTTCGGAAAGAAACTGAGCCGGAACACGGAACACCGGCGCGCCCTGCTGCGCAACTTGGTGACTTCCCTCATCCTGGACGAGCGCATTGAAACGACGGTCGCCAAGGCGAAGGCAGCGCGGACGGTGGCGGAACGCATCGTCACGCTCGGCAAACGGGGTGACCTGCACGCCCGGCGGATGGCGGCGGGATACATCATGTCGGCCGCGGCGCTCAAGAAACTCTTTGAAGATGTAGCCAAACGCTATGCTCAGCGCGCGGGTGGATACACCCGGATTGTTCGCACGGGATGGCGCAAAGGTGATGGCGCGGATGTGGCGGTCTTGGAGTTGATTGGAACGGAGGTTCTCCAGAAGCGAGCAGAAGCGCGCGCCAAGAAGGTCGAGGCGGTGCGGAAGCGCCAGGAGGAAGAAGCCAAGAAGGCCGAGCAGCAGGCTCCGCCCGAAGGGGGCGAGGAGAAGTAACCAGCCCATCAGCTCGACCTTGAAACTCAATTTGATCCCGGCCCAACCCGCGAGGTTCGGCCGGGATATTTGTTTTGTGACATGTCATCCACGCTAGTATCCATTCCATCGCCAGATTCGAGACCGCACTCGTTCCCGCGCAACGTCCGCGCCCTCGGGTGGACCTCATTCTTTAACGACACCGCGACCGAGATGAGCTACTGGCTCCTGCCGCAGTTTCTGGTGGGTGTGCTGGGTGCTGGGCCGATGGCCTTCGGTTTGATCGAGGGCGCGGCGGAAACCGTGGCGAGCTTTGGGCGCCTTGTCTCAGGTTTTCTTTCGGACCGATGGCGACGCCGAAAGCCTTTGGCAGCAATAGGCTACACGGTGGCCAATGGGGTCAAGCCTCTGCTCGCGCTGGCCCAGTCGTGGCCGCAGGTATTCTGGATTCGCTTTTGCGACCGGGCAGCCAAGGGCTTTCGCGCGGCGCCTCGCGACGCGCTGATTGCCGACTCGGTTCCCGCCGGGCAGCGTGGGGCAGCGTTCGGATTCCGCCAGGCGATGGACTCGGCCGGCGCGATGGCCGGACCGCTTGCCGCCTTCCTCCTACTCTCATGGTTTCACGGCGACGTGCGAAAGGTCTTCTGGGCGGCGAGCGTCCCGGGGCTAATCAGTATCCTGCTGGTCTGGCTGGCGGTGCGGGAGATCCGGCCCGCGAGCTCCGCGGCCGATCATCCCAAATTGAGTGTCACGGGCGTCCTGCGCGGCCAAAATCGCTCGCTCCTCGTGCTTATGGGCGCCGTCGTGGTCTTTTCACTGGCCAATTCCTCAGACCTCTTCCTCATCCTGCGCGCGCAGAACCTGGGAGTCCGAGCGGAGCTGACGCCGGTTCTTGGGCTGGTGTTCAACTTGGTCTACACCCTGCTGAGCTGGCCCGCCGGCAAACTCTCCGACCGGATTCCGCGCCGCTATTTGATTGTGACGGGGTATCTCGTGTACGCGGGCGTATATCTCGGATTCGCGCGCACGGCGAGCGCCTGGGCGGTTTGGGCGCTGATGCCTCTTTACGGCGTCTACTACGCTCTCACTGAGGGAGTGCTGAAGGCCTGGATTAGTGACCTCGTGCCGAGCGCACGGCGCGCTTCGGTATTTGGAGTCTTCAACTGGGCGGTGGGAGTAACCGCCCTTCCCGCAAGCCTGCTGGCCGGCTGGCTGTGGCAGCATCAGTCGCCGGCTGCGCCCTTCTACGCTTCAGCGTTCCTTTCCCTAGCGGCCGCCGTTCTGCTGGCCCTGGCCTGAATCATCCGGCTGACAAGATACAGGGCGAGCATCGCCAGCGCGCCTCCCGTCGTGTCGAGAGCGCTGTCCAGGAGCGAGGCGCCGCGTTCCGGAACGAACAGCTGGTGAAACTCGTCGGTGAGTGAATAGATCCCCGCGATGCCAATGCACCAGGCGGCGCGCCGCGCCTGCCATGCATAGCTCTTTCCCCCACCCAGCGCGCCGTAAAGCAGCAGCGCGAACATAGCATACTCCGACAGGTGCGCAAGCTTGCGGATCAAATGGTGAAGCGACTGGAAGGCAGCCGCAGATATGCTGATGTGCAGAAAGTCGAGCGCCTGGCGGAGGAGCCAGGCCGTCAGCCCACTGCTGTAATTCCTCGTCGAGAGTTCATAGATGGTTGCCGCCCAGGCGGCAGTGGTGATCCACCATACGGCGGTTCTGACGCCCCCGGGGCGTGGCGTGATGGCGCTGGCGGTGGAGTTACTCAAGCCGGTAGTTGGGCGCTTCCTTGGTGATAATGACGTCGTGGACGTGGCTCTCGCGCAGGCCGGCGCTGGTGATGCGCACGAAGCGCGAGTTCTGATGAAGGTCGCTGATGGTGGCGCAGCCGCAGTAGCCCATCCCGGAGCGCAGACCGCCCACCAGTTGCAGGACCATCTCCGCCAGCAGACCCTTGTACGGCACGCGCCCTTCGATGCCCTCGGGCACGAGCTTGGAGACTTCGCCACCTTCCTGAGCGTAGCGGTCGCCGGAGCCCGCGGACATGGCGGAGATGGACCCCATGCCGCGATAAGACTTGAAGGTGCGGCCCTGGAAGAGAATTGTTTCCCCGGGGCTTTCTTCCGTGCCGGCAAAGAGGCTGCCGATCATGACGCTGGAAGCGCCGGCGGCGATGGCCTTGCTGATATCGCCGGAGAACTTCACGCCACCATCCGCGATGATCGGCACCCCGGACTTTCGGGCGGCGCGCGCGCACTCGGCCACGGCGGTGATCTGCGGCACGCCCGCGCCGGTCACGATGCGCGTCGTGCAGATCGAACCCGGACCGATGCCCACCTTGATCCCATCGACTCCGAGCTGGATCAGGTCGCTGGCGCCTTCGAAAGTGGCCACGTTGCCGGCCACGAGGTCCACCTGCGGCAGCTTCTCCTTGAGAATTCGGACGGCTTCCAGGACTCGCGTCGAATGACCGTGCGCGGTGTCCACGACAATGACGTCGACTTTGGCATTCGCCAGTTCCTGGGCGCGTTCCAGAAAATCGCCGGTCGCTCCCACGGCAGCGCCCACGCGCAGACGCCCCTGCGCGTCCTTGGCGGCGTTGGGATACTTGATGCGTTTCTGGATGTCCTTGACGGTGATCAGTCCCTTCAGAATGTATTGGTCATCGACGACCAGCAGCTTCTCCACCCGGTGCTTATGAAGGATCGCCTCCGCATCGTCCAGCGTAGTGCCGACGGGGACGGTGATCAGGTTCTCCTTGGTCATCACCTGCTCGACGGGCAGGTCGTAGCGCGCTTCGAAGCGCAGGTCGCGGTTGGTCAGAATCCCCACCAGTTTGCCGCTGCGCGTGACCGGCACACCCGAGATCTTGTATTTCTTCATGATCTCGAGCGCTTCCGCGATCCGGCTCTCCGGGCGCACCGTCACAGGATCAACAATCATCCCGCTTTCCGAGCGCTTCACCTTGTCGATCTCCGAGGCCTGGTGGTTGATCGACATCGTGCGGTGCACAATCCCGATGCCACCCTGCTGCGCCAGAGCAATCGCCAGGCGCGACTCCGTCACCGTGTCCATGGCCGAGCTGGCGATGGGAATGTCCAGAGAGATATTGCGCGTGAATTGCGTGCGCGTATCAACCTGGGTGGGAAGGACAGAGGACTTCGCCGGCAACAGCAACACGTCGTCAAAAGTAAGTCCTTCCGGGATTGGCCCGTCCAGCATATCGCCCCCTTCCAGCTATTCAACCCGTGAGAAGGTAATTTTTGATTCTATGCGGCCTGTCACGGGGCGTCAAGCGACGCAGATCCCTGGAATGGGCAGGATACATCGCGCGCTGCTATCCCCGAGGTCAGGTGGCGGCGCGCGGCTCGCGATCAGTAAGCCGTCAAAGACGGTTCTTCCGCTCCCCCGTAGCGCTGAACTGAATGGGATCTCACCAGCGGGCGTATAATGCCCGTGCATTGTCAGGCCAGTTCGGCCTGTCAGGAGGCTGCACTCATGAGATATCGCTGCTGCTGGACGCTTTCGGTGGTCGTGCTCGTCGCGGTTTCAGGTTGGCTAACGGCGCAGG
>Ga0187878_1001729_pt1 | contig 20626 bp, 21 predicted proteins | sample June2016WEW_17_1_FD_132979 | JGI IMG/M metagenome (GOLD analysis project Ga0187878, IMG submission 132979) | Peatland microbial communities from SPRUCE experiment site at the Marcell Experimental Forest, Minnesota, USA - June2016WEW_17_150 | ecosystem: Environmental > Terrestrial > Soil >...
CAATGCGTATTTATTCAGACTCATGGCTGACTCCTAGAGCGGTTCCTCGACCTCGAACGATGAGGTGTCGCCATAGCCCTTCCAGTCGGGCGTCTCGACGTATGCTTGTATCTGCCAACGGCTGGCCTCGTTCAAATCGTTCGCCACGGTGATGTAATAGATGACCGTCGGACCGGACTGCGCGGCGGTCCAGTTGCCTTCGATTCCGGTCGGCGTTCGGTAGTGAATTTGCATGAGCGTGGCCGCCGAGACATCAACGCCACAATCGAGTTCGATTGTCGTGTCGGTTTCGCCGAGGTATATAGGCATCGTTATGCTCCTACGGAATGATTTTATTCTCGATCAGGATTATCCTGTCTATCACAGAGGGCCGCCGGGGGACGGAGCGGTCGATGACGCTTGATGCCCGAATAAGACACCGCGCTCGGCTGATTTTCACCGTCGGCTTCATCAATGAGAAATGCCCGTTGTCTACCGCGACTGCCGCTGTAGCATTGAGGATGGAGCCGATGGAGACGAATACATGTGGCGCGGTAAATAGACCCTCGACGGCTCCGACGTTCATTGTTACCGCGCCCTGCACGAGCAGGCTCTGAGTGACGGCCGAGAATGACCCCGCCACCGCGTCCGGCGCGATGACGGATGATAGCGATAACGACGGGCCGATTATCGAGAATGCGCCAGCCACAGAATTAGACGTGACATGCGAATCGCAGACGGCTGAGGCGCTGGGCATGAACTGCCCTGCGATAGCATTGAGTTCGAGGGTCGCGTTAATGTTCTGTTGACTGATAATGAGCATCGGCTGGGCAGGTGTGAAATAGCCGAAAATGGCATCCGGCACTTCATCGACATCAGTCAGTATCGCAACCGCAATCTGCGCGAACGCCCCGCCAATTGCCTGAGGAGATGCGGTAGCGTCGGTGTTCGCTTGCGCCGTCGGCTGATTGAATTGACCCGTGACGGAATTCGGGGCAACCGCCACGCTGACGGTCGTTGCGACCGACGGGTGGACTGCATCGAACTGGCCGCTGACGGCATTCAGAGTGATTTCGGCTGAGGTTCCGAGTTGAAGCGCCGGCGCCTGCAACGAGAATTGGCCGCCGAGGGCGACGGGGGCGATGATGACCGGGATAACAATGGTCGGGTCGATGGAGAGGAATTGCCCGCCGATAACGCTCGGCGTGAACAAGGCCGTTCCGACGACCAAAGATGTCGGGAGTGAAAACTGTCCGTCAATATCGTAGGCGACAAGCGAGGCATCCAGGTATTCCGCAAGAAGTGGCACGGAGAACGCGCCACCTATCGGCGCAGGCGTGACATTCGCCGGCATCCCGGCAATAATAGTAACACCGGGCTGAGAGAATTGGCCGGCGATGGCTGTGGCTTCCACACAGAGCACACTGACTGAAACGTATGAGTTATTCGGGGCCGTGAAGGCGCCCGCGATAGGCTCGACCATAATGTTCGTGCTGATGGACCCGCTCTGCGCGACCGGAGTCGGCGCGATGGGGATGAATGTACTGGCTCCTGGAGCCGGGGTCCGGGCAATAGAGACGGATATTTGAGTGGCGAGAGGCGTGGGTGTCCCCGCGATGACATCAACGGCGAAGTACGTGGACAGGGAGAGGCTTGGGTTATTCGGGGCGACGAAACGCCCGGAGGCAGAGCCAGGAATGATGACCGCAGACCCGACGGTATAAGGTATGACAGAACCGAATGTCCCCATCTGCGGCGCGACAATCACCGTCGGTGAGATGGAGATGCTGGGATTCGGGGCGTTGCATTGCCCCAGTAACGCGGACGGCTGCACGACCGTGGAGATAGAGAGCGCCGGCGCCAGAGGCAAGAATTGACCCGTCACTGATGTCGGGATAACTGTGTCGTTAAAGATGATGAACGCGACCGGGGCAACCGTCGAGAATTGACCGGCCGTAGCATTTGGCACAACGGTCGTGTTAATCGTCGCAGAGATTGACGGGGCTACCGTCGAGAATTGACCGGCCGTAGCATTTGGCACAACGGTCGTGTTAATCGTCGCAGAGATTGACGGGGCTACCGTCGAGAATTGACCAGCCGTAGCATTCGGCACAACAACTGCTGACGCTCCCCCTGTCTGTGCCGGTTGACCGAACTGGCCGGCGATAGCAGGAGCGGCAACGAGCGATGCCGCCAATACCGTGACGGCGATGGTCGAGAATAAATTAGCAATTGCGTTGACGGAGGCCTGTACCCAAACGGAGGCTGTCGCCGCCACCGTCGAAAATAAACCCGCGACTGCAGCGGGCGTTATGGTCGTGCTGATAGCGAGCGACGGGTCAACAGTTAAGAACTGCCCATCGACATCGGCTGGCGTGTACCATTCAGCGGCCGTTGTGGACGGGCTGTTCGGGGCCGCAAGCGCCCCGGCGACAGCGTTTGGCGTAATCGTAGCGTCTGCCATTGATTGCCTATGCTTAGAAGTTCATCGTCACCACAGTGGCGAGATGGGGGCCGACAGATAGATTCTGAGTTGCCACGACGGTTTGGGTGACCGGAAAGTATGCCCCGGCAAGTGCGGCGAGGGCAACGGTGACGGGGCTGCTGGCCGCAACGTACTCGCTTGCCCCGATTGAGGGCGGGTTGTCGTAGGCCGTGCCGATAATGTCCGTCGTGAAATTCATCGGAGCCGCGTCGCCCTGCGTATATGTTCCCGTGTGGTAGAGCCCCGAGCCGGTGCCCGCGATGCGGAAGTCTTCGGAGCCCGGCGTGACGTTCTGGAATTGTGTCGTATTCTTGGCCATACTCGTCAGCCCGCTTGAGCCGGTCGTGTCGGACGAGGCACAGGTCGTCATGGAGTTGACGGTGGTATAGGCGGCATGCGACCCGGAGGCGTAGCAGTTCTTCATCGTCAGGGCTGTGCCCGATCCGATGACCCCGTTGTAATTGCCCGCAAAAACGGAGTTGTAGCAGTAGACGGGTTGTGCCGTCGCTAGATATAGTCCAGCATTATTCGAGGTGGCGTATGTTCCGTGACCGCAGTCGATGTGATTCCAGATATAGACCGTCAGGTTCGCGGCAGTCGCGCCAAAGGTTAACCCAGGTTCCGAGTATGAATTATTGGCGGCTCCTTGCGTCAGGCAGTCGGAGAGTATCAGGACTGAACCGGACTGGGCTGCGTTTACGTAGAAATTGTACTGGGCCGCGCTGACGGACGAATGACCGAATTGAAGGCCATCTATGATGACGTAGAACTGGACGTTTGAGGATGGATGAAAGCTCGCGGCATTAGTGACATAAACCCCATAGGCAGCCGTGGTCTGGTGTCCCAGATGCCGAGCCGCTGCCGTGGTGTGAATCCAGAGCCAGTTTGTGATCTTCGATTTCGGGAGATTTGCCGTTACCGCAGTCGTGTCCCATGCTGACCACGAATTGTCTACTTTTATCTCTGCGGTGTAGCCGCTAGACGCAGTGAGGTCGGGATAAGTTCCGTAGAGAGCGGCAAGAGCGCCCTGGAGAGTTGTCCAACTTGTACCGGAGTTCGAACCTGTCGGAGTGACGGTATAGACCAAAGGTGAAATAGCCATGCGTTACCTCACTACCGGGTGCGCCCCGAGGTCCGGCGCCGTGCCGTAAAGGACGCGCACCCCATCTGAATTGCTGTAGAGCCAAATCGACGCCCCGTCATTCCACGTCATCGGCGAGGCGAGCGTGATGACGTTATTCACATAATCTACCGCCTGAATCTGGACGATGTTTCCGACCGTTCCGATCGCTATCCAGTCCGGGAACAACGTCACGCCGTGAGTCAGCGCAGATCCCCACGTTCCGTCCTGGAAGAATAGGGCATCGGGAGTTCCATTCGGGTAGCCGTAAGCCGCCGATGGAGCGCCAACGCCAACAACCAGCGTGGTCGAACCGGCACCCGCTCCGACGGCGTGCGTCAGCGGTTCCGCTGCGCCGATGCAGGGCGACCCGGCTTGTAGGGTCAGGTCCGGGAGTAGCGCGTTAGTCGGGTCGAGGACTGTCTTTTCCGGATTCGTGAACTCCGGGTCGCCGTTCGCTGTTAGCCAGTTGCTCTCAATCCTATTTGTTCCGGCATAGGCCGGATAAACGTCCGTTCCTCCGCCAGACTGATAAACGATGTTGTTAATGATGGCGTTTCCGTCGAACTGGTAGCCGCCATACCAGCGTATCCCGCACCCCTCCCATTGGTTAGCCAAGTAGGGAGCCCCGATGTTGTTATAGCGCCCGCTATTGAAGATGGTGTTGTTGAACACCCGATTGGCGTTGGCGACGCCGTAGGCAGGGGCGGGCGATTGGTACTTCATCAGGATTCCGTTGTTCTGGGCGTGGTAGATATCGTTATAGCGGACGATGTTCCCAGAGGTTGTTAGGCATAGACAGTCGCCCCCATCATCCTCCGAGGGAGGGCCAGCATATCCAAGGCGATTGCTTTCGATTAGCGCATATTGGTGCGGGGCCTGATAGCAGTCCATGCTTAGTACGCGATGACCCCAGAGCGGAGTAGAAACAGCAGGCGGCACGGAATCGGGGCCATAAAGAGGCTGTACGCCCGACCAGGGTTCGTTCCCCTCGTTGTGCATATAATTGTGTTTAAAGACGTTGTACTGGGAGAACACCTCTATACAATGATGCCCGGCGTTGTAGATAACGCCATTCTCTACCGTGTTGTTGCCGCTAACCCAGTCGTATCCAGGGATGCCGATCTGTAGGCCCATCGTCGCGGCAACCTCCGTAGGAGACACCTCGTAGAGATGTCCTGTGTTCCGAAGGACGTAGTGATGGAGCCAGTTGTGGACGTTCGGCGTAATCGGGGCGTTCGATGTCCACCAGCCCGTATATCCGTTTCGGTTAGCGTTGATATCCGTATAGGCGATTTCATTATAGGACGCGCCCCCGACCAAGACGAGCGGACGCCCGTAGTCCTGTGTTATTTCGGTGTTAGGTGGGCTATCTACATTGATACCCCAAATCTTATGCCAACTCACTGCGGACAGCAGGATACCGTAATAATACCAATACACCGGGGCCGCATGGCCGGGAATGCCGGTATCCTTGAAATGGATGACGGGCGTTTCGCCCGTGTAGTTTATCCAGGTGATTTTCGCAGACTGCGTGCCCGAGTGGACCGGAGCAAGCGGGCAGTTGTATGTCCCGCCCCGCAGAATAACCGTGTCTCCGGCGGCGGCGTTGGCGTTGGCCGTGGCCAGCGAACAGCAGGCCACGCTCGTGAGCGGGGTCGTGCCGTAGGCGCTGGCCCAGGACGCCGTCCCGGTGGGGCTCACCCAATAACCGGGCCCCCCCGACCCACCCCCGCCGATCGTCGTAAATATTGTCGGTATCGGCTGAAACATCGACCCGGCAAGGAACGCGGGCGACGGCGAGATGGAAAGGCCCGCTATGATGCGGACATTTCCGGTCGATAACGCGGGTGACATCTTCGTTCATCCTCTTCCGGAATTCGGGCACGTCTCGCACGGCAGTTCAATCTCCGCGAGATGCGCCCGCCAATCTGCTGTGAGTGGAATGCCTTTGCCGGGGTTCTTCAGGCCCCATGCAATACAGCACCCGTAGAGCGTGCTGTTGAAGCAGGAAACCATGTCCGACTCATACCACCAGCACGGCGTCCCTGGATAGGGTGGCGCGGCGTAGGGGAAGTGGTAGGAAATCTCATTCCATCGCAGACCGATGTGGCCTTGCTCCGCCATGTACTTGCCGACCGCGACACACGCTTCGGTGTTCGTGCGGGTGCCGTAGCGCATGACAAACTCATCCGTGTAGTGGGAAAGATAGACGCGGTGGTACTTCATCAACAGCGGCAATGCCTCGGGATGCTCCTTGAACAGCCAGCCGTTCGTCACGAGCATCACGTCGTCGCATTGAAAGATATCGGCGAGGCGGTTCGATATCTCCGCGAACTGTGAGTGCATCGTCGGCTCGCCGCCCGTGATTTCGAGCGTCTTGATAGGCCCGATGAGCGACCCGATGCGCCGCAACTCGTCGAGCGGCAGTTCCCGCCATTCGATGCGCGGGTCATACCACGCCAACTGCTCGCGCACGATACAGTTCGGGCACCGCCGATGGCAGACCCGTGTTATCGGAATCTGTATCCGCTCGACCGTGCGCGTCTCTGAGAACTTCATCGCTCGTCAACTTTTACGACCCAGATTGTCTCCGCAGTGTCGGGCTCTCCGAATCGCTCTGTCACCGCTTCCTGCACGCTATGCCAATGCCAGTCATGGCCGCAGAGTATCCGCTTCGCCTTCGGGAGCCAGGCCTCGATGTCCGCCTTCACGGATTCATAGCCGTGATTGCCGTCGATGAACACCATGTCCACCGACTTGTCGGGGAACAGCGCCGCCGCCTCAAGGCTCGTCATGCGCTTCACCTCAAGGTTCGGGAACTCGCCGACGTTCACTATGAACTCGTCATACACATCGTGGTCCGGCACTTCAACGGTCGGACTCCGCACTTCGTTCGGCGAGCCCAGCCAGGTGTCGACCGCCGTGACTTTGCCCTTGCACCCGGACAGCAGAGCGTGCGTCGAGCGGCCTTTCCAACTGCCGACCTCGACGATGCTCTCCATCCGCTTCGCAGTCTCGAAGAGCCAGTTCAACTCCGGCACGGTCATCCACCCGCCGATTTCGTTTGTATAGAGTTCATGCTCCTCGCGCATCTTGACCAACATCGCCGCCGCCTCGTAGTCGCTTCGCCCGTATGACCACTTCCCGATATGCGAGAGAGGGATTGACGGGTCGGCCCAGACCTTGAAGCCGAGTTTGCGGACGCGACGGCAGAACGATAAATCCTCGCCCTCTTCCTTGCCGTTTGCGTCGAGCCCGATGCCGAACGGCGTGCCGATGTTCAGCACGACCTCCGGCGTGAACTGCTCCAGCACCCGGCGCTTGACGAGCAGGAAGCCCGCGCCCATCGCGTCGACCTCAAACAGTCCGGTGCGGGGGATGTCCCAGCGCGTGTGGAACATATTCTTCTCGTCCAGTTTCATGATGAGCGGCCGCGCCTCGCGCTCCTTGCGGAAATAGACGCCGCCCACAACGTCGAGGTCGTGTTTCATCAGCCGATAAATGCCATATGGCGGGAACGAGATATCGCTATCCAGCCACATCAGAAAGTCGGCATTCGTGACGTTCAGGAATGACATCGCCATGTCGTTCCGCGATGCGGAGATAAGCGAGCATTCGTTCGTCAGCACCTTGTGCCCGATGCCGCGCTCATCAAAATACGAGCGCGCCGCGAGCAACGAGTGTAGGCACTCCGGCTCCAGTTGGCCCCGCATGACCGGGACCGCCAGTAAGACAGTCGGCATATAGCCCTCCTCGAAAGTTATTTGGTCACCGAGCCTCCGACGCCGAGTGGCGCAGGTGTGACAGTCACGCTCACCGAGTCCGCCGTGACTGTCTTATGCACAACCGTGCCGACGGGCGCGGCACTCAGATTCTGGCCCTCCAACGCATTGTCTTTTTTAACCTTGACCTTTGTTTCCGGAACGCGAGATTTGTCCATTGCTGGCTCTCCTATTCTGACCCCGATGCGGGCCATTATCGTGTTCAACGCAGACGGGTGCGTCATCACCTGACCCGTTGCCGGGTCGATCGTGATAGCCAAATCATCCAAGAGCGCCGCCATCGAAAAGTCCTTGCGGTCAGTGATGGCAACGTCGGATAGCCCATGTTCAATGAGCCACCCTTGAACGATGGCGCGGGAGCCGTCGTTGCCTGCTCGGGCGGAGAATATCCTCACTTCAATGCCGGACTGCTTCAGCGTGCGGAGGAATGAGACGACTTCTTCGTTGTCCGCCCCGTAGGTCTTGCCGTTCCCGGAGGGGAACTTCACGAGAGCCCCGTCGAAATCAAACCCAACCCACCCGTTCATGACCCTATGTCAGGACAGGTGGATGATGCCGGCCGTGGACCATTGAACCGTGAACGTGCCGTTCGTGGCTGTCTGCGCTCCGCCGAAATCGAAGTAGCAGATGAGGTTGTCGGTCGAGGCCGCCCCGGTGGACTTGTACACGACAGCGCCCGTTGCGGTCAGCGTAACGCTGGACCACGCGACGTTCGCCCCACCCCATTGACCCCAATGGTTCGTGGTGTCGGTCGTGACGGTGAGGGTCGTGATAGAGACTCCGCCCGTGGTGTAGTTGGTCGTGCTGACTTCGCTCGTGACGCTGGACCGGAACTGGTGCGACGAGAGGGCTGTGTAGCCGTTAACGAGCAGACAGTACACGGTCGCGGTCGTGAGGTTGATAGCCGCATCCATCACCGAGGACTTGAAATAATCATACAGAAGGGATGCCATTTTTTACCTCCATGTGGTAATGGTCTGTATCGCAAGGGTCATGGTAACATGACCGTCTTGTCGTCGAATGTTTCTTCTTTTCATTTTGCCAGCGGTGGGTTCTCCACCATCTTGTTCATCGGCGGCACGCTGACGAACTTCGCGATGCCCTGCGAGACCCAGACGGCGGCGCAGTCCGCCGTGACGCTCCGCCGCTCGCCGCGATGGGCGCACTTCCAATCGACGAGGAACTCGACCTCAATCGTTGTGGGTGACAATGCGCCTCTCCACGATCTTAAGAGAGTGTAACAGTCGAAGTTCTTGATAAGTCTCATAAAAGAACTGCCACTTTTGCCGAGTTTCTGGCTTACCGTAGGTTAGGGAATGGCAAGAATCGCACAGAGCAATGAGGTTGATCTGGTCTTCGTTTTTCTTATCTCCGTCAATATGGTGAACGGGCAATGCTCGCCAAGTAGCCACCGCCCCGCAAAATTGGCACAAATGCTTATCGCGCTGGCGAACTTCATATCTAGTGCGTCTCACAAATGCGCTCGTATAGGGTTCATAGGAGGCGCCTCCATTCCATGTCGGACTCTTCTCCCCGCTTCGCCCATACATCGGATTTCCTGGACCAGTACACCCGAGACGGAAGCAAGAGCGAGAACAATAGATACGCTTCTGGTCAGGGGTTTGTGTTGCGGGAACAAAAATCAACCTCCCGCAATGGGTGCAAGGAATAGCGACTTTCTCCTCCCAGCGATAGTTATTCGCCCCGCATAGCCATAGGTGATAGCAACGACTAGAACAAAAATTCCTTGCGTTGTTTGTTCGATATTGCTTACCCATGAACACTCGTCCGCATTGCTTACAGGCATATTCCCTGGTCTTGCCCTTCCAGCGCGGCGCACCTTTGCCGGATTGAAAAACGCCTAAGCATTTCTTAGAGCAACAGATTGCGGGGCGTTTGTTGATGAAATAATTGCTCACATAAAACGGCTCCCCGCAAACAACGCACATAATAATGACGCCTTTTTTGCTCATGCTTTTGATATCTTGCGTTCCATATCTACAAATAGTGGCTCCCAAAACTTTGGGAATACGTTGTCCCAGTCATACTCCAGAATGCCGCTTCGGACCTTCTGCGCTATCGCGCCGCGGTCGCACGGCTTCACGGCCGCGTAGCCTTCTTCGAGCGCATCCAGCACGGCCCCGGCGTCACAGCGGAGGCGGAAGCCTTCCGTACCGAGCCACTCGCGGTCGGCGAACTTGTCCGTCTTGATGAGCCAGCCGGTCTTGCAGAGTTCCGGCCCGCTGGTCGTATCGGTCACGACGACGGGAACGCCGCACGCCTGAGCCTCGATGATGGGAACGCCGAAGCCTTCGCCGCGTGTCGGGAGCGCGAATAGGTCGAACCCGTTGTAGATATTCGCCATCATCGTCGCGTCGATCCGGCCCATCCACATCGCGCCCTGGTCCGGCCATAGCACCCAATCGTTGATGCCGATGTTCTTGGCGATTTGCTGATAGTTGAGCGTCTCGGCGAGAATCCCGCCAGCGTGTGAGTGCAGATAGAGCCGCGCTTCTTCGTGCCGCTCGTGGAACACTTTGAACGCCTGCATGAGCGGGATGTAGCCCTTGCGGTCATCGCCGTAGTTAAGCCCGACGGCACCGATGAGGAACTCGCCGCCCTTGAGCCCGACGGCCTTGCGGAACGCCTCGCGCCCGGCTGGGCGGATCGTGAACACCGACGCGTCCATGCCGAGCGGCGCGTAGATAGGCCTTAGCCCCATCGCCTCAAGTTCTCGGATAGCGTGCCGCGTCGGGCCGATGACGATTCCCGGCTCGACGAATATCTCTTTCATGCGCTCCGATATCCATTCGGAGTCGATGTACGCGACGGCCGCCCATTGCTCTTTCGGGAACAGACGGTGGCCGCACATCGTCCAGATGTCCCACGACGTGAAAACGTAATCGAACTTCTCTTGCTCCATCATCTTGTTGATGTAGTAGCCGTTCGTGCCGTCGAACACATCGATGCCCTGGACTTCCTCGTAGAGTTTGCCGAGCAGGGTGGACGGGTCTTGATGCGCGTCAACCGCCGTGCCAACCTCATCGACCAACTCCATCATCCGGGCGCGGTCATACCAATAATGCCACCCGGTCGTCTGATGCTTCGTGGCGATTCGGACGTAGTGACCCGCGTCCGTCAGCCGCCGCACCGCTTCAGCGGTGACGATGCCGTATGCGGTCTTGCAGTCCGGCTCGCTCGAACTCCAAATAATTCTCATTCATGCTCCTGGTCGGAAGGGCGGGGGGCCGTTGCCGACCCCCCGACTTCCTGATATCGCTTCTGAGTTTGCACTCCTGCTTCTGCTTACATTGAGGGGACGGTGGACTGTTTGTAGCGTGCCCGCCCGCCGATGAGAGTGACGATGCCGAGTTCGGTTCCCGAGCCGTTGTTCGTCGTTCCGAGGAACGAAACGTACTGGAAGCCGTTGCCGGCGTCGAGGTCCTGACCTCTGACCTGGCAAACGAGCGCGAACGTGCTGGCCGTCCCGCCGACCACGGTGGCCGTCGCACCCGTGACCGTCTTGGAGCCGGACCCCGTGGAGGTCGAGGCCTGATACGCCTTCAGCGTCAGCGTCGAGCCGGAGGCGAGGGCCGAGCCGGAGAGAACGCCGACCAGAAGGTCATAGTTGGCCATGTTGGCGTAGGTGGTCGTGATGGTGCTTTGACCGATGGAGACGTGATAGCCTCCGTACAGCACGTCGTATTGCTGTGTGAAATAGTGAATGTTGCCCATATTTGGGTCTCCTTGTTAACTGTGTGTGGCGATCGTGACAAACGGGCTCACGGTTGTGGACCCGTTCTTCGGCGTGATTGCCGAGGACAGCATCGGCTGTCCGTCCACGCGGAACGTGATTCGCCAGAACGTCTCATCTGTGACGTAGCCGTAAGAACCGGGAACGTGCTGAGACGCATCGATGATGATTGACCTGTCGGCTATCAGGTAGTGGGCGAAATCGGCGAGAATCAAATCGCCGAACGTGCCGAGTGCCGTGGCTTGCTCGGTAACGATAAATGGCCGCCCGAGGATTGTGTTCTGCCCCATGTCGATGTGATTGGCGAGCGCCGTGTCGCTGCGCTTGAGTTTGATGAGGGAGGCGAGCGCGCCGGGGCTGACGAGCCACACGGCCCGCTTCCAACTGTCGGGGAGGAAACGAGCCGCTACACCGGCGATGTCCTCGTAGTAGATATCGGTGGATGTCCCAGCGGCACGGACTGTCTTGATGAGCGCGGGGCAATTGAGAATCCCGAGCGGTTGGCCGGCGCCGGAGCCGCGAATGAACGCGGCGTCCTCGACAAACGCCAGAGCGCGGCCGATGAAGGTGCGCATGAGGTTGCCGAAGTTGTCAACGTCGGCCATGAGTTCGTTCGCCGTGAAGAACCCGCCCCCGAGTTTGTGTGGCGTCATTTCAACATCTCCGAACTTGATGCCGGAGATGACGCTCGCGCCGCTGATGGCGGTCGCCGGGGCCATCCATGTGAACGTCACCCCACCGTAGATGTAGGTGGAGCGGTCGCTTTCAACGATGGTCCGCACGTGGAGCGAATCGGTGTGCGCTTTCAGCACCACCGCCCGAGGCCGGACGATGGCATCCTCCAGCGCAACCGCCATGATTTGAGAGGCCCATTCCTCAGGGATGAGGAAACCGCCGAGAGAATCATCCGACATAGCAAGGTGCCCAGTCTTGACGAGCCGACTGTCGGACGCTTGACCAATGCTGACGGCGCGGGCGCGGACTAGAAATTCACCGAGACTCTTGAAGCCGCCCGTCTTTGTATCGTAATCCATTTTCTGCTCCTAGCGTCAGGACGTGGTCGAGGCGAGTCCGACGAACGGGGAATAGGTGGCGGAGTTGTCCTTCAAGGTCAACTTCGTCTGGGGCCAGCATTGCCCAGCGACGCGCAGAACGAACCGCCATGCGGTCTCGTCGTAGTCGAATCTGATGTGCGTGGAGGCGTCGATGGTGATGGCCTGGCGATCGCCGATGAGGTAGTAGGAGAAGTCGGCGAAGATAATGTCGTTTGCGGTTGCGAGATGGGGCAGTTTTTCCGTGATGAACACGGGCCGGCCCAGGAGCGTCCAGTTGATGCCGAGGTGTGCATCCGGCTGAAAGACCAGGATGCGGGTATACTCGGTCGAGAGATACTTGGTGCCCATCGTGATGAGTTCGGGAATGAGGCTCGGGTTGATGACCCAGACCGCTCGATTGAGCGACGTGGGGAGCATGGCCGCATACATCTTGGCGATGTCGTCATAGGAGATGTGCGACACGACGGCCCGATAGACGGAAGAGAGACAGCCGCAGTTCAGGACGCCCAGGGGCATACCGGCACCGGAGCCACGCAGGAAAGCGTAGTCCTCGTTCCACGCCCACGCCTTCGCGAACTGCCGCTTGAGCATCGGCTCCAGCGCGATGGCGCTGTCGGCGAGCAATTCGTTCGAGGCATAGGTGATGCCGGCCAATTTGTGCGGCGTCAATTCCATCTGACCGAACAGCGGTGCGGTCCCAGACTTCTGGGCCGCTTCTGCCGTCCAGTAGGCGATGATGCCGCCGAACAGGGACGAGACGTGGCTCGTGTCGGCGACATAGGGGATTTTCAGCGAGTCGGTCGTCATCGGAATGACGGTCGGCCCGCACCGGCGCACGATTTCATCTTCGATTGCCAGTTCCTGCAGGTCTGCCCTATAGACCTCAGGGACGAGGAAACCGCCCATTGAGTCGTCGGCGATTTCCGAGTGTCCCGTCGTGCCGGCCCCGCCTTTCTCCTCGACGTAGAGTTTGGCGAGACGCGGGTCGAGAGTGCCCGACTTGCGGGACCGATAGATGGAGTCCAAGAAATACCGGAAGCCCTTGAACTCCTTGGCGGCTTCATTCGCCGCTTTTTGCTTTTCCTCGGGGATGAGGAATTTCTTATCGGCTTCCTTGATTTTGGCCTCTGCGTCGGCGCGCTGTTCCTTCATAGCGTCGGCGACGTACTTGCCCACCGCCTCGTTGACGGCGAGTTTGACGGCCTCGTCGATTTGAGCATTAGCCTGTTTGGTTTCGTCGCTCATAAAATTATCCGATGCTGGCTTTGGATTTCGGCGTGTCGTGCCGCCCGCCGCGCTTCGTGCGTCCTGACATCTCCAGCCGCCTGTTCACCGGCTGACACTTCTCACGGAGTGTCTCCACCGGGTACTGGTGCGGCCTGATGTCTCTAGAGCCGGAGCGGGGTGCTTGCCGAATGAGAGCCGAGGCCAGCAGATGTATCGTCATAGTAAAACGCTGTCGTCGGGGATGTCCTCGGCGACCTGAAATTTATGTTCCATGTCTTTATTGCCCAGCGGATGCGTGAGCCGGAACTTCGTTTGGCACTTCGCGCACTTCACAACGGCGGTGCGGCGTCCGAGTTCATCGAATGCATCACGCGCTTTTCCGACGAAGCCGCATCCGGGGCATACGATTTCGATTTGGCTCATGTCAATGTGTATTGAGGCATCCCGTTGTTTGAATCAACGGACTGGGTGCCGTTGCCTATGGTCCCGCCTCCCCAATAAGGAGTCGTTATCGGATCCCAATGAGGCCAGTATCCCGGCCATTGATAAGGCGGATATGACGGCCAATGCTCGATGACCCGGATGATGGTCGTCGGAGGCTGTGTCGTCAGCGCCTCGACCTGTTTCTTCAGGGCTTCGAGTTCGCGGAGCAGGTCCGCATGTGTCGGTTGCTTTTTCATCTGACCTTACCTCTCAGTTTATCAACGGCGAGAGCGATGCCCTCGTTGATTTGCTTCCGCAGTTCTTCGGGCGGGATGGCCTTCAGAATATCGAGCGCCACCTGTTTCACCATCTCCTTGTCGAGCGGGATGGCGGCTGGCGGGTTCAACTTTTCGGGCTGTTCAACTTTCGTGAACACTTGCTTTTCTTGAACAACAGCGGGTAGAGCGCGAATCATGTCCTGTGTATCAAGAATCTCGCCCAGGATGTTCTCGTACATCCCGATGGTCTCGTCGTGCATGGCGTCGCGAAGAGCATCAGAGCGAGACAAGTTTACCACAAACGGAATCATCGTGTCCTCATACACCGCTTGAGCGATGGTATCGTGGATTTCCTTGTGGTCGTTGACCCAGGCGCGCGCCGTCTCCATCGTCCACTTGTCTTTGTCGAACAGGTAGGTGATGATTTTCTTGCAGTCAACGCAGTACAGCGATTTGATGCCCTTCGCGTCGGACAACGACATCGTGCGAATTTTGTGACCGCTATGGTCGCCCTTGTCCACGGGGATGCGGATGTAGTTCTCCGTCACCTCGGGCTTGCCGACCGCCTCGTCGAGTGCCTTCTCGACAACGGGTTCGACGGCCTCTTTCGCCATCTCGACAGTCGCGGACGAGTCCGGCGCGTCGGGGTTGAATTCTTTCGCCGTCGCGGCGGAGATGATACCCTTGCCGACAGCCAGAGTCAGCGCCTCGGGGCATGACGGGATAGGCACGGCGCTGTATTCCAACAGTTCCCACTTCTTGTAGATGCGTCGCGGTGTGTCATCGCCCGCCTTCTGCACCGGCTCTTCCCACTCGATCGGGATGAAGCCGATAGACCATGCGCGGCAGAGCGGTCCGCTCCCGCCGATGTCCTCCGTATAGGCGCGATAGACCTCTTCGGCCTTCGCGGAGTTGGCAAACACCGTCTTGGCGAGGATACCCTTGCCGTCTTTGCGGAGCCACATATTCTTCGCCACCGGCAGGGAGTGGTAATCATGCCCGAACGGCACGACCGGGTTCTCGCGGAAGTGCTTCTCCTGCAGACCGTCCGGCAGGATGACCTCGCCGTCGCGGTCCTTGACGCCGGTCGTGATGTATGACACCACGGACCGCTCGGAGGGGTTCGACTCGACCGTCTCGGAGGTGCCGTACTTGACGACAATCTCCAGGTCGTCTTTCTTGATTTTCAGTCGCTGGGCAACCTCGGCGGCCTTGTCGGGATATACATCGACGAATTTCTTTCTCTCGGTAACAAAATCCATTGCCTGTCTCCTTTTACTTCAGCGAGAATTCTCCTCGCTTGTGGGCCTGCTTCAAGGCCGCGTTTATCTCCGGGAGGTGCTTCCCGTACCAGATGCGGAACACCTCGGGGTTCACTTTCAATATTTTTGCCATCTTGTCCATGTCATAGACCTGGGCGTTCAGGAACTCGACGACCTTCTTCAAGTCGATGTCCGGCAATGCGTCCGGCGACACGACGCTCGACGGATACGTCTCCATCAGCGTGCGCAGTATCGCCTTGACCTTGCCCTGCTGTTGGTCCATGATGCGGTTCATGGTGTGCGCGCCGGCGTTGACCCACTTCAGCAACCGCTCCAGGTTCAGGTCGAGTTCAAGAGCGATTTTCTCGCCCGTCCAGGAGAGCGTCTCGGTCATGTACTTCCATGCGACCCAGCGCTCCAATGCCTCTAGCGTGTCATACTTCCAATCGGTCATGTTTCCTCCTCTTCGCTTTCGCTTTCCGCCTCTTCGATCTCCGGCACGATGGGTAGAATACAGCACCGGCAGTTCGGATGGTCGGGCGGCTCGTTCTCGCCGTCAGAGAAGTCCTCATCGAGCGCGACGACCTCGCCATCGAGTACGGCGCAATCTTCGCAGTTGTGGACAAGGATGCCGTTAGCAAAATATGTATGTGCGCCCTCAACTTCCAGATTGAACACAAAGAATGGTTGACTTCCGAGGACGAGAGTGGTATAATAACTATAGATACCATGTATATATGTGCTTATTGCCACAAGCAATTTATCCCAGCTTATCAATTGCAAACTCGCTCTCGCCCTAAGTATTGTTCTCGGACGTGTTACCATCGAGCCACGAAATTTGGGCAAACCAAGACGTGCCCAGTTTGTGGCAAAGCGTTCTATGCCTACCCCTCCCATAGGGACAAAACGCATTGCTCGCGGGCTTGCTTGGCCGCTTCGGCTCCGATCATTACGAAGACCTGCCCGGTCTGCGGGAAGAATTTTGAGGTTCATAAGTCTATCGCTCATCGCTATAAGGTTTGCAGTTGGGCCTGCCGGACAAAGTTCCTCGTGCGGAAAATATGCCCCCGATGTGGGAAACAATTCGTCGCATATACGCCTCGGATGAAGCATTGCTCGGAAGCCTGCCGTCGCCCACCAGTATTCGTTGACTGCTTGAACTGCGGCAAGAGATTTAGAACGACACCATCGACAAACGCAGAGCGAAGATTCTGTTGCTTCTCGTGTTGCCGCAAATATCACGGCGAGACTTCGATTGAGCGTGCGGTTCGTGAAGCCCTGGAGCGTTTGCGTATTCCTTTCAGCCCAGAGCATCCCGTCGGGAGACTCAGCGTTGACTTTTATCTGCCTCAGCAGAACGCGTGCCTTGAGATAGATGGAACGTATTGGCATTCTGACCTGGCGAAAGATGCCAAGCGCGACGCGAGGTTGCGTGAACTTGGCTATCTTGTTTTCCACATTGCCGAGAGTGAAATAAAAAACGCGAGTGACCTGGACGACTTGATTGTCACTCGTCTTCAGTCGGCTCCCATGTCGTAGGGCTTGAATTTCCCGCCAGCCATAGCCAACTTCATACACCGGATGCTCGGCAGTTGCCGTCAGCCGTCGCCCATCGGATGTCTCTATCTCGATCATCTTGCCAGCATATCTGCGCCGCATAGTCCGCGAGACCCGTCGCCAGCCCGCATGAGTAAGAACTTCGTCGCCCTTCTGGATATCCTGGATATGCGTCTCTCCGCTTCTGGTGATGACATTCGTGTTCGCCGGAAAACAGGTCAAATCATCCTCACTCGCCATCCATTCCTTTGATTCCAGCCCGCTCTGCTTGTACGTCTCGACCGCCGCGGCGTTCGATGCGCGCAACGTCTCGGTGCGCGCTATGCGCTCGGCGCGATATCGGTCCCACGACTGGAACATCTCCGTGATGCGCCGCGTGAGGTCCGGAATGCCTTCTCCGGCTATCATCCCGGCGCGCAACGTGTCGGTGAGCATCTCCTGGCTGGTCGTCTGCAACTGGTCAGCGAGTTTGATGGTGTACGTGCGAAGATACTCCACGAGCGCAGGAGAGGTCATATCGAAGTCAATGCCGAGTCCGTAGTTGTCGTTTAGAGCGTCGCCCTCGGCGTCCAGTATCGCTTTGAATATGGGTCGCAGTTCCTCGGCTGTCAAGTTCTTCATCGCGCTGGAGCCGGCTAACCACCGCTCGATGAGGTCGGGGCGGTAGTCTTTGCCGGAGCCTCGACAAACAAGGCAAGGCGTGTTGATGAGCCCCACGTCCGTAGAGATGTGAGCGTAGCCTGTTCCCTTGCAGTCTGGGCAATCTTTCTGGTGGCCGGAGTGCTTCATGTGCGCGAGCATGATTTTCCGCTCATGCGCCCAGACGCGCCGCATCGCGGCAGAGATGCGATGCTCGAACCGTTTGAGCCGTCGATTCAGAGCGAGAATGACGCGCCGGCGTTCCGTCATACTGATTTTGCGCCCGCGGGGCCGTTTCACGACAGCCAGGACTGCGGCCTGGCTGTCAAAATGGCTCCTAGACCCTCCCAGCGGGGTTTCCGGGGCGATTAGAGCGTGAGCCGTGGCGTGTTCGTTCGCCTTGAGCGCCTCGGCGAGTTTCGCCGTGAGCGTTTCCGGATGCAGGCGCGCCTCCAACTCTACGCGGCTCGCTTCATGATGCGCTCGGTCATACGGTATCCCCGTCAGCATCAGCCCGCGCTCCGTCAATTCGTGAAGCGCGAAGAACGGCATCTCGGGCGGCTCATCCTCATCGTCGAGCCACATCTCGCCGGGCGGGATGAATGTCGCATAGACGAGGTCGTGGCCGCCTTCCGTGAAGTCGTCATCGTAGTCCTTGCGGATGAGGTCGCCGTCCACGAGCCAGCACATGACGTAGGCGTTGCTGTACGCGTCGATTTGCTCGAGGTGAACGCGCTCGGCGGCGTCCGGCGCATCCATCGGGCCACGATAGACACCGCCGGCCGACTGGCGCTCGTCGCGCTCTTTGCGGTCGGCGTATTCCAGCGCGTGGTCGTAATCGTCACCGCCGACCATCAGGCGGTACTCCGTCGCCATGTGGTCGATATAGAAGCCGTATTCATACGCGAACACGGAGTTGTCAATCCAGAACTCTTTCTCCGGAATGAAGAAGAACCGGTAGTGCTGGCCGAAGTTCGTGAAGTCCGTGTCTATCTCGCGACGGATGTAGTCGCCGTGGACAAGCCAGACTTGGAACTCGCCGCGTGTTTCGTAGAGATGGTCATGCGCCAACATGATTTCGTCCGGCGTGACCGTCTCCTCACCCGTGTCACCGGCGGCCCGAACAACCGCGTTGTCCACATGAACAACACCGTTGCCCACCCGTGCGGCTATCGTCTCGGCCAGACGTTCGGCGATACCGTCACGCGCCGCTTCCGCCAGAAAGCGGTCGGCCACCGTGACGGCGAGGTCAGCACGACGTTGTTTCATTGTTTCTTCCGTCCCCAGATGAACCACGTCAGCCCCATGATGATGGTGAACAGCAGAATGACGATGACTTTGACGAGACTCATCTCGCCTCCAATCGTTCCTTGATAATATCCATCGCGCTCCGCGCCAGGTTCTCGGCGAGCGTCTCTTCCTCTTCCTGCGCCATCTCCGGGTTCGGCACCGCGTTCGCGGTGATGGAACTCAGCGGCACCATCAGATTGCTCACGAGCGGGTCGTCGCCGCCGTCAACGGGTTCTTCGCCCAAGTCGGCGCGGGCCTCGTTGATGGCCAGGATGCCGGCGGCTGTGTAGGTCTTGCGCTCGTTCATCTCCAACTCTCGGTTCGCCGGCACCGGGTCTGAGAATGACAGGAATATCTTCTCGTCAAACAGCGGACAGAGCGATTGATTGATTTTTTCTTCCAGTTTCCGCAGACGGGGCAGAATGCCGTTCTTCGCGTGTCGGTAGTCGCCGACCTCGGCGTTAGAGCGCGAAACGCCTTGCGCCGTCAACACGGAAATGTTGACATCCAACGCCGCGCAGATTTCTTCTCTATTCAGTTTCCGCCAATCGACGTTCGCCATCTCCTGCATCGTCATCGTCGTCTTGACGAACTTAACGTCTGGCGGCAGGATGGCGGTCTTGCCCGCCTTGGCGTTGCCCTGATAGCGCTGGGAGAAGGTCTCCGCCAGCCGGTCACGCTCTACGGCGCTCACGTTCTCGCCGAGTTCCAGCACGCCGCCGACGTTGGCGCGGTTCGCAAATAACGCCTCCTCCAACTCGTACAACTCGCGGTTCGTGTAAATGGCATCGGAGATGCCTTGAACCGGGCCGAAGCCGGAGAAGAAGTTGCGCGGATTCGGGCGCCGGAAGTAGATGATTTCCTCTGGCGGGAACTCATGCTTCGCCCGCCCGCGCTCGTAGATGTAGCCCTTGATGAACGCGCTGGCGTCGGGTATCGGGTTGATGTACTGCGCGCAAACGGGCCATATCTCCGTCGGCACGCCGAGCGTCTTGTCGGGCGGTATCCACCAGTACGCCTCTCCGGTCAGGTCCATATCGACGATGGTCATGTACCACAGGTCCGACGCTTCAATCCACGGGTTCGGGTTGATGAGCAGGTCGATGAGCGGATGGTCCGTGATTTCATCGACATCGTCGGAGTTCTCCATCTTGACGACGAGGTTTGGGTTCGACTCCAGCCATTTACGGCGCGGGCGGTTGATGGATTTCGTGCGGCAGGTCGTGAACTTCTGGCCTGTCGTCTCTTTCGTCGTGTAGAGGTGCCACGGCACGGCGGCGCAGGTGTTGCCGTTCAGATTGACGCAGGTGTAAACCCACGACGTGAACTCATTCTGAATGAAGTCCTCTTTCGTCTTGGACTTCATGTTCATCAGGTCCGTGCCCCAATAGCGCCCCACGTTCCACGCGCTATTGTCAGTGTAATCGGGGCGGGCGCCACCGCCGCGGATGGCGGTGGAGATGCCGACGGAGTACATCTGCTTAATCCGCCCGGCTCGGTAGGCGAGCCATTCTAACCGACTGACGGTCGGTTTATCATTCGCGTTCATGGTGATATCCCCTTATGCGAACACGACGCTGAATTCCGGCGCATTGAGCCGCCGCCGCAAGTGCGTATAGATAGCGTAGCGTGCCGCGTCACACGTGTGATCGTCGAACTTGACCGGCTCGTCCAGCACCCGCTCGTCTTTGTCGGTTTTCCAACTGTAATGCTCGAACTCGCGGATGAGATTGACGCTCTGCGGGCCGGTCATGCGACGGAATCGCTTGACG
>Ga0187878_1001735_pt1 | contig 20563 bp, 21 predicted proteins | sample June2016WEW_17_1_FD_132979 | JGI IMG/M metagenome (GOLD analysis project Ga0187878, IMG submission 132979) | Peatland microbial communities from SPRUCE experiment site at the Marcell Experimental Forest, Minnesota, USA - June2016WEW_17_150 | ecosystem: Environmental > Terrestrial > Soil >...
GGCGCTTCACCGACCGGCCGCCGGTGGTGCTTGGCAATCCGCTGAGCCAGGAAGCCTCGGCGCTTCGCTCCACGACCGTCCCCAGCATGCTCCACGCCCTGGGGTGGAATCTGGACCGCGGGCAGAACGACCTGCGGCTGTTCGAGATGGGAAGGACCTACAGCCCGCGGCCTGAGGGCCTGGCCGACGAGCGCCGAGTGCTGACCCTGGGCCTCAGCGGTTATCGCCACGCAGGGTCGGTGCACGCCAGCCCGCGCCCGCTCGATTTCTTCGATTTGAAGGGCGACCTGGAAGTGCTGGCGGAAGTTTTCGATCTGCCCGCGTGGCGATGGGAGGCTGCGGCTTCGCCCCACTACGAGCCCGGCCAGAGCGGGCGGTTCGTCGCCGGCGAGAGCATCGTGGCGGTTTTCGGCCAGCTTCGAAGCGACCTGGCGCGGGATTACAAGCTGCGGCAACCCGTCTGGGTGGCGGAGATTGATCTCGACGCGCTGCTCGGTGTTTCACTGCACGCCTTCTCTTTTCGCGGATTTTCGAAGTTCCCCGCGGTAGAGCGCGATTTCTCCCTCGTGGTGCCGGAGCATCGGACCTATCGCGAGATCGAGGGCGCAGTGCGCGGTCTCGAGCTGGAAGAGTTGCAGGCGCTCGAACCCCTCGAGGTCTTCCGCGGCGGGAACGTCCCAGCGGGTTTCTACAGCCTGCTGCTGCGTGCCACGTTCCAGAGCACGACCCAGACGCTGACCGGCGAGGAAGCGGGCGCCATGAGCCAGCGCATCGTGGAAGCACTGGCAGCGTTAGGCATCCGGCTCAGGGCGTAGCGGACGACGCGGGCTTTGTCTTCCTGAGCGAAGTCCAAACGACCACTGCATTAAGGAAGAACTCATCGTGACGGATACCAACGATACGTTTCAAAAGCTGGAAGAGAAAGTGCTGCGGGTGGTGGAAGTTCTGAAGCGTGCGCAGCAAGAGAAGCGCGCCTTGCTGCAGCAACTCGACCAGGCAAGGGGCGGGACGAAGGACCAGACAAAACGGCTGGAGAGTTTGGAGCGTGAAGTCGAGACACTGCGCCGCGAGCGCGATGAAATCCGCGCCCGGGTCGAGAAGATCATCCAGCAGATCGATATGTTGACAACCCCCGAGGGGGGGGCATAATGGCCCCAAGGGGCTGCGCGCGGGCCGCGGCCCTACTCTCGAAGCGAGGACGGGCGTGACCAAGCCTCCTGACGGCATCCGGGTTGAGATTTACGACCAGGAATACCACATGCGGGGTGAACTCAACACCGAGTACATCCAGCATCTGGCGAAGTTTCTGGACGGCAAGATGCGGTCGATCGCCGAACGAACGCACACCGTGGACTCGCTGCGCGTGGCGGTGCTGGCAGCCTTGAATATCGCCGACGAATATCACCAGCTCAAGGCGAAGTACGAGGCGGATACGACCCAGGTCAGCCGGAAGGTGGAAGGGTGCCACGCCGTGCTCGATGACGTCCTGAAGGAAATCGCCTGAATCTTCCGCAACAACTCTCCCGGAACACGGCCGGACGGCCGGAGCGAGAAAACACGCGGTGAATAATTCTGTGCGCATCCTCTTTATTGGCGACATCGTCGGCCAGCCGGGCCGGCGGGCGGTCCGGGAATTGCTGCCCCGCCTGGTCTCGGAATTCGCGCCCGACCTCACCCTGGCGAACGGCGAGAACGCCGCGGCGGGGTTCGGCATCACACCGCCCCTGGTGGACGAGTTGCTCGGCCTGGGGATCGCCGTTTTGACTTCCGGTAATCACATCTGGGATAAGAAAGAAATCATGAGTTATCTCGCCGAGCATGGGGACGGCCGGCTGCTCCGCCCCGCGAATTATCCCGCCCAGTCGCCGGGCGCCGGACTTTACGTGGGCAAGACGCTCGCGGGCTTGCAATTCGCGGTTCTCAATCTTCAGGGGCGCGTCTTCATGCCCAGCATCGATTGCCCGTTCCGCACCGCCGACGCGCTGCTGGAGAAGATTCCGCCCCACATCAAGATTCGCATCGTGGACATGCACGCGGAGGCGACCTCAGAGAAGCGCGCCCTCGGCTGGTATCTCGACGGCCGCGTGACCGCCGTGGTCGGGACTCATACCCACGTGCCCACCGCCGACGAGACCGTCCAGCCACAGGGCACCGCTTACATCACCGATCTCGGCATGACCGGTCCCTACGATTCCGTCATCGGAATCGAGAAGGCCGCGGTCATCGAGAAATTCATCAAGCAGCTTCCCGCTCGCTTCGACGTCGCGAAGGGAGATGTCCGCCTCAGCGCGGTGCTCATCGAGGCCGACCCCGAGACGGGCCGCGCGCTGGCGATCCAGCGGGTGTTTCGCGCGTAGCGGAAGGAAGACAGCGAGAGTTGATTTGAGGCAAGCGGATACGGTAGTGTGGTAGTTCCAAGGGCGATTGACTTCAAAAATGAGCAGGCATCATAGCCCGAAGCAGAACCTCAGCCGGCGCGAAGCGCTGCGACGGATCGCCACCGGCGCGGGCGTTTCGGCGACGCTTCCGAGCCTGGCTGGAGCGGAGGGCCACCATGCCCACGCACCCGCGGAGCAGAGTTCGGAAGGCCTGGCACTCGGCGCGGCGCTTCCTCCCGACCCGGCGCTCACGTCCCCCGATTGGCAGCTGCGTTTTTTCGACGCCCATCAGAATGAAACGGTCATCGTTCTGTCCGACCTCATCATCCCCTCGACCGATACGCCCGGCGCCAAGGCGGCGCTCGCCAACCGCTTCATCGACCTCCTGCTCAGCGCTTCGCCCCTTGAAGAGCAGGAGCGATACATTCAAGCGCTCCGCGCGCTCGACGCCCGCTGCCTGAAACAGTACGCCCGGCCGTTCGTCGAGCTCGCCGCCGGCGAGCAGAATGAAGTCCTCACGCTCCTGACTCATCCCAGCCACGACCCCCAGCTCGCGCCGAGCGTGCAATCGTTCAGCATCCTCAAGGAGTCCATCGCTCGCGCCTACTACTCCTCCGAGGTGGGCATGCTGCGCGAGCTGAAATACGAGACGAATCCCTTCCAACCCGAATTCCCCGGCTGCCCCAATCCTGAAGAACACAAAAGCAGTTGACAGTCGGCAGTTGACAGTTCAATGTTTCGGTCTGTCCCGGGTCTCGAACTGCGGGCTCTGGATTCGCTGCAACGGTTCAACGGAGAACTGATTCAATGCCTCAATCCCCCCGTCCCATCGTTCAAATCTCGCTCGACCTGACGACCATTGATGAAGCGCTCGATCACGCGCGCAAAGCGGTGCGTGCCGGTGTGGACTGGCTGGAAGCGGGAACGCCTCTGCTCCTGGGCGAAGGCTTGCGGGCGGTGCGCGCCCTGCGCAGCGAGTTTCCCCAACACCCTGTGGTCGCCGACCTCAAGACCATGGACGGCGGTTACCTGGAAGCGGAGATGATGGCCAAGGCCGGCGCCACGCATGTGGTGGTGATGGCGCGTGCCCACCCCGCCACGCTGAAAGTAATGGTGCAAGCCGGCCGCGATTACGGCGTCAAGATGATGGGCGACGACCTGGGCTGCGCAGATAAACCCTCGGCGGCGCGGAAGATGGAAGATCTGGGGATCGATTACATCGTCCACCACATCGGCTACGACGAGCGACGCGATCCGGAAGTGATCGCGGCCTGCGGGGGCCGCATGCCCAGCCCCCTCGATGAGCTGCGCGCCGTGGTGGAGGCCGTGCGCATCCCCGTGCAGGCGGTGGGCGGCCTGACGGTCGAGCAGGTCATGGAGCTTCCCCGCTACGGCGTCTATCATCTGGTGCTGGGCGCGCCACTGACCGTTGATGCCGACGCGTTCAAGTCTCCCGCGCACGATCTGGAGGGATTGTTGCGGGAAATTGTCGCGCGGCTGCGGCCGAGGGAAGGTGGAAACTAATACAAACGCATTAAGTAAGGTGACAGCTCCTTTGTAACGCCGGCTTCCAGCCGGCCTTGGCCGCCAGGATGGCGGCGCTACAAGAACGGGGCCGTAACATAATTCAGTGCGTTTGCATTAGAAACTGGAAATTGGAAACACGAAACGGTCTTGCTTTCCCTGCGACGCATTTCGATTTTCTAATTTCCAGTTTCTATTTTCCGAATTCCAGTTGCGCTGCGCCGCATGAGGAGTGAGCAGAATGAGTAGTTCGCCGATGCCTGCCGTGGTCCACTACGCCCTGGCGCCGGGAGCGGTGGAATTTCGCGAGGTCCCGCGCCCAGCGGATTTGGAAAATGGAGAGATTCTGCTGGCCAGCCGGGCCATCGGAGTTTGCGGCAGCGAAGTCCACCAATACCACAACACCCAGAGCTGGCCGGTGAATGTTCCGGTGATCCTCGGCCACGAGTTTTGCGGCGTGGTGGCGGCGCTCGGGCGCAACGTTCACGGCTTTCGCGAAGGAGACCGCGTGGCCTCGGAGACCGCGGCGCGCATCTGCGGCGAATGCCTCTACTGCCGCACGGGGGAATACAATCTCTGCCCGAAGCGGCTGGGTTTCGGCTACGGCCTCAACGGCGCCATGGCCGAGGTCGTGAAAGTCCAAGCGCGATGCCTCCATCACCTGCCGGACGCCGTGTCGTTCGAGAAGGCGGCGCTCACCGAACCCTGCTGCGTGGCCTTCAACACCACTTGCGTGAAGACGCGAATCCGCGCCGGCGATTCCGTGCTCGTTCTGGGTCCGGGGCCGATTGGGCTGCTCTGCCTGGCGCTCGCCCGGCTTTCCGGCGCCGGCTGGCTGGGCATCGTGGGTTTGAAGCAGGATGAGAAGCGGCTGAAGGTCGCGGGGACTCTGGGCGCCGATGCCACGCTCATCGCCGACGCGCAGGACCCCCTGGAAGCGGTGCGGGCGCTCGGTGACGGACTTGGGGTGGACGTGGTCATCGACGCGGCGGGCGCATCGGCATCGCTTCAACTCGCTCTAAAAGCGGTGCGGCCCAACGGGCAGATTACCAAAGTGGGCTGGGGACCCCAGCCGCTCGACTTCTCGCTGGATGCGCTGGTCGGGAAAGCGGTGCGGCTGCAAGGCAGCTTCAGCCACAATTTCCCCATCTGGGAGCGTGTCATCGCGCTGCTGGCCTCGGGCCAGCTCGATCCCACGCCCCTGATCGGCCGCGTCGAACCCTTGACCAACTGGAAAATCTGTTTCGATGAGATGGCAAGCGGCGAAATAGTGAAAGGCGTGCTGAAGCCGTAAAGACGTTTCGCTGAAACGTCTCTCCAAATTGCTATGGCGAATCAGAAACCACTCACCGGCCAGGTGGCCGCCGTGACCGGCTCCGCGCAGGGCATTGGCGCGGGGATTGCAATCAAGCTCGCCGCGAACGGCGCGCGGGTGGTCATTCACGGCCGCGAGAGAGAAAGGGCGACGGCGGAGAAGGTTCGCCAATCCATTCAGGAAGCCGGCGGCGGGGCGATTGTCGTCCTCGGCGACCTGCGGGATGAGGCCATCTGCCGCAACATCGTCCGCCAGGCCATCGCCCAGTTCGGCCGGCTCGACATCCTGGTCAACAACGCCGGCGTCGTGCACCGCGGCACGATCGAGAACACCTCCGTCGAACTCTGGAACGAGATCTTCGAGACCAACCTGCGCGCGCCGTTCATCCTCTCGCAGGAAGCCGTCGCCCACATGAAGGAGCGCCGCAGCGGCTGCATCATCAACATCGGTTCGGTCAACGCGCATCACGGGATGAAGAAAATCCTCGCCTACTCGGCGTCCAAGGGTGGGTTGATGACCTTCACGAAGAATCTGGCGAATTACCTGACGCAATACCGCATTCGTGTGAACCAGATCAACCCCGGCTGGGTGCTGACGGAGGGCGAGCACATTATAAACACGGTCGTGGAGGGCAAGGGCGAGAACTGGCTCGAGGAAGCGGTGAAGACGCGCCCCTTCGGGCGCATGATCCTGCCCGAAGACATCGCCAACAGTGCGCTCTTCTTCGCCACCAACGAGCTCATCAGCGGCGCTGTCCTCGACTACGAGCAACTCCCGTTCGGCGTCCCGACGGATTGAAAGGCCTCGGGCGGTCACTCGCATGAAACTCGCTGCCTTTCCCAAGTGCTTCATGGACCCGCTGGTGCGCGACCGCACCATGACGGTGTTTGAATGGATCGAGATGGCGTCGGACTTGCCCATCGACGGCCTGGAAATGTACGACGGCTTTTTCACCAGCCTCGACGATGCTTATCTGGCACGGGTGCGCGAGGCCCTGGAACGGCGCGGGCTCGCCATGCCCATGCTGTGCTGCTCACCCGACTTCACACATCCGGACCGGGCGGCGCGGCGGCATGAAATCGAGCTCCAGAAGCGCCGTCTGGACGTCGCGGTCCGCCTGGGCGGAGGCTTCTGCCGAGTGCTTTCCGGGCAGCGCCGCCCGGAGGTCTCGCGCCCGCAGGGCATTCGCTGGGTCGTCGAGTGCATCCGCGAACTGCTCGACTGCGCCGCCGAGCACAACGTCGTCCTGGCCATCGAAAATCACTACAAGGACAATTACTGGCAGCATCCGGAATTCGCGCGGAAGAGCGACGTGTTCGTGGAAATCGTTCATCAGATCGAGTCGCCGTGGTTCGGAGTGCAGTTCGACCCCTCCAACACCATCCTGGCCGGCGAAGACCCCATTGAATTGCTGGAGCAGGTCAAGCACCGGGTGGTGACCATGCACGCAAGCGACCGGTTCCTTCTCCCCGGCCACACGATGGAGGAATTGCGGCGCATGGAGGATGCGGTCGGCTACGCCTCCATCCTCTCCCACGGCGTGGTGGGCAAAGGACTCAACGACTATCCGCGAATCTTTCGTATGTTGCGCGAAGGCGGGTTCGATGGCTGGGTTTCCATCGAGGATGGATTGAACGGCCTGGAAGAAATCCGCGCCTCGGCGGAATTCCTCCGACCGTTGATGGCGCCTGTAGTGCCCGCCAGCTGACGGGCGTTAAAGAGAAGCAGTTCAGCGTTCTACGGCGCCGATGGCAGTAAGGTAGCTCTCCACCATGCGCGTGAAGCCGCGCACTTTGCCAGGGAGTTCGTGCACGGAGTAGTCCGCACAACTGCGGATCTCCTGCAGGGCAGCGAGTTGAACTCCGATGGCGTCCATCGCCGCGTCGAGGGGAAAATCGACGCCCACAAACGCCTTCGGGTTGTAGGTCATGGAGGCCTTGAGCTCGCGCTCAATCTTGTCGATGGTAGCGATCACCCCCTCCCGCATGCGGACAAACGCCTCCCAGGCGGGGCCGGCGCCGGGAAACCCTTCTTGGGCGTGCTTCATTCCCTGGTACTCAAGTTCGCAGCCCAGCCACTCGAGATCCTGGGCCAGGCGGAGTAAGTTTGGGGAAGTCACGATCGACATGGTAGTTGATATTACAGCGCGGAGAAGATGAGAGGCAATCATGGACTATCGAGTGCTTCCGCACCTTGACCTCAAAGTGTCCCGGCTCTCATTCGGCACGATGACGTTCGGTTCCCAGACCGATGAGGCGGCCGCCGGGCGCATGGTGGACCGTTGCCTGGAGGCGGGAATCAATTTCTTTGACACGGCGAATGCCTACAACCAGGGCAAGGCGGAAATCATCCTGGGAAAAGCGCTGGGAGCGCGGCGCTCGCAGGTGATCCTCGCCACCAAGGTGTTCAACAAGATGGGCGACGGGCCGGACGACCGCGGGCTCGCGCGCGCCGCCATCCGTAAGGCCATCGACGCCAGCCTCACGCGCCTCGGCACCGATTATGTGGATCTCTATTACCTCCATCAGCCCGATCATGCGACGCCGATTGAAGAGACGCTCGCCGCGATGGACGAGTTGGTGCACGCCGGGAAAGTCCGCTACCCCGCCACCTCCAACTACGCCGCCTGGCAGATCGTGGAGATCCTGTGGCTCTGCGAAAAGAACGGCTTCCAGCCGCCATACGTCTCGCAGCCCATGTACAACCTCCTGGCGCGCGGCATCGAGGAAGAGTACCTGCCCTGCTGCCAGCGCTTCGGAATTTCGGTGGTCCCCTACAATCCCCTGGCGGGCGGATTGCTCACCGGCAAGCAGGGACGTGAGCGCGGGCCCATTGACGGAACGCGCTTCGACGGGAACAAGCTGTATCAGGAGCGCTACTGGCACGCCGACTACTTCGCGGCGGTCGCGGAATTGCGCGGAGTGGCGCGCCAGGCCGGCAAGACCCTTGTGGAGTTGGCTTTCCAGTGGCTCCTCAGCCAGCCGCTCGTGGATTCGATCATCCTCGGCGCGTCAAGGCTGGAACAGCTGGGAGAGAATCTCAAGGCGTGTGAAGGCGGCGCGCTCGACGCCGACGTGCTGGCGCGCTGCGATGCCATCTGGAAATGCCTGCGCGGCGTGACACCGAAGTACAACCGCTAGGCGCGCGGCGGCGGGGCGGAGATTCTACAGCGCCGTCCCGTGGCGGGCGCTTCTCGGCGAAGCAGTTCGTCACTCACGAAGCGGCGTTGCGAAAGTGAGGGCGAGTCGCCGACCCGCCCCCACGCAAACTGCGGCATTCCCTCTTACGACAATTCCAATTTCTGGGCGTCCCAGGAAACCTTCCGCTTTTCCCGGTACGAAATATTCGCCATATGGCAGGCGACGGCCGTGCCGCAGCCAAACTCCACCTGCTCGACCGGCTGCTTCCGCGTCTTGATACACTCGAACAAATTGCGGAAGTGGTCTTCCGTCCCTTCGGCCTTTTGTGAGAAGGATTCTTTCTTCCGCTTGGGCTGCTTCTCGGCCGTTCCGACGTCGGCCAGCGGATCGTTTTTGTGGTCTTCGATGAACTTGTCCTTGGTGTCCTTCGGCCAGCTTTCCAGCGGATAGCCGTAGTCCTCGACGGGATTGTATGGAACGAGGTTGGCGGACCACTCGGTAAGTTCGACCGTGCCCTTGTCGCCGTAGAAGCGCACGATCTCGCCCGAGTCCCAGTTCGAGACCAGGTTCGCCAGCACGACGGCCTGGAACTTGCCGTAGTCGTAGAATGTGTTGTGGATGTCGGGCACGTCGCGGTCGCCGGTCCACTTGAAGATGCCGCCCTGGGCGACGGCGCTCAGCGGGTACTGGACGCCGAGCACGTAGTGCACGCGCGAGAGCAGGTGAACGTACTCGTCGCCGGCGATACCCGTGCCGTAGTCCCACCAGTTGCGGAACTGGAAGAAGCGTTGCGCGTCGAAGGGCCGCTTGGGCACGTTGCTCTGGAAGCGGTCCCAATCGACGGTCTGGGGCGTGGCGTCGGGCGGCACGGGATAGCGCCACGCGCCGATAGCGCTGGGCCGATAGATCGACGCCTGCGCGGAGTACACCGTGCCGATCTGGCCGCCTTGCACGAGCTCGAGCGCCTTTTGTGTGGAGGTCATGCTCAGACTTTGGCTGCCCACCTGGACAAGCCTCCCGGTCTCTTTGGAAACCTTCGCCATCTCCAGCGCTTCGGGGATGGTATGGCTCATGGGCTTTTCGCAATAGACATCTTTCCCGGCGCGCATCGCGGCGATGGCGACCGGCGCGTGCCAGTGGTCAGAAGTGGCGATGACGACCGCGTCGAGGCCTTTGCGTTCGACCACCTCCCGATAATCGCGCGTCGTGGTCGTGTTGGCCTGGATCTCCTGCGCACGCCGGAAGTGGCCGTCGTAGAGGTCGCAAACCACGGCAACCTTCCCGCCTACATTCAAGATGGCTTGCATCAGCTCCAGACCGCGAATGCCCGCCCCCACGATCCCGACGGTGATCGTTTCGTTGGGCGATCCGCTGAGAATCGCGGGACCCCCGCTCCAACTCAGGCCCGCGGCGGCCGCTCCCGCCACGGACTTCCCGATAAACTCACGGCGTGTAATTGCCTTTTCGGACATAAGACTCCTCCTCTTGTTCAGCATGAATGTGCACAGATTCTAGCACCCTCGTGCGGGCGGGAATAGCCCGACCGCGGCACGTCGGACAGGAGATTGGGAAGGGACAAACGTGCGCGCCAACAGTGCCCGGGCCCTGAGACAAGGCGCTGCGGCTCAATTCCGCTACGCCAGTTGCCACTTTCCGGGGCGCGACCCGGCGATGGGGCGAATCCTTCCCTGTTGTTCCAGGCGGTCCAGATGACCTTTGACCGGAAACATGGCGAGCATCCAGGTGTCCCGCGGCCAGTCACCGACGGCGTCAGCGACCGCGTCGATAAGGTTCTTCAGGGTGAGACCCTCGGAGTGTTTTCCAAGCTCTCGGAGGATCACGCGGTCGAAAAGCTCCACGGTCTGGCGGGAGTCCGCGATGAAGTCGCGGATTTCCTCGCCGCGCATGGTGGGGAAGTGGCCCGTATGGAGGACGTCAATCGCCAGATTCTCGAAATAGCGCAGGGTGGAGAGATAGATGTCCACGGAGTAGTAAGTGACGGGGATTCCCATGCTCCCGTCGGCCTTGGGGCAGCCGTGGCCGTGCAGCGCGTCACCCGCAAAGGCGGCCTTGTTCTTGCGGTCGTAGAGTGCCAGGTGTCCCTGCGAATGACCCGGCACGTGGAGGACTTCGAGCGCCCAATCGTCGCGCACACGGATCTTCTCCCCGCCGGAGAACGTCACATCCATGCGCCGCCTCTTGCCGCACTGGGGAAGTAGGTCGAGGCTGAAGCCAACGTCGTGGTCCTTGAGCATGTAGTTGTAACGACGGTCGAAGAGCGTCTGCGGGTCCTCCACGAGCTCGCGGTCCGCCTCTCCGCAGGAGAGCCAGGCGCCGGGGGCGAAGCGCTTGATCGCGTCGTTGCCCCCCTGGTGGTCGAGATCGGCGTGGGTGGTCACGGCGAGCGTGAGCCGCTGCGGTTTGAGATTGAGGCCGTCCATGTAAGGAAAGATGACCTTCTCCGGCGTCTCCGCAATGCCGGTATCCACGAGGACTGCGTTGTCGCCCACGAAGAGATATTGAAAAAGGTTCCGCCCGCCGTAGAGAGACTGAATCCGATAGACCCCGGGATAGAGTTCCATCCTGCGCCCCCCTCGGAAAGATGAATTCGGTTTCTCTTGTACATCAGTTGGTGAAGCGCGGTCAATTCGCCGCGGTCAGGGGCCGCTTGACAGGCAACACCGATTCCATTACGGTAAGCGCTTTCATCGCAAGCAAGGCGGGATGGTGTACAATCCCCGCGGAAAGCGCACCGTCCGCATTGAGGGCTGACTCGGCCCTGAATGGCCGGTTCCGGTTGACCCTCCGAGGATGGGCGCGGACGGCAAAGCCGCACGGGGATCATCTCGCGGCAGGTGAACTCATCATGGCTAAAGAGAAATTTGCTCTGGGAATCGACTTCGGGACGGAATCAGGGCGCGCGGTCGTGGTGCGCGTGCGCGACGGCAAGGTATTGGCCTCGCACGTCGTGCCTTATCCCGATGGTGTAATCGACGAGAAGCTTCCCACCGGGCCCAAGCTCGAACCCGATTGGGCATTGCAAAATCCGCAGGACTACCTCACGGTGGTTGAGAAAGCTATACCCAAGGCCCTCAAGGCGGCGGGTGTCAAAGGCGAAGATGTAGTCGGCATCGGTACCGACTTCACCGCATCTTCGCCAATGCCGACTAAGGCTGACGGCACGCCGCTATGCGCTCTCCCGCAGTTCCGCAAGCATCCGCACGCCTGGGTGAAACTCTGGAAACATCACGCCGCGCAGCCCGAGGCCAATCGCATCAACGAAATCGGCCGCGCGCGCAACGAGGAATTCATTCGTATTTATGGCGGGAAGTATTCCTCGGAGTGGTTCTTCTCCAAGTTGCTGCAAGTGGTCGATGAAGCGCCCGCGGTCTATGCCGCGATGGATAAGTTCATCGAGGCGGCGGACTGGATCGTCTGGCAACTGACGGGCGAAGAGAAACGCAATACCTGCACCGCCGGCTACAAGGGCATGTGGGTGAAAGGCGTCGGATTTCCTTCCAAGGAATTCTTCCGAGCGCTTGATCCGCGCATGGAAAACGTGATCGAAGAGAAAATCGGCAATGACTTCTATCCACTGGGCGCGAAGGCGGGCGTGTTGACGGCGGCCTGGGCGAGGAAGACGGGACTCAAAGAAGGCACGCCAGTTTCGATTGGCAATGTTGACGCTCACGTGGCGGTACCCGCTTGCACGGTGGTCGAGCCTGGCACGCTCGTAATGATCATGGGCACGTCGATCTGCCACATGCTGCTCGGGACCGAAAAACAAATGGTCGAGGGCATGTGCGGCACGGTCGAAGACGGCATCGTGCCCGGGCTGTGGGGCTACGAGGCGGGCCAATCGGCGGTGGGCGACATCTTCGCGTGGTTCTTCGAGCACGGCGTGCCCGACTACATTCACCAACAAGCGCGCAAGGAGAAAAAGCCGGTCGCTGCCGTGCTCGAGAAGCGCGCCACGGCGCTGAAGCCCGGCGAGTCGGGGCTGCTGGCGCTCGACTGGTGGAACGGCAACCGCTCGATCCTTGTGGACGTCGACCTGACCGGCACGATGGTCGGTATGACTCTTGCCACACGCGCCGAAGAAATCTATCGCGCCCTCATCGAGGCCACCGCCTTCGGCACGCGCACCATTGTTGAGGCCTTCGATTCCAAGGGCATCAAGGTCGAGCACCTGGTGGCCTGCGGCGGCCTGCCGGAAAAGAATCAACTCCTCATGCAGATCTACGCCGACGTTACGGGACGCGATATCAAGCTGGCGGATCCGCTGCAAACTTGCTCGGCGCTGGGGGCGGCGATGCACGGCGCCGTGGCGGCGGGCGCGGCGGGTGGCGGATACGATACGATTGTGGATGCCGCCCAGCACATGGCGCGCGTGCAGAAGCTGACCTACAAGCCGCACAAGGAAGCGCACGAAATCTACAATCGGCTCTTCAAAGAATACACAGCGTTGCACGATTACTTTGGGCGCGGCGCGAACGACGTGATGAAACGGCTGAAGGCAATGAAGAGAAGCTCTCAATAACCCGCTGTCAGCATCAGCGGGACAAACCCTGCGACGTGTTTGCTGATGGCTGAGAGCTGACGGCCGACGGCATTTGATGATGACTCCACTCGACAAACTCCGGCGGGAAGTCTGGGAAGCCAACCTGGGCATCTATCGCGGCGGGCTGGTGACCGAACACGCCGGAAACGCCAGCGGCATCGACCGCCGGCGCGGCTGGGTCGTGATCAAGCCGAGCGGGGTCGATTATCTCAAGATGCGGCCCGCGGACATGGTCGTCACCGACCTCGAAGGCCGCAAGCTGAAGGGCAAGTGGAAGCCCTCGGTCGATTTGCCCCATCATCTTTATCTTTACAGGCACTGCCCGGAAATCGGCGGCGTCATTCACACCCACTCGAACTACGCGACGAGCTTCGCGTTGCTCGGCCGTCCGATTCCCGTCTGCCTGACCGCTCTCGCCGACGAGTTTGGCGAGGACATTCCCTGCATGCCGTACGTGGATAACCTCGGCGACCACATCGGCGAGACGATTCTGAAGTACAAGACGCGGGCGCCTTCCATCCTGCTGGGGCAGCACGGAACCTTTTCCTGGGGGCCGACACCGCGCGAGGCTTTGAAGGCCGCCGTGATGCTCGAGGATGTGGCGAAGACGGTCCATCTGGCGATGCTGCTCGGGGAACCCCGGCGCCTTCCGCCCGAGGAAGCTAAGAAGTGGTGGGATCGCTACCACTCGACTTACGGGCAGCCGAAGGGATCCTAGATTTCCCTGACCGTAGCGGGCTGGGGGCGATCTCATAGCTCGCCGTTGTCGCCGGGACTGAGGAAAAACCATGAACTCCGCTCTCTTTCCGCCCCTGGGGCTTTGGCTTTTCGCCGCGCCCGACCCGCCGGGAGCTCTGCGACGGATCATCGCGCTCAATCCTATCGACTCGCTCATCATCGCGATCTATTTCGTCATGGTGCTCGGCATCGGTTTCTACCTGAAGCGCTACACGAAGAGCGGCGAGGATTTCTTCCTGGCGGGTCGCGAGATGACCGCCTGGGTGGCCGGGCTGAGTTTCCTTTCGGCAAACCTGGGCGCGCTGGAGCTGATGGGCTGGGCGGCCTCTGCCTACCAGTACGGCATTCTCGCCACCCACTGGTACTGGATCGGCGCGATTCCCGCCATGGTGTTTCTGGGCATCGTGATGATGCCCTTTTACTACATTTCCAAAACTCACTCCGTCCCCGGCTACTTGCAACTTCGCTACGGCGAGCCAACGCGCGCGCTGAGCGCCATCTCGTTTGCGTTTATGACCGTGCTGATGTCCGGCATCAACATGTACGCCATGGCGCTGGTCATGAAAGTCGTGCTGGGCTGGAACATTCACTTCAGCATTTGGGTATCCTCGGTGACGGTAGCGATTTACGTCTCTCTCGGGGGACTCTTTTCGGCCATTTTCAATGAAGTCCTGCAGTTCTTCCTCATCTGGTTGGGAGCGCTGCTGATTCCGATTCTTGGGCTGATTGAAACCGGAGGGTGGGACGGCCTCGTCGCGCGCATCCACCAGAACTTTCCCCAAGGCGATTACACGCATTTGTGGCGCACCATGGGCCAGTTCACCGACAACCCCATGGGCATCCACTGGACGGGCATCGTGTTCGGCCTGGGCTGGGTGATTTCCTTCGGCTACTGGACGACCGACTTCCTCGTCGTCCAGCGCGTCATCGCCGCCAAGGATATCCGCGCCGCCAAACTCGCGCCCATCATCGGCTCCTACTTCAAGATGGCCGTGCCCTTCATCGTGATTCTGCCGGGCCTGCTTGGGCTGGGCCTCCTACCCTTCAAACTCGTTCCGGAAAGCGCCGTGCAGGCGGGCGGGCACAGTTACAACGAAGTCCTGCCGCTCATGCTGGCGCGTTACTGCGGACCGGGATTGCTCGGCCTGGGCATCACGGCGCTGATCGCGGGGTTCATGTCGGGCATGGCAGGCAACGTCAGCGCCTTCGCGACGGTGTGGACCTACGACATCTATCGGCCATTCATCCGCCGCGCGGCCTCCGACGCCCATTACCTCGCCATGGGGCGCTGGTGCACCATCCTGGGCGTGCTGGTTTCAATCGGCACTGCTTACATGGTGATGCAATTCAAAAGCATCATGGATTACGTTCAGGCGCTCTTCAGTTTCTTCATCGCGCCGTTGTTCGGCACGGTTCTTCTGGGCATGCTTTTCAAACGGCTGACGCCGGCGGGCGGATTCTGGGGGTTGCTGGCCGGAACCGTCTCGTCCATCACCATGTGGGCGATAGTGAAGGCGGATCCCGATATGCTGCGCTACATCGCGCTCTCGCCCGACGCCAAGGACATGGCGGAGAATATGTACCGGGCGCTCTGGTCGTGGCTGATCTGCGTCATCGTCACGGTGGCGGTGAGCGCCTTGACGAAGCCTAAGCCGGTCGCAGAGCTGACCGGGCTCGTTTACGGCTGCACGGAACTTCCCAGCGAAGGCCACCTGCCGCTCTGGAAACGGCCAATTTTCTGGGGAGCCATCTCGATCGCGCTGTTTGTGATCTTGCAGGTCATCTTCTGGTAGCTGGGAAGTAGCGCCGGCTTCCAGCCGGCCTCGGGTCGTCGCACAGATGGCGGCGCTCCTCCCGCACCGGAACGGGTCGTACGAAATAACGGCGGTCAGAGACCGCTGGAGATCTTCGAGGGCGAAACCTATGGCTGAAGACCATCACATTATTCCCGTCTGGTTTTTCGTGGGCGTGCTCCTGTTGATTTACGGCGTGCTGATCGTCGGGAGCGGCATCTACTATCTCTCGACCCCGCCCTCGACCGTGCTCGGCCACCTCCGCCCCGCCATTTGGTGGGGAGCCCTCCTGACTGTGATCGGTGCGGTGTACGTTCACCTGTTCCGGCCCAAGAAGCCCTGAAGCGTGAGGTCGGTGGGGACTGCTGCGGCTGTCATTTCACGCGCCACCAGGCGAAAACTGCTCTTCTTGTGAAAGAAACTATTCTCGTGCCCGATGAGCAGGCGGGTGACGAAGTCCGTCTCGCAGATCAGCAGACGCGGGTTCGCAATGTCCGCAGGGAGATCGAAGACGAAAGTCGTCGTGTAAGCCTCGCCCGGCCGCAGCGCCTGGGTCAGCGGCGTGCTCTGGGCTCCGGAGAGTTCCAGGGCTCCCTGTCCTTCCGGGGAAACGCCATACTGCCTTCCGGTGGCATCGATAACCCAAACCGCGCGCGGGTTGGGAGCCAGCAGCCCGTTGCCGCGGTGAGGAGAGATGGTCCTCTCGTCGAACCAGGTTTTCACCGTCACGACGTAAAACACGCCGTGCGCGCGCTGCGCAGAGGGCGGCGCTCCGAGTTCTGCCATCTTGACGACATCGGTCACGGAGTACGCCAGATGGCAGTCAATCTCGCAGAAGTACTTCGCATCATTCCGCTCCAGGACATGCTCGTGGCTGGCGAAGGAGAACACCAGCAGTGTAGCCAGGTAAAGCCCCGCCAGAGCCATTCCGCCCTGCACGAACCTCCGGGCCAGCAGCCAGCGGCGCGTGGCGAGCATGAAAAGAACGACGGCGGACGCCGCGAGTAAAAGAAACCCGGTGCCCAGGAAGACCAGAATCGAGAGGACAGCGTTCCCTTGGAAGTTGAAGAAGGGGTCTGGCATTTTTTCTCTCCGCTACGTTGAAGGAATTCGAGGGTCTGAACCAATCTATCGACGCAAATCCCGTGATTCGGAACTCCGGCTAATCGTTGGCGTCCTTCCCGGGACAGGCCATCCCGCGCAGGGGTGCGGCATTCTGCAGGACGATTCGAAAGGCCTGGGCCCGAGCGTAGTTCCAGGTTCGCCAGTCCGGAGCTTCCGGCGGCGACCACGCTCGCAGGAGACGTCCCGCCACGACGCAGCGATCGTTGGGCGGCAGGTTCGGGAGCACGGTGAGCAACTCCGGCACGGCATCGGCGCTCAGCCGTGTGGCGTAATGGACGTCGAATTTGCGGCCCTCGGTCAGGCGAGCGGCATTGACGCGAACAATCAGTGCGTCGGGGTTCATCGCGTGAAGCGCGCCGAGCAGCACGAAACCCGCCACCATGGCGCCGAAGGCGAAGCGTTGGCGCTCACCTCGCAGTGCCGTCAGGGCAAACCAAACGAAGACGACCGCCAGCCAAGCCATGAACGCGGTCGGATAGAGTCTCTGTTCGGTCAATCCATATTCGCGCTGATACAGCCTCATGCGCTGGAACGCCGAGGCCATCATCACGGCGAGCATCACGAGTTGGAATCCCGCCAGCCATCGAAAGGTCCGTTCTGCCTTCGGATCTTCTTTGACGAGCACCCAATGGGCAAAGAGAAGCAGCGGGAGCACCAGCGCGGAGACGGCAACGAGCTCGAAAAATCCGCGTCGGGCGTATTCCGAATACGTCAGGCCGGGCGTCAGGCTTACCGAAGCCGCGCCGCCAAAGAAATACCCAAACTGAACGGCCACGAAGACGAGAAAAAGAAGATTGAGCAAGCCCAGTGGGACGCCAACCTCGATGATCCCCAGCTCCAACCACTGCCGGCTGGGACGCGGCACCAGGTCGCGCTCTTTTCCGAGGAGTACGCCGCGCAGATAACCGCAGACGATCCAGGCGAAAAACGCCGTCAGGAAGACGTGGCCGAGAAGTTTGGTGAAGTCAATATCCAGGATTTCTCTTACCAGGGAATCAAAGACGGCATCCGCAGACATCAAGAGGGCGCCGAACACCACCAGAGGAGGCACGGAGAGGAGCGTTCCCAGGCTGATGGCCAGGGTGCGCTGCGAGACTGTTTTGCCGAAAATTCGCCTCCACGGAAGACCGCCAAGGAGCAGAAAGAAGGGGCCGAACACTGCGTTGAGTCCCGCAATGATTCCTCCCGCGACGTAGTCGGTCAGATACGCGGTGACGAGCCATCCTCCTTGCGCGCGCAGAACAATGAGCGCGAAGATCACGAGAAGCCCGAGAACGCTCAGCAGGTTGAGCGAAAGAGAATCGCGCCAGGCGAGGGCGGGCACGAACAACGCCATCAGGACAAGCAAGCCAGCGCCGCCGTTCAGAAAGGCGCGACTTCGCCAGCCCAACGCGCCGACGAACGCGCCGAGCATCAGCACCCACAGTGCGAAGTTGATCCCCCAGGGGACGCCTCGCAGGAGGGTGTCTCCGAGAATGCCGAGCACCAGGGCGGCGGACAGAATGCGAACCCCGAGGTTGCTTGTGTCATCCATCGCGTGAGTGTCCTTGGGAGGAAGTTGGTTGTTCATCAGCTCGCGACGGGTGCGGCGATGCGGCCGAAGCGCCGGTCGCGATTGCGATATTCATCGAGCGCCGCCTCCAGGTCCGCCGCGTCGAAATCCGGCCAGAGGCAATCGGTGAAGATCAATTCCGCGTAGGCCGCTTCCCAGAGCATGAAGTCGCTCAGGCGCTGCTCGCCCCCGGTGCGGATGACCAGGTCGATGTCCGGCGACGGCCCGCCGGCATGGTTGATTTCGCCGAGAAGCTGGGCAAAAGCCTCGCGCGTTGGCTCGATATATTTTCTGCGCAGTTGCCGCGCCGCTTGCAAGATCGAGTCGCGCCCGGAGTAATCCAGCGCCACGCGGAAATGGAGTCCCGGGCCTCCGGCGGTCTCCGACTCCGCCTCCTCCACAGCCTCCAAAAGCTGCGGTCCCAGGCGGTCGCGCCGGCCCACAACGCTGACCCGCGTTCCGCTCGCCAGCCAGCGAGGCAAATCCCGGCGGAAATACTCCTCAAAGATGTGCATCAGATTCGCCACTTCGCGCGAGGGGCGATGCCAGTTGTCGCCGGAGAAGGCGAAGAGCGTGAGCGTGCCGAGGCCGAGACGTTCAGCCGCCTCGACCGTGCGGCGCACCGCTTCCGTCCCGGCCTGATGCCCCTCTTCGCGTGGCCAGCCGCGATGGGTCGCCCAGCGCCCGCTGCCATCCATGATGATGGCCACGTGGCGGCTGTGAAGGTTCTCGGAGTGCCAAGTACTTTGCATCATAAAGTCTCCAGACAAAAAAAGAGAGCGCCGCTCAGACGCGGGGGTTCCGCGCCGCGCGGATCAGGCTCTCCATTTCATTGAGATATCGCTCCAGGGCGTGCCGCCCCGAAGGGGTCAGGCGGTATTCGGTCTTGGGGATGCGCCCGTCGAACGATTTGGTGCAGGCGATGTAACCCGCATCCTCGAGCTTGCGCGCGTGCACGCTGAGGTTTCCATCCGACGTATTCAGCAGCTTCTTCAAGTCAGAAAAGCTGAGCGCGTCATTGACCGCCAGGGCGCTGGCAATCCCCAGGCGCACGCGCTCGTGCACGAGCGGGTCGAGTTGCGGCGCGCTGGACGGGCTCTTCCCCCGGAGGGCACGCCGGACGCCGGAGTCCTGGGCGCTCTGGGACTGTCGCTGCGGCAAAGGTCTAGCCACCGTGCCTCCTCGCAATGATGATCCCGAAAATGATCTGGACTCCGCCGAATCCTGCGGCGAGATAGGCATTCCCCCAGGCAGCGGGTGAAAAGAGGGCTCCCACTCCCAGTGCCATCAGGCAGAGTCCCATCAGCGGAACCACGCGAACCGAAAACGCTCCCGCCGTCACCACTCCCACCCCGTAAAGCAACAGCCACATACCGGCGAGTGGAGTGGTCAACCCCTGGTGATAGAGGGCGACGGTCAGGAACGCGCCCGCCAGCAGCGGCGGCGAGAGACTGAGGGCGAACTTGCGCCCGGCTCCGGAAAACATGGGGAGATTGGCGGCGCGCGCCTTCAGGCTCATGGCGCCGACGCCGATCGCCAGCGCCACCAGCGCCGCGAGGCCCCAGGTGGCGAGCCACATCTCGGGCGTGCGGGTCCGCGCGGCGATCCCGGCCGTCACCAGTGCCGCGAGGCCCATGGCCACCCCGCCTTTGCCGGGCACGGCGGTGAAGGACGTCGACCGCTCCATCGTTTCGCGGATATAGCGCAGGTTCTCCATCGCCTGATCGTCAATGCGATGGGCTCGGCGGAAACCGTGGCGCTGGGGAGCACAGGGCTGCATGCAGACCATCCTACACGAATTCCCGTTCTTGTCAAGTACTTTGTATCGCAAAGTTGCTCCGCCGCTCCCCCAGCCGGGGAGAGGGGAAATCGACCTTCTTGTGCTGTGGCGCTGCAAAGCGTCTGCACCGGCCTGCCGTAGGAGCCGCAACTGCAAAAGGACGCCGGTCGCAGACCGGCGCTACAGAGGTTCGCTCGGCTGCATGGGGGGATTCAGGGCTCGGAATTGTCGTCGGGGTGGGCAGCAGACTTCGCGGCCATTTCGTCGGGCTTCTCGACCCAGCGACTCATGGCGTCAGGAGACATCCGTATCTTGACGACTGAGGCTTCGTCACCTTCTAGCGAAACGATCAACATCTCAAAGTCGTCCCCGGTCGGGCGAGCATAAATGAACGTCTGCTCCCCGTCGCGGCGCGAAACGACGCGTACGAGCGGCCGGAATTCTGACCCGGCGATCTGCTGCATGAATGCGTCGAAGTCTCCTGCGGGGGGATTTAACGCCGGGTCCAGGTCCTCGAACACGGCAATTCTCATGTTCTTCGCCCCGCCGACGTAAAAACGGTTGGCCGCGAACGAGGCAAAGCCCAGCATGCGGACGGGACTCTTGTGATAATGCGACCTCAGGCGCTCGACGATGGCGTCGAACTGGCGATCTCCA
>Ga0187878_1001739_pt1 | contig 20546 bp, 13 predicted proteins | sample June2016WEW_17_1_FD_132979 | JGI IMG/M metagenome (GOLD analysis project Ga0187878, IMG submission 132979) | Peatland microbial communities from SPRUCE experiment site at the Marcell Experimental Forest, Minnesota, USA - June2016WEW_17_150 | ecosystem: Environmental > Terrestrial > Soil >...
CAAGCTTCTTCGGTAGAGAACATCGACTGGAACTCGCGTAAGGTTTTCGCAAACGCTGGGCGCGGCATGCCCATATACTACTAATTGGGGCTTGCTGAAACAACCGGATAAGCATGAGGCGGCAAGCACCGCAGCTTCCTCGAAGTACACCTAGCCCGCAGCCGCCACACCGGTCGCCTGTGCGGTACGACTTTGCCCCACGTTATCACCACCAGCTACCTGACGCACGATGCCATCCAGGCGCACCTCCGCACCGAGCGCAACTACGACTACCCTGGCCCCTTACTGCTTTCACTCGGACGCTCCATCGGGCTGCGCTTTGTGCCCATGGAAAGGGACTTGCGATTTGCCTGGGAAGAGTTGCCGCAGCAAATGCTCGACGAGCAGGCGCAAAAGGTCCGCGACAGCCTGCGCACCACACTCATCGCGTGGGCCCGGCACATGGGCGAAGGCGCTAGCTATACCGATAACGTTCCAATGCAATGCCTGCACCCGGTCGGCCACTGGTACGAAATACCCAACATGATGCGAAACGGCACGCTCCTGCAGTTGTTCCAGGAAAGGCCCCGTTTGAAATACCTGATGATTCATAACATTGATACCACGGGGGCCGACGTAGACCCGGGGTTGCTTGGTTTCCACATCGCGGAGGGGGCCGCGCTTACCACCGAGGTTATCGCGCGGCAGGTGGAAGACCGCGGCGGCGGCTTGGCCCGTGTCGACGGCCGACTGCGCCTTATCGAAGGTCTTGCGCTTCCCAGCGAAGAGATAGAATCACTCCTCCCCTGGTACAACAGTGCGACCTATTGGATCGATATCGACCAACTCCTCACCATGTTCGGGCTGACCCGCGATGATCTTACGCACACGGAACGGGTGCACAACGCCGTGCGCACGCTGGCCGCCCGCATGCCCACCTACATCACGCTGAAGGACGTCAAGAAACGCTGGGGGAAAGGTCAGGAAGATATCTTGCCGGTGGCACAGTTTGAAAAGCTGTGGGGCGACATGACCAGCCTTCCGGAATTTCCCTGCCGCTTTGTGGCCGTGCCCCGCCGGCGTGGACAACAACTCAAAGAACCGGCGCAGCTTGATGGTTGGCTGCGCGATGGGTCCGCGGCCTTCGTCGAGTCCCTGTGCGCCTGGGACCACTGATTCGCGCTGTGGCAGATGGGCCATGCAGGCAATTCTCTTCATCCCTGCCTGCATCGATGACCGTGGCCTATTTCATAACCAGCCATACCAGCCGCGTCAGACGGGCATCCGTTTGTCTTCTTTGCGGCCATGATGGCACTGCAGTTCGTGATAGTTTTGCTGTTCTTCCCGAAAACCAAAGGCGCCTCTCTGGAGGAGATGCAGAGAAAACTGGGCATCGCGTAAATGCCGCCTGTTGGGCGGCTTTCCCTTCGAGCGTGAGTGCGATTCTGGATGGCCGTTGAACCCCTATTGGAGATGCGAGTGATCAGGCTGCGAAGGATTAGCAAGAAAAGCTAAGAGCGGAATCGACTTGGTGCAGGAGGAGCGAGGGCGTTATATACTGACGGCCAATGGGTCCTGCCTTATGAGAGCCTGTCAGTCTACTGGCGTGGGTGGACCTATTTTATCCAATGGACGACCAGAAACCCAAGCCGGGTCATAGCCAAGACTCGGGTCCCGGAGGACCTGGAGGGCTCCGTGCGCCCGCGAAGGGCGATAGTGCCCCGAGCGAGGTGCCACTGGACGGTGCCACCTTCATCGAACAGCCGAAGAAACCGCCGGTGGATCCAGGAGCGACGGCAGTCGCGAACCGCTCTTTGGACGGCAGTGTCTCCTCCCGGTTTTCGACAGGGCTGCAAACCTACGGTGGCGCATACCGAGATGTGGTGCTGCAACCGGGCGACCTGTTCGGTGGCCGCTATGAGATCCTCCAACTGCTGGGTGAAGGAGGCATGGGTTCGGTGTACAAAGCTGCTGACCGCGAAGTCGAGCGAACGGTGGCCCTGAAACTAATCCGGCCAGACCTGGCAAGCAATCCCGCCATCCTCGCGCGGTTCAAGCAAGAACTCCTTACGGCTCATCAAGTTACGCACAAGAACGTCATCCGCATCTATGACATGGCGGAAGCGGAAGGCGTCAAGTTCATCACCATGGAGTTCGTCGAGGGCACGGACCTGCGCCGTGTGCTTCTCGACCGCGGGAAGCTGCCACCAGAAGAGGCCGTGGAGATTATGCGGCAGGTTTGCCTGGCGCTGGACGCGGCCCATTCGGCGGGAATCATTCACCGCGACCTGAAGCCGCAAAACATCATGCAGGATAAGAACGGGCGAATCCTGGTGATGGATTTCGGTTTGGCGCGTTCGGTGGAAACCGGGGGAATGACCCAAACGGGCGCTTTGTTGGGGACGATCGAATACATGTCTCCCGAGCAGTCCATGGGTAAGACCCTGGATCAGCGCTCCGACCTGTTTGCGGTGGGACTGATCTTCTATGAATTGCTTAGCGGCAAGACGCCCTTCAAGGCAGAAACCGCCATGGCCAGCCTGCTGCTTCGGAACCAGGAACGAGCCGTGCCGGTGCGAGAGTTGGACGAATCGATACCGCGGGGGTTGAGCGATATCGTGAGCAAGTGCCTGGAGCGCGACGTGAATCTGCGCTACCAGAGCGCTTCGGAAATTCTGGCCGATCTGGACGCGTGGCAGGGGAAGCGCCCGGTTGCCGCGTCCATGATCGCCGCTCCGTCCAGCGTGGTTGATGTGGGCCAGCGCGGGGTCCCGTGGAAATGGATTGCCCCGGGTGTCATCGTGTTGCTGTTGGGTATTGGCGGGTGGGTGTATCGCGGGAAAGTGGGTTCGGCGCCGGGGGCCAAGGTAGCGGCCGGTCCGGAAATATCACTGGTGATATTGCCATTCCACAACGCGACATCCGACCAGTCCATTGACTGGATCGGATCGAGCCTGGCGGACATGTTGAGCACGGATGTGGGCCAATCGTCGCACATGCGCATCGTGACGCCGGACCGTGTGCGGCAGATTCTGAAGGACTTGCGAATACCGCCGAATGCAAATCTCGACCCGGACATGCTGCGGCGAATCGCCGAACTCAGCAATGCAGACACGGTGGTATCGGGCCAGTATGCGAAATTTGGCGACCAGATTCAGATTGATGCGACGTTGCAGGATCTGAAGCACAACCGCCGCGAGCCACTGAAAATCCAGGCAGCGAGCGAGAAGGAAATCCCAACGACGGTGGACGGGCTTGCCGAACAGATTCGGAAGCATCTTTCGCTGTCTTCAGACGTGCTGAAGGAATTGAAAGCCAGTGCGTTCCAGCCGAGTTCGAAATCGGTGCCAGCCCTGCGCGATTACAACCAGAGCGTGCAGTTGCTGCGCGACGGCAAGAACCTCGAAGCGATTGCGACGCTGCAAGCCGCGATCAAAGAGGACCCGCAGTTTGCGCTAGCCTACTCGCGGCTTGCGGAAACCGACTCTGCTCTGGGGTACGACACGGAGGCGGAAGGATATTCGCGCAAGGCGCTGGATTTGAGCCAGCAATTGCCTGTCGCGGAGAAATATCTCATCGAAGCAAATCACGCTCGGGTGATGAAGGACAATAAGAAAGCCATTGAGGCTTACGAGAACCTGGCCAAAACCTTCCCGGATAACACAGACGTCGAGTATGCGCTAGGAAGTCTCTACGTGGAGACCGGCGACTACGACAAGGCTCGCGAGCAGTTTGCCAGAATTTTGCAGTCCGATCCGAAAAACATCAAGGCCCTGTGGCAAATGGGTGTGATCGAAATTCGCAGGAATAACCCGCAAGCCGCGCTCGATCCTTTGAGCAAAGGTATTAGCTTGGCCATCCAAGTCGACAATCAGGAGCAAAGGGCTCTCTTACTCCAGGCCGCGGGTGTGGCATACCGGTTCATGAACAAACCCGATGAGGCCATGCGCAATTACAAGGAGTCGATGGAAATCAACCGGCGCCTTGGCCTGAAGCGCCTGCTTGCGGTGAACCTAGTGGAGATGGGTTTGGTCCAGAGCTCGCAGGGCAAGCCGGATGAAGCGCTTTCGAGCTTTGAGCAGGCTCTGAAAATCCAGAAGGAAATCGGCATCAAGAAAGAGGTGGGCGACACCCTGATCGACATGGCTACCGTGTATCAGGACCGCGCCCAATACGACCAGGCGCTGCAAGTTCTCAAGGAATCACTGCAAATTCAGCGAGACACAGGCGACGAGAACTTTCAGGCGCTGTGCCTCGCCATGATCGGCGACATCTATCTTTCCAGGGGCGATAGCGACAACGCCTTTAGTTACTATCAGCAGTCTTTGCAGCTCCGCGAAAAGCTCAACATTCCCGGTGATATTGCCGAAAGTCTTGTGGGCTTGGGTGCAGCCTATCAGGCGACCGGGCAGTATGACCAGGCGGTGTCCACGATCCTCAAGGCCATTGATCTGTGGCGAAAGGGGGGAGACGCTCGCGGCACCGCTTTGGGCTCGTACCAACTGGGGTTGGTATTTCAATACCAGGGGCGACTGGGCGCCGCCTTAAGCGCCATGCAGGACGCAGTCAAACCTCTCCGCGATCTCAACGAACGCAGTCGCGACATGGCCGACGCCCTCAATGATTTGGGCGATACGCTGGCCAAGGCGGGCCGCGGTACCGAAGCCGACAAGGTGCTCGCAGAAGCGCAGAGCATGGCTCGCGAACTGAAGAACGATAGTCTACAGGCCGCCATCTTGAATTCCCAGGGTGACGTACAGTTCTATGCGGGCAACTTAAAACCTGCCAAGGAGCTCTACGATCAAGCCTTGCGCGCGGCCTCGCGCGGCACGGAACACAACAAGGTACTCGTGTCCAAACTGAATCTTGCGCGCGTGGCGAATGCCGAGGGACGCTCTCAATCCGTTATTGGTGACCTGCGATCCCTGTCCCAGGAAGCGGACAAGCAAGGCATCAAATACCTGGCGCTGGAGAGTTCGGTGGAAATGGCCGGGGCGATGATAAACACCAAGGACTACGCCCATGCTCGGCAGGAATTGGACCGAGCGCTAGGCACCAGCGAAAAACTCGGCCTGCGCCTGCAGACGGCGCGGATTCACTACCTTCTCGGGGAAACCATGCGCCTACACGGGAATCCCGCGGACGCCCCCAGTCAGTATCGCCAAGCACTTACACTGCTCGATGAGATTAAGAAAGATCCCGGCGCGGAGCATCTGCTGGAGCGTGCCGACCTGAAATCCATCTACGAGGGGGCCAAGCGCGGGTCTCAGTAGAAATCGAGCTGAGCCAAGCGAGTGGCGTGTTTCTCAAGCTGTTTTCTCGCGTCGAACCGCAGTCCAAACACAAAGCGTTCCCACACCCCGCCGCTCTTCCTCAAAAGAGGAGGAGCGGTGGGGCGGGTGACGCTTGCGATGCTTATTGCACCGTCAGTGTCGAGTTGACGGTGTCAATTGTTGTAGAACCTTGCAACGTGGTAGTTGTGACCGTGTACGACCCGGCGCACGCGTTCTTCGCAATCGGGAACGGGAACGTGATGGAGTTCGACGTCCCGGACTTGATTGTGAACGTCGGCGTGGTCAACAGGACCGAGCTGGCGTTGCTACAGTTCTTCCCTATTGGCCCAGAGACTGAGAACCGGACCTTCACATTCTGCGGAGCGCTCATGCAGTCGATCACGCTGGTCGTGATATTGACGAGCGCTGGGCGCTTGGCCGTCGAGGGGCTGATTCCAACCGCGGCGTAATTGCATGACACCGAATAATTCACCGTCAGGGAGGGCGCCACATTACCCACGTTGTCCACGGCGTTGACCGTGAAGGATTTCGGGGTCGACAGGCCATTCGTAGGAGTGGTGTCAATGTAGCTGTTCACTGGAAGCGTGCCGGTGCAGCTCGCAACTCCCGATTCCGTATCGGTGCAGGTATATGCAGCCTTCACTTTCTGGTAGGCAGGATACGCAGTGGAAGCCGCAGGTGCCGTGATGTTGATCGCCGGGTACTGAGTGTCTGTTTGCAGGGTCAGGGACTTCCAGCTTGTGGACCACGAACCATTGGTGAGTGTGAATTGCAATTCGTGGGTTGCGGCGCAGTCGGTGGTCGAGTAGTGCAACAAATTCGAGGCACCGTTTGCATACGGCCCCAGCGTAGCCGATTCTGGACCAAAGCTTGGCGGTATGGGCAACGCAGGGATTGTGCTCGGGCACGAAGCGGCGGTGAACGTCGTGTCGGTCGAAAATGTGCTGTTGCCCGGAAACGGAATCGGAAACGTGGGAGGCAATCCCTGGCTGGTGGGGTTCACGCCGTACTCGATGAAGTTGATTGGCGCCACATAGCTTGTCAGTGCCGCGGGATTGCCCGTAAAGGTCACCGTGGGACTAGCATTGGTCCAATTCGTGGACCCGCTGGTGAAAAATGGCGTCACCGCAACCGTCGTTGTCGGCGGAGTTACACCTGCAACCACGATACTGGAAGAATTGGTAGACCCCGCTCCCCTCCCGCCAGTGTTTATTCCAGGTCCGCTGAAACTAACCAGTCCGTTCTGCGGGCAGGAACTGTTGGCCTCGGGGCCCTCCAGCGGGCACGAACCCGCGTCGTTGAATTCCAGGAATCCGAAGGTCGTCTTGGTGGTGATGGGAGCGACGGGATCGAACGTTGCCGTAAACAGGAAGTCCGGCGCGCTGGTCTGCGGGCAATAAATGCCGGCTGCAGGTGCAGTGCTAGGAGACAGGGGTGCGCAGACCTGTGTTTTTAGGGCACAGTTACCTCCCAGGCTGGCCAGCGGAATGCAGGATGTATTCACGAAAGGCGTGTTAAGCACCAAAGCCGAGTATTCCGCCGGCGTGATCGAATTGTTGGTGACGATGGGAGTGGCATTAGGGTTAGTTATAGAGCCGACGGGAACAAACGAGTAGTCGAAAGAATATTCGTCCGTATCGTTAACCACGGTGTCAAAGTTCAGCGTCTGGCTCGGCTGCTGGCTCACCGAGTTGCCCGTCTCTGTGCCTGTGTTGGCATTCGTTAGAGAGCAACTTGTCACCAGAAACAGCGTGGTGCTAGTTACCTTTCCGCCGCCATCCAGGAGACTGAATGTGGCTTGTCCCTGGCCCAGAGCGACGAGGGGTCCGCTGACATCAATGGGAGGAACTCCTCCGGCCGCGCCACCTAACGTTGCATTGCTATTGCCGGGACTGGCGAAGGTGTCGGGGTCCTGGCCGTCAAGGCTGTTGGCGCCGGCGGGTCCTTGGTAGGCAGACGTGAAGCAGTCCGCTTGCCCGACGTCTGACGGATTCCCAAGATTCGCGGGACACACGTTGCCTATGAGCCCATACGCGGTGGTTTGCGTCGGCGGATTTGGACCGACAAACAAAGTCAGGAAGTTGTCCACCACCACGTACCCGCTCCCGTTCGGCGAAGAGGAAACCACCGCCGTAGGAGACGCAGGGCAACTCAGCGTGAGCGTTGTGCTGTCGAACGTAACCAACGAAGATAATGTCGCGTTGCCATTCGAGTTAGCTACATTGACGGGATCGAATAGCCGGATCGCCCCGAATGCACCGGTCAGCGGCACGTTGGCCGTTGTGCTTCCGTTCCCACCACCAACACCCGTCGTGTACGTGACGTTTAAGGTGGCACTTTCCAAGGTCCCAGCCGGTGCCGAAGGCGTGAACGTCACGCTAACCGTGCAATACCCCGGCGCCGAGATCGTGCCAGAGCACGTGTTCGTCTGCGCAAAGTCGGTCGTCCCGGTCGCCTCATTATTCACAGTAATGCCAACGTTTGTAACTGTCAGGGTGTTCCCACTCCCGCTGACGCTAATGTTTACGGCCTCCGGAGCACTCATCGTGGTACCTATTGGCACGCCGAAAGAGAGATTGCCTGGCGACACAGTCACACTTTGAGCGTTCGCACTTAAGCCACAACAAAGCACCACCGTTACGAAGGCTACAACGCGCAGATTGATTTTGAATGCGTTCATCGCCGCCTCCTTGAGGTGGGATGGACACAGAGCAAGAGCGGAAAACCGAGCTGGGGTGCAAAACGTTTTCATTAGATCCTCTCAAGATTTAGTTCACAGTTCTCGTTAAAGAATGGCCGACCATTCACCGCAACAATAAATGAGACAGGGTTTGGGGACAGGGGTACGAAATCGAACCGGTTAAGACAGGCGTCATTCTGGCTTGGGCGGTTGTACAAGTCAAGAAAATAAGTGGACTAAATAGGTCCACTACGTAAGGACCGGGAAGGGGAGGACAACTGGGAGGTGGGATCCGATTGCATCAAAACTACTAGTACCCGCTTTTGGCAAACCGTGGCCCATTTCTCAGGCCATTTCCAGAACTTCGAGAGAAGAGGCGCCAGCCGTGCATACTGTCACGGCACACTGCCTGGGCATCGGTCTATCGAAGCTCCTCGCTGGCGACAGGAAATTGCCGCTACCGGTTTTTCGCTGGCAGGCAAGATGGCAAACAATCGCCATCGGGGGCCGGGCGCACCCTTACTCTGCAGATTTGCACTGGTGAGGAGAACCAAGAGGTTCGGCCAAAGGCAAGCCATTCAGATGTTTCAATTCAGCAAGCCGGAATCAGTGTACGATGCCGTTGCCAACCCTACAAATCAGGCACCAGGACGGGATAGTCCGAACAATCTCCGTCAATTAAAGATCGGCCCCCAGGACCACAAATCATTGCAGCTTCGCGTATGCGGCCTTGGCTTGCTTTAAGAGGGGGAGGCTGGGGTCGGCGTCCTTCCAGGGATCTAGCAACGTCACCAGCATCTTTCGAGCCTTCTGTTTGTCACCGCGCGAAGAGTAATCCGAAGCGAGAGTGTAACGGGCCTCCAGCCACCGCTGCTGAGGTTCCCAGGAAAGCGCTCGGACTAGATCGCTCGTCAGTTTCTCATACCAGAGAATTGCCTGGTCTGTCGCTCCTGATTGCTGGTAGGCATGCGCCAAGGCTTCGACGGAGAAAGGAGTGCTGTTGTCGTGGTCCGCAAGCGTGAGGAGATCGATCGCATGATCGGAATGCCCTTCTGCCAAGGCGATCTCGCCTTGCAGGAGATGCAGATAACCAGTCTGCTCGGCGCTTTTCGGGTCAACCAGTGGGAGGATCAGATTCTCGATTCCTTCTGCCTTCTCAGTTGCCTTTGCGCGTGCGTACTCAAGGCCAACGAAGGCCCCGAACACAACCTTGGGCCCGAGATTCTTAATTTGGGCAGCGGCGGTATCGAGTTGTCGCAACTCTTCCCGAGTGTCTCCCTGGCCTTCGGCGATGATGCCCAGCCACAAGTGCACTCGCGCTATGCTGAGCACTGCAGGAGGGCTCTCGTCGAGCAAGAGCGCCTCCTGAAACCTGCGTCGTGCGTTGGCGTAGCGGCCATGGTACAAGTCCAGCAGAGCCAAAGAGCGCAGGCCGCTCTCTTTCGTTTTCGGATCTGCAAGCAGGGCTGAAAAGACTTGTTCCGCCTTCTCATCCTCACCGTTCGCAACCAGCGTAAAGCCGTATTCCCGATTGGTGTTCCCCGTGGTCAACCATTGCGGATGGAGCTTGAACGTCTCCGCATAAGCGCGTAGGGCCTCCGGCAGGTTTCCCAGAATTCGATAGGCGGTGGCCATTTCCACATAGGTTGTGGCGTCATCGGGCGCGACACGCAGGATTTCCCGGTATCGCCCAATTGCTTCTTGCTGCCTCCCATGCTTGCGTAGGAAATGGGCGTAGCCGGAAAGGACTTGCCAGTCGTCAGGGTAGTGCTCTAGGTAAAGGCGGTAGAGAGCGTCGGCGGATTCCACATGTCCCAAGTCGTCTGCATAGTTCGCCTGAATGAGAAGGCGTTCGCGCTCCGTGGTTCGCGCCGAAAGCGCCAGCGCCTTGTCGTACTCACGCTGGCCGGCGGGCTGATTATTCTCGATGTAGCTGAAGTAGACGCCTCCCAACGCCGCATGGGCCATGGCAAAGTCCGGGTCAGCCTCGACTGCGGCACGCAGGGCAGTCGCGCCGTCTGCATACTTGCCTTGATGCCAGAGCGATATGCCTTCCGCATATTCCTTCAACGCCGCAAGCGACGATGTGGTCACTTGGGGTAGCGGCCGGTTCGCGCCATGAATCTGGTACAGGGATTCCCCGAGGTCCGCGCGCGCCTCGCCCGATATCCGGTCCAGGGCCTCGAGGATGTGATCTTCTCCGTGGACCCGCTCGCTGTAAGAGCGAACGGTGGTCCCGGTTTGCGGATCGATCAATTCCGCCGAAAAGGCATACTCTTGCCCCGTGCGTGCGATGCTGCATGCGATCAAGCCTCGGATGTTCTCGCGCTGGCAAATCTCTCGGCCCAGCGCCGGCGTGATCCGCGCATCACCCGGCTTGCCCATAAGCTGGAGCACGGAACCGATGCGGGCGCGTGGAAATACGTTGAAGTGCTGCGACTGTTCGAGACTCACTGTGAACGCTGTCTGCAGCGCATCGTCGAGTTGCGGCTCGCCCGTCCCATTCTCGAAATCCGAAACCAGCACCGTATCGCGAGGCGCAAACGAGAAAGCCGGCCGGCTATGCGTCAGCCACAAAGCTAGGCCGCCCGCTATCACCAGCGCCACACCCAGCGCAATCCACAGCCTGTAGCGGCTGTGCGTCTTCGAGGAAACTTCCGGAGCGCCGGTATACTCCGCAGCAGGTGCGCTTGCGGCCGCGTGATCTCCGTTGGGATGCGCCGCAGCTACGATCTCGACTTGCGCGATGAAACGGTATCCGTGCCGAGGTGCTGTCTCGATGAACTGAGGGCTCTCTCTTTCATCTCCCAAAGCTTCGCGCAGCTTCTTGATGGCCGTGTTCAAGCCATCTTCGAAGTCCACAAAGGTATCGCCGGGCCACAGCCGCTTCTGCAGTTCCTGCCGGGTCACCACTCGCCCCGGGCGTTCCAGCAGAACCGCCAGCAACTGCAGCGGTTGCTTCTGAATCCGAACACGCCCGCCCGCGCGGCGCAATTCGAGCGATTCGCGGTCCCATTCGAACGGTCCGAAACGCATAGCCGTATGGGTTGACGGCTGGGTACCCATGGAAAACCACACATTCTGTCAACAGGGGACTAAGGCCCGCAATTATACCACTGAGGCTTTCCCCGTCCATCGCAATCCCCCTCACTGCAGGATGCTGATTCCTAGCGACTTGCGGGTCCATAAATAGTTCGGAAAGAAACCGGCCTCCGTCCATTGACAGCGCTACTGCTTCCGTAGCAGATTGTCGCCCGCTCGCTACCCAGAAGCCAAGGGCCTCGTGGAATGCCACAGCCTTTTTTTGTGCGGAGCAGAATTCGAGATTATTAAGGGAGGGACGATGAGATTTACAAAGCTTGCAAGCAGGGGGTTCGCGCTCTTCGAGTCGCTTGGGGTTCAAGACTCAACCAGGAGGCAACTGATGATACGGCTCTTCGCAGGGTCGTGCGCATTGGCCCTCCTGTCCTTGATCTCACCCCTACCGCCAGTTCAGGCGCAAACAGCGGAAGTCGCGAAAACGCATGCAGGACCGTTCAGCTACGACGTCACTAAGGAAGTCACACTCACTGGCACGGTGTCGAGTGTGCTCACGAAACCTTCACCGGGAATGATTATGGGTTCCCACCTCCTATTAGTAACTTCCTCCGGTGCGGTGGATGCAAGCTTGGGGCGCTTCGCTTTGCTAGGCAAGGACGCTCTTCCCGTCGCTGCGGGCCAGCAAGTTCAGGTCACCGGCGTAATGAAAACGCTCCAGGGCCAACAAGTCTTCCTGACTCGCATCGTGAGAGTGGACGCTCAGGTTTATACGATCCGAAATAAGTACGGACTCGCCCTATCACCACAAGCGCGCGAGCGTCTGAGCCAGTCGGCTGGCCAAAAAGGAGAGCAGCTATGAACCTCAGAGTTTACTGGTGCGTCCTGGCCGCAATTTGCCTGATGGGCTGTGGCAGTAGTTCAAAAAAGGTTGCTCTGGTCGAATCCATCGCGGCGACTGCCGGAACTCCGCAAAGCGCGGCGATCAACAAGGTGTTTGCGGCGCAGCTGCAAGCGACGGTGACGACAGGCGGGACGCCGACGAGCGGCGTGATGGTGACGTTCACGGCTCCTGCCGAGACTGGAGCGAGCGGCACGTTCTCGAATGAAACGAATACGATAATGGTAACGACAGGCGCGAACGGCCAGGCCTCCGCGGCGTTCACAGCGAATGGCACGGCTGGCCCGGCTTATACGGTGATGGCGACGGTTGCGGGAGTAGCGGCGCCGGCCGACTTCATGTTGACGAACACAACGGCGGCGGCAGAACTCACGTGTCCGAGCGGATCAGGGCAAAGCGCGACGGTCAACACGGCGTTTGCAGCGCCGCTGGTAGCGCAGGTGGCGGACAGCGGGGGGAACCCCGTGAACGACCCCGGGGTGGTGGTGACGTTCACGGCTCCTGCCGAGACTGGAGCGAGCGGCACGTTCTCGAATGAAACGAATACGACAATGGCAACAACAGGCGCGAACGGCGCGGCCTCGGCGGCGTTCACAGCGAATGGGACGGCTGGCCCAGCTTTTACGGTGACGGCTGAGGCTGCGATTGGAGGAGAGGAGAAGGGCTGCAACTTCATGCTGACGAACACATCGGCGGCCGTGGTCACAGAGAACTTTACGTTCTATCTGAGCGGGCTTGAAGCCATCAACAACACCGAAGGCCCCAATTTTTATGCCCTCGCAGGAGCAGTGACCATCGACGCGAATGGCAACGTCCTTGCCGGCGAACAAGACTATAACGACGCTTTTGGATTCACGTCACTTCAGCCTTCCGGCGACACCATCTCGGGAGGAACGCTGAAAGTGGATGCAACAACCGGCCAGGGGACACTCTCCCTGACGACGAACAACACGAAGTTGGGCTCGAGCGGGACGGAAACCTTCGGCGTCCAGTTTGTGAACAGCAATCACGCGCTCATCATTCAGTTTGATGGGTCGGCCACATCCAGTGGAAGCATGGACTTGCAAACGCTCCCGAGCCCGCTCAGCGCCCCCACCGGCGCTTTCTCCTTCACCATCTCGGGCGTTGACCCCGGCTACGATCCCATTGTAGTCGGAGGCGTGTTCTCGATCAGTGGCACCGGCCCTTCGAATCTGACTGGAACTTACGATGTCGATGATTTTTCGACCACCTACGTTGGAACCGCGACGCTGAAAGTGCCTTTCGCTGGAACGATCTCAAATCCTGACACTTTCGGACGGGGGACCATCAGCGGAAGCGCCATCGGTGGGGTACCGGATATTGTGATTAACTACTATATCGTTGGCCCCGAAGCCATACGGATCATCGATGTGGACACCGCCGATTCGGGCGTCGGTTCGGCGTTCGGCCAGGGCACCGGCACCACCTTCAGCAATGCATCGCTCGGGAACTCAGTGTTTAGTCTCGCAAGCAACTCGTTCGGCAGCCTCTATGCTGCGGCGGGCATGTTCTCGACGAGCAACACGTCGTCCCCTGCCGCTAACTTCTCGGGCGTAGCCGATGACAACGAATTCGACAATGCTGGCGTAGTGAGTGAAGCCGCTATCTCCGGAACGTATTCTGTTAACATCGGTGGCATCAACGGATACGGGAGCCTTACGATCACGCCTGGGGACCTAGGAACAGTCAGCGTCCTCGGGATATACATGGTCGATCCGAAACTCAACATAAATGATCCGAATAACACAACCACAGGCGGAGGAGGCGCTCTTGTTGCCGACCTGGACGTGTCTGTCGTCGGCGCAGGGGTCCTTGTTCCGCAAACAGACCCCTCAACGGCCAGCTTTGCAGGAAACTATGCCTTTGGAGCACAGGCTTCCTTCCTCCAGACATCCGCGACACTCGGTTGGGAATTCGACTTTATCGGGCAGGGATCGGCTTACAAGTCGGGTGAGGGCAATATTTTGAACGGGACCGGGTACGTCAGCGATCCGTGGGATGAATTGTCTACCCTCGGTGAAGACACCGGGGTCGGGTTCTCGGGGATAGCCGCCCCGGACCCCGTGAACTTGGGGCGCTATACGATGTACCCGCCGAACCTGTTCGTCATTGACCTCACCGCCACTTCGACTTCTTACTCGGTGGCCATCTATCAGGCCAGTGGCGGACAGTTGTTCTGGGTGGATGAAGATGAGTTTCTCGCTTTCAGGGACGATAGTGTATTCGGTGGATCCCTCCAGCTACAGTCGGCAACTCCTACGCCATTGTCGGCGGTAAAAGAGGTGGCAACAACTAAACTGAAACAATAGCCAATAACCGGGAAAATGGGCACAGCCGAGAAGATTCGGCTGTGCCCTCTCCCTCATTTCGAGTACGCCTCCCAAGCCCTCGCCGAGTCACGCGACTAAGCGAGCGTTCCCTCTCCCGTTCGCCAATTACAGCTCGGCGACACCCGCTCCGGGTCGCGGGCCTTGCAAAACCGATTCGAAAGTAGATTGGCTTCAAGGACTGGAGCCAACCACAACGGCGCTCCTCGGGGAGGACGCCCGCGCCCAGCTCTCCCGAACCGCCGTCCATCGCCGCTCTCATTCATTCCATCATCCTGATTGGTAATGACTTGCGGGTTCAGAAATAGTTCGGAAATAAACCGGCTTCCGTCCATTGACGTCCAGTGTGCCTTTCCTGCACAGTGGCGCGCATTGTTCCTCGGAGGTTGTGCACCAATGGAAGTGATTGGGGCCGAAAAGGCGGAGAAGGAATTCAAAGAATTGCTTTCCGCCTACTGGGCAGCGCAATTGGCACAGTTGGGCGCACAACCCGATTCGGGCGATTCGGCAGCAAGGAACGGAGACAGCGTGAAGGCACAGGAGGCTGGAAAATGAGCGGCGGCAGGCGAAGCAGAGATAACCGGAAACTTGCGGCGGGAATTGCGTGTAGTGCAATCCTGCTGGCCGGGCTGGCAGCAGGAGGGCACTGGCATCGCGCCGCGAAAGCGGCGGGCACATCCCTGCTTGCGACAGCTTTGGCATCGAGCGCTAGCATGGCACAACCTTCGTACACAGTCGTACCCGCACTCCCAGCACCCCCTCTCGCGACCTCGCCTGTGCCGAATCTGACGCCGGCTTCTAATTCAGCCCCTTCTGCAGTTCGCGCCGCCGCAGCCTCCTCACCGGCGATATCGCCCGTAGCGCGTGCGCAAGTTATGAAAACGTATGCCGCGCTGCCGATGATGTTCGAAGCAAACAGTGGCCAGACCGATCCGCGTGTGAAATTTCTCGCTCGCGCACCCGGCTACACGCTCTTTCTCACCGATAAGGAGGCTGTTCTATCGCTTCCGGCCGGTTCACCAGCGCCAGCGTCCCCGCATCAACACGAAGCGAGCCCTGGATCCAGGCGCGTCCAATCACCCGGCGCCCCGAAGTCTGCCCGTGTCGTCCGCCTGAAGTTTGCGGGTGCGAGCACGCCCACGGCAATCACGGGCCGGGATCAACTGCCCGGCAAGGCCAATTACTTTATCGGGAACGACCCCAAACAGTGGCACACCAACGTTCCGAACTATGAGGCTGTGGAATATCGAAGCGTATATCCCGGCGTGGACGCGGTCTTCCATGGCGACAACCAGCGGCTCGAGTTCGACTTCAATGTCGCGCCGCGCGCCGACCCGGGCGTCATTGCGCTGGAGGTTCAAGGAGCGCGGCGAATTCACCTGAATCGCGCGGGCGATGTCCTGGTTCGATTGGACACAGCCCGGGATGCGGTGCTGGGCAAGCCGCGAGTCTACCAACAATTGCCCGAAGGGCGGCGCGAGATTGCCGGCAACTTTGTGCTCCGTGGCCCGAACCGCATCGCTTTCTCCATCGGTCGCTACGATCACTCGCTGCCCCTGGTTATAGATCCGACCTTGGTCTACTCGACCTACTTGGGGGGAGGCAATATCTATCCAAATAGCGCCGCGAATGACACAGGGAAAGCCCTCGCAGTGGATTCTACTGGAAACGTGTACGTGACAGGAGCCACTGCGTCAACTGATTTCCCTGTAACGGCGGGGGCCTTTGAGTCTGCGTATCCCTATGACATAGCGGGATTCGTCACCAAGCTGAATCCCAGCGGCTCCGCACTCATTTATTCCACGTACTTTGGCAACTCGTACCCTGGCAATACAACTATAACCGGAATCGCGGTCGATGCTGCCGGCGATGCGTATCTCACTGGGAACACGGATTACGATTTCCCCACGACGCCGGGCGCATTCCAATCGTCCGAGACTAATCTTTATGGTAGCTACGCGTTCGCAACAGAACTAAATCCGGCAGGGACGGGGCTGGTCTACTCGACTTTCCTGGGCGGGACGGAGACGACTGGAAATGTCACAACCTATGCTTTTGGAATTGCCGTGGATGCGTCCGACAATGCGTATGTTGTTGGCACCACCACCTCGCCGACTTATCCGACGACGCCGGGGGCTTATCAGACTTCCCAAAACTGCACATTCCCCTACTTGGGGACTTGCACAACGGCGTTCGTCACGAAGGTCAGTGCCGGTGGCTCCTCGTTATCCTATTCCACTTATTTGGGCACGGGGACCAATCGAGCCAATGCTGTTGCCGTAGATTCTTTGGGCGACGCTTTCGTGGTAGGCAGCACCTACGCGTCGACGTTTCCGGTCACTCCCGGTGCGTTCCAGACTACCAGCAGCGAGGTCGCGGCGTTCGTGACGGGATTAAACCCGTCTGGTACGGCACTGGTATATTCCACATTCCTGTCGGGCACGACTAGTGCGACCGGAGACGCGGCTCTTGCCGTGGCCGTCGACGCCTCTGGCTATGCCTACGTGACCGGGCAAGTGAGAGATTCGGACTTTCCTACCACTCCTGGGGCGTATCAGAGGAATCTCCTTGATTACGCAGACGCATTTGTTACCAAGCTTAATCTTACCGGGTCGGCATTGGTGTATTCCACTTACCTGCCCGGCCTTACCACCGGCTACGGCATCGGAGTCAACTCCTCGGGCGAGGCTTACGTGGCGGGAGACAACGACGGTTATGAAAACACTTTTCCAACTACGCCCGATGCGTTCCAAGTCAGCCCTCCGACGACTACCACGAATGGATTTCTCACCGTATTTAACTCGACGGGATCGGGCCTGGTCTATTCGACATACATTGGGGGGCCCGTTGGGAACTTGATTACAGATGCATATGGGATTGCTCTGGATTCGTCTGGAAGCGCTTACATTACCGGCATGGCCGAACCGGGATTTCCTACCACTCCGGGAGCTTTCAAGACGACCTTAACGGCTAACACAAACTACCTATATCCTCAAAACGCGTTCATCATGAAATTCGCATTTCCCGCTGCGCCACTGTCCATCAGCCCGACGACGCTTGCGGCAGGCACGGCGGGTCTGTCGTACGGCCCGGTCATCCTCACGGCAACGGGAGGCACCGGGACGGTGACATTCGCAGTAACGGCGGGAGCGCCGCCGCCGGGTTTGACGCTTACTTCGGCCGGCCTGCTTTCCGGGACGCCAACGCAGACTGGGACGTTTCCTTTCACGGTTACGGCCACGGACTCGATCGGTGACACCGCCAGCCAAGCTTATACGCTGACGATTGGAGGAGCATGCTCCACGATCACTGTGGGGCCAAGCACCTTAGCCAGCGGCACATCTGGCACTGCTTATCCAGCAGTCACATTCACCGAAAGCGGAGGAGTGGGAACCACCACGCTATCTGAAAGTGGCGCCTTACCCACAGGCATGAGTTTCGTGGCAGGAGTGCTGAGCGGAACGCCGACCCAGACGGGGAGCTTTCCATTCACGGTCACTGCAACAGACTCGAACGGCTGCACCGGGAGCGTCAGTGTTACCTTGACGGTCGTACAGCATTCTACCGCGACAACCACAACCATCACGTCAACGGCTTCCAGCTTCAAAGGATTTGCTCTACCTACGAACGTCGCGCTGGTGGGAAACCCAGTCACAGTGAACTTCAAAGTGCAACCAGCATCGGGCAGCGCCAGCGCTACTGGTACCGTCACGGCGTCGGACGGTTTCAACCCCCCTGACTCTTGCCCGGGAGCCCTGACGGCCGGCGCGGGGTCATGCGCATTGACCATTTCACAGTTGGGATCGGGGAGCACGCCGCTGACGGCAACGTACAGCCCGGACGCGAATTCGAGTGGACTTCTCTCAAGCACATCAACTCCGGTCACGGAAAACCTTGTGCAGATCGTAAACTGCGGGACTCCGCCCTCAGCTCAAACGTCGGCTCAGGGAACGACGGTAACCTACACCCTATCGATCTGCCTTGCAGGCGATGTCCAGGCCGTGCCTGCGGCTGTGGTGACCGACTGTCCACCGGCTGCGCAGTGCAGTGCCACGATCACGCCAGTTCTGAATCAGCCGGGCGTGTTCTCGGTGGTCGTCACGATCGTGCTTGGCGGAACCGGGAGTAGTGTTCCGCTCCAGAATCCCCGGCCATGGAGCCAACCCTGGCCGCTGATACTCTTCTGTTTCGGCATGTTCCTGGCAATCGTAATGGCACTTCAACTGGCGCGGCAGAAACGGGCGCGGCCACGACTCTTGTATGCTGCGGGCTTCCTGATTGCGCTGCTGCTGAGCGGTATATCTGGCTGTACCAGCGCCAGCGTCGTGAACCCAAGCGGCGGTGGAACTCCAGTGAACACCTACACCGTGAACGTCAAGATGACGGCAGGAAACTTCAGCACGACCGTGCCCCTAACCCTCACGGTGACAAAATAGCCATTTCGCACGGCGGAAGGGATGTCAGCCTCGTTTGGGGCTCAGCTCGTTCACGGCAGGCTTTGTGTTCTGCCTATTGATGGCAGACTGCGCAACGACCCCAGGCGGTCCCTTTACAACTCCGCCTAACACATATGCCATCAAGGTCACGGCCACTGCCGGTGGCTTCTCAAGCTCCACCAGCGTGAACCTCAAGGTAACGCCATAGAGCGCGGCCACCTTGAGGGGAACGCGAAACACGGCACCTTATTCGCGAAACGTGCGCCAATCAAACACTGACTTGCATTCTGACCGTTGCATCGCATCAAAATAGCGGAGACACAGGAGAGCTGCTTTGCGTTTAACCTGAAATCTGAAGTTGACCAAATCCACGCAAGCGCATTTCCTTTGTTTCAATCGATTGTCGGGGGAAAATCCAGCGTCGGCGAAATTGGATTTTCTCTAATCATCCACCACTCACAATTTGTCATTCCGACCGGAGGGACGGCGCCTTTGGCCGTCCCGGAGCGGAGGAATCCCTCTTTAGCTTCGGAATTCAGGTTTAAGCGAGGTTCCAGCAATCCTCGCGGCGAGCTTGCGAAACGACGTCAACTGGACGATTAACGGGCGAAAATTAAGGCCATCCCGGATACTGAAGCCCCGCCCGGGATCCCGCCCTCGGAACTTCCGTGACAATGTTTCCAACCGCTACCGCCCCGTCAGCGGAACGCGCACGAGAATCGCGTCATCCACGCGCACGATCAACTCCGAAAATTTTTGCTTGCCCACATTCCGCATGGCCTGATAGCGCGGGTTCAGCGCATCCACATCCACCCGCAGCGGCGTTTTGGGATCCTTGGGCACGTCAAAGCTCACGCGAACATCCGGCTGGCCGTCGCCATCCACGTCCACGGCATCGGAAACGTGTTGCGGCAAGGCATTTACCGGTTTCCAGTCGAGCTGCACAAACGGCTTTTCTGTCTGCAGCAGGTGAGGATAGACCGCCTTGTGAATGGTAACCGTGTAGCCATCCGCTTGGATTGTGCGTACCGTCGGCCCGCCACTGTACATCTCGTCCACACGCAATCCAAGCTTGGTGAACCCCTTCGTGAAGAGCCCAAAGAGCAGGAAGGGCACCAGCATTGCCACAACCACAGTCATTCCCGCAGCCGTGTAGCCGAGTTTCGAGGTTGGCCATTTCATGCGCAGCTCCTAAATCACGCGCTGCAAGATCGTCGCGAGGTCCTGCGTGATGATGGTGCCTCCGAACATCGCCGCCATGGCCCAGGCCGCGTAGAGAAACATCAGCCGCGCGCGTTCTGGTTTAACCGCGACTTGCGTTCCCCGGATGTGCCACACCGCGGCGCCTTTCGGGCACGCATCCACACAGGCTCCGCACTTCATGCAGGACATCAGCGTTTCGCCCTTCTTGATGGATTCGTCGGTCAGCGACATCGTGGGACAGCTTTTCTGGCACAGCACGCAGGGCGAGCAGACCGTCCGGTCAATCTTGATGTCGAAGACACTGGTTTTGTTGAAAATGGATTGGAACGCGCCAAACGGGCACAGAAACGTGCATTGCGTGCGCTTCTTGGTGAGCAGCGGCAGCACAATCACCAGCGCCGCAAACAACACCACGAAAATCCCGTTCTGCACCATTCCCACGGTATTGCGCGCGGCGACGTATTCCGAAACGGCTTTGAACGGGCACAGCCACATACAATAGGCGGGCTCAAACAGCGCCAGCGAGAGCAGCACCATCGCCAACAGCACGGCCCAAGGGACAAGCCTCAAGCGAGGATCGAGCTTTTTCCAGTGCGCCTTCTTTGGCAGCGCGGCCATCCCTTCTTCGATTCCGCCGAAGAAGCAGGCATAGCTGCACCAGCCTTTGCC
>Ga0187878_1001740_pt1 | contig 20545 bp, 14 predicted proteins | sample June2016WEW_17_1_FD_132979 | JGI IMG/M metagenome (GOLD analysis project Ga0187878, IMG submission 132979) | Peatland microbial communities from SPRUCE experiment site at the Marcell Experimental Forest, Minnesota, USA - June2016WEW_17_150 | ecosystem: Environmental > Terrestrial > Soil >...
ATCACAGCACTCAAAGATATCATCACGCGTGCGCAAAACGCGTCGATGATCGCAAAATTCAAGAAAGGCTTCAGCAAGGAAGAAGCCGCGGCCGCGCAAAAACAGCTGGGCGAGAAACAACTCCTCATGAAGAAGCTTCAGCCCGTTCAGCAGGCACTGACCACTGAATTGATGCGCACAGAGTCACAGGCTCCGATTGAGTCGGGTGAGTTGAAGGAATACCAGTTGGCGGTGAAACGACTCGGAGAACTGGGGGGAATCAAGAAAGTGACGGAGGACGTCGACAGCCTGAGCGCTGTGGACGATGCAGCGCTGGTGTCGTCGAAGCGATGCGTGGCATCGGCCGTGACGTGGTTCTTCTCCGACCAGCGGGTCCGTGACAGGAATTTTGATCTGGTTTTGATTGACGACGCAGAGCGTGTTGCGCCTGCCTACCTCGCTGCACTCTCTCTCAAGGCAACCGAGGCGCTGGTTCTTGCAGGCGACCCGTTTCAGCCGGGGCCGGAATCATTCTCAAAAGGTGAACTGGCAGAAGCCTGGCTACAGCAGGATGTCTTCCTGAAGGTAGCCCAGACGGAGCAACTGAACCAACTGCCCGAATGGACCCAGAAAAATCCAGCGTGGTGTTTCCAACTGACGGTGCAGGTGGCTTCGGCGTCGAAACTTGCGCGGTTCGTGTCAGCATTCTTCTTTGACAATAAACTTCAAGTCCACGAGCGCCCGGGCGCCGGAGGGACGATCGTCGTCCTCGATACAAGCGACGCAAAGTCATCATGTCGGCAATACCTCGGAAAGAAGAGCCTCATTCCGTTCAATGATGTACAGACGAAACGTACCATGGAAGTTGTGAAGCACGTTCTGGCGCGTGGCCAGCGGCGGGCAGCCGACGTGGGGATTGTTGTTCCATTCCAGGGGACGACGCTCTATACAAAGCTCCAGCTCCGGCTGCAAGGCATCCGGAATGTGGAGGTGGGTACGCCTGCGACATACTTCGGCCGGCGAAAGAAAGTGATTGTCTTTGACTTGACGATGGCCGGCGTGGATTATACTATGCGCTCCTTGGATGACAGGAAGATCGGGGAACACCGTCTCGCCCGTTTTCTGAATTCAGTTCTCTCCTGCGTGGAAGAAGATTTGTATGTTGTCGCCGATATGGGGCATTTCAAGGCTGTGTATCGTGACCGGCTGATCACGAAATTTCTCATGCTCCTGCAGGCACAATCGAGTGCAGCTCCGCCGCTCAGTGCAGGTGCAAAGACCTTTGACGACATGAGCTGGGATGTTCGGGAAAAGCTTCTGAGCGCTGCAGCCGGAGGGGCAACAGCCGGGGAGAAGAGGCAAGCCGAAGCACCAATCGGGTCGCGGGACGTAGAGCTCGATGTGCGCATGAAAATGATGGCAAAGCTTCAACCGCAGCAGGTTTTCACCGGCCGGGATTTTGATCAGGAAATCTTTCTGGCCGCACAACGCATATTGGGATTGAGAAAAGATGCGAACCTCCTCTCACAATACCTTGGAGGTGATCTGCTCTTCCGCTACTCGCTTGGAACCGAGCTCGCTGCCGCGCGTCTTCCACTCGATGGCTGCCGCAACGAAGACGAATTCCGGAAAACGATGGAGCGATGGAACCTGCTGATCTATGAGATGTCCGGTGCAGGCAAGACAGATCTCTCGTTCTTCGCAAAGCAGACGCCGGAAGCGCGAGTGCGATGGGACATCAACAACCTGCGCGCCTACTACTCGTCGGCAATGGAAGCCGTCGTCGAAGAGAGCAAACACCGGATCGCGACATCGGTCTCGAAGGTGTTCCAGGAGTGTCTCGGCAAGAATCAACCCGCCAACCCGACCGAATGGTCGACCGCCTACTTGAACTTCCTCGGCAAGATGGAAGCGTACCTCACCTGGATTTCGGAGCAGTTGCGCCACTAGCAACGGACGATTCAGCAATTGACTGAATTGAAGCCTTCCGTTTATCCGTTACCCAGGAATGCCTTTCTTGAACACGGCTCAAAATCGAGGTATATTCTGTGGTGGAATGCAGAAGAGAGAATCCAGAATTCAGAAGATCCTCCGTGATTCTGACTCCTGATTCCTGAATTTCAATCTCTGACACTCACATCGATCGTGGAATACATCTTCAATATTGTTCTTGTTCTCCTGTTTGTCTTCCTCAACGGATTTTTCGTCGCGGCTGAGTTCGCGATCGTGAAGATCCGCATGACGCAGATTGAACCACTCGTTGCGAAAGGAAACCGGCGGGCAAAAGTAACACGTGAAGTGATCACGCATCTTGACCGTTATCTTTCCGCAACCCAACTCGGTATTACGATGTCCAGCCTCGCTCTGGGATGGATCGGCGAGCCGCTGATCGCCGATGAACTCCTCCCTCTGTTCCAATCACTTGGGATCACGAGCGAGCATTGGATCCACTGGATCTCCTTCGCTGTTGCGTTTTCGATCATCACCTTCCTCCATATTATCCTGGGTGAGCTGGGACCAAAGTGGCTCGCAATTCAGAATACAAGCCGCACTGCATTGTGGGTATCGTATCCTCTGTCACTCTTCCTCGCTGTTTTCAGGCCGGTGATCTGGGTTCTGAACGTTTCCGCCAACGGCATTCTCAGCCTGGTTGGTTTGAGACCAACCGGCAGCGCAGAATTGGTGCACTCGGAAGAGGAACTTCGACTCATCATGGCGCATGAGCAGCAGGGCTCGACCACGAGCAAAACCATCGTGTTGAATGCAATGGATTTCAGGCGGAAGCAGGCCCAGCACTCCATGGTTCCAAGGACTGAGATGGTGGTGCTTTCCCTCTCTGCCTCCGTCCAGGACAATCTGAAAGTCATGCGCACGCACAAGTTCTCGCGCTACCCGGTGTTCAAAGACTCCATCGATAACATCGTTGCGGTTGTCTATACGAAGGATATATTCAAACAGGACCGTGATCACCAGCCCGATTTTTCGCTGGAGTCGGTGTTGCGCGACGCAACCTTTTTGCCCGAGACTGTGAGTATCGAAAAGGTTCTTGAGACGATGCTCCAGCGAAAGACGCACATGGTCATCCTGGCGGATGAATACGGGGGCACGGCGGGACTTATTACGCTTGAAAACGTGCTCGAAGAACTCGTCGGACCGATTCAGGATGAATTTGATCGGGAAGCCCCCGAGGTGATTAAGCTCAACGAAGGAGAATATGTGGTGGATGCGAGCGTGACGACGAACGACGTTGAGCAACTCATCAACGTCGAATTATCCCCGAAAAACATCCTCTCCATCGGCGCCTTCTTGCTGGAACAGCTTGGACATATTCCCATCAATGGGGAGAATGTCCGTGTCAACGGCGTTGAATTCACTGTCGAACAGGTAACGGACCGCGTCATCGACCGCATACGTGTGAAGAAACTTCCACCTCCCCCGGAAGAGGAAGCTCAGGAATCGTAACAATTGCCCCTACTACTCAGCTACTTCATTACTCAAATATTCCAATTCTACGCCACCTCACGATCCCACTGAACGCATGCGCAATCTCGTTCGTCTTCTCATTGCTATCCTGACACTCTCGTCACTCTCGCTTTCACAGGTCGTTGTCCCTCAGTGGGCCAAGGATGCGATCTGGTATCAGATCTTCCCCGAAAGATTTCGTAACGGCGATCGGAGCAATGATCCGACACCGGCGGATCTGGAGATGTCCCCCGGGCGTGAATGGAAGGTATCGCCGTGGACGAGTGATTGGTACAAGCTTCAGCCGTGGGAGGAAAAATTCAGCAGCAGGTTTTATGGCAACGTGTTTGAGCGACGCTACGGTGGCGATATACAGGGGGTGATCGACAAACTCGATTACCTCAGCGACCTGGGCATTACGGCGATCTATTTCAATCCGGTGTTCGATGCAATTTCTCTCCACAAGTATGATGCGTCGACCTATCACCATATCGACCATACATTCGGTCCGGACCCGCATGGCGATCAAGAGTTGATTAAGGGGGAAACCGAGGATCCGGGGACGTGGAAATGGACTTCGGCTGATTCGCTTTTTCTCAGGCTGATCAAGGAGGCTCACCGCCGGGGGATCAAAGTGATCATCGATGGTGTCTTCAACCACAGCGGCACGCGGTTCTAGGCGTTCCAGGATGTCATGAAGAACCAGGAGCGCTCTCGCTACGCGACCTGGTATGATATTCGGAAATGGGATGATCCATCCACACCGCAGAATGAATTTAGGTACAAGGGATGGTGGGACGTGAAGGAGCTTCCGGAGTTCTGGGAAGGGGATAGCGGTTTCGTGAAACCGGTCTGGGACTACTTTTTCAACATCACCAAGCGCTGGATGGATCCGAACGGTAATGGTAATCCCTCTGATGGTATCGATGGGTGGCGGCTCGATGTCGGCAACGAGGTGTCTCATCTCTTCTGGAAGAGGTGGCGGAAGCATGTCAAGTCGATCAATCCCAACGCGTATATTGTCGGAGAGATATGGGATGATGCCTCGAAATGGCTTGCCGGGGATGAGTATGACGCGGTTATGAACTATCCCTTCGCGCGGGCCATGGTCCGATTCTTCATCGATACGGACGGGCGTCGATTGAAACCATCGGACTTTGATCGTGAGCTGGCGACCATACGCAAGGAGTATCCGGGTGAGATGAGCTACGTTTTCCAAAACCTCATCGATAGCCATGACACTGACCGGCTGGGTTCGATGATCATGAACCCCAACCGCAAGTACGATGATCAGAACGGGCTGCGGAATAATCCGAACTACAATGTGGGCAAGCCCACTAAAACCGCCAGGCAAATTCAGAAACTTGTTTTACTTTTCCAGATGAGTTACATCGGCGCGCCCATGATCTACTATGGTGATGAGGCAGGAATGTGGGGAGCAGACGACCCGGATGACCGGAAACCGATGCTCTGGGAGGATCTCACCTACGAGAACGAGCGATCGCATCCCATTCCTGGCAAGGCCCGCACTGACGATGCGGTGGAATTCGACAAGAGCCTGTTTGATTACTACAGAATGATTGTCCACATAAGGAACAAGAACGTTGCACTTCGGCGCGGTGACTTTGCAGCGCTGCTGGCCGATGATGCGAACAACCTCTACGCGTTCAAAAGAACGGCGGCAGATAATCAGGTACTAGTCGTACTCAATAATAGCTACAAAAAGCAGAATGTTGGACTGAAGATCGCGGGAGCCTGGACTTACCGCGACGAGCTGACAGGTGAGATCGTCAAGGGAAGTGATTTCTTGCGACGCGAGTTGGACTCAAAGTCCGGGACAATTCTTGTGCGCGAGAAGTGAAGTTCCGTCCACAGCACCCTGCAGCCGGTAGGGAATCAAGAATTCTCAACGCAGTCAAAAACATAACACTGAGGCAACCATGATCCGTCAGGGTTTCTCGCGTCCTCTCGCATTTCTCCTTTTCCTCGTCTGGTCTAGCACGAGTTTTCATTTCTGCTCATCAAGGTCATCGTCGCCTACCCTGAACCTTCCTCAGGATAAAGAGTTCCAGCAGCAACGCGCCGCGATGGTCCGTGATCAAATTGAAGGCGAGGGAATATCGGACACCGCCGTGCTTCAGGCGATGCGTCGAGTTCCGAGGCATCGGTTTGTTCCTCAGGAGCTTCTGGAGTATGCATACACAGATCGACCGCTACCGATTGGTCACGACCAGACTATCTCTCAACCCTACATCGTGGGGTTGATGACAGAGCTCCTTGCGCTCAAGAGGGAACATAGGGTGCTAGAGATTGGAACGGGCTCTGGGTATCAGGCAGCGGTTTTGGCAGAGATAGCAGACTCGGTCTGGACGATCGAGATTCTGGAGCCCCTGGCAACATCTGCGCGGGAGCGGCTGCAATCGCTTGGGTACGGAAAAGTAAGCGTGCGGTGGGGAGACGGATACCTCGGATGGCCAGAGCATGCGCCATTCGACGGGATCATTGTCACTGCTGCGGCGGAACAAATTCCAGAGCCTCTCCTGCAGCAATTGAAGGAGGGTGGGAGAATGGTCATCCCGATCGGTGCTGCGTTCTCAATCCAGAATCTGATATTGGTCGAAAAACGGGGCGGCGCAATTACCCGGCGCAGTGTTGCAGCTGTGAGATTTGTGCCGTTGACGAGACAGAAGTGAAGTAACATTCCATTGTCAATGACTCATTGACAATGGAGAACGGTCGGCATTTGAACCAACGGTTTACTCTTCACAATTCACTTTTCACCATCCGGAATCAACCTAGACGCTTTTGATCACCTTCACCACCCTCCACACAAACGACACATCTTTCTTTCGCACTGCCATCGGTTCGTATTCCGGGTTGAGCGGAATGAGATGGATGAACTGATCCTCTATTTTCACCCGCTTCACCGTATCCTCATCATTCACACGCACAACGCAGATGTCGCCGGTGCGTGACTCGAGCTTTGGGCTGACGACAATGATGTCGCCGTCCTCGATGCGCGGCGCCATGCTGTTTCCTTTCACTTCCAGTGCAAATGCATTTGAATCTTTGATGTCGTCAACCGTGATGTATTTCTCCACGTAGTCGGGGTGGAACATCAGGCTTGGTGCTCCGCCGGGAACCGAGGAGAGGAGCGGGAGCGAGACAAGTTCAACGCGTTTGTAGCGACTCGTCGGCAATGGAATCACCTTTGACTTCGCCTGGGACCTTGCATACATCTCACTGGTGCCGGTGAGAAGCCAATGGGGTGCAACGCCGGTGACCTTCGCGATGCGCATGAGATAATTGCTGTCGGGCACCTGCTCGCCCTTCTCCCACCGTTGAACGGTGCGCGTCGCCAGGTCGAGCTTTGCTGCGAGCTTTGCCTGATCCATTTCTTTCTGTGTCCGTGCCTGGCGGATTCGTTGCGCAATAGAATGCTTCATGAGAAAATCCTTCGCGTGGAAGAGCGAGAAGAACCTTTGGTTAAATGGTGATTGGTTAATTAGTCGATAGTCGCTGTTCTTTGTTTCTTGGCGGCGCAATATTCTCAAATGACAATTTTGTCAATTTTTCTCTTGACAAGGCGACAAAAATGTCGTATGGTTGGTGAGGCAAAGATAGGCAATTTTCCGGTTGCTGTCAAGCATATTCTGAAAACCATACAGGCACACAGTGGAGAAGGAGGAGATGTCATGAATCTTGATCGGGAGAAAATCTATGTCGGGATGGGAGGATGGGATCTGGAGCCGTTCAGCAAGGTTTTTTATCCGCCGCGGCCCAAGAGGGATTTTCGGAAGCTGGAGTACTACAGTCAATTTTTCGACAGCGTCGAGATCAACGCCACCTTCTATAATACGTCGCTCTCGCCCGACCATGCGCGCCGGTGGCTGAACGACGTGTCGGGGAACAAGGATTTCGTCTTTACTGTGAAGCTCTTCCATGGGTTTACGCACACCTACACAGCGGACTACAAGGATGTGCGCGCCGTACACAGTATGCTGGAACCCCTCGAGGCCGCCGGGAAGCTGGGAGGATTGCTCATTCAGTTTCCGTATTCCTTTACCAATATCAGTGAGCGCCGGACGTACATGATGCAGCTCGCAAAAGCATTCCAGCCGCATCGCCTGTTCGTGGAAGTGCGGCACAACTCGTGGAACAGTCCGCTGATGTACAACTTCTTCCAGGAAAACAAACTCCACATGGTGAACGTCGATCTGCCGGGCATCAAGCAGCACATGCCGTTCACGTGCCAGTCGTGGAACGGCGCGGCGTACTTCAGGATGATGGGGAGAAATGTGCTGACGTGGGATCGCCCGTTCACAAAACATCAAAGCGGAAACTATCTTGTCAGCGACCGGTACCATTATTTGTACAATGATCGTGAGCTCGGGCATTTGCTCACGTTGATCGAACAAATGCGTCAGCGCGGCAGCACAACGTTTGTGGTTTTTCACAACGACCCGGAGGCGAATTCGCTGGTGAACGGATTCCAGCTGCGGCATCTGGTGCGCCACAAACATCGTGTGCTCGTGCCGCAGAATCTCGTCGCAGCATTTCCCGCGCTGAAACAGATCAGCGCGCCGGTCAACGTACAGCATCCGTTGTTCGCGGAGGTGGCATAACAGGTGTGAACATGTGGCTTTTAGCTGATAGCTATTAGCTGTTAGCTAAAAGCTAATAGCCAAACGCTAATAGCTTCATGCTGAATGCTGAAAGCTGATCGCGATAGCTACTTCACTTCTTTTATACACTCCGCCGACTCATTGCGCGGATTGCTGACGAACGATGAAACGCGGTAGGCTTTCATCTTTTTTGCGGGGTAGGGGAGGAGGAGTTGTTTCAGATGTCCGGTGTCTTTATACGACCGGTCGAGCCACTGTTCGATGTGTTGCTCCGGCAGGATGACGGGCATGCGAGTATGAATCGGGGCCATCAACTCGTTCGGTTCGGTGGTGATGATGGTGAACGTGGGGCGCTCGTTTCCCTCTGCGTCCTTCCAGATGGAAAACAATCCGGCGAGCAGGATGGGAGTTTCGTCCTTCATCCGGATACACATGGGATGTTTTTCTTCAACCTTCTTTGACTTGCCGCGGACCTCTTGCGTCGTTGTCACTCGCTGCCATTCGTAGAACGCATCGGCGGGAATGAGGCAGCGGCTCCCCTTGAAATAGGGGGCGAACAGCTTGCTCTGGTCCAGCGTTTCGGCTTTGGCGTTGAAGGAGGAGAAACCCGGTTTTCCGTCTTTCGACCAGTGAGGAATGAGCCACCATTGCATCGGCTCTGCAACGAGCTCGTCGTGCCGGACGGCAAATACGGGGAGGCGCTGCATGGGAGAGGCATTGTAGCGCGGGAGTTCCTGAAACACCTTGTCTGTAAGTTTTGCTTTGTTGAGTGCTGTGTACGCAACGAGCACCTTTTTCCCATCGATGATGGCGTAGCGGCCGCACATAGAATAATCTCCGGAAAACGTGGTGGTGAAAAATATGAAATTATCTCATGAAATGTCCGGCATCTCGCAGAGGAGATCCCAAGCCGATGTCGGGCATCTTCCAGGTCCGATTGCTTCCCAGGCGCTGGTGCAATCGTTTGTTGCGCCCCCTGGCAAGGTTTGTCTTCTGTACGGCGACAAGCTCATCTTCAATCTCTCGCTCAGGATGGCGGCCTATGCGATGGCGCAGGGGAGCTCCGTTGCGGTGGTGGATGGGTGCAACCGGTTCAACGTCCATCTTCTCTCCCGTTTTGCGCGTGAACGTCGTATTGACCCGGATGAATTTCTGCGCCGGATCTTCATCTCCCGCGGCTTCACCTGCTACCAGATGGAACAGGCGGTCAGTTCGCGGCTGCCGCTGTTTTTGGAGTCCATCGGTTCGAACATCGCGATGATTTTCGGCCTGCTCGACACGTTCTATGATGAGCAGGCGTCGTTCCGGGAAGTGCAGCAAATTCTGCGGCGACTGCTCGGGACCTTGCAGGAGATCAAAGCAAGCGGCGTTTCCGTGCTGCTGGCATGCACGGAATGGAACGTCCTGCCGAAGGAACGCAACCAATTGTTTACGACGCTCAAGACCGGGATGGATACGATTTACCGTCTCACAGACGATGGCACCAATCGGCCGGTGTTGTTGCTGGAGAAAGGGACAATGACCAGACAAGGTTCTCTTCAAGAAAAGCGGACCACGGATGAACACGGATTGATACGGATGTGACGGATTTATTCGGACAAGACCATCTGTGGAAATCCGTGCGGTTTCCGTGTGATCCGTGGTTAAAAACATGAGCATGGGAGACGAAAGGAGCAATTGAGTATGGGGCGGACTGTCCCCTTTTGTTGTCCGAGAGTTGAACTCTCGGACATGGGCCATCTTCGACAGTTCAACTGTCGAAGAACAGCAGGCGTGTCATGCAAGGAAGGAGCGATCAGGTATGGGGCGAACCGTCCCTACGTTTACCAATATCATTGACAGCGAAATCGCGAGTTGGTCGAAGTATCGCCGGGGGCTTCGCAAAGAGGACCAGGATGTGTTCGACGACGTCTTCCGTGCGGCGAAACTCCACCTCGCGGAAAATTTTTATGCGATGCGAACAATTCCTTTTGAGAGCATTGTCGTTTCCATTGCAGTTGAGCAACGAAAGTTGATTAAACAGTTGCAGGATCGGATCGTCCGGCTCGAAGGCCGGCTCGCCGATGAGAAACCATAAAATACCCACTGCTGGTCGGGAGCTCTGCTCCCAACTTTCCTGGCAGGATTGTGTTGAAACAATTCATTCTCAATCCCCATGTGGTCCATGCCCCACACACTCACCGGTTGGTTATTCGATTGTTATCCCTCCTCGCGGGGCATCACGCTCTGGTTCATCGATGAGAACGGCGAAAAACATCGCTGCTTCCGCAAGTTCACACCCTCATTTTTTCTTCATCTGACCGCGTCCGACATCCGGCGGGCCGAGGTCCTTGCCGAGCGCTGCCCGGTCCCTGTCACGGCCACATACACAACGAAAACAGAAATCTATTCCGGCGATCCGCTCGACGTGCTTGAGGTGCACGTGCATGACACGACCCGCTTCCGCGACGTTGTGTGGTACTACGAGCGTTTCTTCCCGCACTTCGCATTTTTTAATTCCGATATCCTCGTCGCACAACTGTTCTTGTATGCGACGCAGCTTTTTCCGCTCGGCTTCGGCGACTACGAGATCGATGAACAAGGGGAACTCATCGGTTGGACGCTGCACGATTCGCGCGAAGCCACGGACTATGCACTCCCGCCGTTTTCCATCATGTTACTCCGGAACGGAAACGATTTCGTTCCGCCGAAATACCAGAAGCGTCTTCAGCTCGAGGTGACCTACGAGGATCGTACGTATGTGCTCGAGCAGGAAACAGGGGAAGAAGTTTTGGAATCGCTGAACTGGCACCTGCATCGGTACGATCCGGACATTATTCTGACCGACTATGGTGATGCAGTCCTGATGCCGAAATTGACAGCGCTGGCACAACAACACAAGGTGCCGTTGCTTCTGAATCGCGATCAGGATGTGGGATATGTGACGACGAAGGAGTCGAGCTTCTTTCAGTACGGGAAGATTGTCCACAAGGACGGAGCGTTTGAGCTTGCCGGGCGATGGCATGTGGACGCTACCAACTCGATGACGGTTGCCGAGGCGGATCTGGACGGCTTGTTCGAGATGGCGCGCCTGACACAAATGTGCGGCCAGCGGCAGGGGCGGGCGAGCATTGGTACGTCGATGTCGTCACTCCAGTTGTCGTGGGCGCACCAGCACGATATCCTGATCCCGTCGAAGAAGCGTGAGCCGGAAGACTTCAAATCGGCTGCCACGCTCCTGCTGGCCGATCGGGGCGGACTCATCTTCAACCCGCCTCTCGGCTATCATGAAGAGGTGGCGGAGCTCGATTTCGTGTCGATGTATCCGACGATCATGGTCACGCACAACGTTTCGCCGGAGACGGTAAACTGCCGGTGCTGCAAGAACAACAAGGTGCCGGAGCTTGGCTACTCAATTTGTGAGAAGCGCGAAGGCATTGTGCCGGCGACGCTCAGGGCGGTTGTGAAGAAACGGGCGTACTACAAGGCAATGAAGAAGAAGTACAAGGGAAAGGACGAGGTGTTGTTTCGGAAGTACGACCGCCGCCAGAATGCATTGAAGTGGATGCTTGTCAGTTGCTTCGGCTACCTCGGCTACAAGAATGCCCGGTTCGGCAAGATCGAAGCGCACGAATCGGTCAACGCGTTTTCCCGCGATGCGATCCTGATGGCAAAGGAAATTGCCGAGGAGCATGGGTTCCATCTCCTCCACGCCATCATCGATTGCGTCTGGATCAAGAAAGAGGGGGCGACGGAGCAGGAGTACGAAGAGCTCGCCCGTACGATTTCCCGCAGAGTAGGGATCGATATTTCATTGGAGGGAATTTACAACTGGATTCTGTTCCCGGCGTCGAAAATGGATCCCGATATCACGACAGCGAACCGGTACGTTGGGTGGTATCACCACGACGAGATTAAGATCCGGGGCATCGAAGCCCGCCGGCGCGATACACCGAAGTTCATCAAAACCATGCAGACGGCAATGCTGAACCGGATGTCCGGCGCGCACAACGTTGAAGATGTGCGGGGACTGGTTCCCGATCTCCTCGAGATCGTGCGGAATGCCGTTGCCGTTCTGCGGAGCGGGAAAGCAAACCCGATGGAGCTGGTCCTCTGTCGTCATATCACCAAAGAGGCGGATGAGTACACGAACAACAGCCTCAGTGCCGTGGTTGCGAAGCTGGTGCAGGAGATGGGGGTGCCGCTCGCAGCCGGAGAGTCGATCGAGTTCATCATTCTCGATCAATCGGGTAAGAAGAGGCCCGAGAAGGCGAAGCCGCTTGCCCTCTATGCATTTGAGGATGGGTATGACATTGAACAGTACACGGAGTTTACGTTGAAGGCGGCAGAGACGCTCCTCTTTCCGTTTGGGTACGATGTGCAAACGCTCAAGGATGAACTCGGCCTCACACCGCCGGTACAAAAGAAAGCTTCGCGGCGTGGCCGCCAGCTGCATGCACATCCGGAAGCATCTGCAAAACAAATTCCGCTGTTCCAGATGCGCGTTGGGAACTAGGAAGGTGTCACGCACTCGACACAAACTTCATAAATCATTATTCAGTGTTCGATATTGGACATTGCCCGGAACTTCAAGTATTTCCGGCTGAATATCGAATATCGAACAAGGAATGACGAATAATGAAGTGGTTTTTTGCTTGCTGAGAACCGAGGCACACAAAAAGGGAAAGCATCAGTGAAACGGGAACCACCAAACGCAGGACGCGGAGCGGGATTCAACCCGCCGAACAGATTTGAATCGGTTGTCGTGGAGAAAGCGCCGGGGGACTTCGCCGAGTATTTTGTGGATCCCGAGCCCGATCGTAACATCCTCACAAAATTCTACATCGATCACACGAAATCCATTCTTGCGAAAAACGACAGCCCGGATATCCCATTCACATTCAGTCTGAACCCATACCGCGGCTGCGAGCATGGGTGCATCTATTGTTACGCACGTCCAACACACGAATACCTCGGATTCTCCTCGGGATTGGATTTTGAAACCAAGATCATGGTCAAGCACGATGCGCACACGCTGCTCGAACGGCAATTCCGCCATCATGGGTGGAAGCCGCAGGTCGTGATGCTCTCCGGCGACACCGACTGCTATCAGCCTATCGAGCGAAAGCTCGGTATCACGCGCAAATGTCTGGAGATTTTTCTTCAGTATCGTAATCCGGTGTCGATCGTCACGAAGAATGCTCTCATTCAGCGCGATGCCGATCTCCTGAAGGAACTCGCATCGCTCAATCTTATCCTCGTCACGATCAGCATCACTTCGCTCAATCATGACCTCATCCGAAGAATGGAGCCGCGGACATCGACGCCGGCAAAGAAGCTCGAAACTGTCGAACTCCTCGCCAACGCAGGAGTCCCTGTTGGAGTAAATGTTTGCCCCATCATCCCGGGCTTGAATGATTCCGAGATCCCGTCGATTCTGGAGGAAGTTTCCCGCCGGGGCGCGAAGCATGCAAGCTACACCGTCGTACGGCTTCCCAATGCGGTAAAGGATCTCTTTGTCGATTGGCTGCAGCGGGAGATGCCAGAGCGTGCTCCGGCGATTCTCAACCGCATCCGTGACGTGCGCAACGGCAATCTCTCATGCTACGACTTTGGCGAACGACTCAGGGGCGAAGGACAAATCGCGGAGGCCATTGAACAACTGTTTCGCTCGAGCTGCAAGCGGTTTCACCTGAATGAGACGAAGGTATCACTCTCCGCCGAACACTTCCTCAGGAGTGCTGCCACACAGATGGAGATTTTCTGACATCGCCTACTGCCCATTTTGACCCCCTTTTGGACATTACAATTACTGCAGAGAGGCGGTCGTTTCTCCGGAGATCATCTTCCCTTGCCCCGATTCTTTCAGCCCCGGCTCGTCCAGGCGGCCGGAGGAATTGGGGTCACGATCACTCATCCCAGCTGTGAATCGAGTGATGCACTATGCATCAATGACCTGGGAACGATTTGGCAGCTGTCTCCGTCCAAACCCGAAAGTGGACGATGCTGCGCTATCAATGATCACGATGGCCGCAAAAGCCGCGAGATCCCGTGCCCAAGTGAGGGAATAGAACCCGGAAGATGGAGATCTTTTAATACTCCCCGTCTCTCCACTCCTTGATTTTTTTCTTCTTTCTTGATACAATTGCATCGCCGCTGTAGGTGCAAAAAGCACATTGTGAGGCCTGCGGTTATCTTTTACCTGTTTCACTACACACACGCACAACGCCCATGGCAATTACAGTCCGCAATCTGACGAAGTACTATCGTCAAGAGCCGGCCATCGATGACATCTCATTCGATGTGAAAACCGGCGAGATCCTCGGCTTTCTCGGCCCCAACGGCGCCGGGAAAACGACGACGATGAAAATCATCACCTGCTACATGCCGCCGACCTCTGGAACTGTGGACGTCGATGGCTTTTCGATAGCAGAGCAATCGCTCGAGGTGAGGCGAAAAATCGGTTACCTGCCCGAGCTGAATCCGCTCTACCTCGATATGAATGTCGTTGAGTATCTCGAGTATGCGGCTCAGCTGCATGGTCTTGACTCAGCACGAACACGGCATCAGCTCGCGCAAATGGTCGAACTTTGCGGCCTGAAGGATGTCCGCCACAAGGACATCGGCGAACTCTCGAAGGGATACCGGCAGCGTGTCGGCCTTGCGCAGGCGATGATCCATGAGCCGGACGTGTTGATTCTGGACGAGCCGACAAGCGGTCTCGATCCCAATCAGATCGTCGAGATTCGTAATCTCATCAAACAGATTGGACGGGCGAAGACTGTCATCCTCTCGACGCACATTCTTTCCGAGGTGCAGGCGACCTGCGACCGCGTCATCATTATTAATGAGGGATCGATCGTCGCTGACGGGACACCAACGGAACTTCAGGAGAAGTTCCACGGCGCAGAGTCCGTCTCTCTCGAGCTCAAGGCGGCCGTGTCTGACCCTATGATTGAGGTCTTCCCGAAAATCAAATCGTTGGCCGGTGTTGAGTCGGTTGCGTACGGTGGCGGATCGGACAACGTCCATCGCTTCACCGTGTACGTTGCGAAGGGAGGCGATGTGCGCGAAGAATTGTTCAGGCAGGCTGTCAGTGAGAAATGGGTGTTGCTGGAGATGTCACGAAAAGGAACAAGCCTTGAAGAAGTGTTCCACAAGCTGACGCAAACGGAAGACGGAAAAGAAGGTGAATAGTGAAGAGTAAACAGTGAACGGACAACTTGAAACTTTGAACTTTTAACTCAAAACTCGAAACTGAAAACTCAAAACTGAAGGTTCTAGATTGGCGGTCGCAATGAACAAAACCGAACTCCAGGTTTCCTGGAACAACACACGAACGATCTTTCGGCGCGAGCTGCAGTCGTACTTCAACTCAGCGATCGCATACGTTGTCCTCGTCGTGTTCCTTGCCATCATCGGATGGTTTCACACGAGCAACCTCTTTCTTGCGAATGTTGCTACGCTCCGGCTGATGTTTGAGCTGGTGCCGCTGGTGTTCCTGTTCGTGGTGCCGGCCATCACGATGAAACAGATCTCCGAGGAAAAGAAGAGCGGGACAATCGAATTGCTTACGACGAAGCCGCTTCAGGATTACGAAATAGTCCTTGGGAAATTCTTTGCCGCATGGGCACTGGTAGGTGTCGCCCTGCTGCTCACGCTGGTTTATTACCTGACGATCACTTCAATCGGCAAGATTGACAACGGCCCCGTGGTCGGCGGATACTTTGGACTGATGCTGACCGCCGGCGTGTATGTCGCCATCGGCTTGTTTGCCTCGAGTCTCACCGAAAACCAGGTCATTGCCTTCATTATTGGTTTTGTGTTCGTATTCATCCTCTTCATGCTCGACAAGATCCTCATCTATGTCCCGGAGTCGCTTGCGAGCATCGTCGAGTTTCTCGGTATCGACTACCACTTTTCGAACATCGCTCGTGGCGTCATCGACACGCGAGACCTTGTCTACTTCATTTCACTCCTGGGGTTCATGTTGTATCTGACAGTCCTTTCGCTGGGGAGTCGGCGATGGTGAAAAGAATGTGAATAGAGAATTCAGAATACAGAAGTCAGAATGATCGCTGAGAGTTTTTTGAATTTTGGATCCTGACTCCTGAATCCTGCAAGGCTCGACCTTTTATCGAAACCATAATTGTCTCTCGATTCAACTATGAACAAGCAAAAAACTCAAACGCTCCTACGGATCGGCCTCGTGCTGGGAATTCTGGTCGTCCTCAATTTCATCTCGATCCGGCTGTTTGGCCGGCTGGATCTGACGTCACAGGGGGTCTATACGCTCTCCGACGCAAGCAAGAAACTCGTCGGATCTCTTGATGACCGGGTCACGGTGAAGGCGTACTTCACCGAAGACCTTCCCGCCCCATATAACAACAACCGCCGATCGGTCCTCGATATCCTGAACGACTACAAAGCATACTCGAAGGGAAATCTGCAGTACGAATTCCTCAATCCGCAGGGGGAAAAAGGGGAGCAGGATGCCCAGCAACAGGGAATCTCACCGGTGCAGGTACAGGTGGTCAACGAAGACAAACTCGAAGTGAAGCGCGGCTATCTCGGCCTGGTACTCCTCTTCGAAGACAAGAGGGAAGTCCTCCCCGTTGTGCAGAATCTCAGCACGCTCGAATACGATATCAGCAGCGCGCTGAAGCGGCTCACGTCGAAGGCGAAGAAGAAAATTGGGTACACCACCGGACATGGGGAAACCGAGATCTCTGCAATGCGCCAGGCGTATCAGGCGGAGGCGCAACAATACGATCTGACCCCGGTCGATCTCAGCAAGGGGGAGCCGGTGCCGGCAGATATATCTGCGCTCCTCGTCATCGCACCGCAAAACCGGTTTCAGGACAGCGCTCAGTACCAGATTGACCAGTACCTCATGCGCGGAGGGAAGATTGCATTTCTTTTGAACCGCGTGAATGCAAACCTGCAGATGCGCATGGGGCAGCCTATGGACCTCGGGCTCGATGATATGCTGCAGCAGTATGGTGTGCGGGTGAATCCGGATCTTGTTCGTGATGCTCAATGCGCAAACATCTCTGTTATGCAGCAACAAGGGGGATTTACATTCCAAAGTCAGGTTCCGTTCCCGTACATCCCGGTCGCCTCGAACTTCAACAAAGACAATCCAATCGTTAAGGATTTACAGGGAGTGATATTGCACTTTGTCAGTTCAATCGATACGAGTGGAGCTGCATCGAAGGGGTTGCGATCCGAAGTCCTGGTGCGGTCCTCCAAACACAGTGGCCGCCAGACAGGGATGTTCATGATCGATCCGTTCCAGCGATACACCACAGCGGATCTCGCTGAAGACGGCATTCCACTGGCAGCCATTGTCGAGGGGTCATTCAAGAGCTTCTTCGCAGGCAAGCAACCGGCTGCAGTAGTCAGTACTAGCCCCGACACCCGTGTCATTGTCGTGGGAGATGGTGATTTCATGAAAGATGAAATGCTTGGCAACAGGGGAAACCTGACGTTCTTTGCCAACATCATCGACTACCTTGCTGACGACGCTGGATTGATTACGATCCGTTCGAAGAACGTTGCAACGCCGCCGCTCGATCAGGTTTCCGATGGTACCAAGCGGGCTCTCAAGTACACCGACCTCATCGGGCCGCCGGCACTCATCATTGCATATGGTCTCTTCCGCTGGCGAAGGCGCATTGCATTCAAGAAAGCGATGGAGGCTCAATCTCTATGACACGCAACACATATGTTTTGCTCGGCGTTCTGGGGGTGCTTGTGATCCTCGCATATTTCGTCATGCAGAAACCTGGTGAACGAAGTTCTTCCGGTGAGAATGGTGAGATGCTTATTTCTTTCGATTCGCTGGCAGTTGATAGAATTGAAATCATATCGCCGACTGCGAATGTCGTTCTCCAGAAGAAAGGGGTGGAGTGGTTTGTCGAATCTCCGGTCTCGTACAAAGCCGATCAGTCGAATGTTGCATCCCTGATCCATAGCAGCAAAACTCTGCAAGTCAGCAACATCGTCTCAAACAAGCCCGACAAGCACTCCGTCTTCCAGGTGGATTCAACGGGGACGCTGGTGAAGATGTTGCAGAATGGTGCCGAGAAGGCTTCATTCATTCTCGGAAAGTCGGGGAGCAGTTATTCCGAACTGTATGCGCGTCGGACCGCAACGAACGATGTAGCACTTGTAATCGGTGCGTCGCCGTACGTATTCAGTCGTCCTGTGAAAGATTGGCGTGACCGGACGATTCTCTCCGTGCCGCGTGAACAAATCAAAGAGATTCGCTATCAATACGGTGATACAACTTTCGTGCTTGCGTTCAGAGACAGTGCATGGACCATTGGAAAAGACTCCACGCAGGAAGGAGTTGTCACCACTCTTCTATCCTCTCTATCGAATGTCGTGACCGACGATTTTGTCGACACGCTTTCGACACGTCCCACCAAACCAACCGCACAGATTTCCTTCGCGGGAACACAATTGACCTTCTTTTACGTCAAAGGGAGTGAGAAGTATCTTGTTCAGTCCTCTGCCTCGCCACAGTGGTTCGAGATGCAGAGCTGGCATGCAAATCAGCTCTTGATGCGTAAGAAAGACATTCTGAAGTCGCACAAGTAACGGAGAACGAACGTTTCCCGTGTTGACGATCTCCGCTGGGGATTAATTCCTTGCTTGGTGCTCCAAATTTCCTTAATTTTCAATGCTTTAGAGCACTTTGCGGTTGTACGTCGCTCCAATCCAGGACAATTCCATTATGGAGGGTTATCATTAAGCCTATGCACAGGTTCTCTCAGTTCTCTTTAGCGAGCATTCTGACAGCACTGCTTCTGGTGGGTTGCACCGGTTCCGGTCCCGCCATCGTGGCGAAAATCTCTAACGATACCATTTCTCTCGATGATTTTGAAGAAAGTTATGCAAAGAACAATGGCGGCTGGGAAAAAGCCACTAGCTCGACCCCCGAAGATCGTGAGAAGTTTCTGGATCTTCTGGTCAAATTCAGATTGAAGGTTCTCGAAGCCAAGAACCGCGGTCTGATGGCGGATTCCTCGATCAAGAGCGAGCTGGAGGGATATGAGGTGACGGTCGCGACCTCGTATATGCTGGAAAAGGAAATTGTCGAGCCAAGAATCAAAGAGATGTACGAGCGAAGAAAAGAAGAGGTCCGCGCGAGCCACATCCTGATACGGGTGAATGCTGAAGCCCCTCCCCAGGATACGCTTGCAGCGTATGAGAAAGCACTGAAGATTATCGGGCTTGTTCCCACCTCCATCTTTGATTCGCTCGCTACCAAGTATTCAGAGGATCAAAGTGTCGCATACAACAAGGGAGACCTGGGGTATTTCACGGCGGGCCGCATGGTGCCGGAGTTCGACGACGCCTGCTACACTCTCAAGGTTGGGGAATATACACACCTCCCTGTGAGAACCCAGTTCGGGTATCACATCATCAAGTTGACAACACGCCAGCCGAACAAAGGAGCCGTGCGCGTCAGCCACATTTTGCGGAATTTCAGTGCCGGACCGGACAGCACAACGGCAACAGATTCAGCCTGGGTCATCTATAGGCTCGCAAGGGGAGGCAAAAACTTTGCAGAGCTTGCGAAGCTCTATAGCCAGGATCAGATGTCCAGGGGCGGTGGTGGAGACATAGGATTTTACGAACGCGGCAAGATCCCGCCGGACATCGAGAACCTCTTCTACAACACACCGTTGGATTCCGTCGCGCCTACCTACAGGATGCCGTATGGATATCACATTATCAAGATCACGGGATACAAAGGGGTTCCTCCGTTCGCAGATGTGCAGAAAGAGATACGTGATCAGTATACCCAGTCACGGTACCAGACAGACTACACAAACTTCGTCCGCAGTATTGCAAAGCAGTATCGACTGATCTATGACACGCTGACAATCAGCCAGTTGATCCGCGCCTTCGACTCGACGCAGACGCCTGCGTCTTGGACGTGGAGCGATACTCTGAAGCCTGAGATGAAGGCATGGGTTGTGCTCTCCTGCGAAGGAAGGCCTGCTACCGTTAATGATTTCGTTGAGTATGTCACCGGATCGGCGGAGTTCAAGAGCATGGTTCTGAACCCAAAGAACATCCAGCACATGATTGAGCGAATGTCAGAAGTGAAATTGATGGAGGAGCACGCCCGCCAGGTTCCTCAGCGCTATCCGGCATTTTCAAAATTACTGAAAGAGTATCAGGATGGAATCCTCCTGTACAGGATCGAGCAGGACGAGGTATGGAAGAAGCTTGTGACGAACGATTCTCTCCTCAGACTCTACTATAATCAGACCAAGGAGAAATACCGCTGGCCGAAGCGTGTGAATTTTGCGGAGATATTCGTGACGACTGACAGCCTAGCGAATGAAGCGCGCAAAGAGATCAAGGCTGGAAAAGACTTTGGCGAAGTCGCGGCAAAGTACACAATGCGGCCCGGGTACAAGGAGAAGAAGGGAGTGTGGGGGTTCACACCGTACGATCAGAACGAAGTGTCACGGCGTGCC
>Ga0187878_1001741_pt1 | contig 20532 bp, 14 predicted proteins | sample June2016WEW_17_1_FD_132979 | JGI IMG/M metagenome (GOLD analysis project Ga0187878, IMG submission 132979) | Peatland microbial communities from SPRUCE experiment site at the Marcell Experimental Forest, Minnesota, USA - June2016WEW_17_150 | ecosystem: Environmental > Terrestrial > Soil >...
AGCGGGAAAATCGAGTCTACGCGTTTGATCTTGTCCGGGCCACCGAGAAAACGGAAGTTGGATTCCGAAAAGGGCTCGGCAAAGCCTTCTCCATAAACGCCCATCAGGCTGCCGTCGGTGTGGTAATCGATGTACGCCTGGTAGGCCTTTCCCTGCTCCGTGCTCCGGAGGAAAAGGCCGCTGTCGGGCCCGAAATCGTTGTTCATTTCGAGGACGACCTCGAAGTTGCCGTACGGAACGTCGGTGATCAGGATCCCGCCGTTTCCGGGACGGTCCTGGCTGCCGACGATGACACGTTTTCTACGGCCCAGCGCCCGCCCGTGCCGTGGCCCGTTTGATGGCTGACATGCCAGCCCTGCAACGTCTTGCCGTCAAAGATCGACACGAACCCCGTGTCATCGGTCTTGGGACCCGGCTGGACCGCCTGCAGAACTAACCCGCAGACCGCGCCGAGCACGAGCCCGGTGGATAAGATCGCGACATATCGTGCCATGTCCGCCTCCTTTTATCAGAGTCCCGCCTGCCGTTCGGCCCGCGTCCAGGCGTAGCTCATTGAATTGCGGAGTGATTTCCCCTTCCTCGCTAGGCTTTGGCCAGCTTGGTGAACCGGTTGGCGATGGCCAGGGCCGGGTCGAGGGGGACCTCGCGCCGCTTGACGTTCTTCGGAACGCTGATCGTCGGGACGGAACGCAGCTCTTTCCCCGCGAACTGCGGCAGCCACCGGGCTTCGGCTTTGAGCATTTCGGCGGTCATGTCGCGGACTTCCTTCAGCGTGAGAACCGACGCCGTCAGCGGGTCGAGAGCCGCGGCCTGCATGACCAGCTCCGGGTCGCCGGCGAAACTGGCCTCGACCGTGAGACCCTGGACGAGCACGTTCGTCATGTTGAGCGCGGCGCACGGCGGCGGCAGGCTGCCGACGACCGTGGGGTGCAGGCCGGTCCGGTCCACATAGATCGGGACTTCGACGCAACAGCCGGCCGGAAGGTTTGTGATATAGCCGTCGTTGCGCACGTTGCCGTTCAGCCGGAACACGTTGCCTGTCTCCTTGGCTTCGATGATGTGTGAGCAGTATTCGGCGCTGCGCGGCCCGAGCTTGGTGGACTCGATCGACAGCGGGTCGGTTTTGGCGAACTTGTCCGCGAGCATGGCGCAGTACTTGTAGTAAGCCCCGCTCTCGCCGCCGAAGGCCGGCTCGTCACAATACAGCTCGAGCGCCTTCCGGTTCTTGCGGAAGTAAGGAAGATATTCGGAGAGGTGACCGGTGCTTTCGGTCATGAAATAGCCGAAATGCCGCATGACCTCTCCCCGGACCTTTTCATTGACGTAGTAGCCGGGTTTCTCGAAGTTCGCTTTGAGCTTGGGGTAAAGGTCCCGACCCTGGTGCTCGAGCTTCAGGAACCAGGCCATGTGATTGATGCCGGCGGCCAGGAAATCGATGTCATCCTTCGGGACGTCCACGTAACTGGAGATCAGGTCCATCGTCGTTTGGACGCCGTGACAGAGCCCGACGAACTGCAGTCCAGGGACGCGGCCGAGCGCCCAGCAGCACATGGCCATCGGGTTGGCATAGTTGAGCAGGATCGCCTTGGGGCAGAGCTCCTGCATGTCGCGCGCGATCTCGAGGAGGGCCGGAATGTGCCGCAGCGCCCGGAAAGCGCCTCCCGGGCCCATCGTGTCGCCGATGCACTGGTCGACGCCGTACTTGAGCGGGATCTCATAATCCTGCCGGAACTCGGCGACCCCGCCCGCCTGGATCATCACGACGACGTAATCCGCTCCTTTGAGCGCCTCCCGCCGGTCGGTCGTGGCGATGGTTGTGGCGTCCAATCCGTTATCCTTGATCATGCGCTGGACGAAGGCGTGCATCTTGTCGAGCCGCGTCCGCGTCAGCGCCATCAGCCGGTATTCGCTCCCCGAGAGCGCCGGCGTCGAGAGCAGGTCCGACATCAGCGTCTTGCAGAAAACCAGGCTCCCCGCGCCGATCATCGCTATTTTTGCCATCGTCGTGCCCTCCTCTGGACCGAAGTGAGGTCTCCCCGGCGACGGAATCATATCTCCACCCGCCGATCCATGTCAAAAATATGGCCGGGCTTTTGCCGATGCTCGGTTCGCCGCTCTGAAAAGATCCCTGGGTTCGTGGCGACCGGGGTTGAGACGATACCCGTTCGATGGGTGGCAAAGCGCGCTTTGAGATGGCAATGAGCAAGGATTTCATCTTATAATGAGCCCAGCGAGGGTGAGATCATGAGACCTAAAACAACGTTGACCAGACGGCAGTTCCTGGGCCGGAGCGCCGGCGTCCTCGGAGCCGCGATCGCGGCGCCCGTCATCATCCCGGCCTCGGCCCTGGGCCGCAACGGCGTCATGGCGCCCAGCGACCGGATCACGATGGGCTTCATCGGCGTCGGAACCCAGGGCGGAGGCCATCTGCTCGGCGGGGCCTGGACCTATCTCACCGGCGGCTACGCGGCCCGCAAGGACGTCCAGGTCCTGGCGGTTTGCGACGTGTGGCGCGACCGCCGCGAGCGCGCCCAGCTCCGCGTCAACCAGCACTACGCCGGGGTCTACGGCAAGGGGACCTACCGGTCCTGCGAGGCCTACGTGGATTTCCGGAATATCCTTGACCGCGGCGACATCGATGCCGTGCTCATCGCGACGCCCGCCCACTGGCATGCGACGATGGCGGTCATGGCGGCCCGGGCCGGCAAGGATATCTATTGTGAGAAGCCGACGGCAGTCTCCGTGCGCGAGAGCCAGGCCGTCCTGGCCGCGGTCCGGCGCTACGGGCGCGTGTATCAAGCCGGCACGCAGCAACGCAGCGAATACAGCTCCTTTTTCCGCAGGGCCTGTGAATATGTCCGCAGCGGCCGCATCGGCCGGCTCAAGGAGATCTACGCCTATCGGGACGGAGGCGCGATCTTCTGGCCCAAGCGCTTTGGGCCGGCCCAGCCGGTCCCCGATGACCTGGACTGGGATCTCTACCTGGGGCCGGCGCCCTATCTTCCCTATGACGGCAACACCGGACCCCATCGCTTCGATATCGGAGAGCTCAACTGGGGCCAGCATCATTATGACTTCGTGCAGTGGGCGACCAATTCCGACGAGACAGGCCCGGTCGAACTTTTCATGGCGGACGGCGTCACGAATTACAGGTACGCGAACGGCGTCGTCGTCTACGGCAAGGCTTATCCTGGCGAGCCCATCGGCGGGGATGGAGGGGCTGTCTTCATCGGGACCGAAGGCCGGATCGCCGTCGACCGGGACGCGCTTGTTTCGGACCCGGCGCGGATCGCGCGCGAACCGCTCCGCCCGGACGAGGTGCACGTCTACCGGAGCACCAGCCACTCGGGCAATTTCCTTGAATGCGTCCGGACCCGGAAGCGCCCGATCTGCGATGCCGACGTCGCGCACCGGGCGGCGAGCGCCCTGCTCCTGGGCGGCGTCGTGAAGCAGCTCGGACGGACCCTCCATTGGGACCTCGCAAGGGAAGAATTCTCCGGCGACGATGAAGCCAACCGGATGCTTTCGATCGCCTCGCGTGCGCCGTGGGGAGTTTGAGGGGAAACCAAGATGGAAACGATAAACAAGAGCGCGGGTCTAACGATGATCATCAGCAAAGCAGACAGTCCAAGAGCGACCATTGGGAAGACGGCCGTCATGAAGATCATAAGCCTCGCGGCGGCCCTCTCCATCACCGCCGCGGCGTTCGTCACCGTGGGCCTCTCTCCGACGATCGCGGCGGCTCAATCCCGGAGCGAGCAGCAACTTCTCGAGGTCCTGAAATCCGGCGCCAGCCTGCAGGAGAAGGATGCGGCGTGCGCCGAGCTCAAGCGTGTCGGCACGGCCCGGGCGGTGCCGGCGCTGGCCGGGCTCCTGACCGACGAGGACCTCTCCCATTCCGCCCGATACGCGTTGGAATCCCTGCCGGCTCCGGAGGCCGGGCTCGCCCTGATCGAAGCGCTGGACCTGACGAAGGGGCTCATCCAGGCGGGGATCATCCATTCGATCGGCCGCCGCCGCGAAACACGGGCGGTTGCCGCGCTCAGCCGGCTCCTCACGGATCCTGACAAAACAGTTGCCGGCTCTGCGGCGACCGCGCTGGGCCGCATCGGGGGCGCGGCGGCGACCCGGCTGCTGCTGGACGCCCTGTCGAATACAGGCCCGTTCGCTCCGCGCGCCGCGATCATCGACGCGCTGCTCACGGCGGCAAACCAAGAGCTTGGGGAAGGCCGCCAGGACGCCGCGTCGGCCATCTTCGCTCAGCTCCTGAGCACTCCGGATCCGGATCACGTCAGGGCGGCCGCTTATCGCGGGATGATTGCCGCGGCCAGCCCAAGCCGTGCTGTTGAGCTCGTGCGGACGGCTATCGCGGGTCATGACGAGGCGTTGCGAATGGCGGCGCTCGAAATGGCCCGGGGATTGAAGGCCCCTGAGGCGACGCAGGTCCTTTGCGGGTCGGCCGTCAATGCGGCGCCTCCGCTGAAGGTTGCGTTGATCGAGGCCCTTCGTCAGCGCGGGGACCCGGCTGCGGCCCCTTCGCTTGCAGGCATGGCCAAAAGCCCCGACCAGATGGTTCGCGTTGCCGCCCTCGCCGGGCTTGGCGAGCTCGGGGACGATGCTGCGGTCCCGCTCCTCCTCGAGGCGGCCGGCGCGAGTTCCGAGGACGAAGCGTGGTCGGGCCGCCAGGCTCTTCTCGTTTTGAACCGCGGCGACGTTACGCGCGTTTTGATTTCTCAGCTGACGGGCGGCAAGCCCGCGGCTCGGACGGAGGCGGCGCGGGCCCTCGCCGGCCGCAACGATAAGGGCGCCTCGGCAAGCCTCATCGCGGCGACCCGCGTCAACCAAGATCACGTGCGCGGCGCCGTGTTCACGGCGTTGGGACAATTGGCGGAGGCGCGGGATATTCCCGCCCTCGTCGGGCTGGTGGCCGAGGCCAAAGATGATGCCCTCCGTGATCAGGCGCGAGACGCCTTGAGCGCGGCGTGCCTGCGGCTTCAGAGCGAGGGCTTCCGCGTGGATCCCAAGCCGATCGTGGACGGCATCGCCGGCGCCGGCCCTCAGGCCCGGGCCGCGCTGCTTTTGGCCGGAAGCATGTTGGCAGACGAGCGCCTCTGCGCAGTCCTGCGCAGCTCGTTATCCGACCCGGACAAGGACGTGCGCGAATCCGCCGCGCGCGCCCTTTGCGAGACGCGAGACCCGAGGCTCCTGCCGGACCTGTTGAATCTCGCGAAAGAGTCCGCCGACCCGGCCCAACGGGTCCCGGCCGTTCGCGGATATGTGCGTTTGGTGACAGACACGGACAACGTTCCATGGAGCGCCGTTGAACGCGTGAACGCGCTCAAGGAGATCCTCCCCCTGGCCAGGGCGGAGGAAAAATGGACGATCCTGGCCGGCCTGGCAAAATGGCCCGATCCCGGAGCCCTCGCCCTTGCGCTCCCGATGCTCGACGACCCGGCCACGCGCGCCGAAGCCGTGCAGGCGGCAAGTCAAATCGCTTCAGGTCTCGCGCCGGTGCATCACGAACACGCCCGCATGGCCCTTGAGAAGGTCCTCGCCGTGGCTTCCGAGCCTGACCAGCGTGAGTCGGCCCTCTCGGCCCTCAAGCAGATCGACCCGGCCTTCGGATCCGGCTCGCCCGTGACATTCCGCCGCATCAAAGTGGACGGAGTGTTCCGGAGCGAGGGGGTGGCTGTCGCGGACTTCAACCGGGACGGCCATCTCGACATCGCTACGGGAAATATGCTCTATCTCGGGACGGGCTGGAGGCCGCAACCGATGCTCGCGGCGCCGGAAGAGTATAAGCCTGAAGGCTACAGTGATGAATTCCTGTGCTTCGCCGAGGATATCGACCACGACGGCTGGACAGACCTGATTGTCGTGGGCTTCCCGGGGACGAAAACCCGCTGGCTGCGGAACCCCGGCCGGCGCGGCGGCCCGTGGAAGGAATTTCTGGCTATCGAGAAGACCGGAAACGAGAGCCCGCAATGGGTCGATGTAGACAAGGACGGGCGCAAGGAACTCGTTTTTGTCTCCGAGAAGGGAATGGCTTTGGCCCGGCCCGGCGCGGACCCGACGAAGCCGTGGCCGATCCGCGTTATCGCCGGTCCTCAAGACCCGCGGCCCGGCCATGGCTTGGGCGTTGGCGACATCAACGGCGACGGCCGCAATGACATCATCTGCCCGGAAGGTTGGTGGGAAGCGCCGGCCGACCCTGCACGGGTGCCGTGGGTCTTCCATCCGGCCAAGCTCGGGTTCGAGGCGCCGGCGCAGATGCTGGCGTTCGACGTGAATGGTGACGGCCGCGCCGACGTCGTGAGCAGCGCCGCCCACCGCTATGGATTATGGTGGTACGAGCAGACCCCGGATGGCTGGCTGCCTCACGAGATCGACCGCAGCATCTCTCAACTCCACGCTCTGCATCTGGCCGACATCAACGGCGACGGCCTGCCCGACCTCGTGACCGGCAAGCGGTTCTGGGCCCACAGGGAAGGCGATGAGGGGATTGACGACCCGGCCGTGCTATGCTGGTTCGAGATGAAACGCGAGAACGGCAAGCCGTCTTGGATCCGGCATGATATCGATTGGGACAGCGGCGTCGGGCTCCACTTCCAGATCGTCGATATTAACGGCGACGGGCTGCCGGACATCGTCACGTCGAATAAAAAGGGCGTCTACGTATTCCTGCAAGAAAAAAAGCCGGAAACTCGATAGGCCCCAGCTTTGACGATGGCTGGTTGGCGTTCTGACCGATTATCCTATCTTTTCTTTTTGGATCGCGGACTTATCGCTCGGTGTTTTATCTTCAGGCTGATCCATGGCTTCCTTGGCCTGGTTCATTCCTTCCTTAAGACCTCGAATAGCCTGGCCCAGAGACTTGCCGACCTCGGGAAGCTTCTTTGGCCCAAAAACAATGAGGACAATGAAAAGAATAAGCAGAAGGTGCGTGGGCTGGAGGACGTTCTCAAACATCGTTTGTGCCGCCTTTCGATTGATACGCCATCTTATTTTATCCGTCATATTGTCGGCTGTCAAATCGGGCTCTCCGTTTGACTCCCCCTCCCGTTGGTGTTATCTTTTTGCCGAATCCGACAAAGGGGTTCCTGATGGCCGCCAAGTGCCCCAAGTGTGCTGTTGACAACGCCTCCGACTCCAAGTTCTGCAGGGAGTGCGGGAGCCCTTTGACCCCGGCTCCTCATCAACCTTCCCTCGTCACCAAGACCATTATGGCCCTGCCTCACGAGCTTGTTCCGGGCTCCGTTTTCGGCGGCCGCTACGAGATCCTGGAAGAGTTGGGCAAAGGAGGGATGGGCGTCGTTTATAAGGCGCAGGACCAAAAGCTCCGGCGTACCGTGGCCCTCAAATTCCTCCCGTTCGAATGGACCGCCGACCCCCAGGCCAAGGAGCGGTTCATCCGGGAAGCCCAGGCCGCCGCCTCCTTGGACCACCCCAACATCTGCACCGTCCACGAGATCGACGAGGCCGAGGGGAGAATGTTCATCTCCATGGCCTTTGTCGAGGGCGAGGACCTGAGAAAGAGGATCTGCCGGGGACCTTTCATGGTCGAGGAAGCCCTGGGCCTCGGCCTGCAGGTGGCCGAGGGGCTCAAGGAAGCCCACGCCAAGGGCGTCGTCCACCGCGACATCAAGAACGCCAATATCATGGTGACCGAGAAAGGCCAGGCGAAAATCATGGACTTTGGCCTGGCCAGGATCAAAGGAGGCGCCCTCCTGACGAGAGAAGGGGCCACCATAGGAACGGTGGCCTACATGTCGCCCGAGCAGGCGCGCGGCGAGGAGGTCGACGAACGCACGGACATCTGGTCCTTCGGGGTCGTTCTCTACGAAATGTTCAGCGGCCGGTTGCCTTTCCAGGGGGAGCACGATCAGGCCGTCATCCATTCCATTTTGAAGGAGCCGCCCAAGCCGATGTCAGATGTGCGGCCGGGGGTCCCCGAGCCCCTGGAACAGGTCGTCGGCAAGGCCCTCGAAAAGGAATTGGACAAGGGATACCAGTCTATGGATGAGCTTCTCTATGACCTGAAGTCCCTCTCCGAGGGCATCGAACCGGAGGGGATCAGGATGCGGCGCCGGAGGGCAAGACTTCGGAAATGGCGGAGGGCGATCGCTTATGCCGGAACGACGGCTTTGCTTATCATCATGAGCGTGGTCGCGTCACGTCTTTTTACCGGACATGTCAAGGCCATGGATTCCGTGGCCGTCCTGCCGATTGAAAACCTTACGGGTGACACGAGGCAGGAATATTTCGTCGACGGCGTGACCGATGAGCTGATCGGGCATCTGTCTCAGATTGGAGCCTTGCGAGTGATTTCCCGCACGTCGGTCATGAAATACAAAGGGATGAAGAAACCCGTGCCGGAGATTGCCCGCGAGCTCAAAGTGAAGGCTGTCGTTGAGGGGACAGTGCTCCGGGTCGGCGACAGCGTGCGGATCCGGGTCGAGCTGATCGATGCGCTCCCCGAAGAGCGAAACCTTTGGACGCAGACCTACGACCGGGACATGACGGATGTGCTTGTCATGTATAACGAAATGGCACGAGCCATAGCCGGCAAGATGCAGGTCAAGTTGGCCCCGCAGGAAGAGACGCGTCTGGCGGGCGCCCGTCAGGTCAATTCTGAGGCCTACGAGGCCTATCTCAAGGGCCAGTTCCACTGGTACAAGCTCACTCGACCGGACCTCGAGAGCGCGCTTCAGTACTTCGAATTAGCCCTGGAAAAAGACCCCAACTACGCCCAGGCCTATGCGGGAATCGCCAGCGTTTGGGTCGGACGCGAGCAACAGGGATTCGTTTCCACCAGTGAGGCGGCGCCGAAAGCGAAGGCGGCCGTTGCGAAAGCTCTGGAGCTCGATAGTACGCTCGCGGAAGTTCATGGCACGTTGGCGGGCATCAGAACGTGGACAGATTGGGATTGGAAGGGCGGGGAAGCGGAGTACCGCCGGGCGATAGAACTCAATCCCAACTATCCGGGTGCACGAGCAAATTTTTCGCATCTATTGTACATCCTGAAACGTCCAGAGGAGGCGATGGCGCAGGTCACGCGGGCCATGGAACTAGATCCTCTCAACGCCTTATTCCGGGGTTTCTATGCTATGGACCTGATGTACGCCCGCCGGTACGACGATGCCATCGCCGCGATCCATGACACGCTCAGAACCTCCCCAAACGACCTGATAGCGTTATCAACCCTCCGGTCCGCCTACCACATGAAACACATGTACCCGGAAGCGCTGGAGGTATGGAAAGCGTCTTATGCCGCGAGGGGGGATCATGAAGCTGAAGATGCCTTAGCGCGAGGATTCAAAGAAGGCGGCTACCCGAAGGCCTTGCAGCGCGTCGCGGAGGCGCTGATCGCGCGTTCTCGCACGGCCTATGTTCCGTCCTGGCAGATCGCGACGTTATACACGCGCGCCGGGATGAAGAAGGAAGCCCTCGAATGGCTGGAGAAAGCCTATCTTGCGCACGACCCGAATATGCCTTATATCAGCGTGGACCCGATCTTCGACAATCTGCGGGATGGCCCTGGATTCCAAGATCTCTTGCGCAGAATGAACCTCCAGAAATAGCCGAAAATCCCCGCGCTGATCATCCAGAAAGGCGATCCACTGACCTTTGGATTTGAAAGCAGCGCTAACCCAGCACGACCAACGTCTACTTCTTCAGCAGCTCCTTGACCGCCGCCTCGATCTGCTGATCCCGTCCAGTGCCCATGACATCCGGGTCGTTCTTGATGAGGATGTCGGGCTCGAGCTGGTTACCCTCGCAGAGCTTGCCATCCGGCATGCGCCAACCCCCCTGGGGGATCCCGAAAACCAGGGTCGGGTCGATCTGGGCTTCCCACCAGACGAAGGTCCCCGTGCCCGGCACGGGCATGCCGAGCGTTTTTCCGATGCCTCGGATCTTGTACTCCACTGGGAAAAGATGAGCGTCCGAATAGTTGCACTCGCCCATCAGGACGATGGACGGCTTGATCCATTTATCGTAGGGTTCGTAGCCGACGAGCTGTCCGCGGGGCAGGATGTCGAAGACCTTCTTGCCGGCCAGGAAGTCCGCGAGCTTATCATGCAGGCTGCCACCGCCGTTGAACCGGGTGTCGACGATCAGGGCCTCCTTGTCGATGCTCAGGCCCAGGACCTCCTCGATGACGGTCCGGAAACTGGAATCGTCCATGCTTCGGACGTGAACGTAGCCGACCCGGCCGCTGGAGAGACGGTCCACTTCCGCGCGGCGGGCCTTGACCCAGCGCCGGTAGAGAAGGCCGTTCTCCTGGCCCAGAGTGATGGGCTTGACGGCCTCATCCCAACGCTTCTGCGTCGCCGGGTCGTAGACCGAAAGCAGGGTGAGCTGCCCGGCCTTCCTGTTCAAGAGCTGGGAGTGGTCGACCGTGCCGTCGAGGGCCCGGCCGTCGATCTTTTCGATGATGTGCCCCGCCCTGATCTTGAGGGCCGCTTTGTCAAGCGGACCGCCGCTCAGGATCTCAGCGACCTTCAATCCGGGACCGGCATAATCATAGTCCATGAACAGGCCCAGAGAGGCCGTGGCGTCGCCGGATTGGTTGCGCTGCCCGGAATAGTAACACCCGGTATGAGAGGCGTTCAGCTCTCCCAGCATTTCACTGACCATCTCCGCGTAGTCAAAGTTGTTGTTGATGAAGGGCAGGAACTTGCGGTACGTGGAGTAATAGAAATCCCAGTCCGCCCCGTACAGGTCGGCCACCAGGAACTTCTGCTTGATCTGCCGCCACATGTGATCGAACATGTAGGCTTTCTCGGCGGTCTGGTCGAGGGCCATCTCTCCCCCGATGGCCACCGGCTCCATCTTGGCGCTTTCGGGGTCGATCTTGGTCACTTTCCCCTCAGCTAAGACGAAGAGGGCTTTGCCGTCGGGCGAGAGCTCCATCGACGCGTTCGGAGCCCCCAGCTTGGCGAACAGCTTGGTGTCCTTGGTCCGGAGCTCGGTCACCCACAGGTCATAGCCTTTTTCGAACCTGGCCAGGGTGAAGAGCTTGTCCCCGGTCTTGGTCAGGGCCACGTCGGCGATATCCGCGGAATTGATGGTGAACCGGGCCTTGCGCTCGTTCAGGCCTTCGAACTCGATGACGATGTCTTTTTTAGGCTCCTCTTTCTTGACCGTCGCGTCTTTGCCTTTGGTGTCCTTGGCCTTGTCCTTGTCCGCTTTGTCCTTTTCTTCCTTGGCCTTGTCCTCCTGCTCCTTCAGCAGGTCGTAATCGGCCTTGGACAGCTTGAACCGGTCATAGGCGTCCCGGGTGAAGAACATGCCGTAAATATCCAAGGTCAGGGTCCCTCCGGCCATGTCGGCCGCGCCTTCCCTAGTGGACCCAAAGTACGTCATCGTGCCGTCCATGCCCCAGCGGGGGTCGACGTTTGCGAAACCGCTCTTGGTCAGGTTGATGACCCGGCCCTTCCCGTCGCTCGAGACCAGGCCGACCTGCGGCGTGAACAGGCGGACGTAGCCGAACTGGACCAGGAACCACTTGCCATCCGGGCTCCAGCGGTAGTTCTGGTCGCCGTCGGCATAGGAATAGTTGCATTCCCCGGGCAGGATCGTCCGGGTCTGCTTCGAGGCCAGGTTGATGACCTTCAGCACCACCCGGTTTTCCAGGTAGGCCACCTCTTTCCCGTCCGGCGAGAATTGCGGCTGGAATTCCTCGGCCGGCGTAGCCACCACGGTGTCCTCTTTCAGGACCGTCGAGGCGTAAAAATAAGGCTCCTCTTTCCTCGCGATCGAGGTCGTATAGATGTTCCAGTTGTTGTCCTTTTCCGCGGCGTAGAGCAGCGTCCGGCCGTCGGGGCTGAAGCTCACGCTCCGTTCCTGCCAGGGAGTATTGGTGATGCGCTTGGTGACGCCTCCCTCGACGCTGCTGACGAAGACCTCGCCGCGGAACACGTAGGCGATCTCCTTGCCGTTGGGCGCCAGCCGCATCTCGGTGATGCCGCCCTGGACCGGCACGGTCTGCTGAAGGACCTGGCGGCCGTCCTGGGCGATGCGGACATCGACCCTGCGCGGGGCCGCGCCGCCGGCCATCGTGTACACCTCACCGTCGTAGCCGAAGCAGAAGACGCCGGTGTTCGAGCGGGTCAGGAACCGGACGGGGTTCTTGGTGAAGCTGGTCAAAGGGGTCGAGACAGCCGGCTTGCTCAAGGAGCTCTTATAGACGTTGAACGAGCCGCTCTGCTCGCTCAGGTAGTAATAATCGTCGCCGTTCGGGTCGAAGACGGGATTGCGGTCCTCGCCCTTGAAGGTCGTGAGCTGCGTGTTCTTTTTCGTTTTCAGATCATAGACCCAGATGTCCCGGGCCACCGAGGAGGTGTGGTGCTTCCGCCAGTCGCTCTCGTACCCTTTCTGGTCGTGATAGATGATCTTGTCCCCGGCCGGGTTGACCGTGGCCGAGATGGCCGGCTGAGTCAGGACGAGCGCGGTCTCGCCGCCCTTCACGGGAACGCTGTACAGCTCCGGGAACTCGCCCATCGGGAACTGAACGTTCGTCACCAGGTCCTGGTGCGTCGAACTGAAGAGGATTCGCTGGTCGTCGGCCGTGAAACTGCTGGGGATGTCGTCGGCGGAATGATATGTGAGGCGTTTGGCTTCCCCTCCGGAAGCCGGCATGATAAAGACATCGAAATTGCCGTAGCGGTCCGAAGCGAAGGCGATGGACTTTCCGTCGTGACTCCAGACCGGGGCAAACTCGTAGGACTCGCTGATAGTCAGGGGAATGGCCTGGCCGCCAGAGGAGGCAACCTTATAAATATCACCTTTGTAGCAGAAAAGGATGCTTTGCCCGTCCGGAGAGATCGCCGGATAGCGCAGCCACAAGGGCCTGCCCTGGGCCTGGAGGGGGAAAGCGCTCCCAAGAGAGAAGATGAGGAAGAGAAGCGTCAGAAGAGGTTTCAGAGCGCGAGCAGCAAAAAATCTCATTGGTTCCTCCATAAAGATGAGTTTATTCATAGTTCTTCCGGATATTAATATACGTATAGAGAAGCAATTTGGTTGACATGAGTCGGCCTTTTTTTAAGTCCGGCGTCTAAGTCTAGGGGAGCGGGGCTACGCTTTCCGCCGCTCGGCCTGGGGAATATCACGTCGCCTATGGCTGGATTCTTTCCGGGATCATCCCAGAAAGGAGATTCGGTATGGGCCATTTTTCTTCAGCGTATCATCCCTGAAGTGAGGTTTTCAAGCTTTGACCCTGGCCCCTATTGCTAGGCTTCCCTGTGCCAAAATCGATTGAAAAACGCTGAAGCTACGGGTCTGCAATTGAAACGGTTGAGCTAACGGAACACAGCATACGGTCCCAGCAGAGATACAGCTTTTCGTATTCCGATAGTTATCTGCGAGTTACTGACGAACATTCTTGCATGGTTTTCAAACGACGCCGTCTTCCGCCCGCGGCGGACTGTCCACATCAGGAGCCGAGCGAATCGACGTTCATGAGATCCGGAAAAAGCCGCGTCCAGATCATGACAATGACAATCGTGCCGATCCCGCCGAGCAAGACGGCGGGAACGGTGCCGAAGAGGGCTGCGGTCACGCCGGACTCGAACTCCCCTAACTGGTTCGATGTCCCGATGAACATCGAATTCACAGCAGTCACGCGGCCCCGCATCGCATCGGGGGTTCTGATTTGCACGAGCGAGTTGCGGATGACCACGCTGACGACGTCCGCGGTCCCCATGACGACGAGCGTCCCAAGGGACAGAGCCAGCGACGTGGACACCGCAAAAAGGATTGTGGCGACTCCGAACAGCATAACGGCGCCGAACATGGTGTGCCCGACCCGGCGCCGAAGCGGGTGACGCGCCATAAAAACCGACATGGCCAGTGCGCCGACGGCCGGCGCCGAGCGCAGCAGACCCAATCCCCACGGGCCGGTTCGGAGGATGTCCCGGGCGTAGATCGGGAGCAGGGCCGTGGCTCCCCCCAGCAGGACGGCAAAGAGGTCGAGCGAGATAGCGCCCAGGATTGCCGGCCGGCTGCGGATAAAGGCGATGCCGGCAAACACGGACCGGAGGGTGATCGGCTCGCGGAGACGGGGCGTCCGCTCGATACGGATCAGGGCGACGAGCAGGTTGGCCCCGAGAAACAGGCCGCCGGCCGTCGCATAGACCGCGGTGGGGCCGGCTGCATAGAGCAGGCCGCCAAGCGCGGGCCCGAGAATGGTCGCGGTCTGGTTTGCCGAGACGGACCAGGCGATGGCGCGCGGGATGAGCGGGGCGGGAACCAGGGCGGGCACCAGGGCCTGCAGCGTCGGGCCCTCGAAGGCTCGTGCCGCACCAACGACGAAGACGATGGCCAGCAGACTCCCGGGCCCGAGCCACCCGAAACCGCTGCCAATCGCTAGCGTCGCAGCCGCCAGGCCTTCGACGATCTGGCACACGCGCGCCACCCGGCGGCGGTCAAATCGATCGGCCACCTGCCCCACAACGAGAGTCAGGAGGAACATGGGCAGGAATTGCGCCAGCCCCACGAGGCCCAGATAGAAGGCGCTTCCGGTCAGATGATATCCCTGCCAACCGACGGCCACGGCCTGCATCTGGAAGGCGATTGAGGTGGCGATGCGCGCGAACCAGAAGAAAGCGAAAGGCGGGTGGCTCAGGGGTGACTGAGCGAGCGTCGATTCGAGTGTAGAACGATCGGGGGTCGGGTTCAGCCTGTCGGTGAAAGTTGGCATCGGTCTCGCGTGGGTTCCGTAGCCTAGGAAAAATCAATCCCTGTTCGAATTTCGCTGGCGTCAAGCGCTCGGGCTGAACTGGCCTACATCCGCTCAATCTACCACCCCTGAAGTGAGATTTTCAAGCCGGGGAGCATCACCCAAGAACTGACCTAGCTAAAAAGCAGAGTTTTCTGGCTCTGTAAGCATCAAGGGTCAAGGAGGTCCGGATAAGCCTGTGGGGCGCGCCAGCCAAAGTCCTGCCGGCAAGACTTCAGACCCCCCGGGCAAAACGCCCTCCCAGAGGCTAGGTTTGCCAGAAAACTCACATTCTTAAGCGATGAGGCTCAGGCTTGAGGATTTCATTTCAGAGGTGGTACACTGACTTGGCGTAGGTTACCGTCGAAGGGAGGTCTGCCGTGAAACGAAAATATTCTGGGATTATCGTCTTGATCTTCTGTCTCGGGTCCTATCTCCAGGCCCAGCAGAATCCGCCCAAGATCACGCTCGTCCCGGTGGCCGGGCCGGTGTACATGCTGCAGGGAGGCGGCGGGAACATCGGCATCGTGGCCGACGCCGTGGGAATGCTCATGATCGATGCCATGTTTGAGCGCATGGCCGGCGAGATCCGCGAGGCTATCAAATCCCTGCCCGGTGGCGACCGGGTTCGTCTGCTGATAAACACGCACTGGCACTCCGATCATACCGACGGGAACAAGGCCCTCGGCCCGGGTGCGGTCATCATCGCCCATGAGAACGTCCGGGCCCTCCTGGCCAAGGACCAAACCTTGATGGGCGGACAAACAAAAGCCCTCCCGGCGAATGCCCTGCCTAGCGTCACGTTCCCAGATAAGATGACGGTCTATGCCGCCGGAGAGGCCATCCGGTTGGTCCATTTCCCTCATGCCCATACCGACGGGGACATCGTGGTCTTCCTGGACCGCTGGAAGGTCGTGCACATGGGCGACATGTTCTTCAACGGCATGTTCCCGTTCATAGACGTCACCAACGGCGGCGACATCGCGAGCTGGGTGCGGCAGCTGGATATCATCCTGGGCGCTCTGCCACCGAATACCAAGATCATCCCCGGCCATGGCCCGCTGGCCGGCGTCGCCGATCTCAAGGCGTTCCGCGACATGCTCTCCGACTCTGCCGACCTCGTCAGAAGACAAATGAAGGCAGGGAAGACGTTGGACGAGATCAAGGCCGCAGGTGTGCCGGAAAAACTCGGATCCTGGGCCAAAGGCTTTCTCAAAGCCCCCCAATGGCTGGAATTGGTCTACCGGAGCCTCGAAAAGGGCAGCGCTTGAAAATCTCACTTCACGGGTGGTACATTGAGCGAGGAGGGACATCATGATCCGGCGCCGAATCGCCTCGGCCGAGGTCCGGGAGAAAGGCCTGATCAGCGGGATCGGCCTGACGGAGCTGACGGTTTACGATCAACGTCCCGCTCCCGACGGCGCGGACTCCGGATCGCCCCACGTCCATGCCGTGACGGACGAAGGCTACTACGTCATGAGCGGCTCCGGACGGGTCGAGCTTCACGACCTCGAGCGCGGCTTCCGCACGGTCGAGCTCACGCCCGGCCGTTATCTCCAATTCCCGCCCGGCGCCCTCCATCGGCTGGTCAGCACGAACCATCTGGTCATCCTCGTCGTGATGGGGAACGCCGGCCTGGCCGAACACGGCGACGCCCGGATCTATTTCGGACGGCGAGTGGATGAAAATCCGGCGGAATATGCCCGGCTTTTCGGGTTGGCCCAGGCCAAGGGCCTCGAAGGGGCGCTCGACCGCCGCGACGCGGCCGTCCGGGCCTACCAGGCCCTCGTCGAGCTCTGGACGAAAGACAAGGCCGCCTACTATGCCGATCTGAAGCGCTTCATCGGCGTCCATTTCCAGACAGCCGCCGGACTCCGTGAGGAATTTTCGCGGGCTGTTGGATCGGGCCCCGTCGCCTGGGGCGAACGTTTCCGCCGGCGACTCGAGCACCTGCCTCTTGGCCGCGAAGAGCCGGCCCCCGTTCTCCATATCCCGGTTGCGCAAACGTCCCTCGGCATGTGCGGCCTTCTACGGCCCGTCACAAAGCTCGAGCCGGTCGACCCTGGGAACGCCCCCGGGCCGAATAAGTAAGGAGACATCCTTGGGATTCGACAGCCTGCCGGACAGCATCCGCCGCGCCGGCCGTCCTCCTTCTGTTCGTCAAGGAGAAAAGAGAGGTTCCGCTTGACCTCAGGAGAGCTCCCACCCGGGCCGGCGGGGGCGGGAGAGCAACCGGCTCGCCTCTTGGTCGTTCGTGATTTTCATGCTCTCCGCATCCCAAGTGAGCTTGGCCTGCGTCCTCTTCGCAATATTTCCCAGGAGCACGAATTCCGTCAGCGGGCCGGATTCGGAAAAATCGGAGCCGGCCTTCCGTCCTTCCTTTATCGCCCGGAGCCAATCCTGCTCGTGGCTCTCCGGAACCCGCAAGAAGGCCTGATCAGGCTTTTTAACGTCCTTCATCCGTGAATACGGGAGAATCTGCGGGCTGTCGCCGTAAACGCCAGCCATGATCGTCCCCCTCTTGCCGAGGAGAAGGAGCCCGCCCTCGGCGGGAAGTCTTCGGCCATCCTCAAGGTCATCCGGCCGCGGGGGCTCGAGGCCTTCATACCAGACGAGCTTGAGCGGCGGCATCCCCTCCCGGGCCCCGAAGCCGTAGGTGACGACGGCGGCGATAGGGTGAGTGTCTTCGTTCAGGTCCGTCACGCTCGCGCTGACGCTCTTCGGGTGGGCAAGCTTCAAGGCCCAGCACACTGGTCCCAGGGTGTGAACGCCCCTGTCGCCGATCATGCCGCAGCCGAAGTCCCACCAGGCGCGCCAGCTCGCGGGGTGATAGCAGGGATGGTAATCGCGCCAGGCCTCGGGGCCGAGCCACAGGTCCCAATCCAGAGCCGAGGGGACGGGCGGAGAGGTCTTGGGTTTGCGGTCAAGGATCGAGCTCCACGACTCGTGTCCCCAAGGGTAATAGGTCAGACTGCACCAGGCGTGGACCTCTCGGACCGTCCCGATCGCGCCCTCCCGCATCCAGGCCTCGATCAGCCGGGCGCCGGCGCCGGACCGTCCCTGGTTGCCCATTTGGGTGATCATCTTGGTCTCGCGGGCGACCCTGGCGACATCGCGAGCCTCCTGGACCGTGTGGGTTAGCGGTTTCTGGCAATAGACATGTTTCCCCGCCCTCATGGCGGCCACGGCGATCACGGCATGGGTGTGGTCGGGAGTGGCGATCACGACGGCGTCGATGTCCTTTTGTTTATCGAGCATTACCCGGAAGTCCTTGTACACCTTGGCCGCCGGGTACTTCTTGAAAGTCGGGGCCGCGTAGGCCTCGTCCACGTCGCACAGGGCGACGATGTCTTCCGTCTCCATGTTGGCCAAGTTCACCGCCCCCATGCCCCCAACACCGATGCCCGCGATGCGGAGCCGGTCACTAGGCGCGGTCCGGCCTCGCCCTCCCAAGACATGCCGGGGCAGAAGGGTAAATCCGGCGGCCGCGGCGGCTGTCTTCAGAAAATCGCGGCGATTGGCCGTTTTCTTTACGATCGCATCCATGATAGAGGCTCCTTTCTCAAGGCGTCTTGACCCCGCTGACCAGCCCTCCGTCACTTGGGCAGAAAGCCCGGATATTAGCTTCGGGAGTTTCTGGAGGCACCTCGCAGCCCGGCATCAGGATGAACCGCGAACCTCCCTTGCGCAGGCACTCGTGAGCCGCCGCGGCGACTGTCTCCGGCGTGCCTTGGAGCAGGACTCCGACGGGATCGAAATTGCCGCACAGCGTCACGCCGGGCCCGACGGTTTCCCTCGCTTTGTCTAACGGGACCATCCAGTCCAGGTCGATGACGTCAGCACCGGTCCGGGCCATGAGCCCGACGATCGGAGCGGTGTTTCCGCAGATGTGGAGTTTCACGGCCGCGCCGGCGTCATGAATCGCGGCGACGAGCCGGGTCTCGAACGGCAGGACAAGGTCCCGGTAAAGGACAGGGCCGACCAGGCTCGCGGCGGCGTCGCCGATGCCGATCATGTCAGCCCCGGCCGCGATCTGGGCCCGGGCGAAGGCGATCGCGTTTTCGACCACGATCTCCTCCGCGGCGAGGTAAAGCCCGGGCTTGTCAATGAGGTCGAGCATCGCCTTCTCGACGCCGCGCAGGTCGGCATATTCAACGAGCGGGCCTTCGACCCACCCGAGGACGCTGTGGGTCCGGCCGACGGCCTCCGCCAGCTTGCCGACGGACTCCACGCGCTGGCGCATCCGACCGCTGGCGGCGGCGGCGATGGGCAGCAGCTTGCGGATGTCGGCGTCAGAGTTGATGAGGTATCCGCGCGGTTGGCCGACGCCCTCTTCCGGGTAATCGAATTCCATCCCGAACCCGGAAGCTTCCCGCCAGGGGTCGCTGATGGCGCTCGCCTGGTCGATCCCGAAGGCCTTCGTTACGGCCAACTGGGCGCTGACAAGGACGTCGCCGTCCAGATAATAATCCCGGTAGGCGCGGTTGATGTAATGGGCGGCCCAGGACATGAAAATCGGGGTGACCGCCGGCCTGTCGCATGGCCGGCCGGCGATGACCGCGTATAGCCTCTCCTTAGACGTCACCTGAGGGCCACCTCGCGCGGGCCCGGAACAGGAAAAAGGCGGGCTCTAGTCCTCATCCTCGAGCCTTGACCGGCCTTCCTTCACAGCCTCGGCAATGATCTTCTGTTGGATGTGGGACGGCGCCTCTTCGCAGTGACCTGACCCCGCTTAATGTACCATCTCTGAAATCAGATTATCAACCTTTTGACCCGCCCCCCGTTTCTCGTCCATTCTGTCAGCAACTTTTTGAATAAGCAAGTCCATTTTTGATCGCCTCGGGATCTCCGTCAAGAGTTGCCTTTTGGGTCTCGCCTTGAGCCGCGAACTCCTCTGGAGTCGCATTGCCAAGGGCGCTGTGCGGCCGTTCTCCATTGTAATCCCGTCGCCAAGCCTCTACTTTTTCCCGGGCATCATCCAAGTTCAAAAACCAGTGTTCATTCAGGCACTCCTGCCGGAATCGGTCATTAAAGGACTCGATATAAGCGTTATCCGTCGGCTTCCCCGGACGGGAAAAGTCCAAAGTGACGTGATTCCAATAAGCCCAGAGATCGACATCCTTCGAGATGAACTCCGAGCCATAGTGCGTTATCAACCCGGATTGTCCGAGGTCTTCCATGATCCTTCACGATCCGCTCCAAGACCTCGACCACCTCGCAGCCGCGGATCCTCTGGCCGACATGAATCGCCAGGCTTTCACCCGCTCGATTGTCCACTATCGTTAAAAGCCGGATCCGCCGCCCATCGAAGAGCTCATCCGACATGAAATCCATGCTCCAGCACTCGTTCCTTTCCACGGCCAGAGGCCGCAGATCCCTCTTCAAACAGGCCTTGCCCAGCCCCGGCCTCTTCCTCCGTCCTGGAGACCCGCCTATTGCGACGCCTGGAGGCCGAGGGGTAGAATTAGGCCATCTTGATGAAGGGAGACAATTATGAAAAATGACAAGTATCTCAGGTTCATTCTGACAGTTATCGCGATTTGCCTTGTGTGGATTTGCGTCAGAGACATCGTGGTGGGCCCTACCAGTCTATTCGCCGTCGACAATGGAAAGGCTCCGAGCGTTTGGGTTGATGGAGGCCACTTAGATGTCGTCGTCACAAAAGCTCCGAGCGCTTGGGTTGACGGAGGCCACTTAGATGTCGCCGTCACAACAGTGTCAGGGACGGCTCTTGCCGCGTGTGAGCCAATTCAAGTTAACCAAGTTAAGTTTTCCCCCGAAAAGCCGGTTAATTAGCGGCCAGGGTTGGGACT
>Ga0187878_1001742_pt1 | contig 20530 bp, 18 predicted proteins | sample June2016WEW_17_1_FD_132979 | JGI IMG/M metagenome (GOLD analysis project Ga0187878, IMG submission 132979) | Peatland microbial communities from SPRUCE experiment site at the Marcell Experimental Forest, Minnesota, USA - June2016WEW_17_150 | ecosystem: Environmental > Terrestrial > Soil >...
AACTTGCCGTCCCGGGTTAACTGCTGCAGCTGAATGGCCCGCCAATTGTCATAATCGGTGTGGTTCAGAGGCCGTTTCGCGGCGGTCTGCTGTGCCACCACCGCAATCGAAACCAACGAGAATGCGAAAAAGAGAACCAGCAGCTTCCGTGCCGGCTGGGAACGCAATGGGTGAGAACGCACGAATCGATTCATAATGCTTGCTCCTGTAGCGGGTATTTTGGAAACGCACGATTTGGGAACATTTTCGCGGGTCATCATACGACAACCCTCCGAGTCCCCGCCACCAAAACCGCAAAAAGAAGCGCTGTCCGGTCATCCGTCGTGGGTGGTTCAACGGTGTGTGGCTGTCTCCTCCTTTTACCACAAAGACTCCAAGACTCGAAGACTCAAAGGAGGCTCCAAAGCATTAGGTTTCTTCGAGCCTTAGAGTCTTTGAGTCTTTGTGGTGGAAATCTCCGGGGAGGCGCGACTCTGCATGACGTGGCAGGTCACTCTGTGATAGGTTGATATCCTTGGCAAAAGGAGACTCTCATGATTGTTAAGAATGTGAATGACGCCAAAGAGCAGAAGATCGAAACCTATCCCTATAAGGGAAAGCCCTTCCCTCTGAAAGAGGTTTATATACGCTGGCTTTCAACGGTTGGCCCCGACGGCGCCGCTGAATATGGCCTCAGGTATTTCACCATCGGACCCGGCGGGGAAATCCCGATTCACAACCATCTTTATTACCAGACCATGTACATCCTTACCGGCCACGTCCGGTGCTTTCAACATGACGCCAAGACAGATCAAATCGTCGCTGAAAGGGTTCTCGGCCCCAGCGATTTTGTCTTCATTCCCTCAATGGAAGTTCACAGCATGCGAAATGAGAGTGACCGGGAACCTGTAACCTTCCTGTGCTGTATTGCCAATGTCTATGAGGAAGACGGCCCCTAGCGGGCGTCTGCGTGGGAGCACGCCATACTCGGACGGACTCCTATATCTGTCCGGTCTGATCCCAGGCCTGCAATAGCTTCTGATACTCAGGATCCTGGTATCGTTCCAGGGAGAAAGCGGGCGCGTAGGGCGGCAGAATGCTTCCGGTGAGATAGTCAGCCAGGAGTTCTCCCGCCGCGCTGGCGGCCATCAAGCCGAAGCCCGACAGGGCGCCGATTACATAAGCTCCCTCGACCGGCAGAGGCCCGATGAGGGGCCGGTTCTCGCGCGTCTTGGTATAATAGCCGCCGTCCACCGCGGGTTTGGGCAGGCGGCCGAGGTAAGCGTTGAGGCCGGGAATCATCACGGCCAATCCTCGCAGCGCGATCTCGGGATAGTGTGGATCGAAAGCAAAAGGGAAAACAGGTTCCACAGGCTTGAGGTCGTAGGTCCAAAGGATGAGCACTACATCACTGTCAGCGCCACCTTCAGGGCGCGCGTGCACGCCGGATGGGAACACATCGAGCAGATAGCTCGTCTCGTCCAACTCGGCCAACAGGGCACGCTCTTCCTCCGACCAGGGCAAGGGTGTGGGGTCCGTCCAGATGAGCAAGGGCGCATCGCGTCGCAGCACGCGCAATTCGTCTCTGAAGGCCACCTTGACGTGGAGTTCATGGTAAACCGGGAGTTCAACCCCAACCATCTTGGCCACATGGGGCAGGAACGGTCCCGCTGCATTGACGAAATTGCGGGTTGACACCTCAGTCGATTCCCCACCGTTTCTGAGGTGTACCGCCTCGACCCGGCCGGCGGCCACTCGCACGCCTTCCACCCGGGCCGATAGCAGCCGGGTTCCGTGCTCCCGAGCCTGCTCCAACATGTACATGCCCAACTGTTGTGCGCTGAACCAGCCGCAGCGGCGTGGATGGACCACGGCGACGGTTTGTTCCGAGAGGTAGGGAAAATGCTCGCGGATCAATGTTCTGTCAGTGATCAAATCTGAGCCGGTGGGCTGATGCTCAAAGCCCCGCGCGGGGGCGGGGACATAATCAGGTTCGCCCGACTGCCCGTTGTGATAGCGCACGGGGCCGGAACCCAGCGCAGCCGCCTCTTCCGCCGCGTGTTGGAAGGTCGGGATGCGGGCTGGGTCGGCGGTGACGAACAGGTAGCCACGCCGGTTGAGGTTGAAGCGATTGCCGCTTTCGCCGGCCAGGCTTTCGATGATATCAATGCTGCGGTTCATCAAGCTGACCATGGCATTCCCAGGTCCAGGCCACCAGTTGCGGTAGCACTCGGTCGATTTGTCGCTGGTCAGCGAGAATGGAGGGCGTTCGTCAATCAGCAGCACATTCTTCAGGTGGCGCCGCACGCTCAAATGATAGGCAGCGGCGATGCCGGCAATTCCCGCGCCGCAGATGATGACGTCAGCAGTCGAGTCGGTCATCTTATTCTCATTGAACCATCAGAGCCTTGGCCACGGTTGCCACGGCACCTCTGGTAGCGAGGGGTACGCCTGCTACTTTGAAGTTTTTTATGCTGAGCGTACCCTGAGCCGGCACGACGCCAGGAACTTTTGCGTCCCTCGTCAGCACCGTTTTCCCGCTTGCCGATTGATAAGTGAAGCGTACCTCAATTTCCCTGTATGCCACAGTGGCGAGGTTGCGGAGAGCAAAAGAGTGGACGGCGACCTGGGTTTTCCAATCATAGCTCCAGGTTTCGTCGTCGACGCGAATGTACCGGTCCGGATATTGACGGTAGTAATCCAGAATCGTGGGCCCGGAGGCGGGTTTTTGAATACCGCGTTTTTGGACGAACCGATCGACGCGAAGAGGCAGAACTCTGGTGGCTGCCTTATAGGCCAAGATCACAATGGATCCCAAAAACAGCACGGCTTCGAGAATCAAAAGCCAGCGTGGCGTTTTTATGCGCATCATGCCTCCTTGAACCGAGACATCCTTCGAGCACTTTTGGGACCACAAATCATGGGCCGAATCATACATCCTTTTCCCGCCATCGGGCCGAAATTTCTGCTGCCTGCTGCAACTTGAGGGGAACCGCGAAGTACCCTGGAACAACCACCAAGGCGCCAAGAAGCTGTGACAAATTCGATCTTAACCATTCACCACAAAGACTCGAAGACTCAAAGACTCAAAGGAAGTTTCAAAACATAGGATTTCTTCGAGCCTTAGAGTCTTCGAGTCTTTGTGGTGGTCCGAGGATCTGCTTTGCCTTCTCAGCATCCTCACGGTTATGTATCTGGTCCCATTCAAGCAGAGGCCGAAAAGAGGGATCCCCTGGGTTCCTCAAAGCTGACTGCCAGAAAGGCGAGCCCCGCGGCGTATACCCGTTGGCCACCCGCCACTTCCTCTCGAACGTTTGTAACCGCAGCAGAAGCATGCAAGAGATCGCTACTGATCTTCAGGATAGAACCCACGGCGAGCTTCTCGGCGCAGTGAAACCGCATGCCTTGCGGGGAGAAGTCGATCATCCTGGCTTGCCGAGCTTGGCTTGGCCAGTTGGAGTGGTACGAGACTTTGTCCTCTTTCTGTGTGCGAGCGGTCGCGCGCCTGTAAGCTCTGCCGTGCTCCGCCGGCTCTGTGTTGCTCCATCCTCCCCATCTCACTTTGCCGGATTCAGTGTCAACCGATGCTCAGCCGGTCCGGGCAGCAATGGCGTGGCACGGCCTTGAGCCCAGTCTTCATGGCCCGCTCCGTAGTAGGGAGAGAGCGGGTTGCCGCTTTGGCCGCCGGGCATGTGCAGATAGCTCCGCTCCTCGTGGCCCGGCATGATGCCGAAGCGCTCGGAGGCGCCAAAACTGGGAGCCTGCACGCGCGGCATATGGCTGTCGCCGGGCAGCCGATCGGCCGGCATGTCGAGGAAGCGGCCGAATATGCCCGGCAGAGACGACGCCAGTGGATGGCGGATCGCCATGGTGTTGCGCTCGCCCCAGGTCCGAACTGACAGACCGCCGGGCTGATTTCCGAATGTGTCCGCGACACGTTGTGCGGCGGCTTGCAGCAAAGCATCCCAATCCGCGTACTTGGGATCGAGCAGGTGCATCGGATGTGCCTGCAGCAGTGCCCAGACGGGGGCCTCGCCGTCGTACGTCGGCGGGATCCTGAAATCGTGGAAACGCGCCTTCACGCGCGCGACAAAGGGTGCTAGAACTGCCTCGTGCACCATCAGGCGGAATGATCGCACCAGGCGATAGTCCACGCTGTCCGTTGCTGCGTGACCATTCCACGACGCGGTCAGGCGCTTGAGCTCCGCGAGCTTCGGGTCCTGGGTTTCCGCCAGCGCGTCCTGCAACAGCAGCTGCCAGCGCGTCAGGAACAGCGCCCGGTCATCCAACTGCACGGCGAGCAGGTCGGCCGGAGTGAAATGATCGCGTGCGAGCAGGTCATCGCGAATCTGCCGCGCGCGCGCGCCGTTGTTGTAGCCACCGTCCCCCACCAGTGCCAGCCAGGCGTCCGACATGGTGCGGTTGTTGGCTGTCCACAGGCGTTTGTCGGTCGGATTCTCGATGCGCGGGAATTGCTGCGGCGTGGCAAAGCCGATCCAGCCTGTGCCCGGCTGCGACCAGTCTGAGGGTAGCGCCGGGTCGAAGCCGGAGCGCAATGGCAGCGCATTGCCGGTCAGCGTCCATCCGATATTGCCTTCGGCATCACCGACGGTGAGGTTCTGCGGGGGCATGCCCATGGTCGGTGCGAGGTCCAACGCCTCATGGACGCTGCGCACCCGCTCCCATTTCAGCATGTTGAAATTGTGGCTGCGCGGCAGGTGCGCGACCCAGGCCAACGCCAGCGGCGTGCCGTCGACGTCTGTGCCCATAATCGGGCCCCAGCGCGTCTCCTCGACGTTCAGCGTGCGCGGCGCGGCGCCCTTTACTTGAATGGTCTCTTTATATACTTCGATCTGTGCCCAACCCTCAGGCACTCGATAGCGCGATGCATTCTGAGGGTCGCGCAGGATGCGCACCCAGTCCAGCCAGTCACCATAACTGTTCGTGTAACCCCAGGCGATGTGGCCGTTGGAGCCGGCGACGAGCGCCGGAACGCCGGGCAGGGTTAGACCGTTGAGGTCAATCATCTGACCGGGCGCCTGCGGGTCCGGGTAGCGCAGCCGCGCGCGAAACCAGATGTCCGGCACGCTCAGGCCCAGATGGATGTCGTTGGCAACCAGCGCGCCTCCACCGGTAAGAGATCCGGCGACCGCGAAATTATTGCTGCCCGCCTGGGCAGGGTCGGGGAGCGTGATTGCCGCGGCAGCCCGCGGCTGTGCGCGCAGGTTCAGGGCGTCGGGTTGAGGAATAGCCGGCGCCGGCGCCGCCTCACCTTGCAGCGGCGCTTCCCAGGCGCCGTCGCGGGCCAGGAGAAAGTCGGCCACGGAGGCAGGCAGCGCCGCGCGCATCTGTGCGAAACGAATCTCGCGCTCGTTGGTGCCGCCCTCGTTGAGATCGAGGAACATGCTGTCGATCGCCAGCAGGCTGTCCTCGTCGCGCCATGGCGCCGGCTGGGCACGCAGGAGCAGATATTCCCAGGGGCGCACCGGGAGCGCTGCCAGTCCGGCGTTTACGCCGCCCCGGTATGCGGCCAACAGCGCGCGGTCATCCGCCGGCATGGCCGCGGCCGCGGCTTGTGCACGAGTGCGGAAACGATGGCGGCGGTAGTTAAGATCCTCATTGATTGCGGCCGGACCAACCAGTTCCGCGAGTTCGCCGGCGGCAACGCGGCGCAACAAATCCATCTGGAAGAAACGCTCCTGCGCATGTGTGAATCCCATTGCGTAGGCCAGGTCACGCCGGTTTCCGGCCTCGATGGTGGCCACGCCGAGATGATCGCGGCTGATGCCGACAGGCGCTGACAGTCCCGCTTGAGTCAGCGTGCCGTCCAGGCGCGCACGGCTGCCGGCAAGCAGTAGCCAACCCGTAACCAGGACCAGAACCAGCATGACCAGGAGTGTTACAACAATGCGGCGTAGCCAGCGCATGACCATACTCCCACCCATCAAGCCCAGTTTTCCACGAGCAGATTTGGAACGCGCACGAATTCAGAAGTGTTATTTGTGATCAGGGTGCAGCCGAGGTAGGCCGCATGGGCGGCAATGAGCAGATCCAACGGCCCGATGATCCGCCCTTTGCGCTGCAAATGGGCCCGAAGGGATCCGTAATGCGGAGCAGCTTCCGGCGGATAAGGTGCAATCTCCAATGGCGCGAGAAACTCCAAGAGCGCCTCTCGATTGCGCCGCGGATTGCTGCTCTTTTCAACCCCGAACTCCAGCTCGGAATAGGTAATTGCGGATATCCCGACATCTCCTACCTGGAACTCACGAAATTTGCGGAATACTTTTTCGGGATTCTTCTTGATGATGTAAATGCAAATGTCCGTGTCGAGCAGATATTTCACTTGAAGGGGTCTTCGCGCTCCTGTGTACCTTGGCGCCTTTCCTGCATGAAATCGTCCGTGAACTTTGAACAGGCCTTCGACATAGATTCCCAGGGAGCGTCCTTCGGAATCAGTAAAACGGCGTTCCCGAGTTTCCTGATGTAGACGGCGGCGCCACGAAAGCGGTATTGCTTAGGCAGTCGCACCGCCTGACTTTGACCGTTTTTGAATAACTTGGCCTCTTCCATAGGCGTAGTCTATACTAGGTATATATATTTGTCAAACATGGACGGTCAATGGGCGTGCTCAGGCAAAGTCACACGCTTTCGGATTAGAGCCGCCGCATTAGGCGCCTAATCCACGATAAGGACCGAGAGTAGCGCTGACCTGCGCTCAGCTTTTCTGATGCAAAAACTGGACAATACAGATAGGGCCCCAAGGCAGGCGCTGGGTCGCGCGCCTGCCTTCTGGATTTAGGCGGCCGTCACCGCGAAGGCTTTGCATTGGGCGGCAGGATTTTCATGACCCAGAGTTCCGCTTGCTGTTGGTAGCCGACAATTGCGAGGCGGCGGCCATCCGGATGGACGGATATTTTGCCCAGCCCCTGCATTTCCAGACCTGTCGGCACCGGCTCGCCACCGTCTATCGAAAAGGACTACAGCTGTTTCTTGCCGGACTTGGAATCAGGTTGGGTCACGAGGAGGTGCCGGCCATCTTTCGACCAGGCGCGCACGCCGAGGTCAAGCTTGGATCGGTATAGTTCGCGTGGATTCCCTCCCGGAGCTGGCACGGTTAGTAGCAATCTCATGCCCTCTGGGTTCACAACATTGAAGGCCACTTGTCGCCCATCCGGGGAAAGAAGCAGGACTCCCAAATCGGTCGACTGCGACATCGTGCGGTACAATTCTCTCTCCTCTCCACTGTCCATATCGCGCCGCATCAGCCGCAGAGTGTTCGGGGAGCGAGGCTGTTCGCTGCCCGCTGATGCCTCGCAAAGCGAGAAAAAGAGGATTCTGCCATTGGCCGACAAGGCCGAGGCCCCTTGTACATTATATCCTGGCGGATCGAAGAACAGCTGTTGCCTGCCTGTCTGAGCTTCAACCGGCGGAAGACCAAGTGACCCTTCCCCAATCACTCATAAGGATCGATCGACTGTCAGGGAACCATTGAAGAAGACCGGGATAGGCGGAACTGGCAAACGCGGGAGAGGGAATGAGTTCCCGCTCCTCTCCGGTGTTGACCGAGCGGATGACTGGTTTTACTTCATTGCTGCCCATGTGGTCTGCCGCACGTTCCAGGCGTTCCTGAACTCGCTGGCTTTCAAACGAGCGCTCCTGTGCCAGCAGTTGCCAGCCCAGCCACCCGAGCGCGCAGCCAAAGACCAGCATGATACAGAGAAAGACCGCCAGCACGTGATGGGGCGGCCGGAGCCATTGCGCAAATGACATGCGTTAGCTCCAGATTTGCCTGCTGGAATTAGAGTATATCGCTTCGAGTCACAATGGGATGGAACTGGTGTCAGGATTCTGTTTCATTGCCTTTCTTTGAAATCATAGGCAATTGCTTCTGAGACGCAGGGTGAGGATAGCAGGAATTGGCCGGGAGTGTGTCCGGCAGATCACCCAGGAGGCCCCAATCGACATGTTCGGCAAACAGCAGGTCGCTCTTCTGATGGCATGCGTAACAAAAGCTTAGCTTGTTCAATAAGCCCAGATGGGTCGACCATAGCCACGGCAGCATTGACATGAGCGCTCTTGGCAAAATCGTTTGCCAAAGAGGCCGTCGGAAAATAATAAGAAATTTCCTATCATTGCGTGCTTCCCGATCCTCGGCGAACCATGGATTCGAGTCGTCCAATACCACGCTGGACGACCGTCATGGGTGCGCCGAAACTGAACCTGACGAAGGGCTTGAGCCTGGGCGGATCGCTTCTCTGCTTTCCCGGGTTGACGTCGAAGAACTCGCCGGGGACCGTGATTACCTGCTCTTTTAAGGCCTCACGAAAGAACTGGAACCCGTCGTTGAGGGGCGGCGGAAGCTTCCCGACGCATCCCCAGCAGTAAAAAGTACCCTCCGGATCGCGGGGGAAGAGCACTCCCATTCCCTTGAGGTGCTCGAGCATAAAATCGCGTTTGGGTCGAAAGGCGTCCCGCATGGCCTGTGTTTCCTGCCGGGCATGTTCGGGTTCCACGAGAGGCACGGTAACACGTTGAAGCCAGCGTGGCCCACCACCATCGATGGCGCTGCCGGAGCAGGTCAGTGTTTCAATCCAGTCCGGCGGTCCCAGGGTCCAGCCGACACGCCATCCGGGATAGCGATAGTTCTTCGTTAACCCGTCGATCAAAATTAGTGGATCGCGATCCACATCTTCGATATAGGCTGCTGCGCTGACCGGAGCGGACCCGTTCCAAACGAAATGCGAGTAGAACTCATCCAGCAGAAGCGCGACTCGATGCTTCCTGGCGATCGAAACCCAGGATTCCAATTCGCCGTCCCGAATGACCCGGCCCGTCGGGTTGCAGGGATTCGAAACCAGGAGCGCATTCAGGCCGTGGCGCAGGACATCGGCCTCAAGCCGTGAAGCGGGGATGGCGAACCCCTCCTCCAATGGCAGAGGCAGGTGAATCGGCGTGACCCGTGGAATGCCGCCGAGCAAATCCTCATAGGCGGTATAGTCGGGAGTGAAGTAACCCATCCTGATTTCTCCCAGAGCCCAAACCGCCCGTGTGAGGGCCAGCCGCCCTCCTGCAGTAATCGCGACGTTTCTCGCGGTATATTGCGATCTTTTGCCGCGTCGGAACTGCAGGTTGTAAAGTGCGGCCACTGCCTCACGGAGCTCTGCCAGACCCGCCACCGGGCCGTACGCGTGATCGTCCGGGGAAATGGAAATCTTGGTGACTCGTTCGGGAGCTCCGGGCAAAGGCCCAACCTCAGGCATGCCCTGACCCAGGTTGCACCAGTCGGGGTGCTCCCCGTAGTAGCCGAGCTTGGACGCTTCGGCCACAACATAGATAACTCCCATATAGGGCACATCGCGCAACGGACCCAGCTCTTTCACCATAAGGCCAGCGCTCCTCGCCAAAAGCAGTCCATGGTCACAAACTGCAAAAAGGGACATTACCACAATGTCTCTTCCGAAACCTCACCCCAGTTCCTCTCCCCCACGGTTCCGGCAAAATTGTGCGCAGGATGGAAAGCGGTTGCAGGGTTGGGAACAGCATCGCATGCATCGGGGCGCACCCGACGACGGATGAAAAGGCTATGCTCCCTCTGGGAGGCGATCATCGGTATCGGGGTCGGTATCGGGATCGCAGTTGCAATCGCTGTCGGCTTGCGCAGAGCAACACGACCGATTGCGACTGCGATTCCGACTGCGATCCCGATACCGACCCCGACGCTTTTGGCGGGCTCCAGGTTTGCGGTTGGACCGGGCTTGCACAGCGAGGACAGAATGGTTATAAGTTCGGGGGCATCTCATTCACCTCGTCGAGGAGAGGCGCGTGTCATACCAATACATTTACGTGATGAAGGACCTGCGCAAGGTTTACCCACCCAATCGGGAAGTGCTGAAGGGAATCTGGCTCTCATTTTTCCCGGGCGCGAAGATCGGGCTTATTGGCGCGAATGGCGCGGGCAAGAGCACCTTGCTCAAGATCATGGCCGGCGCGATCACGGAATTCCAAGGGGAGGCATGGCCGGCCGATGGGGTCAAGGTCGGCCATCTCCCACAGGAACCCCAACTCGACCCGTCGAAGGATGTCCTCGGAAACGCGGAAGAGGGCGTGCGCGCAACCAGGGAACTGCTCCGGGCATTCGATGCCATCAACGCTCGCTTTGCAGAAGATCTTTCCTCGGAGGAAATGGACAAGCTCCTCGCTGATCAGGCGCGGGTCCAGGATGCCATCGACGCCTGCAACGCCTGGGAACTGGACCGGACGCTCGAAATCGCCATGGACGCGCTGCGCCTTCCTCCGGGCAATGCCGATGTAACCAAGCTCTCCGGTGGCGAGCGCCGGCGGGTCGCGCTCTGTCGCCTGCTTCTTGAGCGGCCCGATTTGCTGCTCCTCGACGAGCCCACCAATCACCTGGACGCCGAGTCGGTCGCATGGCTGGAACGCTTCCTGAAAGATTATCCGGGCGCCGTGGTTGCCATCACTCACGACCGGTATTTCCTCGACAACGTCGCCGGCTGGATTCTCGAGCTGGACCGCGGCGAAGGTATACCTTGGGAGGGCAACTACTCCTCCTGGCTCGATCAGAAGCAGGCTCGCCTCGCGCTTGAGGAGAAACAGGAATCCGCGCGGCGCCGCACGCTTCAGCGTGAATTGGAGTGGGTGCACATGTCGCCTCGCGCCCGACAGGCGAAAGGAAAAGCCCGTCTGACCGCATACGAACAATTGCTTGCCGACGAACTCGAGGCGGAGAAGCGCGTTCAGGCTACCGACCTGCACATCCCATCGGGGCCAAGGCTTGGAGATCTGGTAGTTGAAGCAATGAATCTGCGCAAGGGTTATGGTGATCGGTTGCTGATCGAGGACCTCTCGTTCAAGTTGCCGCCGGGGGGCATAGTGGGCGTGATCGGCGCAAACGGCGCCGGCAAGACCACGCTTTTCCGCATGATTGTCGGGGAGGAGAAGCCGGACGGAGGTACGTTGAGGATCGGAGAAACGGTCAAGGTCGCCTACGTGGATCAGAGTCGCGATACATTGAAGGGCGAACGCCAGGTCTGGGAGGAAATCAGCGACGGCCGGGATGTGGTCCTGCTCGGCAAGCGCGAGGTTCCCGCGAGATCTTACGCTGCAGCCTTCAATTTTAAGGGATCGGATCAGCAGAAACGCGTGAAAGACCTGTCCGGAGGAGAACGGAACCGCGTCCACCTCGCGAAAGTGCTCAAGAGCGGCGGCAACCTGCTCCTGCTCGACGAGCCCACCAACGACCTGGACGTCGACACGCTGCGCTCGCTTGAAGATGCCCTGCTCTCCTTCGCCGGCTGCGCCGTCGTGATCAGCCATGATCGGTGGTTTCTGGACCGAATCGCAACCCACATCCTCGCCTTCGAAGGCGATTCGAAGGCCGTCTGGTTCGAGGGCAATTATCAGGATTACGAAGCTGACCGCAAGCGGCGCCTGGGCGCTCTTGCGGATCAGCCCCACCGTATCAAGTACAAACCGCTCGTGAGGGGCTAGGATCTCAGGCGTGCCCTACGTAGGCCCGGACCCAAATACATCAGCAAATCCTTCGCCACGCAGAAAGGATTCTTACCGCCAGGACTCCAAGACTCCAAGGCGCCAAGAATCTTATTCCCTGATTTCTTGGTGTCTTAGAGTCTTTGCGTCTTATCTTAGTGCTAAACTTTGGTTGTACTATCTGAATTGCAGGTTCGTGCTTTTGCTGCTTGGGGGGAGATCTCTGTGAAACGGAATATGATCAGTTTGGCATTCCTGATGTTTTTATTGGGCCTGACGGCGGCTTCGTACGCCCAGGTGAAGGTCACGGTCGATTACAACAGCAACGCCGCGGCGAACAAGGACTTCAGATTCAAAGATGTGCCCGGGCCCGCCAAAGACGATGCGGCCACCAAGGCGAAACTGACGCTCGTCGACGGTGAGATGGACCCCAACGGCGCGGACCTGAGCGCCCTCACCGATGGCCTGCTGCCGACTGACGAGGACCAGCCGGCCGCCAATTTCTTTTTTAACGCCGGAACCATGGGGGGGCGATTCAGCATGGATCTGGGAAGCGCGCTTGAGATTGCCCAAGTCAACACCTATTCCTGGCACCCCAACACGCGCGGACCTCAGGTGTATAAGCTTTATGCCAGTGACGGGGCCGACCCGAAATTTGACGCTGCCCCTAAAAGCAGTGTCGATCCCACCGCCTGCGGGTGGAAGCTCATCGCCGTTGTCGATACCCGGCCGAGGCAGGGCGACGGTGGCGGGCAGTACGGCGTGAGCATCACCGACGCCAGCGGCAGCTTGGGCAGATATCGCTATCTGCTCTTCAATTGCGTCGCCAACGAGGCCGACGACGACTACGGCAATACCTTCTACAGTGAAGTGGATGTGATCGCAAAAAAATAAGGGTGACTCTCGGACGGGCTATGGCGATTATGAAACTGCTCGCGCATTGGGACAGCAAATCGTACGCCCAGCCCGCGAATGAAGTCTTTCTCCTGATCGCCATCGAAAACGAACGAGTGAACCATCCGCACTGAATCAAGTCCGGCAAAGAAGTAGAGCCGCACCGTGAATGGCAGCCATCCTCGATGATCGTTTGCCGCTTTGTGAACACCTTTGATTTTCACCACGGCGCGCACCGGGCGGGATTGTTCGAGCGTGACGGCTTTGATTTGGCTAGCGAATTTCTCTTCGCGCAACACGCCGTTTGTTTCGTAGCCCGACCGATCTTCACGGATAACAACCAAATGCTCGTTGTTTGCCACTTCGCGGTTGCTGATCTTTAGCGACTCGATGAAAGCAGCCCCTTCGCGCGGGATGCGGCACTGCATTGCACCAGCATCAATCTCGATGCCGCTTGCATTCTGGATTGCGCGAACCGCCGTTTGCTGCGCCGCTGGATTTCCTGGCGACAACGTCCAAGAGCCGACGAGTGACGAGCTGGCGCTGAGCGCATGCCCCGTCCACTTGAGCGAACCATCGGGCCAATATGCCAGCGGCCACGTTTGCACCGGCATGCTTTTTCCGTCCGAGGTTCTGAGCGAAAGCGAAGCGTTCTTTTGCAGCGCGCCTTTCGGCCAGGGGACACCGAAGCTCACGCCCTGACTCGCCGATGGAGCAGCGCTATCAAGCCAGTTGAGCAAAACAGTTCTGCTCGTGTTCTGACTCGAAGCAGGCGATGCAGTGACGAGGTAGCTGATAAAGAGTCCAGCAGCCGCCAGCAACAGAAGCCAATACAAGGTTCGGGTCCGATGTTCGTACGAACTGCCTCTTTACTTTTGTAAGCTTTGATCGGGCTTGAGGTACTTATCAAAAAACTCGTTGACTCTGTTCCAGTAGTCTTTGATTGCCGAACTAGATGCGATGCCATGTCCCTCTCCAGGGTAGCGAACGAGCGTCACCTCGCGCCCTAGCCTGCGCAGCCCGTCAAACATATAGATGTTGTCGAGCAGCCGCTGATCTTTATCGCCTACTACCAGCATCAGTGGAGTAACAACTCTGTCCAGATGGTAGATCGGAGATAAGCTGAGATATGTTTGAAGATCATCGAATGGGGTGTGGCCATTCAGCATATCGGGTATCGTCCAGTCGTCCACATCTCTGAGCAAAAAGTAGTGGACCCAATCAGAGACCCCTGCGGCTGAAACGGCGACCTTAAATCGCGTCGTGCGCGTGAGCAGATAATTGATCGCGCTCGCTCCGGTGCTGAAGCTGTAAAGCCCCAGGCGCTGAGGATCAACCAAGCCGCGCGCAATCAGTTCATCAACACCTGAAAGCACGTCTTCGACTAATGCCTCACCGGCAGCAGCCCCTTGGGCGGACTGCGCAAATGCCGTGTTCTTGAAGTGCTGAGTGAAGCCGAAAAACGAACGCGAAGCCGGAAAGAATACGGCATAGCCGCGCATGGCATGAGCTTGATTGGCGAGCAGGGAGACGCCTTTGAAATCACTGATCGCCACCGGACTGCCATAAGGATCTACGATTAGCGGATACTTTCGCGCCGGCTGATAATCCACAGGCTTGATCAAGATGCCCCACAATTGCTCGCCGTCTTTACTGCGCCATGGCACCACTCCCTGCTCGCCGAGCTTCCAGTCTTTGATTTGCGGATTGAGCTCGAGCAATTGATAGGCTTCACCCTCGCGCGATGGTTTGACCCAGATCACGCCCTGACTCTTGCCGTCGCTCTGCTGCCAGGCAATCGCGCCCGCTGGAGAAGCGCTCACGAGCCGACGGTTCGCCTCGCCCGGCGTCAACTAGTGCGCCACCGCCAGCGGGCACGACAAATACAGTGTTGTGACCATACGAGGCAGTGGGGGCAAGGTAAGCAATCCGAGCGCCGTCCGGCGACCAGAGAGGCCCGCCGTTTACTCCGCTGGGGAACGATGACCCAACCGGAAAGTAAGGTGAGGCAAGCGGCCTGCGCTGTCTAGTCGCGACATCAATCGCGTAAAGCTCCGCACGAGGTGCGCGATATTCGGCCCATGTTCGCGGATACACGGCGATGCAGACGATTGAAAGATTATCCGGCGACCAACTGCGCGCCGCATGGTTGAGGCCGTCCGTGGTCAGTTGCTCGATTTGTTTACTCTGCACATCGAGCACGAAAATCTGATCCACGGTATTGGGCGGCGGCAGCGGCACCCGATTCAAAAGGGGGAAAATGGGGACGGGGAAAATGGGGACGCAAACCTGTTTCGTGGATTCGGGGAGCGCGAAATAGGTTTGCGTCACCATTTTCACGCCTGCGCCGCCTCGCTACGAAACCTCGCATAGGATCAAACCCTGAACGGAACCGTGCTCAAGGAAGGCTTTGAGCTTCCATGAGCATTCGATTCCTACGTCGGGCTCCTAGTACACCAGCTTGACCGAGAACTGCACCTGTCGTGAATTTGAGGCGGTGGAAGTAATCATCCCGAACCCTGATCCGGTCAGCACGTTGTTCGGCGTATTGAAATTCACGATGTTGAACACATTGTAAAATTCGGCTCGCGATTGAAGTTTGAGTTTCTTGGCGAGGTCAAACTCCTTCGAAAGTGCGATATCGAAGTTATGCAGGGGAGGACCGTTGAGGGTGTTTCTGCCCAAGGTCCCAAACCGTCCGCGATACGGGCCGGTGCCGTTCGGCACGTTGATCGGAATATAAAAGTAAGCAGCGTTGGCGGCTCCCATCCCAAAATAATCCTGTCTGACAGGTCGGCTGGTTGATAGTACCGGCGTTCCGATCTGGTCAGGACGGTCCGCGCCGCTTGTTCCATAGCCGGTCTGCTGGATCCCGGTAACTACTGTGAAAGGCATACCGCTACGAAGTTGGCCGATCCCCATGATCTGCCATCCCGAGACTAAACGATGGAGGAAGCCATGATTGATCCAGCGATCGAAGGGCAGTTTGGCCGAAACATTGAAGGACAGGCTGTGGGGACCAGGGATGGAGGAGCGCGCTCTCTCTGAAGCACTATCCTGGGGATTCTGGCGCCCCCCGCCGCCGCCGCCACCGAATCCGCCGGCATTGTCCATGCTCTTGGCGAAGGTATAGCTGAGGCTGAAGCCTACGCCCCGCTCCGTGGGAGGTCTGCGAATGACCAGCTCGCCCGCGTGGTACGAGGAGTGCACCGAATTGTCATACAGCGATTCCTGACTGAAGCCGCCGATGATCTGACCGGCTGCATTGAACAGAGTGAACGGGGCGAATCCCGGCGATGCTCCGGCGTAGTTGTTGGGAAAACTCATACCCTGCAGGTGGACTCCTGCCAGCCCGATATAAGAGGCGCTCACATTGAGGCCGAAGATCTCCTGCTGAACCCCCACCGTGTAGGTGTTCAGGTAGCCATTACGGAGATTCTGCGCAGTGCTATTTCCCTGTACAGGCCGGATTGCATTTCCCGGCAACAAGGCTGCGAGTTCCTGCTCAAACCGGGTCACATCAACGGGCGTATTCCCCAGCCATTGGCTGGATTTCCCTGGATCAATCAGAGCTCCTTGCGGCGTATAGATCCCAGGCGGCATCAAGGGGGCAACTGAATTATCAAAAGGAATGGGAGAACCGGGTCGGGCCGAAGGCGAGATGGTCACGGCATAGGGGAAGTGATTGGTGACGCTGACATTGGGCCAAGGATATTGTAGCAGAGTTGTTATGCCCGCTGCCGCGCGCACCAGGGTCCTTGCGCGGGCTTGCCAAGACAAGCTCAATCGTGGTCCCCAGCCGTTCCAGTCCATATTCCAGAGAGGATCTGGATTGACCACCCACTGTTGCGTAGCGCCCGGCGTGGGGTAATACAGCTTGGTTCCGTCCGGGGCGAAGAAGAGCGCGGCCTGCGCACGGTTATCGCCTACTCGCATCGGCGAATTCACTTCATAGCGCAGACCATAAGCGACCAGCAGGTGGGGAGTGGCGTGCCAATTGTCGAGGAAGTAGAAGTTGTAGGCATCGCGGCTGATAGAGTTCATGGCAACATGATTGTCCTGGGAGAAGCCTTGGCCACCGATCGTCCTGGTATAGGAAGATGACGTTCCCGTCAGGAAGGCGCTCAGGGTGTCAGGCAACAGATCCCCCGGATTTATGTTGTGTTGTCCACTGGCGGACTCAATACTGACCTGAGCATATGCCGGCCCACCCCCAAACGTGTAGGTGCCATTGCCGTTCATGGAGTTGATCTCAGCATTTCGGTCGAATCGAACTTCGGCGCCAATCTCAAGAGAATGGGCCCCGTGAATCTTGGCCAGCGTCTGTCGCAGTTGCAGCCGATTTCCCGTTAAACCGCGGAAGCCTCCGGCCTGGGAATTGATTGCCTCAAACAGCTTATTGGCGAAGGTCAATCCCGGTTGGGTTTGATTAAGCGACGCATACTGCGGCGTGCTGCGGATAAAACCCAGCGTGCTTACCATGGTCACCGTGGATGAGGGAACTCGAACATAATGCAGCGCCACGCTGCGATAGCCCTCGGTAAAGAGCTGGGCGTAGCTTGGATTAATCGCGGTTTGGCTGGGATTGGTGGTGGGCCCGACAATATTCTCCATGGTATAGCGGACCGTCATTTCCTCCTTCGCTGAAATACGGTGATCAATGCGCACGGAGAACTGATCATTGGTGGTATACACATTCGAAGCAGCAGTGTAAGTCCGCGGGCCGTAGGTTCCGCCGGGATTGTTGGGAACCGGGTAGATGCTGAGCAATTGCTGGACTTGCGAATTGAGAGGCACACGCAAGGTATCACCGGCGAAAGCGGTGGTATCCAGTCCGGACCTCTCTGCCTTGGTCGGCACCGAAAGGACCTGCGTGGTGCCCAGCACCTGCCGCAAACCCTGATACTCGGCAAAATAGAAAGTTCGATCGCGGCCGTTGTATAGGCCCGGGATAACCACGGGACCGCCGTTGGTCCCTCCGAATTCATTGCGGATAAAAGTAGGGATGCGACGCGAGATCACCGAGGGTGCGGGATCGAAGTAGTTGCGAGCATCGAAAATGGAGTTGCGCAGGAACTCATAAAGATTGCCATGTACTTGATTACTTCCTGGCTTGCTGATCACGTTGATATAGCCGGCAGCACCCTCGCCAATCGAAGCGGGCAACACACCCGACAGATTCTCGATCCTCAGGATGGCATCGACGTTGAAATCGGAGATCGTGGCGCCCCCGTTTTCCGGATCGGTCGCATCTGCGCCATCCAGCGCGAACACGGCAGTTGTCCCTCTCTGTCCGTGGATTGAGTACTGCTGAGTGAAGTTTGCGCCCGTTCCAGTCGTGGTTTGCGTGCCGGCGGCCAAGAGCAACAGGTTCGTGGAATCCCGTTGCTCCAGCGGAAGGCCCGCAACTTGTTGGCTTCCCAAATTTTCTTTGCCCGTAGCCTGCGCCTGGCCCGCCGCCGCGGTGCCATTTTTCTGGACCTGTAGGTCCCATCCCCCATTCCCGGCCGAGAGCGAAAGAACCAACACGCGATCGTCGCCTTCAATCGTCAACTCCGTCGTTGCAGAGGCGCCCTGGCCGGCCGGACGGACCGAGATGGCGTAGCGTCCCGGGGGCAGTTGGCCAAACTCGAAGTTACCGCGTGGATCGGTCTTTGCACGCAGAAGCGGCGCTTCGGTAGTGCGCATTTCGGCGGAACGCAACTCCACTATTGCCTCAGCCAGCGGTCTTCCCGTCGAGTCGTGCAGAGTCCCATGAAGCGAAGTTGTTCCCGGAGCCGCGGACATCTGGTCCGCGCCCCATGCCAACGCCAACAGCAATGTAATTGTACCGGCCCATTTCATGGATCAGTTTCTCCACCTCAAGATGGTGAGTCAACGCCCCAGCAGGAAGTCTTGAAGCACCTGTAGAAACCCTAACCCGTTCGTGGACGAACCTATCTCGATGTCTGCGGGGTAGGATCCAGATAATACAATGATCGCGGCGCAATGAACTCAGTTAGGCGGGGTAGTGTACCACAAAGCTCCGAGATATGAATGCCGCGTTTCAGCAGTTCCCCGTGTAACCGAGGACTTCACCAAAGCGGATTCGCCGCCGCAATTTTCCGGTTCAAATCCCTGATCGCCTTCCCAGTCCTCGGTCGCCTGATGTGCTTTTCTCTCGACCAGCGGCGTCCAATGCAGCGCAAATCCTTTCCGATGCCATCGAACGACTGTATCTGGCTTCACGACAATCAACGATTCCAATGCCTGAGAGCCAGCAACAAAATGCCAAGTTATTTTTGCCCGCACGCCTCTCCCCCGCCGTCGCAGCTGTACTTCAATCGAACGACATTTATCAGCATCCTCAAAAAATAGGAGTCACTTTCCCCCGACATCTGGAATGCGGCCCCTCCTGATTCTCGGACGTGCTTGCTTTACAGCTGCCCGAAATATAGCTCGGTTTCGTAATCGAATCTGACCATGCCGCCGATCTCGTGTTCACGGAAGATCCGCCGCAACTCACTCATCATGGGCTCGAAGTTTGGGTGATCCGGCAGGGGCGCATACGAGGAGGAATGAAGCCTGCCTGCCAGTCCTTCAAAGTCGAATTGCTGCATGTTGGGGAAAACCCGCTTCTGGAAGCCGTGGAAGAAGCGGCCCAATATCTCTTCCGTGATATTGCGGTGATCAACCCGCGCATAGTCGATCGAAAAGATTTGAAGCAGCCGCTCGTATTCCCTCAGGAAAAGAGTCGTATCTGTCTTCCGAGTGTTCCACATGAGAGCAACCCGTCCTCCGGGCCTCAGAATCCTGATGAATTCGGCGCGGGCCTGGTCGGGATCGAACCAGTGAAAAGCCTGTCCGGCAACGATCAGGTCGATCGAGCCTGTGGACAGGGTGGTTCCTTCGGCGGTTCCCTTAAGGCTGTGGAACCCGGAGTATCCCTGAAGCAGTCTCTCGGCTGCCGCGCGCATTTCATCATTGGGCTCGACACCGTACACGGTGTTTCCATGCAACAGGAATTTTTTCGCGAGCATGCCGGTTCCGGAACCGATGTCTGCGATCGTGCAGGCCGCGGTAAGTCCTGCTTCCTTGGCAAGGCAGGCCAGGATTTCATCCGGATAACCTGGCCGGAAACGGACATAGTTCTCGACCCGCTTGGAAAAGCGTGAAGTTGCGCGGCGATCCGATCCCCTCTCCATGGTTTCTCCGTAATGAGTTACATTCCAGGATTACATTCTAATCCTTGCCGCTGCAGGCGGAGGCACGATCTATGATTTCCTTTGTCTGAATCGCAGTCTTGTCCTCGTTTCGGCTGTGGGGCCGCGTTTGTGGTAGATTATCTGAATGCGACAGACGATTGAAGGTCAGATGCCGGCGCTGGAATTGGTCGAGCACCTGGCCCAACGCTATATTGACGTGCCGATCGAGGCGATCTTCAAGGAAGACCTGCTCCGGCGAGGGATGGCTTGGTCTTCCGAGGCGCTGGAAGTGGCCGCCAACTACAAACGCAAGGCCTACTTCATCTGCTCCTTTGATTTGGTGCCGATTTCGGGAATGAACCAGGGTGAGAACGCCAGGGCCCCCGAGGAAGTGCGCCTGGCCGGTGGCGCCTTCGACTTCAAACCGGTGATCGTCTCGGTGCGCCTGAACCCTGCCTCCCCCTATCGGGTCGAATCCGAGGCAGGCGCCTTGATGCTCAGAATCGATGGGCACAGCGTTGCGTGCGTCGAGTTGCAGCCATCCCCAGCCTGCTATGCGCATACGCTAAGCAACGGCAAGCCAATCACGGATATCGCGCCCACGATCGAGTGGGGATATCTCCTGTACCTTGCCGTCTTCCGGCTGTGCCAATACTTCGGAGCCCAGGAGGAGTGCCGCTTCTGCGATATCAATGAAAACTACCGACAGCAGAAAGAATCGGGCCGGCCATACACTTCGGTGAAATCGGTCGCAGAAGTCATGGAAGCGTTGGAGATCATTGCCGCCGGCGACAGCGACAGCAAAGCCTATACGGTGACGGGTGGGAGCGTCACGTCGACGCTGGATGGGGTATCCGAGGCCGACTTCTATTTGCGCTATCCGGAAGCCATCGAAAGGCGGTTTCCCGGCCGTTGGATCAGCAAGATTGTTGTCCAAGCGTTGCCAAAGGATGAAGTTCAGAGGC